>Ga0160419_100050_pt1 | contig 77304 bp, 74 predicted proteins | sample CelAP2metagpilot_2_FD_108196 | JGI IMG/M metagenome (GOLD analysis project Ga0160419, IMG submission 108196) | Phycosphere-associated microbial communities from Cellana algal ponds in Kailua-Kona, Hawaii, USA - Cellana AP2-4-25 metagenome pilot ...
CGGCTTATTCAGCGGCCTCCGCCACCGGCAGGACCGAAATAAATGTGCGGTTTTTCAGGCCTTTGTGGAAAGTCACGGACCCGTCCACTGTTGCAAAGATCGTGTGATCCTTGCCCATGCCAACGCCTTCGGCTGGCCAGAACTTGGTGCCGCGCTGGCGCACGATGATGTTGCCGGGAATGACAGCTTCGCCGCCGTATTTCTTGACGCCAAGACGGCGACCTGCTGAGTCGCGTCCGTTACGGGATGAGCCGCCTGCTTTTTTATGTGCCATTTGGTCTCTCCTTAGCCTTTGGTCTTTTCTTGAGCCTGAGCGATCCAGCCTTCACGCTCGATCCGGCCTTTGAAAGACAGTTTCTCGTCCATATCAGCTACGTCCGCTTCGGTCCATGCTGCGATCTGGGCGAAGGTGGTGACGCCCGCGGCGTGCAGCTTCTTCTCCAGAGCGGGACCAACGCCGCTGAGTTCTTTCAGGTCGTCCGCTGCACCAGCCTCTGCCTTGGGCGCAGCAGCTTTCTTGGGTGCGGCTTTCTTTTCGGCTTTGGGCGCTTCGGCCTTTGGCTCTGCTGTCTTGGCAGGCTTTTCAGCTTTCTTCGCCTTCGCGGGCTTTGCAGCCACTTCAGCGGAAGCGCCGGACAGTGCCGCAACCGCAGCAGCAGACACGGAACCGGTACCAACCGCCGCCATCACCTTGGATTTGCCAGCACCTGTCGCCATGATCTCTGTGATCTTGACGAGGGTCAGCTTCTGACGGTGACCCTTGGTGCGCTTGGAAGAGTGCTTCCGGCGGCGCTTGACGAAGTTGATGACCTTGTCACCCTTGATCTGGTCGACAACCTCAGCCTGCACGGCTGCGTCTTCGACCAGTGGCGCGCCAACCTGTGGCTTGTCGCCCCCCACCATCAGCACGTCGTTGAATTGAACTGTTTCACCAGCGCTTGCAGCAATCCGTTCCACCCGAAGCATATCGCCTGAGGTTACTTTGTATTGCTTACCGCCAGTCTTGATGACCGCAAACATCGCGTCGTCCTTCATTTTACCGCGTCCTGTGGCCCCCGGATGGGTGTTTCGGGGATATCCCCGCCTCGAACAGCGCGCCCGTAGGGCGTCATTACATATCAGCCCGCGCAAGGTTCTTGCCGGGATGCGGGCTTATCAGCAGATCAGGCATACAAGTCAAGCTTGTTATGCCGCCCGCGGGCGATTATTGCGCCTAAAGTTCTTCCGCCATCATGTTCAGCGCCACCGCACGGCCCAAAGCATAGGAAATATCCTCGTAAGACCGCCCAAACCCGTCAAAGAGCGCCCGGTTCAACGCTTCGCCCGCCGGCGTGGTTGAGAACGCGAGGTATGTTTCCAGATCTGCCGTCTCAAGCGGCGAATAGGCCAGCAGCATATAGCCGAACAGCCAGCTGCGCGTGTCTTCTGTCATCTCTTCCAGATCGCTGGACACCGAGGACAGCATCTCTTCCTCTGTCATCTCCGCCGCATCGCCGTCCACCAGACCGCGCAGGAACTGCACGTTGGCGTTCATCGCGTTGGTCACGTTGCGGTTGATCATGTCGCCGCTGGCAACCAACCTGTCGATCAGCGCCAGCCGGCCATCCGCGCTGCCTTCCACCTCGGCAAAACGGGCGCGCGCGGCCTCTTCGACGGCGGGGTCACGGATGGCATCGCGGGCGGTGTTCTCCAGTGTGACGATCCGGGCGCCGGGATTTGCCGCGAAAAACTCTATCACCTCTTCCAGCAACGCGCCCTCCAGCTCCGCATCCAGCGCGCTGCGCACCGTCTCCACCATGCGGTCGGGATCATAGATGGCATCCACCTGTATCTGCCAACTGGCACCGCCCTGCCCCTCCAGCATGTCGGTGTTCAGCTGTGCGGCCGATTCCACCCCTTCGATGCGCAGGATCTCTGCCGCTTCGCGCAGTTTGAGCACGTCGACCAGCACCGTCATCCGCGCATCCGCTAAGGCGGTCGTCGTCAACAGCGCCAGCAGAACCGGCCAGATCAGGAGGGCGCGGCGCATCACAGGTCCTGGCTGGGTTGCATCACGGCGAGCCGCTGCGCCACCGCCTCGAACCGATTGGCCATGATCTCATATTGCACGGCATTCATCAGCGCGTAGACCTCTTTCATCTGCGGATGCTCCAGCGCTTCGGCATAGGCTTCGACCTCCGCATCGGAAAAGGCCTGATAGGTATAGGCAGAACTGACCAGCGCATTCGCCGCGATGGAGGCGCGCATGTCGCCTTCCTGCTCCCGCAATGCTTCGCGCAGGTCAGGCTCTTCCATCCGCAGCTCGATCACCCCGGCCCCGGCAGCCGCCATCAGGAAACGGATCTGCACCTCCTGAATGGCGCGGATGGCGCTGTCCTCGGACCCGCTGGCGCGGGTCAGCCGGTTCAGCAGACCAATGCGCGGGCTGTCGATGCTTTCCAGCCCTGCCAGAATATCCGCGCCGCTTTCGTTTTTCAGGTCGTCTTCCTCTGACATGTGAGAGCGGTTTTCCACCTCAACCAGCCGCTGGCCCAGATCAGAGGCATAAAACCCCGCCGCATGGGCGAGCAGTTCATCGCTGAGCGTCTCACCCAGAATGTCCTTTGCCATGTCGTGCATGATATCGGTGGCGAAGACCTCCCTGACCAGCCGTGACCATTCGGACCCAAAGTCGTCCGCCTGCAAACCCAGCATCTGCGGGGCGCTGTCTGCCGACAGCCGGATGCTCTCCAACGCCACGTCGAACCCTGTCACCTCCAGAAACGCCTCAAGCCGTTCGGGATCGGCCGCTTGCGCGGGGCGCGTGGTGACGCTTACCGCAATGAGAAAGGACAGCAGGCCAAGGCGCAGTGCTGTCAGCCAGTGAAACGGGGGAACGGTGGCTTGGGCGGTCATCTCAACTCCTTATGGCGCGTCTCGTGCGTAAGATAGGTTGAGTTGGGTGTTTCGGGAAGGGAGCGTGTGGAAAAACGGGGGCGCAGCGCCAAAGCACGCACATGCCCCCTTGTCGCCCCGCCCAATCGCGATTATTGCAACGCCGCTGACCCCCGCGGAGAGGTGCCGGAGTGGTCGAACGGGGCGGTCTCGAAAACCGTTGAAGGTGCAAGCCTTCCCAGGGTTCGAATCCCTGTCTCTCCGCCACTATAGGCACAGAGCGACCCACCGCAATCCATTGGTAGTAGAGTAAAATTCGGCGTTTTCGTGCTGACGGCGGTGTTTGGTCCGCTTGATTTGCTGCACATTTTGCTACACAATTTGCTACACAAATGGGGGATTTCTCCGCCATGAGCATCGCGAAACGAGGCAGTCTCTACCACCTCCGCCGCCGCGTCCCACGCCGGTATCGGAGCATTGAGCGGCGCGAAACTGTTTGGATCAGCCTGCATACCGACTCGGAGACCATCGCTCGGAGCAAGGCGGACCGCGCGTGGAGCCAGATGATCGAGGCTTGGGAGGCGCGGCTGGCCGGGAACAGCGCGGACGCGGAAGCGCGCTACGAGGCGGCGCGCGACCTGGCCCGGGCGCGCGGGTTTCGGTTCCTCGATGCGGGCGCTGTCGCCAAGCTGCCGGTCGAGGACGTTGTCGAACGCGTCGAGGCGATCCCCGCCCCGGCGAACCAACCTGATGCCATCGAGGCCGCCGCTCTTCTCGGCACCGCGCCCGAACCGCGCATTAACGTGACCAAGGCTCTTGAGCTCTACTGGGGGCTGGCCAAAGAAAAGACCCTCGGCAAGAGCGAGGACCAGCTCCGCCGCTGGGAAGCGCCACGCAAGAAGGCGGTGAAGAACTTCGTCGCGGTCGTCGGCGACAAGGAGATCGCCAACATCACCCGCGACGACATGCTGGATTTCCGCCAGCACTGGCTCGACCGGATTGAGGCTGGCGAGGTCACCGCGAACTCGGCCAACAAGGACCTGATCCATCTGGGCGACGTGCTGAAGACCGTAAACACGATGAAGCGGCTTGGGCTGTCGCTGCCGCTGGGTGAATTGTCCTTCAAGGAGGGCGAGAAGCAGACCCGCCCGCCATTCAGCGAGGACTGGATTAGGACGCGGCTTCTCGCCCCCGGCGCTCTGGACGGGTTGAACAGTCAGGCCCGCGCGCTGCTGCTTGGCATGATCAACACGGGCTACCGACCGTCCGAGGGCGCAGCGCTCACGGCGGACACGATCCGGCTCGATAGTGACGTGCCACACATTTCGATCGAACCCGAGGGGCGCCAATTGAAGAGCCACTACGCCCGCCGTGTGATCCCGCTGACCGGCGTCTCTCTGGAAGCCTTCAAGCTGTACCCCGATGGCTTCCCCCGCTACCGCAACCGTGCCACCCTCAGCGCGGTCGTGAACAAGTTCCTCCGCGCCAATGGCCTGCTCGAGACCCCGCGCCACTCGATGTACTCCCTGCGACATGCCTTTGAAGACCGCATGCTTGCCGCCGGGATCGACGACCGCATCCGCCGCGACCTTTTCGGTCATCGGCTTGACCGGGAACGGTATGGCAAGGGCGCATCGCTGGAACACGTCGCCGAACTCGTCGCCCGCATCGCCTTCTGAGCCAGCAGCTCCCGCGCCCGGCGTTGCGCCTCCGACAGCCGTTTCTCCTTCTTCACGGCCGCGGCCAGTTCCGCCTCCAGCCGCTCGAAGACCGGCGCGAAGGCTGGGTCTTCCGCGACCAGCAAAGCGACCTTCACCAACGCCGCCTCGATCCGCGCCGCATCGACCGGCAAGGCCGGTTCGGTGCGCGTTGCTGATGGGCGTGACGGTGCCATGTCGAGCAGCATGCGGCGGCGCGTGCGTCTTGTGCACTCCAAGCGAACGCGTCGCGCAAAGCGGCCTGTCACAGCGTGCAAATCGGATGGGCAGCCTCCCGAACGCGGCTCAAATCGAAGCACCGAAGTGGGCATCTTGGCGGTCGCGCCCGGCCCCCGACTCATGCATCTGGGAGCGTCGCCCGAGTCTGCATGTTTAGGGCTTTGAACGCGCGCCAAGAGCTGGTTTCGGAGGGCTGCGGAAGAAAACAGGAAGAAGGGCAAGATAAAAGCGCCTGCCACGAATGCCGCAAGTCACTGACGTGACTAGCGTTTTCGCGTGCATGTAAATCGGTCGTGTGCAGGTTTCCTGCAATTTCGCAGTGTTTTCAGACCGCTGGTATGCACACTGCGGAAACCTGCTCTTGGCAGCTACTCCGTAGGTGAGGCGACGAGTCCGAGCATCGAGAGTTGGTATCTTGCGCCCAACAATGGGAGCGCAAGATAAAAGAGGTGCGGCAACACGTGCCTAGGTGTCTGATGTTGATGAAGAAATCGCACGGCAACCCTCCAACCCTTGCCGCTTAAATGCACCTAAATATTTGATTTTGCTTTGAATTTGACGCCTCAAAAAGCGCTCATGGGGAATGTGCCGCTGAATTATTCCCGCGAAGTCAGTGCGTTAACCGTATTGTTGCCGCATCGCGTACAGGGGTGCGGCTGAATAAAGTCAGTCACAACAACCAGTTGCGGGCCGAAGGCGGCACCCCTTTTATCTCGCGCTCCATTGATGCGCTGTTTATTGGCCATGTCTCGTCAACACAATTCAGTGAAAGCTTGCTTGAAAGCTGGTCGCCGTGAGCGACACATGCGCATCAAGCGGCGGGCGCAACTCGAAAGCCTTGGGCGTTCGTGCGAAGTTCCAAAGGCGAAACAAGCACCATTCCTCGCGCCGTTCATCTGCCACTGCAAGTTCATTGCGTGAGACATGGAACGGCGTGCGTTCCCACCCGTTTGTGGTCTTCACCTCGATGAGACGCTGCCGTCCGTCTGCATCGAAACTGGCAATATCATAGCCCGCGCCATCCCCTTCTTCTTCGGAAACCCAGCGGATTTGTTGCGCCAAGTCCTCCCGCCCTGCTGCAGTCAGAGTGTTACGCTCGTGTTTCAAGACGCGCTCTTCTCCAGCCTTGCCAAGGGCGCGGTTGCGTTCATCCCGCGCGGCCACGTCGAACTTCTTGGCGATGTGGCGCATCTGCTCAAGCTCGTCCGGCGGCGGTTGGTTGGTCAGGGTCGGTGCAGGCCCGACCCAGAGTTGCGCCGCCTCGGCCATGCCGTCAACTGGCCGGGAAGAAAGGGTGCGGTGCGTCCAGCCGGGGTTGCAATCCAGCCATCGTGCGACCGCGTCGACGAGGCTGGTCTGGAAATTAAAGGCCGGTTTGTACCCCATGATCCAAGCCTCGCCGAGCCCTTTAAGCACGGCACTGATATTCTGATGTTTGAACTCGACCGATCCGTCCGAGCGGTCGTTGAGTCGCGGCAGAAGCTGCCGTCGATGCTCGGCCTTGTTGTAGGGATGGCCTGCCACATCTTCGGCCAGCATCGCGAAGTAATCCGCGACGATCAGGTCATTCTCGGCATCTGTCCACGCTTAGCTCGACATCATGCCAGGCTAGGGGAAGCTTCGGCGGTTGTCACGAAGGGCGGAAACCAGACATTCGCCGCGTGCGCACTAATTCTTGTAATGATTGCTAAAGCGGACATAGTCCAAATAGTCCCCTTCATTGACCCAGTCCGGCTGGGCGTGTTGTATCGTCCCATTGCAGTTGGAGGCGAAACGCCAATGGAGTTTGCCGGATTCCTCATAACTCTGGGTGTGCTTTTTCTGGTCGGTCTGGCCGCCGACGAGTTGGGGCGATTGACAAGATTGCCCCGGGTGACATTGCTTTTGCTCTTGGGATTGGTTGCAGGAAATGCCGGGCTTGGACTGATCCCTGCTGAAGTCACCGCGTGGTTTGACGAGCTGTCGATCATCGCTTTGACCATGGTGGCCTTCTTGTTGGGCGGTTCTTTGTCTCGCAAAAACCTGCGCAAGCACGGGCGGCCCATTTTCACCATTTCATTGGCCATCGTTGTTTCCACAAACCTGTTTGTTACGCTCGGATTGATCGCTGTGGGTGTGGCACCGGGGCTTGCAATCATTCTCGGAGCTGTCGCAACGGCGACCGCGCCAGCGGCAATGACGGACGTGATCCACCAATCTGGTATCAAGAATACATTCACCAAGACATTGAACGGGATCGTCGCAATTGATGACGCATGGGGATTGATTGTTTTTAGCATCGCATTGGTGCTGGTCGGGCAGTCGAACAGCTGGGACGACGTTATGAGTGACGCGGTCTGGGACCTAGGCGGCGCCGTGCTATTGGGCTGCGCCATTGGGTTTCCGGCGGCCTATCTGTCGGGTCGATTGAAGCCGGGCGAGCCCCTTCAGGCAGAGGCTATGGGGATCGTTTTCCTATGCTCGGGCCTCGCGCTGTGGTTGGAGGTTTCATTTCTCATTGCGGGTATGACTGTCGGTGCAATCGTGGCCAATTTCGCGCGCCATCACTCCCGCGCCTTTCACGAGATCGAGCACGTCCAGTGGCCGTTTATGATCTTGTTCTTCTTGTTGGCAGGGGCGCTGATCGAATTGGAGGCCCTGTTATTGCTGGGATGGGCAGGTATCTCGTTTCTGGTCTTGCGGATTTTGGGGCGGTTTGTCGGTGGCTATGTGGGCGCACGGCTTGGCCAGGTCCCACCAGCTCATGTGAAATGGTACGGACCGGCCCTATTGCCCCAGGCAGGGATTGCCGTGGGCATGGCGCTGGTCGCAAGCGAGGCCCTCCCGCAGTGGGCGGCGTCGATCATGGCATTCACCATTGCCAGCACGGTGGTCTTTGAGATCGTCGGGCCACCGCTGACACTGCACGCCATCCGCCGGGTGGCAGCGATGAAATCCAAGATATGCTGAACAATCGCTCAGCGATCACCACGTTAGGCAGCGCAACACAATACGATTGCCCCGGCGCACGAAGATGCGGCGGATTTCATCGCCAATCAGGATTTAAAGTGCGAAAGGCACAGACAACTTCAGATACCAGAATTCCAGCGGTGCAGTCCCAAAGAAGGTGTTAAGCGCAGGAAGGTACGGCAATTCAAGGCAGCATCATTCCTCGGATCATGAAAAAGAACATTGCTGCCAAAGCTGCCGCAATGGGAACGGTGATGATCCAGGCCGCTGCGATGCGCAGCAAGAGGTTACGCTTTACCAGTTCGACGCGGTGCACACGGCCGAGGCCGCGTCTTTCCTGTTTGCCGAGCAGACGCTCTGTAGCTGCCTGGGCCTTCATGTTGCGCAGCATTGCCCCCTTGGTGGCAACATCCCCAGCCTCGAACTCCGCGAGAAATGCCTCGACCGCCTCCGGGTCATTGTCCGCATGATGGTCGCGGATATCGTCGAGCATGCGTGCATAACTGGACTTGATATATTCGCGCAGGAAGCCGACACCAAAGACCCCACCAACAGCAATATGGGTTGAGCTGACAGGCAATCCGAGTTGCGATGCGACAATGACAGTAATTGCTGCGGCCACGGCAATGCAAAAGGCGCGCATCTTGTCGAGCTCGGTAATCTCGCTGCCAACGGTTCGGATCAGCTTCGGGCCATAAAGAGCCAAACCCAAAGCAATACCAATCGCACCTACCGCCATGACCCAAAGTGGAATCCCGGCTTTTGTAGAAACACCACCCTCGGTGATGGCTTCGTTGATGCCTGCAAGTGGGCCGACCGCATTGGCAACGTCATTTGCACCATGTGCGAAGCTCAGAAGGGCCGCCGCACATATCAACGGGACAGTAAAGAGTTCGTTGACGCTGGCTTTGTGGTTGTCCATTTGCGCCGTCTTGCGCGCGATGTAAGGCCGCATGATCATATAAACCATGGCAGCGACAACGACCCCGATGACGACCGCCATCGGGAACGAGACCGCGATGATCTTCTTGACGCCTTTCAGCATCAGGTATGTGGCAAAGGCCCAGGCCATAACTGCCACCAGCACCGGCACCATCCGGTTGGCGGCCTCCAGCACATCCTTTTTGTAAGTGATTGTGCGTTTTATGATGAACAGAAAGCCTGCCGCGATCAAACCGCCCAACATCGGTGAAATCACCCAGCTTGCCGCGATCTGACCGACCACCGACCAATCCGCGATGCCCCAACCCGCCGCTGCGATCCCGCCGCCAAGGACACCACCGACGATAGAATGCGTCGTGGACACTGGCGCACCGACTGCGGTGGCAAAGTTCAACCACACCGCGGCCGCCAGCAGTGCGGCAATCATGATCCAGATGAATGTGTCACGATCAGCAACGAGATCAGGATCAATGATCCCGCTCTTGATCGTGCTGACAACATCCCCACCGGCGACCAGCGCACCACCGGCCTCAAAGAAGGCCGCGATGAAGATCGCTCCGGTCAGAGTGATCGCCTGGGATCCGACGGCGGGACCGACATTGTTTGCAACATCATTGGCGCCAATGTTCATCGCCATGTAACCGCCGATCATCGCGGCAGCGACCAGCAAAGTTCCGTCAATGCCCCCATCTGTCCGGACAATGGTAAACAGCATGATGCCAACAATGAAGAGCAAGGCGGTGCCGAAACGCACCAGCTCATCACGATTTCGCTGGGCAGCGTTTTCGATTTTTTCGGTTCTTAACAAGTCACGGCCCCCCCAAAATTGATGCGCGATTCGTGAACCGACCATCCCAGATCGAATGAAAGCCGCTATGAGCCATGTCAATGACAGCCGTTTTCCACATCGGTATGTCTTGGAATTACAACACTTATTGGGAATGCGGGCAGTGGCAGGAAAAACCGATCAAATACGATCAGCTGAGTACGACCAACCCATATCAGGGCTATCAGCTTGGGTGGCCTTTCCAGCGGACCTGCTGGCATGACGCGATATTATCTTCCGATCATCATCGGTGGGTTACTGTTGGCCTTCTGGTTCAGTTCTGACGCCCAGGAAATCGCGGCCGGTGTCGCGATCTTTCTTTTTGGCATGTTGATGCTTGAGGATGGGTTCAAGCTGTTTGGTGGCGGCGCCTTGGAAAGGATCCTCGAACGGGCGACAGGCTCCACACCCCGTGCGATCTCGTTTGGGATCGTTTCGACAACACTGTTGCAATCCAGTTCTCTCGTCTCGGTGATTACCATTTCATTTCTGAGCGCCGGACTGATTTCACTCATCGGCGGCGTGGGTATCATCTTTGGGGCGAATATCGGGACGACGACAGGCGCATGGCTGGTCGCAGGGCTTGGACTGAAAATCAATATCGCCGCCTATGCCATGCCGATGATCGCCCTCAGCATCGTTCTGGTATTCCAGAAATCAAAACCCTTGCGAGGCATTGGCTATGCGCTGGCGGGGCTGGGATTTCTGTTCCTTGGTATCCACCACATGAAAGAAGGGTTTGACGCTTTCAAGGACCAGATTGACCTGACGCGCTTTGCCCTGACGGGGCTCCTTGGTCTGTTCGTCTATTCTTTCGTCGGGACCATTGCGACTGTTATCATGCAGTCCAGCCATGCAACGATGGTCCTCATCCTCACGGCATTGGCTGCCGGTCAGATCAGCTATGAGAACGCATTGGCATTGGCCATCGGCGCGAATATCGGCACGACGATCACTGCCATCATCAGCTCGATTGGGGCGAATTTTCAGGGCAAGCGACTTGCGCTGGCACATCTCATTTTCAATATGGCGACAGCGATTGTCGCACTGGTTTTCCTGGCACCGTTGCGCGATTCAGTTGACTGGATCAGCGATGTTGTGGGGATTGCGCCGGGCGACTACGCCATGAAGCTTGCGGTGTTCCATACGATTTTCAACGTTCTAGGCGTCGTCCTGACGCTTCCGTTTCTGACCCGCCTGATCACCTTCCTCGAACGTCGGATCACTGAACCTGTCCCTGATGTCAGCCGCCCGCGCTTCCTGAACGAGGCGGTTGATGAGTTCCCTCAAACCCTTGAGAGCGCGCTGCGCAAAGAGGTGCTGCATCTTTACGAAAACGCAGCCGAACTGATCCTGCACGGGCTCAATCTGCACCGCAAAGAGGTCTTTGCGACAGATGACGTGGCGGGCTTGGTCCGCAAGAGCCGCAGTCTAATCGAGCTTGATATCGATGAGGATTACGAACGCCACGTGAAGACGCTCTATGCGGCCATCGTGGAATTCACGACACGCGCCGGGGACAAGCGGCTTGCGCCAGAGATGGCTGACCGCATCTACGCAATGCGCGATATTGCAAGCGACATCGTGCAAGCGGTCAAGTCGGTCAAGCATCTACGCAAGAATATTTTGCGCTATACCACCCGTCCCCAAAATGTCGTCACCGAGCTCTATGACAGTTTGCGAACCGAAATCGCCCGGATCGTGGCGGAAATCCAAAAACTCGACATGGCCGCCCTTGAAGATCGCAGCGCGCTCTGGCTCGATCAGGAACGCGCCCGGATCGAAGAGGACGCGCGCTTGACCTCTGTACGCGTCGACGCGCTGATCCGAAAAGGTAAGCTGAGCGCAGCCGCCGCAACGTCGTTCATGAATGATTCCGGATACGCCTACGGCGCCATGCGCGACTTGATCAAAGCCGCACGCGGTTACTACATCGAACGCGACAGCGCGATGGCTGAATTGGAACAGCTATTGTCGCTCGACGAAGAGGAACTTAATGAGGCGATGGCCGGTCGTGGGAACCAATCTGTTTCTACCGCATCGAAAAGGACTGTCACCTGATCGTCATAAAACACATCAAGGATGATACCCCGAGGATAGGATTGGAGTAACGAAGATGGGTCTGAAGAAGCTGGCTGCCAAAGTTGAAGACTATAACGCGCGGCTTGAAAGCGGGAAAGCAAGCAAGATAAAGCCCGGCCATGTGGAGGCGGTTCTACAGAAACTGCGCGCAAAGTCGACAGAACTGGAGGCTGAAATCGCAGCAGCGACATCAACCGACAAGAAGGCGCGGCTGCAGGGGAAGCTTGCAATCGCACAGACCCACATCGCGCGCGCTGAATGGTTGCTAGAGGAATTAGCCTAGCGCCCGAAGACGGCGCCTTCACCTTTGCAATTAAGGGCAAAAGAAGCAAACGTACCAAAACGCGATGGCCTGCCCAAGAAAATCACCGCCTGCCGTTGTCAATCAGTTCACAGCAGTAGGCCGTACCCGATTGGCGGCCTTGCGCTGCAGTAGGGAGCGCAGCGAATGTCTCCTTCGACGGACCGCAACGCAAAATGCGGATTGGCTGTCCAATGCCCGGAATGGGCCGTCCGTGAAGACGGCCCAAGTGCGTTAGATTTCAATGGCTTCCGCGATGGCTAGGGCATCTTCGAGTTCAACACCCAGATACCGAACCGTGCTATCCATCTTGGTATGTCCAAGAAGGAGCTGAACTGCACGAAGGTTTCCGGTCTTCTTGTAAATCTGAGTGACTTTAGTCCGCCGCATCGAATGCGTGCCGTAGGCGCTCGCTTCCAAGCCAATCGATGTCACCCAATCCCTAACAATTCGCGCATATTGGCGGGTCGAGATATGCAAGCGCTCATGGAAGCGGCCAGGCCAAAGGTACTCCGAGCCCACCATCAGTTCGTCTTCCATCCATTTTTCGACAGATACACGCGTCCCTTCGGATATCTCAAAGCGAACGGGTTTCTGCGTCTTGCTTTGAAGCACGCACGCCCGTTCCTTGATTTGACCCGACGCCATCACATCGACGACTTTCATCTTCACGAGGTCACAGCCGCGCAACTTGCTGTCTATCGCCATGTTGAAGAGCGCGAGATCTCGGTGGTTCTCAGCTAGCTCAAGTCGGACTCTGATTGCCCACACGTGTTTTGGTTTCAGCGGCCGTTTCTGCCCGACGATGCGGCCCTTGTTCCAGGCAGGGCGAAGTGCGCGAATGGCAGGTAGGTTTGGTGTTTCCATGACTGATCCTCCAATCCGCCATTCCCTCCCACAACGACAACCTGACGTTGACGAGGCACCATATCACACGATTGCCGCGCGGCATCCGAGGTCGGCTGGGAGCCCATTATGCCGAATGCTGCAATTTTCACTAGCGTCGGCTAACTGCAAAAAGCCGACATTTGGTAGGGCAGCGCCAGTGCTTAGTTACATACGTATTTGACGTCTTGGTGCCCAAACTGCGCAAGCAAAGCGCCATGATCAAATGCACAGCGATGTGAGTTGCTGATTTGGCTCAGCCGGATTTCCCCCCCATTGAGTCCCAGATGAAGTCCAATATCGCGTCTTTTGAAGGGGATTTCAGCCGCACTGCATGAAAGTCAGAAAAGATCGTATCACTTAACGGAGCAAGCGATATCAGCCTGCCAGCCTGTACCCATTGTGCCGCGTAATGATCCGGCAACAGGCCAACATGACTGCCTGACAGCGCGAGATAGGCCGTCAATTCGATTGTGTCTTGCGCAACACCTTCTGAGTGATCCAGCAACATAGGATCGAGGTCCTTGTCGATCGGATTGAAAACGAAACTATGGGCTGAGATTTCAGATGCAGCCAAAGTTGTCTTAAGATCCTGAGGATTGGAAACAGCCGCGCAAGGGTGATCGGGGCTGCAATACAGGTTACTCGCTTCGCGATACAGCGGCAGTGCTTCGACCTCAGAGGGGATGCGTTCATTCCCCGCAATCCCGAGAAGCGCAATATCAATGCGGTTTGCCCTGAGCTCTTCGAAACACGCCAGATAATCAAGGATACCTATACTGACCTTAAGACTGGGCATCTCGTCCCGAAGTTTTCTCAGTGCAGCAATCAGAGGGTTGTTAGGATCAGTTACCATTGAGTCGACGACGCCAAACCGAACGCGTTTGGCAGCGGGCGCGCTGATGGCGTTCAAACGCATCGCCGTTTCGTCAATCTGCTCCAAAAGTGCGGTGACTTCACTCAGAACCTGCTCACCCTTGCGTGTCAAAGCAAACCCTTTGGGCCCACGATCACACAGCCGCAGCGCCAGACGATCTTCAAGCCGTGCAATCTGCGCACTGATCGCTGGTTGTGATATTCCCAAGGCGCTTTGTGCCTTGGCAAACCCACCCGCGATGGCGACCGCCTGAAACACGCGCAGCAAACGCAGGTCGATATCTGAAAGTTTCACGTGGTTTTCACCCCATTGTCATGCCACCACAAAAACAGCGACGCAGGGCCATGTCGACCAGGTTATGCAAACATAAGGCATTCAGTATGGTTTTGCCGCTCACCCGGTTCTAGCTTTTAGGCAATTCTAATACTGGACATCATCGGGAGGCGAAACATGGGTATGACCCCTAAACTATTCACTACAACTGGTATCATTATGGGCCTGGCAGGCGCGGCGTGGGCCGAAGAACTGACCGTCAGCGCTTGGGGTGGCTTTTTTGAAGAGACCTTGGCGGCAGAGGTTTATCCTCTGTTCACTGCGGAGACGGGGATTGAGGTCAAATCACTTGCACAACCCGAAGACTCAACCTGGATGACGCAACTGATGGCTGCCGCGCGGGCCAAGCAGGCACCGGCTGATTTGTCCCTTGTGGTGGACGAAGTTCTGTTTCGCGGCAATGAAGTGGGGCTTTGGGCCGAGCTCGATCCCGCCAACATGGCAGGGACGCAAAACCTGTCAGATGGTTATGTGAAACTAACCGATGCTGGCAATGCATATGCGGTGGGCGCGTTGGCGTTTTACACAACTTTCGTGACCAATACCGAATATGCAGCAGATGCGCCGGGAAGTTGGGCAGAGCTGTGGGAGCCAAAATGGGATGGCAAGTTGGGTATCGTGACAACGCCGAACTCCGGTCTTTTGGAAGTCACTGCGACAACTTTCTTTGGGGGTGTCGACGTGCTTGAGACGCGCGAAGGGATCGAAAAGGTCATCGCGAAGATCGCAGAGCTGAAACCGCAAGTTAGCCTGTGGTACCGCGATGAAGGCCAGTTTCAGCAGTCCTTGGAAAGCGGTGAATTGAACGCGGGGCTGTACTACCACGATGTGACCATGCTCTCGATCTGGGACGGAAAACCTGTCGCCTCAACCTTTCCAAAGGAAGGCGGGATCGTATCGGATGCCTATTGGGTTGTACCGCGCGATTCCAAAAACATCGCAGCCGCCGAGAAATTTCTGGACTTCATGAGCCGCCCGGAAACACAGGCCTTGATGGCGCGCAAAATGGGTGTGTTCCCGGTTGTGCCTCGCGACAGCATGGATCTGACAGAGGAAGAATTTGCAGTCGTTGGCAGCGAGATCACACCGATCCGCGTTCAGACCCACATCCATTTGCGTGAAGGCGATTGGTTGGAAACCAAGTATCAGGAAATGATCGCACAGTAAGACAAATGCGGGCGGGCCCATGCGGCCCGCCGCACGACTTAGCGGAGGCACCTGTGGCTGCATTGACCATCACGAATCTGAGGAAATCCTTTGGCTCCTTTGAGGCGCTAAGTGATATTTCCATCGCTGTTGAGGACGGTGAATTCATCTGCCTTTTGGGCGGGTCCGGCTGCGGCAAGACAACCCTCCTGCGTCTGATAGCGGGGCTAGAGAGCCACGACGAAGGCGATATCTTGCTCGGGTCTGAAGACCTGACGAAAGTTCCTTGCCACAAACGAAATATCGGCATGGTGTTTCAATCGCTTGCGCTGTTTCCTCATCTCAACGTCGGCGACAACGTCGGCTATGGTATGCGCCTGCGCAGGATCGCAGCCCGGCAATCGGCTGCCGAAGTGACCCGACTGCTCGACATGGTAGGCCTGAGCGGCTTGGCCAAACGCTCTGTTGCCGCCCTGTCTGGCGGTCAGCGGCAGCGTGTCGCAATTGCGCGCGCCTTGGCGTTGCAACCGCAAGTCTTTTTGATGGATGAGCCGTTTTCGGCCCTAGACGCCGCCCTGCGCGATCAGATGCAAGAGGAAGTCAAACGCATTCAGCGTGATCTTGGAGTGACAACTGTTTTCGTGACCCATGATCAACGCGAAGCGATGGCGCTGGCCGACCGAATTGTCGTGATGAACGGTGGCAAGATTGAACAGGCCGCAAGCCCCGACGCGCTTTATTCTCGCCCAGCGACGCGCTTTGTCGCGGAATTCATCGGCATCAACAACATTATCGAACGGGCGGGTCGCCCGCCAATCGCTGTGCGTCCCGAAGCCATCATGTTGAGCACGCACGAAGGCGGTCTGGAGGGGCAAATCATGCGTCAACGCCGTCTTGGTGCATTGCTTGAACGTGAGATCAAAGTTGGCGATCAAACCCTTCATCAAAGTGAGATCGCAGGAGCAGGGCCCAGCTTTGATATTGGGTCAGCAGTCGGTGTTGCATGGGATGAAGGCAATGCTTGGGAACTGCCAGCATGATGGCAACCCCGGCATATGGGCCACGGCTGATTGGCGGTTTGGCCTTTGGAGTGATGGCCGTTTTCTTTGTCGTCCCGCTGATCTTTATGATTGTGGTCAGCTTTTATCAGCCCGACCCCATGGGCTTTTACAAAGTCGATTTCGTTTGGGAAAATTACGCAAAGTTCTTTTCCAGTTTTTACTACACCGTCTCGTTCCGCTCGCTCTACTCCTCTGTTCTTGGAGCGGTGCTGGTTGTTGCACTTGCGTTCCCGCTGGTTCTTTTCGTGTCCGATCTTAGCCGCAAGTGGCAGTTGTTCTGGATCATCATGCTGCTGTCGCTGATGTGCCTGAGTGAGGTCATCATTGGCTTTGCCTGGCTGATCCTGATGTCCGAAAGTGCTGGCATGCCGCGCTTGCTGGGATGGCTTGGGTTGTGGAACGATCCGCGTTCCCTATCCCCCAGCTTTGGCGCGATGATGATTGGTCTGGTGTTCCTTGGCTTCTCAATCGTCTCGCTGATCCTTTATCCCTCCGTCTCGCGGCGCGACCGCAGTATTGAAGAGGCAGCGGTAACACTCGGCACGCCCCCTGCGCTGGTATTCTTCAAGGTCCTGCTGCCCACCTTTCGGGTCAGCCTGTTGTCTGTCACGCTGACGATGTTTGTCTATCTGCTCGGCGTCTTTGTGATGCCCACGATGCTGGGCCGGCCCAAAGACTGGACCATGACGGTTATCATCAGCGACAAGGCGCTGGGGGATGCAAATCTGCCACTTGGGGCGGCATTGGCCGTGGTGATGCTGATCGTGACGATGCTTGTGCTGGTCCTTGCCGCCGTCCTGACCCGAGGGCGCCGGACATGAGAAACCTTTACCTCTGGATGATCGCCCTTCTGTTGACCGCGCCCTTCCTTGTGGTGCTGGGCGTCTCAGTCGGGGCTTCCAAGAACATCTCCTTTCCGCCCGAGGCGTTCTCGGCGATGTGGTATCAACAGCTGCTGACGGAAACAGAATGGCTGGCCGCCATTGGGCGTTCGCTGCTCATTGCTGTGATTGCGGGCCTGATCTCGACTGTTGTGGCGCTTGCGATCAACTATGTCCTTTGGCGAACCAAGTCTGGTTTTGCCAAGATGACATTTGCGCTGGGGCTTGGCCCCTTCATGCTGCCCCCCATTATCCTTGCCTTGGGGGCCAGCCTGTTCTGGGCCGAGGTCGGCTGGTATGGCCGAATGGAAGCGACGATCATTTCGCACGGCGTGTTCTTTGTCACACTGCCTTTGGTGATCATCGCGCGTGGCTTTGCAGCGTTGACAGATGATGTGATTGAGGCGGCACAAATGATGGGTGCGACACCCGCTGCAGTGTTCCGCACGGTCGTCTTTCCCTTGATTGCGCCCTATGTGTTCACCGGCTTTGCGTTGGTCGCAATCATTAGCGTGAATGAATACCTGATCGCCAACATGATCTCTGGCTTTGTTGTCGAAACGCTGCCCATCAAGATCTTCAACAACGTGCGCTACGGCTACTCTCCTGTCGTGGCCGCGGCCTCGATGCTCTTTGTGGGGCTTACGGTGACAATCCTTTTGATCCTGTCGCGGGTCACGGATCTGGTCGCACTTTTTGGAACATCAAAGGATACCTGACATGCAGACGCTCACGCGGCAGAACCTTGAGGACATCCTGTTTGGCGCAGTCATTCTTGGCGCGGGCGGCGGCGGTGACATAAATGAGGGACGTGCATTGATCGACACGGCGCTTGCCGCAGGCCAGACGTTTGATCTGGTAAGCGTGGATGAGGTGCCCAATGAGGCGCTGATTTGCACACCCTATCTGTTGGGCGCCATTACCCCGATGACCGCAGAGGAGGAACACGTCTATGCAGGAATGCAGGACGCAGAGATGGATCCGCTTTTGCAGGCTTACGCCGAGTTTCAGGAACACCTGGGGCAGGAATTTTACGGCACCACCCCCTGCGAGCTTGGTGGGTCTAACACTGCGGCTGCCTTTTTCCCGGCTGTTATGAACGGACATAAAATCATCGACGCCGATCCAGCCGGGCGCGCAGTTCCCGAGATCACCCATTCAACCTATTACCTTGCAGGGCTTCCCGCCGCTCCAATCTATGCGGTCAATCAATTCGGGGAATCCTTCCTTATCGACAGAGTAAAGGATGACCAACGCGCAGAGACATTGGTCCGCGCCCTCAGTCAGGTCAGCCGCAACACAATTGCAGCAATAGACCATGCCCTGCCAATGCGGGATCTGCGCGATGTGTTGATCCCCGGAACAATTTCAAAGGCAATGCACTTGGGCGAAATCTGTCGGGATGCAATCGCGGCGGGCGAGGACTCTGCGGCTCTGGTCGCCAAGGCGGGTCACGGGGCAGTTGTATTCTCTGGCAGGGTAGAGTCCGTGACTTACAAGACCGACCAAGGATTTACGATCGGTCAGATTGTGCTGTCAGGTGCCGGCTCCAAACTGACAGTGAGCGTCAAGAATGAAAACATGGCCTGTTGGCTGGATGATGTGGTGCTGGCGACAGTGCCTGATCTGATTTGCTTGTTTGACACACAAACAGGCCTGCCCATTGCAAACCCTGATGTCGTGGAAGGGCAAGATATCGCTGTGGTGATTCTGCCAGCGCCAGACCCATTTAGATCCGAGAAGGGGCTGTCAATATTCGGGCCTGCCTACGCAGGCGTTAAGGCCAGCTTTATCTCGCCTCTGCCTCTTGTATCTTAGTGACACGGCTGGTCGCTTTGATCCGAAATGCGGACAGAGCGGGCTGAACCTTTGCGATGTGTGGCATCCTAAATCGAATGTCTGAAAAGCGAGGGAAAGCTGAAGTGCATTCAATCACGGCTAATTCACGTTTCGTCCGCGATGTGTGAATTCTTCTTCCATCTCATTTTGCAGGTGCGGCGAATGTCGGCAAAGCGGGCCGCGCTCGCGGCATGGCAGTGGATGAGTCAACGGCAGGTATGGGCCGTCCTCGACGAGCCGTCGCGCGAGGTGTCTGCAGATGCCGCGTTTTCTCCGATCGCGGCTGTGAGCCCCACATTCATCGAGGCTGCACTGTGCATGTACGTCAGCTAATATGTTGGCCTGCAGAAAGTGAGATTGCAAGAATTGGCAGCAGCTCAGTACTTTGTACCTGGCTGAGTGCAAATAGTGTAGCTAGCTGTCTAATGTGTAATCGACTTTCTTTCCTTAGCCTCCCAGCACACCAGAGCCTTCTGGATGCACAGTAAAATTGTCCCCAACTATTGGTGGATGCACTGAGCTGAAAATTGGATGAATGCAGTATCTAAAAGATGCCGACAAAATCAGCCTTTGTTGAGTTCGATATGAAAACTCTCCCAACACTGTGTCACCAGATGCCTTTTGTTCTGACACCTTGCCGACAGCTCCGATGTCAGACAAGCATGACTTAACATCTTCAAAGTCTAACGAAAAATCGGCTTTGATTTCCTCTTCTACAAAAGCCGCTCTCAGCTGGGCGTCGCTGAATACACGTGGAAGCCTAGGTAACAATCGATGCAAAACTTTGTTTGCCGCAGGGTAAATATCTCTGTAGGTCCCTAAGATATCCGAGTAGGTTTCTTGAGTGCATTTTTTAAGAACGTTGTGCAACGTGCTTTCGGAAACTTTTTGAGATGGTTCAGAAACTCTGCCTGAACTCTTCAAGAACAGCCTGTGTGTCAAACTGTTCAGAATTATCAAGAACTGTCGCGGCGTCAGTTGAGTATGCCTCATCAAATATGTGATGCATTCAAAAGAAACACCTCTGTCATTTGATACTAATATTGGCAAAAATCTATGTAGCACATCTTGTGCAAGCTTCGCATCGTTCAGGCCAACCTCGTGAATCTTCCAGCTATCTGGGAATTTCTCAGAATTACCTTCTCTAAGACGGATCACTGATAACACGGCCAGCTCTGGCGCGCTCCAACGAATATGCTCAACGTCCTTGAAATCCTTTTCTACCGAATGCGAAATGTGAGTTTTGACGTATTCCGTCAGCTCATCCGGAAAGAACAGGCGGCACTCTATATTATTGTTTTTTAAACCATATTTCTCATTCGGTGAGTCGATCTTTGAACAACAATTAAGTAGTCCTTTCATGCAGTCCTTGGCGGCTTGACTTTCGCCTACCTTGTAAAACTCTAAGGTATCGATCAATACATTGATTTTTTGTCCGGCCTCTTCCAAGATTCCTTCAACAATTTTCATGGCTCGTGCCACGTGAAGGTCGCTTTCCAGTGCGGCGCGCACCATTGCCGCAGCCAATCCCCAAGAACCACGCTGTACCTTGTCTGATATGCTTCGCGCGAATTGCGACTTCGTCGAGGTCGCATGAGCTTCGACATTCGATTCGAGCCCTGTTACGTATTCGGCAATGAATGCGCGATCGCTGCGTTCGAGTTCCTCAAATTTTTCAGGCAAGGCTCGGTGTACGGACAGAATTATGGTGTTCCAAACGACTGTGCTCCAAACTTCGGCTGCCTGCTCCGTGTAGGAAGTTCGATGCTCTCTTCCTAACTGTTCTGCGACCGCTGGAAAATCAGCGCCGATGTCGAGAACGCAAAAGAGTCTCGATCGTTGTTTCAGCATATGAAGCAAAGTTGTCTTACCCGTCCCTTTCCGCCCAATTACGAGCGAACGAGCTCCCGATCTTAGTTCAAGCGTCTCTTTCATAGAATGGCCAACAACATAAGCCATGGAGAGCATGCCATTCTCATCAACCAAGTCAGAAGCCTCCTTTGGGCCGAAGGGTTGGTTAAGATATTCAGACATACTGCTCTCTTTAAATCTTGGTTCGAAAACTCGATTTTGTCTGTTTCAGTATGAGTGCCACCCGAACCTCATGCAACCGGTTCACCACTTCACCATCAGGAACATAGCCAGGCTGACGATCCTCATTTGAGTGCGATGCTAAGCGCGCCTTTTAGATAGCGATACCTATTCAATTATCAGCAGAAACGCTGTCATGAATTCTAAGTATTGCATGTAAAGCAGCCATTGCGACGACCGTCGCGGAATGGTGCTTTCTCCCGCGTTCTGTGGGTCCGAAGCAGGCTAAGTTTCGCGACTGCAACGAATGGCCGCTATGTGGGCTGCAGCCGCAGCATCGCAGACCTGCGCCGGACGGCAGCTCTGGGCCGATCGCGCCATTTTGGCGAACCTCCAGACCCCGTCGCGACACATCAGTGCCCCTCGCAATAAGGCGCAAAGTCGAACGGCGTGGCAAGTGAACGATGCCCGGCAACGGGCTACCCCTACCAAAGGCCAAAAAGCAAAGTTTCCCCAATTTTGCTGCACATTTTGCTACACAAATTGCAATACCGGGCTACCCCGCCCCCAACAAGAACAACCACTTAACCACATGATAAATATGACATTTCGGACTGTCTCTCCGCCAGCATATTTTTGAGATGAAGAGCCCCCCAAAAGGCATTGAATAAAATGCCTTTCAAGGATTTTCAGACGCTTGCGTTACCGCTTGAACAAGATCAGCCTAGAAGAATGCCTCAGCATTCAGGCCAACGGTAATGGCCCCGATGACGGCCCCGCTGGCCGGGTCCGTGATCGCGAAAGACGCCTGCCCCTGATAGGTTTGGGTGCTTTCATCCAACTCGATCTCATCCACAAAGACCGCGCCGGAGCCCACGTCATAGGTCTTTTGGAACTTCGCCTCATCCCCTTGCCAATAGTCGGAGGTCACGCCGCTGGACGCGACATTCAGCCCACGGCTGTCCATGACAAACACTTCGGTGATGCGCCCCTGGGATTTTTCAACATGGTCCCGCAGGAAACCCGCAAGGGGGGTATTGACCACACCGTCGATCATCGGCGTGTCAGAGGCCCCCACTTCACCACGCCAGACATTGTCGCGGGCAATGATCTCATCCTCGCTGAGGTCCGATGTGGTGGCGTTCTGCGCAGTGATCCCGGCGACGATCTGCGCATCATTGATCCATGCCTTCAATTCGTCTTCGATGTAACTGGCCATCGCGGGTGGCGCATCAGCGGCGAAAGCAGGGGTTGTGAGGGTCAGGGGCAGAGCGAACAAAGCGGCGCGAAACATGATGGAGTCCTTTCAGATAAAGCACATGGGACGTGCTGGAATACGAAGGGGACTTTAAGTTTCGAACCCTAAGGAAGGGTAAAAGTGATACATTAAGATTATTTGATAAAGTAATGTAATACAATGTAAAAATCAAACCTTACCAAGTTAAACCATAACATTAACTTAAGGCCACAACAATCTGATACGATTATATTTTCAATCCTCGCCCTTGAATCCCGTCGCGACCACGAATTTCTCAGAACTGTCAGACCGGCTTGCCGGTGGTTTGATATTGGCAACCTTGGTAAATCGCTGCTTCAGCAACTTCTGCAATTCCCCCTCTGCACCACCTGCCAGAACCTTCGCCACGAAGGTGCCGCCGGGGTCCAGCACATCGAAGGCAAAATAGGCGGCTGCCTCGCAGAGCGCGATGATGCGCAGGTGGTCTGTCTGCTTGTGCCCGGAGGAGGCCGCCGCCATGTCGGACATCACGACATCCGCGCGGCCGCCCAGCAACTCCTTGACCTTCTGATCGGCATCATCCTCCATGAAATCAAGGACATGCAGCTCACACCCGGCAATGGGCTCCATCTCTTGCAGGTCAATGCCCAGGATCGTGCCTTGCGCCTTGCCGGAGCGTTCCCCCAGCACATTGCAGCGTTTGACCGCAACCTGGCACCAGCCGCCCGGTGCGGCACCCAGATCAACCACCCGCGCGCCGGGGACCAGGAAACGGTATTTGTCGTCCAGTTCCATGATCTTATAGGCCGCTCTTCCCCTGTATCCTTCGGCCTGCGCGCGCTTGACATAGGGGTCATTCAACTGCCGCTGCAACCACCGGGTGGACGAAAGTTTCCGGCCACGGGCCGATTTGACCTTCACCTTCAACTCACGCTGTCCGCGCCCGGAGGTGTTCTTGCCGCTGGGGGTCTTGGCCATCAGTAGGCTCCTTCTTCAAGCACGCCATCCGCGCTCATCTGTGCATAGAGCAGCCCCTCGCGCAGGCCTCGGTCCGCAACGCTCAGCCGGTCGGTGGGCCAGCAGCGCATAAGCGCTTGCAGGATCGCCGCCCCGGACATGATCAGCGCGGACCGGTCCTGCCCGATCCGCGGATCGGTCTGGCGTCCTTCGGGGCCCATCGCAAGATAGGAATGGATCACCTTGTCGATCTGGTCACTGGTCATCCGCAGCCCATCCACCTTGGTTCTGTCGTAGCGTTTGAGCCCCAGATGGCTGGCCGCGACGGTGGTCACGGTGCCGGAGGTGCCGACGATCTGGAACCGCTCCTGCGGCTGCGCGGATTGGTAGGGCGTGAAATCCGCAAGATTCTCTTCAAAGAACCAGCTCATCAAAGCAAAACGCGCAGCATCATCTTCGACATCGTTGAATTGATCGCGCAGGGTCGCCACGCCAAGGGGCACTGAAATCCAGTCGACAACCTTGGCCTGCGGCACCTCGCCCTTGGCTTGTTTGAAACCTGAATGAAGCCTCATAATCGCCTGAGCGCGCTCTTTTTTCGGCACTTTGGAGATATCGATCCAGACCAGCTCCGTCGATCCCCCGCCAATGTCCACCACCAGCAGGTTTTCAGTCTTGCGACTGACCAGCGGCGCGCAGGAGATGACGGCAAGCTGCGCTTCTTCCTCGGGCCGGATGATGTCCAGCCGTAGCCCGGTGTCGCGTTGGATGCGGCGCATGAATTCCGCGCCGTTGTGCGCGCGGCGGCAGGCTTCGGTGGCCACAAGGCGCATGTTGCGGACCTTGTTGCGCCGCAGCTTTTGTTGGCAAATACGCAGAGCTTGCAGGGTACGGGACATGGATCCGCGCGACAATCGCCCGGTTTTCTCCAGCCCCGCGCCCAGTTGCACGGATTTGGAGAAGCTGTCCACCACATGAAAACCACTGCCCTGCGGACGGGCGATCAACATGCGGCAGCTATTTGTACCAAGATCGAGCGCTGCGTACAGCTGGTTCGATCCCGGCTTGGCTGGCGCGGGGCTCAGAGCCGGTCTTGCTTCCTTTTCGAGCGCGCCCGCACCTTTGGGACGCTTTGGCGCCATCGTTCGCGCCTTTCATATCGAGTTATCCCCAAGCTAGTCTCGCGGGGCGGTTCGCGCAAGCGTCATCATGCAGGTCAGGCCAATTCTTAGGCCGCTGGATGGGTTCGGCGATATTCCGCGATCCACGCCGCAGAGGTATCGTCAGCCAGCTTGCGCGTGCCGGGCGATACCGCTTTCGCCAGTTCAGAGTCTTTATTCAGGAATTGCAGCATCTTGGAAAGAACACCTAAAGTATCTTCGCACAGTGCTTCGTAGCTCACCCGCAGTGGCTTGATCCCTTGATCTGCAAACCACTCCGACCAGGCCACATCATAGGCTTGCAGCATCTCAATCCGCGCGGTGATCCGGTCCGGGTCGTAGCCCTCTGGTTCCGAAAGCGCGATGCGTTCAATGTCGCCCCCATCCGGGTTGGCGTGCCACAGCCCGGTCTGCTCTGCCCGCAGGTAGGACACAGCTTCGGCCAGCTTGTCCTGTCGTGACAGGTGGATATAGCGCGTCGGTCCGAAAGCCGCTTCAAACCGGGCGCGGTCTGTTGGCACGTCTGGATGCAGCCGCGCCAGCCAGTCGCAGGCAAAGGTCAGATCAGGCCCCATCAGGCGCAGCCCGAAGGTCTGCGTGCCCGCCTGCCCCGCCCGTCGCATGGCGTTGAAATAGGCACGGGAGAAACCCTCCTCCTCCGGTTGCACCTCACCTTCGATGCCCCAGGATGTGCACCAGTCTGCAAGGCTCTTCTGGCGGAAGTAGGACTCCGGCGCACCAGCCACGCCGGTCTGGCGCAACAGATCACAGGTCAACGTCGTGCCACTGCGCGGATTGCTGCACAGCACATAGGCGTCGGAAGGGAGCGCGGCTTTCATGGCACCAAGCCCTGCCACAGCCCTGCCGCCCGCTCAACCTCACATTGATGTTGAGAATTATGACGGCGCGCGCCCCTCGCCCCCGTGAAGGATTGCGCATAAAACAGCCGCGTCGTTCGCGAAGTGCGGATTGTCGGAAAAATGCGATGTCCGGGGCATCGCGGATTGTAAGCAGGTTTTCAACGCAACGGAGGAATCATCCCATGCCCGACGTCACAATCGTATACTGGCGCGACATCCCTGCTCAGGTGATCGTGGGCAAGGGCCGACGTGGGTCCAAACGCCCGCTGCCAGAGCGGTTTGAGCAGGCCATCGACCGCGCCGCCATGAAGGTTGGCGCGGAGGATACCGATGCTTATCTGGCAGAGTGGCGCAAGGCGGATCCGTTCACGGTAGAGGGTGATCCGGATGCGATTGCAGACGCAGAAGCCGCACGACTGGACGCGGAATATGACCGCGCGCGGATCAAGACACTGATTGCCAACGACGGCTGGGCGTAACGTCCCAGTGCTTTCCATGTTCAAGGAGAACATCATGGCCCTTCTCAATTTCCGCCGTAAAGAGGCGGCCGCGCCCGTGGGTGCCAACGCCGAGGTTGAAGCCTTCCTTCAGGACTACTCCATCGAGGTGATGCCCCGCACCGCGGAGAAGGTCGAGGATTTCCGTGCCCTGCTGCCCGCAGAGACCCGCGTCTACATCGCGCATATCGAAGGCACGCCGATTGAGGATATGGTCGCGACCGCCAAGCGCCTGAAGGACGACGGTTACACCGTCATGCCGCACTTCCCGGCGCGGATCATCAAGGATCGTGCCACGCTGGCCGACTGGATCGCCCGCTATCAGGGCGAAGCGGATGTGAAACAGGCGCTGTTGCTGGCGGGCGGTGTCGCGCAGCCGCACGGCGATTTCAGCGACTCCATGCAGTTGATGGAAACAGGGCTGTTTGATGAAGCCGGGTTTGAGCGGCTGCACGTGGCGGGCCACCCCGAAGGCAACCGCGACATTGACGCCAAAGGCACGGCGAATGTGGATGCGGCGCTGCGCTGGAAGAACGATTTCCAGACACGCACCGATGCGCAGATGGCGATTGCCACGCAATTCGCCTTTGACGCAGGGCCAATCATTGCTTGGGCTGACAGTCTGAAGGAGGCGGGCATCACCCTGCCCGTCCATATCGGCATTGCAGGCCCAGCCAAGCTGCAAACGCTGATCAAGTTCGCCATCGCTTGCGGCGTCGGCCCCTCCCTGAAAGTGCTGCAAAAGCGCGCGATGGACGTGACCAAGCTGCTGCTGCCCTATGAGCCGACGGATGTGCTGAACGAACTTGCCGCACACAAGGCGGCCAACCCTGACTTCAACATCGCCTGCGTGCATTTCTTCCCCCTCGGCGGGATCAAGACCAATGCCAATTGGGCCATCGAAAACGGTGGCGCTGCTGCCACTCCTGCCAACGCCTCCTGAAGGACACCTGAATGACCCGCACTATTGTCGAATCCAAGACCAAGACCGCCGTCATCGGCTTTGAAGAGCCGTTCTGCGTCATTGGCGAGCGGATCAACCCCACAGGGCGCAAGATCCTGTCCGAAGAGCTGGAGCGCGGCGATTTTTCCCGTGTGGAGGCGGATGCGGTGGCGCAGGCCAATGCGGGGGCGACGGTGCTGGATGTGAACTCCGGGGCTGTGTTCTCCAACAAGATGGCCGAAGACCCGCGTTACGCGGACAACAACTTTGTTGAACCCACGCTGATGCCGGAACTGATCAAGCGGGTACAGGCGGTCACGGATCTGCCCATTTGCATCGACAGCTCCGTGCCCGGCGCGCTTGAGGCCGGTTTGGAGGCTTGTGAGGGGCGTCCGCTGCTCAACTCTGTCACAGGGGAGGAAGAGCGGCTGGAAATGGTGCTGCCTCTGGTGAAGAAGTATAACGTGCCGGTGGTGGCGATCTCTAACGACGACACCGGGATTTCCGAAGACCCCGATGTGCGCTTTGCCGTGGCCAAGCTGATCGTCGAACGGGCTGCGGATCATGGCATTCCCGCCCATGACATCGTGGTTGATCCGCTGGTCATGCCGATTGGCGCGATGGCAACGGCGGGCCATCAGGTCTTTACCCTTGTGCGGCGTCTGCGGGAAGAACTGGGCGTGAACACCACCTGCGGGGCCTCCAACATCAGCTTTGGCCTGCCCAACCGGCACGGGATCAACAACGCGTTTCTGCCGATGGCAATGGGCGCGGGCATGACCTCTGCGATCATGAACCCGGTCGCCCTGCCCGTGAACGCGGCCAAGATCGCAGAAAAGCGGGCCGAGGTCGAAGCCCTGGGTGTGGTGCTGCCCGAAGGGATGGACGACGAAGCCTTTGTGCAGTTTTTCGGCATGGGCTCCACCCTGCCCCGAGCGGGCAAGGAAATGGAAGCGATCCGGGCGGCGAACTTCCTGTTTGACCGCGATCCCCATGGCGGCGAATGGATCAAATTTAACAAAACCGCGCCGAAGGCCGGTCAGGAAGGGCGCGGGCGTGCAGGCCGCACCGGCGGACGGCGACGCCGCTAAGCCTCTCATTACAAATCAGTAATTCAGCCTCGCGCCCTCAGGTGCGGGGCTTTTTTGTGGCTGCCGCCCTTGTTGGGTGCAGCGCAACGGGGCTGCCTGCGGGTAACGGAGAATTAACAGACATCCCCCTACAAGATGTCATCCAAGCAAAGGGAGCCCGCCGATGACATCGCTGGATCAACCACGCGCAGAGGCCCGTTATGGCTGATGTGCTCAGCCCGAAGGGCAAACTCGACCTGACGGCGGCGTCTGACCTGCACGCGGCTTTCGTGGCCCATCCCGGTGGGGATATGGTGCTTGATCTAGCGGAGGTTTCGCAGATCGGGGCGCTGTGCCTGCAAGTCTGTGTATCTGCCGCGCGAACGCTGCACGAACAAGGGCACCAGTTGGACATCGTCAACACGCCCGACAGCGTGCTGGCGCAAATGGGGGCCATGGGGCTGACACCCGAAACACTGGCGGAGGGGGTGTAGATGACCTTGGAAGTTCTTGCGGTCGATGACAGCCGCACAATGCGCGACATGATCAAGATGGCACTACTGCCGGCCGGCTTCACCGTACACACCGCAGATGATGGCGTGCACGGGATCGAGGTGCTGGAAGGCCTGGAGCCGGACGCGATCATCACCGACATCAACATGCCCCGCATGGATGGGTTCGGCTTCATTGATGCCGTCCGCGATCAGGACCAGCATCGTGCCACCCCCATTCTGGTGCTGACAACCGAAGCGGCACCGGAACTCAAACAGCGCGCCCGGACCGCTGGTGCGACCGGGTGGATCGTCAAACCTTTCGATCCGGAAAAACTGGTCAAAGCCCTGCAAATGGTCGCAGGCTGAGGAGCATCAGATGAGCAGCGACATAGATCCAATGGCGGAAATCCGCGCTTCCTTCTTCATCGAATGCGAAGAACTGCTGGAAGCGCTCCAGGACAGCTTGCAAACCATGGACGACGGTGAGGGCGATGGGGAGACGATCAACATCGTCTTTCGCGCCGTGCATTCCATCAAGGGCGGCGCCGGTGCCTTTGGTCTTGAGGCTCTGGTGCGTTTTGCACACCGGTATGAAACGGTTCTGGATGAGGTCCGCGCCGACCGCTTTGACGTGACACCGGAGGCGATGAAGGTCTTTTTTCAGGCGGCGGATCATCTGTCTGATCTTGTGCGCATCAGCCGCGATGGCGATGCGATGCCGGATAACAAAACGGCTGAGCTGCTGGTCGCTCTCGACGCCTTTCTGCCCGACAGCGCCGGAGATGAGGACGACGCACCCGAAGAGGATATCGATTTCCAGCCGATGGGTCTCTCGCTGGACCTTGATCTTGGGGAGGCAGGATCAGATGAGGCGCCTGCGTTTGACATATCCGACCTGCCACCGCCGCCGCCCATGCCCGGCCCTTCTGCCGGGGCGTTTGTGATCACCTTCACGCCCACGGCAGAACTGTTTGAGACGGGCAATGAACCTGCCCTGCTGCTGCGCAACCTGATGGAGCTGGGACAGGGCACAGTTGTCTGTGACACCTCAAATGTTCCCGACCTTGCCGGGCTGACACCGGAAATCCCTCATCTGAGCTGGAAAATCACCCTGGATGCGGATGTGGAGCAGAGCGAGATTGCTTCCATCTTCGAGTTTGTCGATGGGCTATGCCAGCTGACCATCACCGAGGAGGGTGCGGAGGCCCCGGTGGCCGCGCCAGAAACACCGCCCGCCGTCTCGATCGACGCCGCCACTCCGCCTGTAGTTGCAGACGAAGCGCCGCCGCCGCCCCCGCAAGAAGCGGCCCCTGCTGACCCCGCCCCTGCTGACCCCGCCCCGAAACCCGCGGCGGGCGCGGCAAAACCGGCGGCAGGCGGTGGTCCCGCCGCTGCCGCGAAATCCGTTGACCGCGTCGATCTGGACCGGATTGAGCGGTTGGTGAACCTGGTTGGGGAGTTGGTGATCAATCAGGCGATGCTGAGCCAGAGCCTTGAGCGGTCCGGTCTGTCGCCGCATTCGGATGCCATGAACGGGCTGGAAGAGTTTCAGCGCCTGACCCGTGACATTCAGGATTCGGTGATGATGATCCGTGCGCAGCCCGTGAAATCGCTGTTCCAACGCATGTCGCGTATCGTGCGCGAAGCCTCCTCTGCCGTGGGCAAGGACGTGCGCCTGCATACGTTCGGGGAATCCACCGAAGTGGATAAGACCGTGATTGAACGGCTGGCAGACCCGCTTACCCATATGATCCGCAATGCCGTCGATCACGGGCTGGAAAGCAGGGAAGACCGCATTGCCGCAGGCAAGCCGCCGCAGGGGTCTGTAAACCTGACGGCCGCGCATCGGTCCGGCCGGGTGGTGATCGAAGTGTCGGATGATGGATCCGGGATCAACCGGCCGAAGGTCCTGCAAATCGCCATCGACAAGGGTTTGATCCCACCGGATTCACAATTGAGCGACAGCGAGATCGACAACCTGCTGTTCCTGCCGGGTTTTTCCACGGCCACCGTCGTGTCGGATCTGTCCGGTCGCGGGGTTGGTATGGATGTGGTGCGCACGGCCATTCAAGCCCTTGGCGGGCGGATCACCACAACTTCCAATCCGGGCGAAGGCACTTCGTTCTCGATCTCGCTGCCGCTGACGCTTGCGGTGCTTGACGGCATGGTGGTCGATGTCGCGGGCGAGACGCTGGTCTTGCCGCTCAACCTCGTGATTGAAACGCTGACTTTGCAGGACAGCGATGTTGAGATGGTACGCCCCGGCAATTACGTCATTGAAGTGCGCAGCGGATTTGTCCCCCTCTTTGATCTGGGGGCCGCCATGGGATACCGCGACCCGCTTGACGGGTTCGGGGATGCGGTTGTCCTGTTGATTGCACTCGAAGACGGCGGGCGGGCCGCGCTGTTGATCGACAATATCCTCGACCAGCGACAGGTCGTGATCAAGGGCCTTGATGACAGTTTCTACCGCGCGTCAGGCATCGCCGCTGCAACCATCCTGGGCGATGGGCAGATCGCGCTGATCCTTGATCCATCCGACATCATCAACAGCAGCGGCAGCATGCCCCAGACCGGTGCTGCACCCGCCATTCAGACCGCAGGAGCCACCGCATGAGCGATGATACCAAACCCGCCACGATCGAGCTTCTGACCTTCCGCCTCGCGGAGCAGGAATATTCCCTTGATATCATGTCGGTACGGGAAATCCGGGGGTGGACCCATGCCACACCCCTGCCCCACGCCCCGCGCTACATGAAAGGTGTTATCAACCTGCGCGGTACAGTCTTGCCGGTGATGGATCTGGCAGAGCGGCTGGGCCTGCCCCCGCGGGAACAAAGCGACCGCAACGTGATCATCGTGGTGAAACACGAAGACATCATGACCGGTCTGTTGGTGGATGCCGTGTCAGACATCGTGGCGCTCACTTCGGACGACCTGCAACCGCCGCCTGAACTGACCTCTGCCGCGGCAGCGGGCGTGGTCAGCGCGCTGACGCTGATCGAAGAACGGATGATTCGCGTGCTTGATCTGCCCGCCACCATTGATGTGCCCGAGAGTACCGCCGCATGAACAGCCCCGCCCAGGTCAATATGCAGCTGGATGATGCGAGTTTTCGCGCGATTTCGGACCTTGCCTATCGTGAAAGCGGTCTGACGCTCGTTGCTGAAAAAGCGACGATGATCCAATCGCGGCTGCGCCACCGCCTCAGGGCGCTTGGGATCGACAGTTTTCCCGATTATTGCACGCTGATCGGATCTGACGACGGGGTGCAGGAACGCCGACATCTGATCTCGGCCCTGACCACGAATGTGTCGCATTTCTTTCGTGAGAAGCATCATTTCGAGACGCTGAAGAAGATGCTCGATACCCGGTTGCCGCATCTGCGCGCGGGCGGCCAGATGCGCATCTGGTCGGCGGGATGTTCAAATGGGCAGGAAGCGGTTTCTGCTGTGATGACCCTGCTTGAACACGCCCCAGAGGTGGCGGATCTCGACCTGCGCATTCTGGCGACTGATATTGACCCGGAGGTCGTCAGCTTTGCACGCGCAGGCACCTATGCCGAGCGGTTGATGGGCGGCGTACCCGATCCGCTGCGTGCCCGATATTTTGAAGCGGGCGCCGGTGCGGAGGGGGAACAGGAATACACCACCAAGGACCTCGTGCGCCGGATGATCCGCTTTAACGAGCTGAACCTGCTCAAACCATGGCCGATGACGCGGCCTTTTGATCTGATCATTTGCCGCAATGTGGTGATCTATTTCGATGCGCAGACGCAAACCGCCCTCTGGCCACGTTTTCACAAGACGCTGAAGCCCGATGGGATGCTGTTTCTTGGCCACTCCGAACGGATATCAGACCCATCGACGTATAAGTTCGACTGCGTTGGCCCCACCACTTACGCCCCGACCCCGCCATAAGGCATCACCACAGACCCGTATTTGCGCCACGCGCACCAGCAGCAAGGAAGATGACATGGCATTGCGAGACCAAATCCGCATCATGGTTGTAGACGATATGTCCACCAGCCGGGGCTTGATCACACAAGCGCTGGATGCGTTTGGGGTGCGCAATGTGGCCACTGCCGAAAATGGCAAGGAGGCTTTGCAAGGGCTGGCAAAGCAGCCCGCGCATCTGGTGATCTCTGACTACAACATGCCTGAGATGGATGGTTTGCAGCTCTTGCACTATCTGCGCGGCACACCGCAGACCAACGGGGTCGGATTTGTTCTGATCACCGGGCGGGCGGAACAGCAGATCATTGATCACGGCAAGAAGCTGGGCATGAACAATTATCTCAAGAAACCGTTCCAGCCGGATCAGCTGCGCAATTGTATTGAGGCGGTCGTTGGCAAGCTCTGATGTCGGCTGAACCTGCGTTCCCACCTGATCAAACCCTTGATGGCGTCCTGCACCGCATGTCGACCCATCTGGACGGCCTTGCGTCGCTTGCCCATGAAGTTGAGCATGCGATTGCAGATGAACGGGGGGCGCAGCCTTCAAATGCCGGGTCCGACCGGGTGGCGCGCCTACAAAACCTTGATTTCCTGAGACAATATACCGAGGATCTCGCCTTGCTGACCCTCCATTTGAGCCAACTGGATGTGGCCGCGACACGCATACCTGGACATCAGATCGTCAAGCTCTCTCAGCGCATCCGGCTTGAACGCACGCGCGCCCTGCTCTTTGCGCAGGCGGAACCCGTGGGCGCTGAGGCGCCATCGATTACAACAGGTGACATCGATCTGTTTTGAACGCTGCGGTGTGGACAGCTGAAAGATTTGTCCGCCGTCGTAGCACTTGTGGGCGTCAGAACCTTTGGCGATTGGCTGAAACGCCGTCACCTCAAGCGAGGATCGGCGTTTTGCACAGCACGTCAAAGGCAAGCGGTTCAGAACAACTCCAACCCGTTTCCAACCGGCGGTGTTGGTGCAGGCGGTGCAAGTTCCGCCAGGGCGGCGTCCTTCTGCATTTTCATTTTCACGGTTCCATCCGTTGGTTTGAACAGCAGATGGCGCGCGGATGCACCGCCCAGGGATTGGGAGAGGCACGGAATGCCCTCAACCTTGAGAAAATCCAGGATAAAGGCGCTGTTCACAGAACCGATGTCGGACAGCCCGGTCACCATTTGCGCACCGCCAAAAGCCTTGGCCTGCAAATGCGACCGCCGCGCGCCCTGCTTCAGGAGGTCGTTGATCAGCAATTCCATCGCATTGACGCCCGCAAAAGCATCCGCAGTTGACTGATTCCGGGTCAGCAGCATGTGGTTCATCCCGCCCACAGACATCTCCGCATCCCAAAGACAACAGGCCACACAGGACCCCAGCAAGGTGGAAATCGTCAGATCCGGGTCAGTGGACACCAGATGCTCCCCTTGCGTGATCACAACCCGCCGATTCATTTGTGTGCTCCAATCCTGCTGGCGCGGGACCAGGTAACTGCCGCGTCATTCACGGCGGCACCGATTTGGGTGACCGGCAACTGGCGTTTCACAGCGCCCCGTTCGAAAGCGGCGCGTGGCATGCCGTAGACAACGCTGGAGGCTTCATCCTGCCCAAATGTCATCGCGCCATTTGTGGACAGGGTTGCCATGCCTTCGGCCCCGTCCTGCCCAAGGCCGGTCAGGATCACGGCAATGATATCAGCACTATAGGGGGCAACAGAGGCATACAGCGCATCCACAGAGGGGCAATGAAGGGCGTTTTCCTCCCCCGGAGAAAAGCGGCAGGACCATTGCCCGCCACGGCGGATGATCTGGGTATGGGCCCCTTCCGCAGGGGCAAGCCGGATCTGACCGGGTTCAAGCACCTCATCGGTGGTGACCAGCCGCACATCCTGCGCCAGATGGCGGTCAAGCTGCCTGGAAAAGCTGACCAGAAAGGGACCCGGCATATGCTGGACCACCACCACAGGCGGGCCGCTTGTGTCCAGGCTGCCCAAAACCGTCTCAAGCGCCGCCACCCCGCCGGTGGACGCGCCGATCAAGACAAGCGGCATCGGTCCAGAACTACGGGGTCTGGCGGCCGCCGCTTTGGGTGTGCGATCCACCGCGCTCAGCTGAACCGTACTGCACGCTGCGGAAAACACCCGCCGGGCAATCAGTTGGCGGGCCGCTTCATCATAGGCGGTAGCGGGTTTCAGGATGTAATCCACCGCGCCCAGCGACAGCGCCCTGACCGTTGCCTCGGAATGGTTCCGGGTGGAACCGGAAATCATCACCACCGGCATCGGGCGCAGCCGCATCAGCCGCGCCAGAAATTCAAGCCCATCCATGCCCGGCATCTCAATATCAAGCGTCAGGACATCGGGCACTGTCTGTTTGATCACCTCACGCGCTTCGAGCGCGGTTGCAGCCTCTCCCACGACGCAAAGACGGGGGTCTTCTTCGATGACGACACGCAGCCAGGCCCGCAAGGCCCGTGAATCGTCTACGATCACGACCTTCTTCTGGGCCGCAGCCCCGCGGGCGTCCACGGACATCACGCCCACCTTCCGCATAGCCCGGTTAAACGGAACGAGGTGGCGGACGACGCGCGGCAGTGGACAGAATCTATCATCCCGTTTTGTGGCATGGTTTGGATGAACGACCACTTAAGTCAGGTGATGAATTCACCCCAAAATCGGTCTTTGATCACGAATTGGCAACGATGCCGCCCAGGCTTTGGGCATCGTTTCCATCTGCCGGTGAAACAGGATTTATTACTCCTCCATAGGTTACAAAATGTGGCGAATTTGCCTTATTTCAATTGGTGCCCTCACGAATGCGTGATATTCCTGAAGTCATTAAAACGATCACATTTTTTTGGAGATTTTTCCGATGCCAGCTTATCAACAGTCCATTGTCGCGCAATGGAACGAAATCAATTTGGAAGCGATCCGTGAGGGGTCCGCCCTGCCCACGGCAACCACCTATCAACTGCATCTGGTCAGCGCCGCTGTCTATGATGCCTGGGCTGCATTCGATGCCGATGCCAGCGGGCATTATTCCCAGATAGAGACGCCGCTTCCCAACACAGAAGCCAACAAGGCCGAAGCGGTCAGCTTTGCCGCCTATGCAGCACTCAGCGCGCTTTACCCGGCCCAGCAGCACATCTTTGACGACTTCATGGCGACGCTTGGGTATGACCCCGCAGACGCCAACAGCGACCCGTCAAACCCCGCAGGACTTGGCACACTTGCCGCGCAGAACGTGTTTGAAGCGCGCCAGAATGACGGGTCCAACTCTGAAAACGGGTATGCTGATACAACCGGATATACGCCGATCAACGATCCGGAGCCGGGATCAGACGGGGCACCGGGGGGCATGGATTTCGATCCCAATCACTGGCAGCCGTTGCGCGTGCCCACGGGCACGGTCACCAACGAAGCGGGCGTGCCGATCATCGATCCGGATGACCCGTCCAGCTATGTCGACCAGGTCGCGCTGACGCCGCATTGGGGCGGCGTGACAAGCTTTGCGATGAATGACAACACCATGTTCCGGCCCGACACACCGCCACAGCTTGGGGATTTTTCGGAATACGTGGATGGGGCGGGCAATGTCACCACCAACGATCAGGCCTACCGCGATCAGATCGCGGAAGTGATTGAAATGTCTGCCGGCCTGACAAATGAGCAGAAGGTCATTGCGGAGTATTGGGCCGACGGTCCGCGCACGGAATCCCCTCCCGGACACTGGAACCAGATCGCACAGGACATTGCGCTGCGCGATGGCCATAACCTCGACATGGACGCAAAGATGTTCTTTGCCATGAACGCGGCGATTTTTGACGCGGGGATCGCGACCTGGGAGGCGAAATACCACCACGATTATGTGCGCCCCCAGTCAGCCATTCGCGACCTCTATTATGATCAGGAGATCGACGCCTGGGCCGGTCCCAACCGCGGGACAGAGACGATCCTTGGGCAGTTCTGGCAGCCCTATCAGAACGTGACCTTCGTAACGCCGCCTTTCCCTGAATATGTCTCCGGGCATTCCACCTTCTCCATGGCGGCGGCAAAGACACTGGCGGCCTTCACCGGGTCAGATGCGTTTTATGACGGTGTGACATTGGGCAACTACGACCTGGATACGGTCGAAGGTGTTGATCTGATAGGACAATACGTCACGTCCGAGCTTGCCTTTGAAGAATTTGACGAAACCGATCCACCGGTCGTGTTGCAGTGGGACACCCTGACAGAAGCCGCTGAAGAAGCCGGCATTTCGCGGCTCTATGGGGGCATCCACATCCAGGACGGGAACCTCAACGGCCTCAAGGTCGGTGAGCAGGTTGCCGAGAACGCGCAGGCCTATTGGGAAGCGTTGTTTACGATGGGGGGTGACGATGCCTTCCGCGTGGACATCCGTGGCGGTCTGACATTGGCCGGGGGCGGTGATGACTTCATCCGCGGATGGCGTGGCGACGATGAAATCAAGGGTCAGGCGGGCAACGACACGCTCACCGGGGCTGCCGGGTATGATACGCTGGATGGTGGCTCAGGCGATGACCACCTTGCGGGCGGCTGGCAGAAGGACCTGCTGATCGGTGGCACGGGCGATGATACGCTGGACGGCGGTCAGGCCGGTGACACGATGTTCGGCGGGGACGGCAATGACCGTCTGCTTGGCGGACGCGGCAACGATGTGATGATGGGGGGCGACGGCGACGATCATCTGATCGGCGGCCGGGGTGCCGACACGTTGTATGGCGAAGACGGATCAGACATCCTTGTGGGCAGCCGTGGCCGTGATGTCTTTGTTTTCAATAGCGAAGACACTGGTGTTGATGCGATCAGAGGTTTCCAGATCAACCGGGATGTCATTCAGCTGGACGGTTTCACGGGCGCACCGCAGATTGACAGCGAACCCGGTGTCGACGGTGAGGTGGAGCTTGGCCTTTACCGTTCCGGGACGGGCTGGACATTGACCGCCAACGATGTGGACATTGTCGTGATTGAGGTCGAGGTCGGCACGATTTATCGGTTGGATCACATTTCAATCACCACTGGCGAAGAGATCTTCTGAGACGATCTAGGCTGAGCTTTGATGTGCCGCCTGCGCTTTGGGCGGCACATTTCTTTTGTGCGCCGCTGTAAAGAATGTCTGCCGCATTCAGTGCCGGGAAATGCGCCTGTTTTGCGCTTCCCGGTTCAGCGCCTGTTCCAGCCCCAGCAACACCTCCGTTGGCGGGGGCGCCATGGCGCTGGCCCGGCGTTCGACATAGCGGCGCAGCAGATGGGTCCGAAACTGTATCTCATCGGTTTGCGACGCGATTTTCCGGCCAAATGCGCCCAACATCTCATTGGTGTCTTTCAGGCCAAGCACGGCGGAGGTGCAGATGTTCAAAAGGGGTGCTGCAATGTCTTCCAGCACCTTGGTGGCAATCGCCTGCCCTTCTTCATGCACCGGATCGTCAAATCCGATCTCTGGCGCGAGGGCGTGATTGATCCCGCCGACGAAGGAAAGAAAGCGCATGATGATGTTGATCGCCCCATCCGCCAGACGGGTGGCCATCACATGGATGCCGCGCAGGGTCAGCCCGGCGACTTCGCACAGAAATTCAGGAAGGGAGAGCACCTCGGTCTTGTAGGAGAGTTTTGACAGGCAATCGTCCAGCGCGCGCACCAGCGGGGCCGCAAACGCATGGCGCAGTGTTACCCCTTCGCCAAAGGACGTCCGGTTATTGAACGTGCTGCCCTTGATCTCACATGAGCGGACCAAAGTGGGCTCATTCCGGCGCGCGATCAAAGAAATGATGAAGCGGCGGCCGTTTGTACCCGGCTCGCTCTGAACCAACGCGTTTTTTTCAACCATAGTGCAATCTTCCCAAAAACTGTCTTGTCTTGCGCAATCTATAGAAAAGAGAGGTTGATAATCCGTGAATGACGATCGGTTAACCAATTGAAAAGGTGTTTTAATAGAGAATGGAAAGGACCGCAGTGCGCCGCGGCGCGGCAGGCTTGTATCAGGCTCATTGGCCCACAATATAAGCGGTATTGTCTTGGCCTGTTTTCAAGTTATGGTAGCACCAATTCATGGGGGGCATATGCCAGATTCAGATACTGACAATCTGACGATTATCGGCATCGGTTCGTCTGCCGGTGGTCTGGAGGCCATTCGGTCGCTTGTCGCGGCACTGCCACCGGATGCACCGGTATCCTATGTCGTGGTGCAGCACATGTCCCCGCATCATGCAGCCTGATGACTGCACTCGTGTCTCGCGATACCAAACTGGAAGTCCGCGATGTGAGAGACGGCATAAAGCCGGAACGCAACGTCATCTACATCACGCCGCCCAAGGCGGATGTGCTTTACGAAAAAGGCCGCCTGCGGCTGGTTGACCCCAGCACCGAGGTGGCCAGCCCCAAACCATCCGTTGACCGTTTCCTGACCTCGCTTGCGCAGGAACACGGCGACAAGGCGATGGGGATCATCCTGTCCGGCACCGGCAGCGATGGCGCCTATGGCATTCAGGCGATCCGGGAACACGGCGGCATCACAATCGTACAGGACGTGGAAAGCGCGAAATACGACGGGATGCCACAATCCGCCGTTCAGACCGGCTGCGTTGATCTGGTGCTCAGCCCGCCAGAGATCGGCAGCCACCTGACCAAGATCCTGAACGCCGCGCGTGATTTCAAGGAATTCCGGTCGACCAACCTGCCCGATACGCCGACCTCGGACCTGTTGCAGATCCTGCTGGCCCATACCCGCGTGGATTTCCGCGACTACAAACAAACCACCATCGGACGTCGCATTCGCCGCCGCATGGTCGCGCTGAACATCGAAAGCGAAGAAGAATACACGGAATTCTGCCGCCACAACCCCTCGGCTGTGGATGCGCTGTTCAAGGATCTGCTGATCTCTGTCACCCGGTTCTTCCGCGACAAGGAGGCGTTTGATCAACTCAAGGCGATCCTGCCCAAACTGGTTGAGCGTCAAGGCAGCACGCAGCTGCGGGTCTGGGTGGCCGGCTGCGCCACGGGGGAGGAAGTCTATTCCATCGCCATGGCCCTGTGCGAAGCGCTGGAATGCATCCCGGCGGAGTTCAAGTCCAAGGTCCAGATATTCGCCACCGACATCGACAACGCCGCCCTGCGGGTGGCGCGACAGGGGCAATACAACCTCTCTGCGCTCAACGACATTCCCAAAGCGCTGGCGGACAAATACCTGGTGCGATCAGCAGATTCCGTGCGGGTGATTGAGCCTTTGCGCTCCGCGATCCTGTTTTCAAACCACAACGTCTGTCAGGATCCGCCATTCCAGCGGGTTGACCTTCTGTGCTGCCGTAACCTGTTGATTTACTTCGGACATGCGCTGCAACGCAAGGTGCTGGGGCGGTTCCATTATGCCATGCGTCCGGATGCGCTGCTGTTTCTGGGAACGGCGGAGAGCGTTGCAGGATCGGATGAATTGTTCGTTCAGCACCGTGAAGCGGCCCATGTGTTTGAGAAACGCAACATCCGTTCAGCAGGTGCAGCAAATTTCAGCATGCCGAACATGGCACCAATGCGCGCCAACCGCGCTGCCACCATTGTCGATCATGGGCCGTCTACGGACAGACAGCTGTTGCAGGCCCTTGCCCAGTCGCTGGGTGACAATTCCATTCTGGTGACCGATGAATACTCCATCGCGCAGGTCTTTGGGGATGTCAGCGCCTATATCTCGGTGAACAACGCCAGCAACCTGCGGATGCACGTCGATCTTCTGCGCAGCCCCCTGCGCGAAGAAGCCCGCAGCCTTGTGGCGATCGCTTTGAAAAGCGGCAAACGCCGGTCGGGCGTGCGCCACTTGCTGGCAGATGGCAACAGCGACCGGCTGCGGCTGGACGTCTACCCGATGATCGCCTCTGAAATCAGCGAAAAAGCCGCGCTGATCGTCTTTACCCCGCTGGAAGCGGAAGAGCCGCTGACCCTGTCGAACACGCAGGAAGCCAACGGCGCAACCGCGCGGGACGAACGCATCTCGATCCTGGAAAACGAAGTTGCAACCACACGGGAAGCCCTGCAGCAAACCATCGAAGAGCTGGAGACCTCGAACGAGGAGTTGCAGTCACTGAACGAGGAACTGCAATCGACCAACGAGGAACTGCAAGCCACCAACGAAGAGCTGGAAACCTCAAACGAGGAATTGCAATCCACCAATGAGGAACTGATCACCGTCAACGAAGAGCTACAGGTGACAACGACTGAATTGACCGAACGCTCAGCCGAACTTGAATCGGTGCTGAGCAGTGCACCCTTGGTCATTATGGTCACCGACACGGCGTTGCAGGTCACGCAGGCCACCCTTGAGGCGGTTGAGATGTTCGGCCTCAGCTCTCCGGCCAGCGGGCCGCACATCAGCCAATGTGTGCTGCCCGACGGGTTCCCCGCGCTGTCTCACTTGTGCAGTGAAACCATGCAACGGGGCGAGAAGACGGTCCGCGACTTCGTATCAAACGGCGCACAGGTCACGCTGATCTGCTCTCCTTCGTTCAACACCAATGGCAAGGTGTCGGGTGTGACCCTTGTTGTCTCTACCTTTCCGGGACTTGCGGATGAGATGGATACGCTGCTCAAGACCGAGGGCATCTATGTCATGCAACGGTCCAAGCAGGGTGAAATCCTGCGCGTCAGCAACGCCTTCGCGAAGTTCCTGCATGCCCGACCCGGTGCTTTGATCGGAAAGAAACTGGCCGAGTTCATTGATGAGGCCGAGACGGACGAAATCAGCGCGGATGATCGGGCCTTCCTCAGCAGCGGTATGGCCCATGCTACGGAGCTGCGGCGTATGCAGTCCCATGACGGGCAAGAGATCAAATGGCTGGCAAAGCAGAAGTACCCCCTGTGGAACGACAAGCTTGAAGATCAGACGATCTATACCGTTGCCACCGATGTCACCGAGGTTGTACGGGCCCGCAATGCCGCCGAAGCGGCCACGTCGCAAATCGAATTGCTACAGGACGTGGCGGGCATCGGATACTGGAGCATTGACGTCCTTGAAGGCACGGTCGGATGGTCGCGCGAGGTTCACCGGATCCACCGCACCGATCCGGAGACCTTTGTGCCGACACTTGAGATGGGGTTGAGTTTCTACCACCCTGATGACGTGGACGAGGTCACCAGCATCGTGGAAAAGGCGCTTGAGAACGGCGAAGCCTTCGAATTCAGGAAACGCATCATTGCCGCTGACAAAACCGTTGTGGAGATCGAATCCAACGGGATGGCCATTCAGGACCCCGAAGGGCATACGGTCAGGATCGTCGGGGTATTTCGGGAGATTTAGGCTCAGATCGTCCATTGGGGACGCCGCGGTGGCGCCCCCAATAGGTTTTTCGATCAGGCCTCAACCGCTTTCATGAAGCGGTCGCGGATCACGACGGGATCCATGGTGATCACGGGCAGCTTGATGTTGCCGCTGTCGCATTTCACCACGATCACGGTCATCTTCTTGCTGTCGATGGCCTCTTGCAGGACCTTGCCGGTGTCCACGTCCTGACAGGTCACCACATTCTCACAGCCGCAGGCCGCCGCCACCGCTTCGAGCTTGGTCTTCTTGCCCGCATAGGTCGGCTGATCCCCGGTGGAGCCGTAAGACCCGTTGTCGATGATCATCAGGATGAAGTTATCCGCCACGTTGTTGGCAATCGTCGGCAACGTGCCGAGGTTGGTCAGCACCGAGCCGTCGCCATCGATGGAGATAACGGTCTTGTCTTGTGCCAGCGCCAGTCCCAGACCGATGGAAGACGACAGCCCCATCGTGCCGAGCATGTAGAAGTTGCGTTCGTTGTCGTCGATCATGTGCAGCTCCTGGCTGGGCAGACCGATGTTGCAGACAACAAGGTGGGGGTTCAGGATGGGCGCGATCTCGCGCAGGATTTCAGAACGGATCATTGGTCGCCGTAGCCTCCCCAGAAGTTGGCGTCGGTCAGGATCGCGACCGGCTTGTTGCACATGAAGGTGTATTTGAGGATGTTATCAAACTCCTCAACGTCTTTTTGCCAGTGAAAATGGTAGGTTGGGATGTTCATCTGGGCCAGCAGCGCCTTGGTGTGCACCGCCATTTCGACCTGACAGGCCACCGGTTCACGCAGTTCACCCCGGTAGCTGATCAGCATCGGCAGCGGCATGCGGTAGTATTGCGTCAGCGTGGCCAGCGTGTTGATCGTCACGCCAATCGCGGTGTTCTGCATGATAATCATCGGGCGTTTGCCGCCCATCCATGCGCCCGCGCACAGCCCCATGCCTTCGTCTTCCTTGTTGGCGGGGATGTGGAAGATCTCGTCGCGTGCCTCAACCTCGTCGATGACACCGGCTAGCTGTTTGCAAGGCACGGTGGTCACAAAAGAGACGTCGTTTGCAATAAGATCATCCGCGATCTTTTTGTCTATGTTCATGTGCTAGGTATCCCCAAGTCCTTGTTTAAGTTGATATCTGTGGTTTCACGACTGCCACGGGAGCAGAATGATCTTTGGTGTTGCGGTGCGGCCTGCACGCAGGTCGGCAAAGGCGGCGGCCCCTGCATCCAGCGGGCGTTCCTCGGTCCAGTCCAGCGGGCCGAGCGCGCCCTCAAAGAGTGCTGCGCAGGTGTCGCGGAAGTCTTGCGCGGTGTAGGTGTAGGTGCCGATGAAGGTGATTTCCTGCAAGGTCATGCGGCGGATATCGAGCCCGCCCAGATCCTCGCCCAGACCGATGTGCACAATCACCCCGCCCGGACGGCACATGGCCGACGCGGTGGCGCGGGTGGCGGCATAGCCCACCGCATCCACAACAATGCCATGGCTGCCCTGCGCCTCGGCCACGCACTCCAGCCCGCATTCGGTTTCAAGGTACGCCCGGCGGGTGGCATTGGGTTCCACCACGATGACCCGGTCCACGCCCATCGCGCGCAGGCTGAGCGCTGCGGCCACGCCAATCGCCCCGCCGCCCAGCACCAGTGCGTTGCGGTCAGCCTGGGGGTGCAGCGCCACCAGCCCAAGGCGGACGGCATGCCAGCTGACAGCCAGCGGTTCGGCCAGCGCGGCTTTGGTCAGGGGCACCGCATCGGGCACGGCAATCAGATTGCCTTCGGGCATGCAGACATATTGCGCAAACGCCCCCTCGCGGGGCGGCATGGAGATGATCTGCCGCGACGGGCACAGGTTTTCCCGTCCGGTTTCACAGGCCGGGCATGTGCCACAGGTGACCAGCGGATTGATCGTAACCCGTTCGCCGTCACGCGGCCCGCCGATGATGGTCCCTGCCCCTTCGTGACCCAGGATCAGCGGCGCGGGACGGCGGTCGTCATGGCCCAGATAGGCGTGCATGTCAGAACCGCAGATGCCCACGGCATCAATGCGGATAAGGACTTCACCCGGCTGCGGCGCAGGATCGGCCGCGTCGCGAAAGCCAAGGGTTTCGGGGCCGTCGTAGATGAGCGCTTTCATTTGGCGGTGAATCCTCCGTCTACCATCAGGGTCTGGCCGGTGACATAGGCGCTGGCATCAGAGCACAGGAACAACAGCGGGCCGTCCATGTCAGACATCATACCGTTGCGCCCCACACAGGTTTGCGCGGCATTGCGCGCGGCCCGGTCGGGGTCGTCGAAGACGGCTGCGGTCAGTTCGGTGGGAAAGAAACCGGGACCGATGGCGTTCACCATGATGCCTTTGGACGACCAGGCTTCGGCCATGGCGCGGGTCAGTTGGCTCACACCGCCTTTGGTCGCCCCATAGGCAATCCCGCCGGGAAAGGCGCGGGTGGATTGCAGGGAGGCAAAATTGACCACCCTGCCCCAGCCTTTGGCGGCCATTGCGGGCGCGATCGCTTGCGTCAGGAAGAACGGTGCGGTCAAGTTGATCGCAAGTGTCCGGTCCCAGCCGTCAGGCGTCACGTCATCGGCGGCTTCACGGGTGTTCAGACCCGCCGCGTGGACGATGATGTCAGGCGTGCCAAACGGCGCGGAAATCGCCGCCACCGTCTGGTCCAGCGCGTCGCGGTCAGCCACGTCAGCAGCAACGCCTGCCGCGTTTTCACCGGCCTGCGCCGCCCATTCTGCCAAAGCCTCCGCCCGGCGCGCCGTGCCAACGACGCGCGCGCCTGCCTGCACCAGAACGTCAGCGGCATGTCGCCCCAAACCGGAGCTGGCACCGGTGACGCAAGCCACCCGTCCTTCAAGCCGGAAAAGGGCGGCGGGGTCAGTCATAGGGCGTCAGATCGAAGTTTTCGGTTGGGAAATACTTCGCCAGACGCACATCCGCGGCGCGGGCGTGCCCTTCCATGCCTTCAAGGCGGGAAATACGCGCTGTGGCAAGAGCGACGGGCTTGGAGCCTTCCTGCGTGGCGCGCTGCCAGGTGACGATCTTCATGTATTTGTGCACCGACAGGCCACCGGTGTAGTTCGCCGCCCCGGAGGTTGGCAGCACGTGGTTGGTGCCGGCAGCCTTGTCGCCATAGGACACAGTGGTCTCTTCACCGAGGAACAGAGAGCCGTAGCAGGTCAGGCGGTTCAGCCACCAATCCAGATCAGCCGCCTGCACAGTAAGGTGCTCTGGCGCGTAATCGTCTGATGTGGCTGCCATTTCCTCACGGTCGGCGCAGACGATGACTTCCGCATAATCGCGCCACGCGGCGGTGGCGTTTTCACGGTTCACATCCGGCAGATCATCAATCAGCGCAGGGATCCGGGCCATGACGTCTTCGGCCAATGCGCGGCAGTCCGTGACCAGCCAGACGGGAGAGTTGTACCCATGCTCTGCCTGGCTGACGAGGTCCGTCGCCACGATATGCGCGTCCGCGTCCTTGTCAGCAAGGATCAGGCTGTCGGTTGGACCTGCGATCATGTCGATGCCCACGCGGCCAAAAAGGCTGCGCTTGGCTTCGGCGACGAACTGGTTGCCGGGACCGACGAGGATGTTGGCCTTGGGCAGACCAAACAGGCCGAATGTCATCGCCGCAACACCCTGCACACCGCCCATGGCCATGATCTTGTCCGCGCCGCAGATGTGCGCGGCGTAAACGATGGCCGGCGCCACACCGACGTCGGGGCGTGGCGGGGAACAGGCGGTGATGTGGCGGCAGCCTGCAACTTTGGCCGTGGTCACTGTCATGATGGCCGATGCGATATGGCTGTACCGGCCACCGGGGACATAGCAGCCAGCGGCGTCGACGGGGATGGCTTTCTGACCTGCGATAAGGCCGGGGACCACTTCGTATTCCACGTCTGCGACGGTGGATTTCTGTTTTTCGGCAAAGCGTTTGACGTTGTCATGGGCAAAGCGGATGTCCGCCTTGACCTTCTCCGGCACCAAATCGGCGGCAGCGGCGATCTCTTCCTCGGTCAGCAGGATGTTGCCTTCGTATTTGTCGAACTTGGCAGCATATTCCATCGCGGCCTTGTCACCGCCTGCTTCGATGTCCTGAAGGATGGTGTTGACGATGTCGCGTACTTCAGAGGCATCTGATTTCGCGGTAAGCGTGGCTTTCTTGAGGTATTCGCGCGCCATCTGTCGCTGTCTCCCGAATGTTGAACTGTTGGGTGCTGCGGCTTGCCCCTACGTCAGGGCGAGTCGTCTCCTGTCACGTTTAACGGGTGGAAATGGCTGGATGCAAGCGCTTTCATCGGTTATATCCCTCCCATTACAGCAATCCAGGGCTTTTTCACCAATCGCAAATAAGTCATTCAGGTTTCTGAAAGTCGCAGTATGGTAGACTCCTTATGACCCCCACGCTGGAAGATGTCGCGAAACGCGCAAAAGTCTCAACCGCGACGGTCTCACGGTGTTTGAATACGCCGGAGAAAGTTGTGGAGGCGACCCGTGCGCGGGTGATGGAAGCGGTGGAGGCGCTGGGCTATTCGCCGCACTTTGGCGCGCGGGTCATGGCAGCCAAACGCACCAACACCATTGGTGCAATCATCCCCACGATGGAAAACGCGATCTTTGCCGAAGGGTTGCAGGCCTTTCAGGAAACGCTGAGTGCTGCGGGATATGATCTGCTGCTGGCGTCCTCCTCCTATGATCCCGATCAGGAAGCTGCACAAATCCGGTCGCTGGTGGCGCGGGGGGCGGATGGGTTGTTGCTGATCGGGCATGAGCGGACAGCGGGGATCGAAGGGTTTCTGGCGCAACGCGGCCTGCCGGTGATTGTGGCCTGGGCCTATGATCCGGGTGCTGTGCTGCCGTCGGTCGGGTTCGACAACTACGCGGCCATGCAGACGCTGGCGCAGGAGGTTTTGGCACAGGGGCACAGCCGCATCGGCTATATCACCGCACCGGTCGCACAGAACGACCGCACGCGGGCGCGTTTGCAGGCGATCAAGGATGCGGCGGCAGGGGTCGACGTCACAGTGCGGGAGGCCCCCTACGGGATTGAAGCGGGGGCCGAGGCGTTTGCCGCGCTGATGGACTCGGCCCGCCCGCCCACGGTGATCATGTGCGCCAATGACGTGCAGGCGGTGGGCGCCCTGACACAGGCGCGCGAGATGGGTCTGCGCGTGCCGGAGGATGTATCGATCACCGGGTTTGACGACATGGCCCTGTCACGAGTGGTCCAACCTGCGCTCACCACGGTACGGGTGCCGCATAACGCGATGGGTCGCGCGGCGGCGGAAATGCTGATCGGCATCGTGGAGCGGGGGGAGAGCCCTGCCCCGGTCTGTCTGGAAACACGGATGATGCGGCGCGCGTCGCTCGCGCCGCCTAGCTCTTAGCGGCCTGCGCGTCGCGGGCGGTGCCGTAGGTTGGCAGGTCAGCCACCGTCTTGCCATGAGCCGCAATCAGCGTATCGCGGACGTAGGCGATATGCGCGGTTTCCTCAATGATCTCAGCAAGGTACTGCGCCGCCGTCAGGGTCTTGCCGACGCCGATGGTACCGTGGTTGGCCAGCACCGCAGCCCGGATGCTGGTGTCCTGAAAGAAGGGAGAAATTTCCACTTCGGTCTGCGGCCCGCCGTTGTCTGACAGCGGGATCAGCGGCATGCGGCCAATCTTTTCAATCGTTTGCACCGTCAGGCAGGGTATCTCCAACCCCGCACTGGCAAACCCGGTGGCCCAGGGGCTGTGGCAATGCACAATCGCATTGATGTCAGGCCGGATGCGGTAGAGGTCGAGGTGGAAGTTCAGATCCTTGGACGGCTTGAAGGACGACGGCTCAATCTTGCCGTCCAGATGCACCACTTGCAGGTTGTCGCGGCTGCATTCGGCAAACCCCACACCGGAAGGTTTGATCACAATCGCATCGCCGCTGGACAGGCGCACCGACAGGTTGCCGCCCGCGTTGGTCTGGAGTTTCAGGTCAAAACACCGCCGCGCGGACCAGATCAGCGCGTCCTTCTTGGCTTCGATATCGGAGGGGTCAAGCATCTGGTTTTCCTATGTAATCTCTTGCAGCATATCGGCTGCGGCATGGGCAACGTCCGGGTCGTTGATATGCCCCGGCAGGCGGGTCAGCGGGATGTGGGCCTCTAACCTGTCGGCAAAGGCATGGCGCAGCGCTTCGTTCTCAATCGTGCCGCCGGGGCGGTCTTCGGAGGAGAAACCACCCATCGGGATCAGCACCCGCACGGGGGCCGTGGCGGCGATCAGCGCTTCCCCAAGGATGTCGGCGCAGGTGAGCATCTCGGCCTCGGAACACTGCACATGGGTGAAGAGCGGCGAATGGGCGTAGTGCGGGCGCGCCTTGTAGACGTCCGGCAGCAGCGCCGCTTCGCCCATGCCGATGAAATTGACCCCTCCGGGCAGGATCACACGCGGCAAGCCGCCCATGGCGCTGAACCGTTCGGGCATATCCACATGGGCGCCGGCGATGTAGTTGCGCGTCAGCTCATGCGGCGTGTAATCCACCACCGCTTTGAACGCGCCCATCTGCGCCCAACGGGTAAAGGCCGCACCGCCAAAGCCGTTGGCGTGGAAAACGGTGACCTCGTCACCGCCCTTTCGCAACCGGGCACAGAGCGCATCCGTCCCCGGCCCCGTCACCCCCAGCGTTGTCACGCCAATGGAGGGGGTCAGCGGGATCGGCCCGGTGGGCAGCGTGGAATGGTAGAGCCCCCCGGCAATCGCCGCCGCCTGATCAAGGGCCGTGCGGGTGGTGGCGTTCAACCCGCACAGGTCCGCCACCGTGGGCACCAGCACAATGGAACTGTCCGCAATGATGTAGCGCGGATCAAACGGCAGCGTTGTCACCAACACCTTCGGCATGGATATCGGCAGGGAGCGCAGCACCTGCAATGCAATCTGCCCGCCCGTGCCGCCGCCAATGGCCACGACCATACGCCGCCCCTTGGCTTTGGTGGCCGCGATCTCCTCAATGGCGCGTTTGGTGGCGGCTTCCATACCCTTGAGTTTGTCCTCAGGGCCCCATTGCGCGCCTTTGGCGTGAAGGGAGATGTCGATCTTGTCGACATCCACCCCAAGGGCCGCCAGCGCGCGGATCAGGTATTCAGCCTCCTCCGCCTTGGTGTCATAGGTGGCCAGCAGCAACATGGGTCAGCCTTTGACCGCACCCGCCGTCATGCCCGTGATGATCTGGCGGCTGGCGACAAAAGTGAAGATGATCGGCGGGATCGCCAGCAACATGCCTGTGGCCATGATCACGCCCCAGTCGATATCAAACTCCGTCAGGCTGTTGACGATGGTCACCGGGACAGTGCGCGAATTGCGGTCCGACAACGCGTTGGCCAGCAGGAATTCATTCCACGCGACGCGGAAGGTGAAGATCGACGCGGCCGCGATGCCCGGTTTGATCAACGGCAGAACCACGAGGAAGAACACGCCAAACGGCCCTGCCCCGTCCATCCGTGCGGCCTCTTCCAGCTGGATCGGCACCTGCACGATGAAGGATTGCAGGATCCAGATCACAAACGGCAGATTGAGCGCCACATAGACAAGGATGATCCCGCCCCGCGTGCCATCCAGACCAAACTGGAAGGTCCAGATGCCAAACACCGGCACCAACAGAACGGCAGGTGGCACCATGCGCATCATCAGCGTCCAGATCGACACCACATCACGCCCAAAGAACCGGAAACGGACCAGCGCATAGGCCGCCATCGTGCCGATGATCAACGTGATCGCCGTGGAAATCAGGCCGATGATCAGAGAGTTGGTCAGCGCGCGACCGAAGGTCGGATCACAGCGGCGCAGGTGCTCCGGCTTGTACCACAGGAAATCACACAGCGCGGTTTCGTAGTTCCGCAGCGTCGGCATGAACAACAACCCGCCGCTGTCAGACATGATGTCCACATTCAGCTTCAGCGAGGTGGCCAGCATCAGGTAAATCGGCCCGATGGCCATCAGCACCAATGCGACCAGCAGCGCGTAATAGGCCGGGTTCTGGCGGTCATAGACTTTGGACGGCTGGCTCATTCCGTGTCCTCCGCTGCGGCGCGCAGGCGCTGGGCACGCAACTCCTGCGCCTTGTTATAGATGAACATCGCGAAGGTGAGGATCAGCAGAACGATCAGCAGCAGGTTCGACATGGCCGCCGCCTCTCCCAACTCCCGGAATTCCGATGCGGTGCGGTTGATGCGGATCGACAGGATCTCGGTCGACAATCCCGGTCCTCCGTTGGTCATCACCAGGATCACCTCCAGCACCTTGAAGCTGTCGATCAGGCGCAGCAGCAGCGTGACGATCAGCACCGGCAGCATCAGCGGCAGCTTGATATAGATGATCTGTTGCCAGCCTGTCGCGCCATCAATCTTGCTGGCTTCAATGGCCGAAGACGGCAGCGATTGCAGCGCGGCAAGGGACAGGATGAAGATGAAGGGCGTCCATTGCCAGACATCCGCAATGATGATGGAAGCAAAGGCCCAGGAGCCGTCGGAAAGCCATGGGATCGGCTCAAACCCCCAGGACGTCAGGGTCTGGTTAAAGATGCCAACTGTGGGATGATACATATAGCGCCACATGAGGCCCACAACGATGGGGGCAATCATCATGGGCAGGATGAACAGCGTCCGCAGGACAGACATGCCGCGAATGTTCCGGTCCAGCAGCAGCGCAAGGCCCACGCCGATGATCATCTCCAAGGTCACGACAACAGCAGCGAACTTGATCGTCACCCACATGCTTTCGCGAAAAGCGTCATCGCTGAACAATTTGACGTAGTTGCGGATGCCGACCCAATCCGCCTCCCCGATGCGCTGGGAGGGGTTCCAGTCCAGAAAGCTCGCGTAGATCATGTAGCAGATCGGGTAGAACAACGCGATCAGCAGCACCAATCCGGCGGGAGCCAGAAACAGATAGGGCGTCATTCGGTTGGCGCGGGCGATGGACATGAGGGCGGCCTTTGAGAGAGGTCAGGTCGGCGCAGAAACACGCCGACCTGAAGGGAGGAGCTTACTGCCAGGTATAATACCCGGCTTCGTCCATGATGGCGCGGGCCCGTTCGGCCACACCGTCCAGCGCTTCCTGCGGGTCCAGCCCTTCGGTCAGCACCTGAGACATGGTTGTCCCGATGTCCGCGTTGATCTTGCCCCATGTGGGGATGATCGGACGCCAGTCGGGATCGGCATACTTCAGCGCTTCACCGAAGGTTGCGGAGTATGGGAATTTCTCGTTCAGCTCCGCGTTTTCATAGGTGGAGAAGCGTGAGGGATTGCCGCCTGCCATGGCCACTTTCAGGTCACCCTCCTTGGACGTCAGCCACTGCATCAGCAAAAACGCCGCTTCCTTGTTCTGGGCGTTTCTGGGGATGGCGATGCCGAAACCACCGGTCTGGCTGCCGCGGCGCACACCTTCGGGGTGCAGCGCATAGCCGACCTTGCCTGCAACGGTAGACTGGCTTGGGTCTTCGAACCCGGCAGCAAAGGCGATGCTGTCCATGAACATGGCCGCGTTGCCCTGCTTGAAGGAGGCCGCCGCTTCGGCCGGACCAAAGGTCTGGCTGCCTTCGGGGCCGCAATCCACAATTGTTTTCAGAGCATTGGCCGCTGCAACGCCCGCTTCATTGTTGATGGTGGGGTTCCATTCATCGTCAAAGACACGCCCCCCCAGCGGAGCAAGGTGCAACAGGAAAGCATGGCTCGCCTGATGCCCGGATGCCGCGCGGGAGGCCATACCGCCCATGCCTTCCTCAACCTCGGGGATCTGGCAGGCAACCTCAAGAAGCTGGTCGTAGTTCTCCGGCACCGCGATGCCGTGCTTTTCAAAGATGTCCTTGCGATAGGCGAGAACAGATGTCTCAGACCCGAACGGAATGCCAAAGAGCGATCCGGTTGGTCCCGGCAGATAGCCCTTCTTGCCGCCTGCAACGCCAATGTTCTGCACATAGCCGTCGATCAGGTCCTCGGCGTCATAGGCAGGGTTCGCCAGCTTGGGATTCATGAAATACTTGGCGAGGTTTTCCAGCTGATCGGCATAGACGTAGTCCGCCTTGGAGAAGACCACATAGGCGATCAGGTCATAATCCCCTTCGTCCTTGGTCAGTTCCAGCGTCTGGCGTTCGCGCATCTTGAGGTATTGTAGCTGGTCCACTTCAACTTCGATACCGGTTTCATCGGTGAAATCGTCCAGCACCTCCAACACAGCGTTGTAATGCGGGTGCGCGGGGAAGTTCACCACCAGCGTGGTGCCCGCGTAGGGTTCATAGACGTCGGCCGTGTGGCCATCGGCCATCACGTAACCCGTTGTGAATGTGGCTGAAACGGCAACCGCCGCCGACCACACAGTGCGTTTTGATAATTTCATGTCATCCTCCCAGATGGTTATGGGCCAACGGCCCTTTTTATGCGGCGGGTTACAAAGCCGCCTCTGACTGCGGGTCAAAGAGATGCACTTCATCCCCCTGCACCGTGAAATTGCGGGTCTCTCCCGTGCGGACGGGCGCCACGCTGTTGACTTCGATCGCGACACGCTGCCCGCCCATCTCAGAGATCAAGACCGACTGCGCGCCAATGTACTCCGACAGGATCACGGGCATCTCGATGCCTGCGCTGTCTTCGGCAAAGCTGGACGGTCGGATGCCCAGCGTCACCTTGCGGTCCTTATGGCTTTGCAGCCCGGCGGCTTTCTGCGCTGACAGCGGAATGGCAAAGCCCTCACCTTTTGCATGCAAAGTTCCCGCATCCTCTAATAACTCGGCATCGAGAAAATTCATGGTGGGCGAGCCGATGAAGCCTGCGACGAATTTGTTGGCCGGATTGCGGTACAATTCCTCGGGGGAGCCCGCCTGCATGATCTTGCCGAATTTCATCACAACGATCTTGTCGCCCAGCGTCATCGCTTCGATCTGGTCGTGGGTGACGTAGATCATGTTCTTGCCGACACGCTGGTGCATGAGCGCCAATTCGGCACGCATCTGCCCGCGCAGTTTTGCATCCAGATTGGAGAGCGGCTCATCAAACAGGAAGGTCCCCGCATCCCGGACCAGAGCGCGGCCCATGGCGACACGCTGGCGTTGCCCGCCCGACAGCTCCGCTGGCTTACGGTCAAGATATGCTTTCAAATCAAGCGTTTCCGCCACCTCTTTGACCCGCTTGTCGATGTCAGCCTTGTTCATCCGCGCCAGACGCATGGCAAAAGACATGTTCTTGGCCACATTCATATGCGGATAGAGCGCGTAGTCCTGAAACACCATCGCCAGATCACGCGCCTTCGGCTCAAGCTGAGACACATCACGGTCGCCGATCATGATCTGACCACCGGTGACACTTTCCAGCCCCGCGATCATCCGCAGGGTCGTGGATTTGCCGCAGCCCGAGGGGCCAACCAGCACGGTGAACTCTCCATCGGCCATCTCAAGATTGAGATCTTCGATGACGGTCACTGCGCCATAGTCCTTGCGCAGATGTTCCAGTCGAATGTCTGGCATGGCGGTATCCTTCTCCCTGGCGCAGAGGGAATATCAGTTTGTATACAAAATCAACCGAAAATATGCAAAATGTGAAGTTTCCATGGTTTTTCCCTATTTTATATGATAGACACACCCTCAGAGCTTGAGCTGAGGACCGAAGACCATGGACCAACCAACCCCCTCCCCGCGCAGTGCCACGCGCCACAAGATCGAAGCCGCCCTGCTGGAGGACATTGCCACCGGGGCCTTGCAGCCCGGTGAACGCCTGGATGAAACCCGGCTGGCAGAGCGGTTTGGCGTCTCCCGCACCCCCGTCCGCGAAGCGCTGAGCGGGCTGACCGCGCAGGGCGTGCTGGTGGCGGGCGAGAAGCGCGGCGTGCGGGTTGCGCAATACTCCCGCGCGGAACTGGGCCAGATGTTTGAAGCCATGCAGGAAATCGAAAGCGTTTGCGCCCGTCTGGCCAGCCAACGCCTTACTTTATTGGCCAGATCAGAGATTGAGAACGCACAGGCCGCCTGTGCAGAAGCCGCCGCACGCAATGACCGGCTGGCCTATATCAAGGCCAATGAAGCCTTGCATATGTCGATCTACCGCGCCACGGAAAATCCCTACATCTTTGAACTGGCCTCGGACTTCCGCCGCAAAACGGGCCCCTTCCGCGCCAAAAAACTGGAGACACAGGAAGATCTGCTCGCCTCTGTCGAGAGCCACGTTGATCTGCTGGCCAAGATCTTCTCCGAAGATGTGCAGGTCGCGGTGGATGGGATGCGCAAACATATGACCGAGAGCTTCATGCGGGTGCTGGCCGCAAACGGGTGATCTGAAAATAAGAACACACCGCCTGTGGACATAGGGTATTTTCTGTATACAAATATCCCGACTCGCAAGTGGAGGACCTGATGGGCATCGCCGAGACGAAGATTTATCCGATCAACACAGGCTGGCTGGAAGCCGATCTGGGAACCTATACCTTCTGGAAAGGCCCGGCGGGCAAGAAGATCTGGAACCCCTGCTATTGCTATTATGTCGACACGGGTGAGCATAAGATCCTCGTCGACACCGGTCTGTGTGATGAAGAGCGCGCGACCAAATACCACCACAAATGCGAAAAGCGCGGCAGCACGGAGGTGCATCTGCATCTCAAGGAGAAGCTGGGCGTCGATCCATCGGAGATTGACGCGATTGTCTTCACCCATCTGCATTGGGACCATGTGCAGAACATGAAGGAATTCCCCAACGCCCGCTACATTGCCCCCTCGGCAGAGATCGAAATGGCCTATAACCCGCTGCCGCTGTATTACCGTACGTATGAGTGTGGTATTCTGGGGATTGAGCCAGCTTACGCCGGTTGCGTCTTTGAAGGCATCACCGATGAGACCGAAGTTCTGCCCGGCATCACCATGTTCCATACGCCGGGGCATTCTGTGGGCCATATGGGCGTGACGGTTGCCACCTCTGCCGGGGATTTCGTGATCTGCGGCGATGCAATTTTCCAAAGCCGGAACCTTGAGCCCAATCCCACTGAGATGTGGCGCTACTGGGTGCCAGCGCGCTTTGTGAACGCGCTGGAGGGCTGGAAATCGGTGGAGGAGATCGACAAACGCGCCGATTACATCCTTGCCTGCCACGACAAGGCCTGTGGCGACCATGAGGTCTACCCCTTCCCCGGCATAGAGTTGCGCAAGCGGCGTCAATTCATCCCCGGTTTCCCCTTCTATTTCGGGGACATGCCCCCCGGTGCGGCCGAAAAATCCGCACCCGCGATGAAGGCCGAAGATGTGGACGACTATATGGCCAGCCTGATCCCGCCCACCCCGGATCACTAGACCGATGCAACCCATCGACAGCATCAGCGCGGTTGCAGACCGCTATGATCTGATCGTGTTTGACCAATTTGGCGTGCTGCACAATGGCAGCGCGCCTTATCCTCTTGCGGTACAGGCGATTGAAGCGCTTCAGGCCGGTGGCAGCACCTTGGCCGTGCTGTCCAACTCCGGCAAGTCCGGGGCGTTGAACCGTCAGCGGATCACCGGGATGGGCTTTCCTGCGGATGCTTTTGGCGTCGTGATGACCTCCGGCGAGGCTTTGCGGCTGGACGTCCAGCACGGACCGTTGAGTGCGTTGCGCGAGGTGTACGCGATGACCGCCGCCCAGGGAGATGCGGAGGCTTGGTCGGACGGGCTGAACCTGGCCTTTACGGATGATCTTTCGCAGGCAGAGGCTGTCTTGCTGATGGGCATTCCAGACGCAGCCGACCACCCGGCAGAGCGGGCTGTGCTGGAGAAAGCGCGCGGGTTGGGCAAGCCGCTGATCTGCTCCAATCCCGACCGAAAAGCCCCGCGCGCCGATGGCCGGCTGGTTGAATCACCCGGTGCGCTGGCCCATGACTATGCTGACGCGGGAGGAGAGGTTCTGTTCTACGGCAAACCCCATCTTCCTGTTTTTGAAGCGCTTTTGGCGCAGATTGATCCCCGCCCCGCGCGCGTTCTGATGGTTGGAGACAGTCCCGAACACGACATCGCCGGTGGCAAGACCGCGGGCTGGGACACGCTCTTCATCAGCGGTGGCATCCACGCAGGCCACGACCCGGCCACACTTTTTGCGCCTGACGCCCGACCCGATTACATCCTGACAAGCTTGAGGTGATCCCATGACTGCCGTGCCCGCTGATTTTCGCGCCCTTTCCGCCCGGTTGGGTCAGGACCCGTTGCAGGTTCAGGGACCGGGGGGGAACACCTCGTTCAAAGACGGCGAAGTGATGTGGATCAAAGCCTCCGGCACGGAACTGGCGGAGGCGGAAACGAAGGATATTTTCGTCGCGGTCGACCGGGAGCGGGCAAAGGCGGAGGCGATGGGCGCGGGCGATGGGACCTGCAAGGCGACCGTGCTGGACCCGGAGAACACGCTGCGCCCGTCGATTGAGACGACGTTCCACGCCTTGCTGGATTGGAAGGTGGTTGCGCATACCCATTCGGTGGCGACGCTGGTGCATGCGATCTCTGCTCAGGGCCGTGCGGCGGCGCAGGAGAAGTTGGCGGGGCTGCCATTTGTCTTGGTGCCTTATCGCAAGCCGGGTGTGCCATTGACCGGGGCCATCGCGGAGCGGATCACAGCGGAAACGCAGGTGATTATCCTCGAAAACCATGGGCTTGTCTGTTCGGGAGAGAGTGTAGAGGCGGCCTCGGACATGATTGCGGAGGTGGAGCGGCGATTGGCGATGCCTGTGCACGTCGCCGCGGCCCCTGCCCCGGCGACTGCGCCACCAGACGGGTATGAATGGGAAGAACACGCAACGCCTTTGGCCTGCGATCCACGACTGCGCGCGCTGGCACTGGCAGGCTCGTATTACCCCGACCATGTGGTGTTTCTGGGTGCGGCTTTGCCCACCGAACCGGGCGGCGTTTCGGTGGGCTGCGCGGAGGGCGTTGCATTGAAATCGGGCGCAACATCGTCGCAGACGGCGATGCTGCGGTGTTTGATGGATGTGTTGGGGCGTCTGCCGGAGGATTGGACGCCGGAGGCGATTGGTCTGGACGCGGAAGCCGAATTGCTCAACTGGGACGCCGAGAAATACCGTCAGGCGCTGGCAGAGAAATCCAGCGCATGACGCTGGCACTTGGCATTGATCTGGGCACCTCGGGCATTCGCTGCGCGGTGATTGACGCGGACGGCGCCGTGGTTGGCATGTCGCGGGGGGCCTATCCGGATGACAGTGCGGACGGCTGGTGGCTTGCCGTTCGCGAGGGGTTGCAAGCACTTAGAGACCTGATTGGCGCGCAAGCCATGGCCGCGATCCGGCATGCGGCGGTTGACGGGACTTCTGGCAGTATGGTTCTGGTGGATGCAGGGCTTCAGCCCGTGACCCCGCCGCTGATGTACAACTCCAGCGGGTTTGAGGCGGAAGCGGCGCATATCGCGCAGCACGCGCCCGACGGGCATATGACACGCGGGCCGTCCTCTGCTCTGGCGCGGATGTTGCGGTTGCAGGGGATGGCGGGCGCGCGAGACGCAGCACATCTGTGCCATCAGGCGGATTTCATTCTGGCGCGGCTGACCGGGATCGGCGGCCATTCGGATGAGAATAACGCATTGAAAACAGGGTATGATGTAGAAGCGCGGGTCTGGCCTGCGTGGATTGGCGGGACGGATGTCGACTGCGAACTATTGCCCAAGGTCCATGGTGTGGGAACCGTGGTTCATACTCTCGACCCGGCGGTGGCGAAAACCTTCGGACTGTCGCCGGATGTGATGATGCACGCGGGCACCACGGACAGCATCGCGGCCTTTCTGGCGACCGGGGCCGCAGAGGTGGGCGATGTTGTCACCTCCCTTGGCACCACTCTGGCGATCAAGATGCTGAGCGATGTGCGGATTGATGATGCAGCGCAGGGCATCTACAGCCACCGGATGGGGGACAAATGGCTGGTCGGCGGTGCCTCCAACACCGGAGGCGGCGCGTTGTTGGCGCATTTCACGGTTGAGGACCTTGAAACGCTCAGCGCGCGGATTGATCCCGCCATGCCCTCCGGTCTGGACTATTACCCCCTGCCCCGGCCCGGTCAGCGGTTCCCGGTGAACGACCCGGACCTGCAACCCCGTGTCACGCCGCGGCCCGAGGATGACGCGCTGTTCCTCAAAGGGTTGCTGGAAGGCATCGCGCGCATTGAAGCGGCGTGTTATGCCGCCCTGCGCGATCTGGGTGCGCCGCAGATGACGCGCATATTCACCGCAGGGGGTGGTGCCTCCAGCGATGTCTGGCAGGCCATCCGGGCACGGATGATCGACACGCCTTTTGCCACCCCGCTGGAAAGTGAAGCAGCGGTCGGCGCGGCGCGGCTGGCACAAAGCCGCATGTAAGGTCCGATTTGACAAACGCCATGTCGGGTTTCAGAGGGACAGGTCAGCGCAAATAAGCGACTTTCAAACCAGAGGAGTCTGATTCCATGCGCTATTCCGGTTTCAACGTCATCAAGCAAGCTTTGACAGGGCACAAGGGTTGGAAACCCGCGTGGCGTGATCCTGAGCCGAAGCCCTCCTATGACATCATTATCATTGGCGGCGGCGGGCACGGGCTGGCCACGGCGCATTATCTGGCGAAGGTGTACGGGGAGCGGAACGTCGCCGTGATCGAGAAAGGCTGGATCGGTGGCGGCAACGTGGGGCGGAATACGACGATTATCCGCTCGAACTATCTGCTGGACGGGAATGAGCCGTTTTACGAATTCTCCCTCAAGCTGTGGGAAGGATTGGAGCAGGACCTGAACTACAACGCGATGGTCAGCCAACGCGGGATCATGAACCTGATCCATTCCGACGCCCAACGCGATGCCTTCATCCGGCGCGGCAATGCGATGATGTTGAACGGGGCGGATGCAGAATACCTAGATCTGGCGGCGATCAAGCGGGAGTATCCCTTCCTGAACTTCGATGATGCGCGGTTCCCGATCAAGGGCGGGTTGGCGCAGCGGCGCGGCGGCACCGTGCGCCATGATGCAGTCGCCTGGGGTTATGCCCGATCCGCGGACAGCCATGGCGTTGATATCATTCAGAATTGCGAAGTCACCGGGTTCCGGATCGAGAATGGCAAATGTCTGGGGGTTGAGACCTCACGGGGGTTCATCGGGGCCAAGAAAGTAGGCTGTGCCGTCGCAGGGTCCTCTGGCCGCCTGATGGCCAAAGCCGACATGCGCTTGCCGATTGAAAGCCATGTGTTGCAGGCTTTCGTCTCCGAAGGGCTGAAACCTGTTCTGCCCGGCGTGATCACCTTTGGCGCGGGGCATTTCTATGTCAGCCAATCCGACAAAGGCGGGCTGGTCTTTGGCGGCGATATTGACGGGTACAATTCCTACGCCCAGCGGGGCAACCTGCCGGTGGTCGAAGACGTCTGCGAAGGCGGCATGGCGATCATGCCGATGATTGGCCGTGCGCGCCTGCTGCGCATGTGGGGCGGGATCATGGACATGTCGATGGATGGCTCACCCATCATCGACCGGACGCATATCGACGGCCTCTATTTCAACGGCGGCTGGTGTTACGGCGGGTTCAAGGCCACGCCGGCCTCGGGCTATGCCTATGCGCATTTGCTGGCGCGGGACACGCCGCATGAAACCGCCACCGCTTACCGCTTTGACCGGTTTCGCACCGGTCACATGATTGACGAAAAAGGGATGGGCAATCAGCCCAATTTGCACTGATGATTATCAATCACCCCCTGTTGGGCCCGCGTGACAGCGCTGAATTTGTTTATCTGGGCGATGCCAGCCTGATCGACCGCCCTGATCCTGAGACCGCAACGCCGGACGACTGGCACGCCTATGGCTATCTGCGCGACAACCCCGCCGGCGCGTTGCGCGAACTGTGGTTTCACGAAGGTGGCGACCGGTCCTGGCTGGTGGTGACACGCAACACGCTGACCCATGAGATTACGTCCGTAGAGATGGCCCGCGATGTGGCGCGTGCGCAAGGAAGAAGCAAATGACCCAGAAAAACCGCGTTTCCGGCGGGTTGATCGACCGCGCCACCACGTTGAAATTCATGTTTGACGGCAAAAGCTATGAGGGGCATCCGGGCGATACGCTGGCCTCTGCCCTGCTGGCCAACAACGTGCGGCTGATGGGGCGGTCGTTCAAGTATCATCGCCCAAGGGGGCCACTGACCGCCGGGTCGGAGGAACCGAACGCCATTGTCGAGCTGCGCGGCGGCGCGCGGCAGGAACCCAACACGCGGGCAACCACGGCAGAGCTGTATAACGGGTTGCTGGCCAAATCGCAGAACCGCTGGCCCAGCCTTGCCTTTGACGCGATGGCGATCAACGACCGGTTTTCGAACTTCCTGACCGCGGGGTTCTATTACAAGACCTTCATGTGGCCTGCGGCGTTCTGGGAAAAGCTCTATGAGCCGATTATCCGCAAGGCGGCGGGGCTTGGCTCTTTGTCGATGCGCGCGGACCCGGATGCCTATGACAAGGGGTTTCGGCACTGTGACCTGCTGATCATTGGTGCGGGTCCTGCGGGGCTGATGGCCGCACTCACGGCAGGGCGTGGCGGCAAAGAAGTCATTCTGGCCGATGAGGATTTCGCCCTTGGCGGGCGGTTGAACGCGGAAACCGGGTTACTGGAAGCGGGTGACTGGCTGAACGCGACGATCGCTGAACTCTCCAGCCTGCCCAATGTGCGGCTGATGTCGCGCACCACGGTGATTGGTGCGTTTGATCATGGCATCTATGGCGCGGTGGAGCGGGTCAGCGACCATCTGCACACCCCCGATGTGGGCAAACCCCGCCAGATCCTCTGGCGCATTTATGCAAAGCAATCGCTGCTCTGTGCCGGCGCCACCGAACGCCCCATCGCGTTTGAGAACAACGACCGTCCCGGCATCATGCTGGCCGGTGCGGTGCGCACCTATGTCAACCGCTATGCCGCCACGCCTGCGCAGCGGGTGGCGGTGTTCACCAACAACGACGACGGGCACCGCACGGCCGTTGACCTGCAGGCGCGCGGTGTGAAGGTCGCCGCCGTGATCGACACCCGCGCAGATGCACCGCTGGCGGATGCCTATGAGGTGATCCGGGGCGGTCAGGTGGTGGACAGCAAGGGCCGTCGGGGCCTGACGTTTGTTGAAGTAAAACAAGCGGATGGCAGCATGCGCACCGTCGAATGCGGCGCGCTTGGTGTGTCGGGCGGGTGGAACCCGAATGTGCACCTGACCTGCCATCAGCGCGGGCGGCCAACGTGGGATGACGGTTTGGCGGCGTTTGTGCCGGGCGGGGAATTGCCGCCGGGGATGCAGGTTGCGGGGGCTGCGAATGGCGTCTTCTCCACCCATGGCGCGCTGACGTCGGGCGCGAAAGCGGCTGCAAAAATGATGGGTGTCAAAGCCGCCAAAGCCCCCAAGGCAGAGGATGCGCCGGTCTCCCAGACGCCATTTTGGTATGTCGAAGGCTGTTCGCGGGCATGGCTCGACCAACAGAACGATGTGACCGTCAAAGACGTGAAGCTGAGCCATCAGGAAGGCTTCCGGTCCGTTGAACACCTCAAACGCTACACCACGCTTGGGATGGCGACCGATCAGGGCAAGACATCAAACATGGGCGGTCTGGCGATCATGGCCGAACTGGCCGGCAAGGCGATCCCGGAAGTCGGCACGACGATTTTCCGCCCCCCCTATACGCCTACGGCGATTGGTGTGCTGGGCGGACGGATGCGCGGGATGGCGTTTCATCCGACGCGGCTGACGCCCTCGCATTTCTGGGCCAAGGAACGCGGTGCGGTCTTTGTCGAAGTGGGCAACTGGCTGCGCGCGCAGTGGTTCCCCCTCCCCGGCGAAACCCACTGGCGGCAGTCGGTGGACCGCGAAGTGACCGCCACCCGCGCCTCTGTCGGGGTGTGTGACTGTACGACCTTGGGCAAGATCGACGTGCAGGGCACGGATGCGGCGGCGTTTCTGAACAAGGTCTATTGCAATGGTTTTGCGAAGCTCGCTGTGGGCAAGACCCGCTATGGGCTGATGCTGCGCGAGGACGGGATCGCGATGGATGATGGCACCGCCGGGCGGCTGGCAGAGGATCATTTCGTGGTCACCACCACCACCGCCAACGCCGCAAAGGTCTATCAGCACATGGAATTTGTCCGCCAGTGCCTGTTCCCGGATATGGATGTGCAGCTGATCTCCACCACCGAGGCTTGGGCGCAATATGCGGTGGCCGGACCCAATTCCCGCCGTCTGCTGCAAAAGATCGTGGATGCCGAGCATGACATCTCCAACGAGGCATTTCCCTTCATGGCCTGCGGCAACATCACCGTTTGCGGTGGGTTGCGGGCGCGGCTGTTCCGGATCTCCTTCTCCGGCGAACTGGCGTTTGAAATCGCCGTCCCTGCCCGCTACGGCGACGCACTGATGCGGCGGCTGATGGCGGCAGGGGAAGAGTTTGACGTCACACCCTATGGCACCGAAGCGCTGGGTGTGATGCGCATCGAAAAAGGCCATGCGGCGGGCAATGAGCTGAACGGCACGACCACCGCGCTGAACCTCGGGATGGGGCGGATGGTGTCCAAGGCCAAGGACAGCATCGGCTCCAAACTGTCGGAACGGCCCGGATTGAACGCAGCGGACGCGCTGATGCAGGTGGGGATCAAACCCCGCGATCCCGGCGACAAGATCACGGCGGGCGGGCATTTGATGCTGCTGGGGGGGCCGGTAGATGCCGCCCATGATCAGGGTTATGTGACGTCGGCTGCGTTTTCGCCCACGTTAGGGTCGATGATCGGGCTGGGGTTCCTCAAGAACGGTGGCCTGCGGGAGGGGGAGCGGATGCGCCTTGTCTCTCCGGTGACGGACCTGACGGTGGAGGTCGATATCGTCTCCGCTCATTTTGTCGATCCAGAGGGGGAACGTGTCCGTGCATGATCTTGAACCAATAACCGCATTGGGTGGCGCTGCACCGCAGGTCGATACCGTTGCGGGGCTGACCTGTACGGAAGTGACCGATCTGGCACTGGCTTCGGTCGCGGCGCGGCTGGGGCAGGAAAAGGCCTGTGCGAAGAAGTTGAAGGCGCTGTTGGGGGATGCGGCGCCCGGTCCGGGCAAGGCGCTGCTTGCGGCGCCCTTCTCTGCCATGTGGATGGGGCCGGATCAATGGATGATCGGGGCGGATTTCGCGACCCATGAGGACCTTGAAGTTCAGGTGAAAACCGCTTTGAGATCAACGGCCTCAGTAACGGAGCAGACCGACGGCTGGTGCTGTTTCGATCTGTCTGGCGACGGGATCGCGCCGGTGATGGAACTGCTCTGCCCGGTCAACATGCGCAGCCTGCAAAGCGGTGATGCGCAGCGGACGCAGATCCATCATCTGGGCTGTTTCGTGGTCTGTGGTGATCCGGACGGATTTATCCGTATCCTTGGCCCCCGCGCCTCTGCCGGGTCGTTGCATCATGCGATTGTCACGGCGATGCAGTCGGCATTGTAACAACGCGCGTTGCTTTCCAGTCCAGCTGTTGCGCAGGGATATTTTTGGCCAAAAAGAGGGGCCAGGGCGGTGGTATGGTGGCACCCTCCTGGGCGAGGCCGAGGGTGCAGGCATGGGTTGAAAAGGGGTGAGGCCCCTGTCGCCGGTCGTCTTTTTTTGGGTGGGTTCAGGGCGTTAGCGTGCGGGCAGTGGCAGGTTATCCGTGACCCGGAAGTCGTTGATCCGCGCGCGATCCTCTTGTGGTGTGACGCCGAAAGCGGCGCGGTAGTGGGTCAGCAGGGGCGTGGACGACGTATAGCCGATGGCTGTCGCGATCTGTGGCAGGCTGTCGCTGGAATACAGCACCAATTGCCGCGCCGCCTTCATCCGCAGGGCGCGGTAGTAATGCGAAGGGCTTTGACCCGTGGCTTTTTTGAATGCGCGCTCGATCTGGCGCGGGGTGACGCCCAGGTGTTCGGCGACCTCGGCGATGGAAATGGGGTCTTCCAGCCGCGCGTTGAACAAAGCAGCGGCGCGGGCGACCAGACCGGGCAGCGCAGGCCCTGCCCCTTCGACCAGCGGCACGCGCTGGCGCACGCCCTGCCCGCGCATGGAGGAATGCTGAAACCAGCAGGCGACCTCATGGGCAATCTCAGGGTCGAAGTGCTGCTCAATCATGTGCAAAGCCAGGTCAAACCCTGCGGCCGCACCTGACGCGGTGTAGCGGTTGTTGTCGGTGACAATGACGTCGTCGGTGGCAAGGATATCGGGGAACGCGGCATGAAACGCCGCTTCATAGCACCAGTGCACCGAACAGCGGTGCCCGACCATCAGCCCGGCCCGCACCAGCGGAAAAACACCCCCCGATACACCGCCCAGAATACAGCCGTGGCGCGCAAGCTGGCGCAGGGTGGCGGGGGTCTGTCGCGGGGCGGCGAAATCGGAGTTGGGACGGCTGAGGACAAAAAGCACGTCGAGGGGGGCTGCATCGGCCAAGGCCGCATTGGGTTCAAACACCACATGGGCCGATGAGGTGACCTTCGCGCCGTCCTCTGACAGCAATGTCCAGGCGAACCGCTCCTCGCCTGCGATCTCATTCGCGGCGCGCAGGGGTTCGATCATCGATGTCAGACAGGCCATGGGAAAACCGGGGAAAATCAGAAAGCCGATCCGGGAAATTTCACTGCTGTTCATATTTTTTACATCCAGATGAAAAACTGCCCTATACTAACTGCGGGGACAGTGTTTTTGAATTGCCGCGACACCGGGGCAGACCTAGAAAGTACCACAGTTGTGAATATCGAAAAGCTTGATCCCGAGATGGTTTCCAGACTGAGCCAAGACCCGCACCGCACGCAGGAACAGGAGCGTGAGAAGGTCCTTGAGGTTGCCATCGGCAGAGAAGTCCGCGCCTATCGCCGCCAGCAGGAAATCACCGTTGCCGAGCTTTCGGGGCTGACGGGGATCTCCATCGGGATGCTGTCGAAGATCGAGAACGGCAATACCTCTCCGTCGCTGACCACGCTGCAAAACCTTGCCAATGCGCTGAGCGTGCCGCTGACCAGCTTTTTCCGGCGGTTCGAGGAAACCCGCGAAGCGGTGCACACCCGCGCAGGCGAAGGGGTTGAGACTGAACGCCAGGGCACCCGTGCCAACCATCAGTACAAGCTGCTGGGGCATATCGGGTCCAACGCCTCTGGCGTGATTGTGGAACCTTATCTGATTACGCTGACAGAACAGTCAGATGTCTTTCAAACCTTCCAGCACGGCGGGATTGAGACGATCTATATGCTCGAAGGCGAAGTGGATTACCGCCACGGCGATGAGGTCCATTCGCTCAAACCCGGTGACACCCTGTTTTTTGACGCAGATGCGCCCCATGGCCCTGAGAAGCTGGTGCTACTGCCTGCGCGGTATCTGTCAATCATCAGCTATCCGCAAAACACATAGCGCTGCGGGGCGCAAGCCGTTGGCATCTGTGTATTTTCCGCCATCCTTCTGCATGCCCGCGCCGCCTGCATCAGACAATCTTACTGCGGCCCTTCGTTGAATTGCTGAACCTGTTCCGCGATCTTGTCGGCAAGCCCCGCATTGCGTTCTGACAGCGTCTTCATCTCATTGGCGACCACGGCAAAACCCCTGCCTGCCTCGCCACTGCGCGCCGATTCAATCCGCGCGTTGGTGGAGAGCATCGACAATTCACGCACTGAACTGGTGATCTGTTTGGTCAGCCCGACAATGTCTTCGCTGGCCGCGCGCGCTTCCTCCACCCGGCGTTCCAGCTTGTCACGCAGATCAAACTCAGCACCTGCCCCCACCACAAGTCCTTGCAAATAGGCGACTTCACCGTCTTTCATTACCGCATTTCCTCGTTCGCGCACCCAGATGGCCCGGCCATCATGGTGGATCAGCCGATAGGCGATGTCCCAGGGTTTACCGGCTGCTATCGCCGTGTCGACATCGGCGAAAACACGTTCCTTGTCCTCCTCCGCCGTCAGGTCAACATAGGAGGTCTTGGCATTTTGCAGGATGTCTTCCGGCGCATAGCCAATCAACCGCTGCACCCCGCCTGCCATATGTTCCATCGTATAGGCGGCATCGTTGCTGCACCGATAAATAAAGGCGTCAACCGCGCTGAAAATGCTCTCAAAAACTGTATCCATGACCTGCCCTTCGAAGACAGGCCGACGCTAGGCACAATTGTTTAACAAATGGTGCCTACTTTTGCAGCGGTGGCTCCGTTTCCAGATCAGGCCAGATGCCGTTTGAGGTGGGCAACCCGTCATCGAACTGTGACAGGTAATCCAGCATCATCGGGCGGTTGTCGATGAAGCCCTTGTAGGTCGCCAATTCCTCCGGCAGATCGCGGATCACCCGGTGCAGGCGGCGGCCCCATTTCGGCACGGTCATCAGGTCCTGAAACGCGCACAGATAACAGCGGATCGGGAACACCAGTCCGTTGGAGCGGGGCAGCCGGAAGAAGGTTTGCAATTCCACCCGAAGGTGTTGTTTTGCGCCGATATTCTGAGGTGTCAGGGTGGTCTTCTGGATGCCCCACTTGTGGTAGTTCTCGAGCGAGGTATCGAGCAATGGGTTCACTGTCATCGTCCAGTTCAGCCGCCGCGCTGGCGCACCTTGCTGGATGTTCAGCAGGAACTTCAGCGCGCGCACGAAGATGCCTTTCTCATGGGCCAGCGGCACCGGCGCATGCCATTCGAAAAAGTTCATGCCGATGTCGAAATCAAGTGACCAGTCGGCCTGCGTGGTGACCATGCCTGCATCCATCCACAGGTTGTCATCGCGTTGATCCAGAACGGCAAAGTCGCCCTGCGTCTGGCGGGTGATGTACTCCATCGGGCCGTAGGGCAGCGTCGTTTCATCAAGGAAGGTGAAGGTGTCATCAATGCCCAGCGGCTTGTTGATCCAGCGCCAGCGGTCGCCGTCGCGGTGCAGTTCGAACAGGTCGGGATAATCCTCCGCCTTGCAGGTCATGATCAGTTCCAGCACGTCCCAGCCCGCCAGCGTCATATGCGGCAGGGACTGGCAGCGCAGCGGGTCGTCCGCCAACACCTGCGCCCGGTCACGCATTTCAGAGACGTAGTGCTCGTCGACGTCAAAGCGTTTCTCATAAACGGAATCCGCAGGCCCGCCCCGGTGCTGCTCCATGTTGACGGCATACATGTAGCTGTCTTTGTCGAAGGGAAACGGGAAGCGTTTGATCGCACGTTCGGAGTTGTGGAACGAATAATCGTCGCGGAAGGTTTCGTCGTTGAATTGGATGGTCATTTCTTTTCTCCTGCCGCCTCAACTGGTCCGAAAACCGGAGGCCACTGTTCGGGGTGAGGCGCGCTAACGGTCCAGAACGAGGGTCTTGCCCTCAAATCGTGACACGCAGGGCATGATCTTCTCCCCACTGGCGTGTTCATCTTCTTCCAGCCAGTGATCGCGGTGGATGAAGTTGCCGGCGTAGTCGATCACGCGGGTCTCACACATGCCGCAGGCGCCGCCCCGACACAGATAGGGCGCGTCGACCCCTGCCCGCTCAATCGCTTCCAGCAGGCTTTCCTGTTCACCGACCTGCACGACCTTGTTGGAAATCGCCAGCTTCACCTCAAAGGGTTTGCCGGGCTGCGGGGCGAGGAATTCCTCGTAATGCACCGCCTCACGCGGCCAGCCCAGATCGGCCGCCTTGCCGCGCACCCAGTCGATCATCCCCTTGGGACCGCAGACGTAGATATGTGTGCCGAGCGGTTGACCATCTAGCAGGTTTTCCAGATCAATCACCTGATCCTGATCGTCATAATAGACGTTCACGTCATTGGGATGCGTGGTGGTCAGATAGTCCACGTAAGACCCCAACGCCTCCGACCGGCAGGCATAATGCAGTTCCCAATTGCCGTGGGCGCGGTCCAACTGCTTGATCTGCGACAGGAACGGCGTGATGCCGATGCCGCCTGCGATCATAAGATGCTTCTTGGCGCGCAGGTCCAGACTGAAGAGGTTCACCGGATAGCTGATCGTCAACTCCGTGCCCACCTCCACCTGATTGTGCAGGAACAGCGACCCGCCCCGCCCTTCATCATCACGCCGCACGGAGATCGTGTAGGCATCCTGATCATAGGGATCAGACATCAGCGAATAGGGGTTCAGGCGCGTGATGTCGCCGTCTTTCATCTCCACCACCGTATGCGCGCCACCGGAGAATGTGGGCAGCAGACCGCCGTCCACAGGTTCAAACCGGAAGCGGGTGACAAGCGCGTTCAGCGGGGTTTTTTCCGTCACGCGAACGTGGATTTTCTCAGCGCCGCTCATTCGTAGATCCCCTTTGGCTCTGGCACGTTACCGGGGTCTTCGGCATCAATGCAAACACCCTGATAGGCGGCAAGACGGCGCGAATAGTGATCGCGCACAAACAGGTTCAGACCGCAGTGCGCGCAGACAAAGGGATCTGTCTCCACGTCTTCGGTGATGCCTTTGCAGTGCACGCATTGCATCCGCCGCGCCACGGACCCGCGATGTTCGGTCTGGATGGCGGTATGGGGGATGCCTGCGTCCACCGCCTCCCGCATCGCCTGTCCCATCAGCCCTTCGGTGCCGGTCAGATACAGTTGCAAGCCCATATGCGCGTCCTGCAACACCCGCTGGATGCGTGGGACAGAGGCGGCATAACTTGGCCCTTCATAAAAGATCGCCGGATTGAGCGCGCGCAGCTTGTCGCCATAGTCAGTGCCGCGCGAGATAAAGATGATGTGGGTCTTCGCCATCAGATCGGGGATCGCGATGTCCATGATCGCTTCGGCGCCTTCGGCGTCTGCAATCATCAGATGGTGCTTGCCCGGTCGCGCCTCAAGCGTGCCGTAGACGGGGCGGCTTTTGATCGACGCGGGGAATTCAAACTTCGACATGGGTGCCTCGGATGATGTGAAAAGGGCGCCGCGCTGGCGCGACGCCCCTGATAGGTTAGCCTTTTGCAGTGCGGATGCTCTTGTCCTTGTCGTAGAAGGGCATTTCCTCCGCCGTGGCGGCCAGTTCTGTGCCGTCAGGCTGTTTGACGGTCAGTTTGGTGCCCGCCTTGGCGACGGAGGGATCAAGCCGCGCGATGGCAACGGAATAGCCATTCAGCTCAGACGATAGACCGTAGGTGATCACGCCCACATCCTTGCCGTCTGCATGCACCCGCGCGAACATCTCCATCTGGTCCATGCTGCCCGATAGTTTGACACCGTAGATCTTGAACCGCTCCCGCCCTTTCAGGGCATAGTGGTTCTCCGCGCCGATGAAGCCTTCTTTGTCAGGCGAGACCACGAAATCAAGGCCCAGTTCCCACAGGCTGTCGCCTGCTGGCGTGCCGTCCTCAAAGGGGAAGGTTTCAGAGTTGTCGCCGGGGTAGAACAGCAGATAGCTTTCGATGCGCAGCATATCGAGAGTGCTGAACTGCGTCGGACGAATGCCCATGTCCGCGCCATCGGACAGGATGTTGTCCCAGACATGCACCGCGTCCTTGCGGCCGACGAAAATCTCATAGCCGCGCTCGCCGGTATAACCGGTGCGGGAGATCATCACGTTCCTGCCAAAAAGCTTGGTGTGGATGATCCCGAAATACGCCAGATCCCGGATGCCCGCGACGTGTTTGGCCAGGAAATCAACCGCAACGGGCCCTTGCAGCGACATATCATGCAGATCGTCGTCCATGATCACGCAGCAATTCTTGGCGGCGGCCACCTTGGTCAGCTGCTCCATCCCGGTGCCGGTGCCGTGGACAACCATCCACGAATTGACCGCCAGATGGTAGATCACACAATCGTCGACAAAGAGCCCACGCTCGTCCAGCATTGCCGCATAAGTGGACCGGCCAACGCCAATCTTCTCCACGTTGCGCGTGGTGACACGGTCAATCACATAGGCCGCGTCCTCCCCCACAACATGCACTTTCTTCAGACCCGACACATCCATCAGCCCAGCCTTGGTGCGGATCGCCTCGTAGTCCGCCTTGGCGCGTTCGGGCGTGTGGTCATAGAACCACGCGGTGCCCATGCCGTTCCAGTCTTCCAGCTCCCCGCCGATCTCTGCGTGGCGGTGCGCAAGCGCGGAATGCCTCCATAGAATGGCCATGATATTCTCCCTGATTTCTCGAGTCTTTTATGAGCGTTATTCAGCCCCAGCTTGCTTTGAAAAGCAACAATGGGATGCAAGTTTTTTTCCTGACAGGCAATAAAAAGGCAAAGGGGCCGCCTTTTACAGCGGCCCCTTCCGACGTCTGCACAGTTACTTGTCGAACTGCTTGGCCTTTGCCGTCTCTGACCGCTGGCCGATCACCAGCACGGCCACACAGATGATCATGGCGATGAAGGTGGCCATGCCTGGCAATGCACCTCCCCAGCCCATGAACATCGCGCCGTCAACGACGCTCCAGGAGGCTTCTTCATATGGAAACATGTCGGGTTCCTTTCGTGTTACAGGTTGGGATCATTCCGCAGGATGCGCCGGTGTGACTGGCGCGTCGCCGCCCCACTCCGGGTAGCCCGCAGCAGGCACTTTGACGAGGTCCATACCCGCCAGCTCAGCCCCTTCACGGATACGCAGCATGCCGAACGTCTTGAGGATGAGCGACACCACGTAGCCCGGCACAAAGCCCAGAAGGAAGAAGACCACCGCACCCACGATCTGTCCCACCAGGGGGATCGTTGGCACTTCGCCTGCCGCCCCTTGCAGCGCCGGGTATCCAGAGCCCCAGATGCCCAGCATCACCACACCGTAAAGGCCGATGGTGCCGTGCACGGTGACCGCACCCACCGCATCGTCGATGCCACGGTTTTCCAGCCAGTCCGCACAGGGCTTCAGAATGATCCCGGCAGAGAAGGCGATGATGAACGCCAGTGCGGGGAAGTAGATGTCCAGACCGGACGCGGTGGAAATGATCCCGGCAAGCGCGCCGGACATCATCCAGAACGGATCGCGTGTGAACAGCCATGCACCGATGATCCCGCCGGCAATCGCCATCAGGATGTTGAAGGACAGCGCCGACAGCGTGATCGGTGTGCCATAGATGGTGGCGAACTTGTCGGGGAACCAGCTCCATGCCTCGCCCGGAGGCACGACACAGGCCATCAGGAAGCCCCAGAAACCCACGATGATGAACATCAAACCGACAACTGTCAGTGGCATATTGTGACCGGGAATGTGATTGGCCGACCCATCTGCGTTAAACTTGCCAATCCGTGGCCCCAGATTGATCAACACGCCGAGGGCAAAGAAACCGGCAACCGCATGCACAAGGCCTGCCGCACCAAAATCATGCACGCCCCACTGTGTGACCAGCCAGCCATCCGCATGCCAGCCCCAAGCGGCGGCAACGACCCAGGCAAAGCTGCCAAGAACCACCGCAAGGATGATGAAGCCGACGGTCTGAATACGTTCAATGACCGCGCCGGACATAATGGATGCAGTGGTCGCAGCGAACAGCGCAAAGGCGCCAAAGAACACGCCAGAGATATTGTCGCCGATGTTAGGCCCCATGTATTGGGCGCTTTCGCCCCAGCCCAATGCGATGGAGTTGGCGTATTCCACACCTGAGATGCCCATCGCGCCCGCTTCGCCCGGGATACCTGTTGGGAATCCGAAATAGACCCACCAGCCGAAGAAATAGAAGGTTGGAATCATGAATGCGAAGGCCAGCAGGTTCTTTACCCCTGAACTCAGCACATTCTTGAGCCGTGATGCCCCCATCTCATAGGCCAGAAAGCCTGCGTGGATGATGATCATCAACGGAATGGTAAGGTAGTAAAAAGTCTCAGCGAACATGCGGTTGGTGGTGCCGCTGCTCTCCTGAAGGGCCGCGATCTGGGCCGTTAACTCTGCGATTTGTTCTTCCACAATACGCTCCCTTGTGGCTGTTGAATTCAGGACGTCGTCATTCTCAAGGCGCGACGCTCGCCAAAATTCAAACACGTGACGCGCCGTCTGGCTAGAACTTTTTCACGCTAGTGAAAAAAAGTTTCCTCAGTGTTGAGCGGTGGTTTTTTTGGTGTTAGCGTCTGAGTCGGACTGTTTGATTACCCCAAGGGAGGGCCCCGGCCATGTGCGGGATCGTAGGACTTTTTCTGAAAGATACATCGTTGGAACCCCGGCTGGGGGACATGTTGACCGACATGTTGATCACCATGACCGACCGTGGCCCCGATAGCGCAGGCATTGCGATTTACGGCGAGGAAGCAAAGGGTTGTGCCAAGCTGACCGTTCAATCCGGCACGCCGGACGCGGATTTCGCCGGGCTTGAGGCCGCCCTTGCCGATCACATCACCGGGTCCGTCAATATGCGGGTGAAAGACACCCACGCCGTCCTTGAGATGCAGGCCGACCAGATCGCCGCCGCACGTGCGGCACTGGCCACCCTCAGACCAACCATTCGGGTCATGAGCCACGGCGAAACGCTGGAAATCTACAAAGAAGTCGGTTTGCCCAAAAATGTGGCAGAACGCTTTGATCTGCGGAAAATGAGCGGCACACATGGCATCGGACACACCCGTATGGCGACCGAATCTGCGGTCACGACCATGGGCGCGCATCCGTTCAACACAGGCGTCGATCAGTGTCTTGTGCACAACGGCTCGCTGTCCAACCACAACTCCCTGCGCCGCAAGCTGCGCCGTCTGGGTGTGCATATCGAAACGGAGAACGATACCGAGGTGGGTGCCGCCTATCTGACATGGAAGATGCAGACCGGCTCAACCCTTGGCGAAGCGCTGGAAAGCGCGCTGGACGATCTGGACGGGTTTTTCACCTTTGTGGTGGGCACCAAGGACGGATTCGGCGTGGTCCGCGACCCCATTGCGTGCAAACCTGCCGTCATGGCCGAGACCGATCAATATGTCGCCTTCGGCTCGGAATACCGCGCGTTGGTGAACCTGCCGGGCATTGAAGACGCCCGCGTCTGGGAACCCGAACCCGCCACTGTTTACTTCTGGAGCCACAACGCGGCCCCCACAGTTACTGAGAAAGCAGCGTGAATGCAGACGTTTGACCTGGAAGCCGAAGGGTTGCGCGCCCTCAATGAGACCCTGCATGCGCAGGCCGAGAACACCAACCAGACCAAATGGGAAATCATCAATCCCAAAGGCAGCCACGCCATTGCCGTGGGTCTTGATGCGCCGATTGAAGTGAACGTCAAGGGATCGACGGGCTACTACTGCGCGGGCATGAACAAGCAGGCGACGGTGCATGTGCACGGCTCTGCCGGGCCGGGGACGGCGGAAAACATGATGTCGGGCACGGTGATCGTCGAAGGCGACGCCTCCCAATATGCCGGTGCCACCGGGCATGGCGGCACGCTGATCATCAAGGGCAATGCCTCCTCACGCTGCGGGATCTCCATGAAGGGGATCGACATCATCGTGCATGGCAACGTGGGCCATATGTCCGCTTTCATGGCGCAATCGGGCAATATCGTGGTCTGCGGTGATGCCGGCGACGCCCTGGGCGACAGTTGTTACGAGGCGCGGTTCTTTGTGCGCGGTACGGTCAAATCACTGGGCGCCGACTGTATCGAGAAAGAGATGCGGCCCGAACATATCACCCTGCTGGAAGAGCTGCTGGAGCGCGGCGGCTGTGACGCCAAGGCGTCAGAGTTCAAACGCTACGGCTCTGCCCGCACGCTCTATAACTTCGACGTTGATAACGCTGCGGCGTACTAAGGATATCTGTATGAAAGATCACGATTCCCACGGCATTCCGCACACCACACCGCGCCAGTCCGCGACGTTCAGCCAGGACGCCAACAGCGACATCCGTCGTGCAGCGGCCACCGGTATTTACGACATCCGCGGTGGCGGTGCCAAACGCAAGGTGCCCAGCTTTGACGACCTGTTGTTTCTGGGTGCGTCGATCTCGCGCTACCCGCTCGAAGGGTATCGGGAGAAATGCGAAACCTCCGTCACCCTTGGCACCCGGTTTGCCAAGAACCCGATGGAGCTGGACATTCCGATCACCATCGCAGGCATGAGCTTTGGCGCGCTGTCGGGTCCGGCCAAGGAAGCGCTGGGGCGCGGCGCGAATGCGGCGGGCACCTCGACCACCACAGGGGACGGCGGCATGACGCCGGAGGAACGCGGGCATTCGTCCAAGCTGGTCTATCAGTATCTGCCATCGCGCTATGGCATGAACCCCGATGACCTGCGCAAAGCGGACGCAATTGAGATTGTCGTGGGCCAGGGTGCGAAACCCGGTGGCGGCGGTATGCTGCTGGGTCAGAAGATCTCCGACCGGGTTGCCGAAATGCGCAACCTGCCCAAGGGCATCGACCAACGGTCGTCCTGTCGGCATCCCGACTGGACCGGGCCGGATGATCTGGAAATCAAGATCCTTGAGCTGCGCGAGATCACCGGTTGGAAAGTGCCGATCTACGTGAAAGTCGCAGGCGCGCGGCCTTATTTTGACACCACACTGGCGGTCAAGGCAGGCGCGGATGTGGTTGTGCTGGACGGCATGCAGGGCGGCACAGCGGCCACGCAGGATGTGTTCATCGAACATGTGGGCCAGCCGACGCTGGCCTGTATCCGTCCTGCGGTGAAGGCCTTGCAGGATCTGGGGATGCACCGCGAAGTGCAATTGGTGATCTCCGGCGGGATCCGGTCGGGTGCGGATGTGGCCAAAGCCATGGCGCTGGGTGCGGATGCGGTGGCCATTGGCACAGCCGCGCTGATCGCGCTGGGGGACAATGACCCGAAGTGGGAAGACGAATACAACAAGCTGGGCACCACCGCAGGCGCCTATGACGACTGGCACGAAGGGCTTGATCCGGCGGGGATCACCACACAGGATCCCGAACTGATGAAACGCTTCGATCCCGTCGAAGGCGGTCGCCGGTTGCGCAACTATCTCAAGGTGCTGACGCTGGAGGCGCAGACCATCGCGCGGGCCTGTGGCAAGAACCACATGCACAATCTGGAGCCCGAAGACCTCGTGGCGCTGACCATGGAAGCGGCCGCAATGGCGCAGGTGCCGCTGGCGGGCACCGATTGGTATCCCGGCAAACCCGGCACCTCCTACTGAATTCACAACGAAGGGCGCGGCATCATGCACGCGCCCTCGCTCTAAGACCGATAGGGAAGACACAACATGGCAACAGACCTCGCTAAATTCGCCGAAGAGAACGGTGTTAAGTATTTCATGATCTCCTTCACGGACCTTTTTGGCGGGCAACGCGCCAAACTGGTCCCTGCCCGCGCGATTGCGGACATGCAGGAGGATGGCGCAGGATTTGCGGGTTTTGCCACATGGCTCGACCTGACGCCCGCGCATCCCGACATGCTGGCCGTGCCTGATCCGGAGGCGGTGATCATCCTGCCGTGGAACAAGGAGATCGCCTGGGTCCCCGCCGATTGCGTGATGGAAGACGCGCCCGTGGAACAAGCCCCGCGTGTCGTGCTGCGCAAGCTGATTGCACAGGCCGCCGCCGAGGGCATGCACGTCAAGACCGGCATTGAGGCGGAGTTTTTCCTGCTGACCCCCGAAGGTGATGCAATTTCCGACAGCTTCGATACCGCCGCCAAGCCCTGCTATGACCAGCAGGCGTTCATGCGCCGTCTGGATGTCATCCGGGAGATTTCGGATCACATGCTGGAGATGGGCTGGAACCCCTACCAGAACGACCACGAGGACGCGAACGGCCAGTGGGAGATGAACTGGGACTTCGATGATGCCTTGAAAACAGCGGACAAGCACTCGTTCTTCAAGTTCATGGCGAAATGCGTGGCGGAGAAACACGGCTACCGCGCGACCTTCATGCCCAAGCCTGTTGAGGGGCTGACGGGTAACGGCTGCCACGCGCATATCTCCGTCTGGGACGCGCCGGGGGCTGCGGCCAAGACCAACGTGTTTGCGGGCGAAGGCGAAGGCCAGACCGGCGAGGTTGGCCTGTCCGAGCGTGGCAAGCATTTCCTTGGCGGGATCATGAAACACGCCAGCGCGCTGGCGGCGATCACCAACCCGACGGTGAACAGCTACAAACGCATCAACGCGCCACGCACCATGTCCGGGGCCACATGGGCCCCCAACACGGTCACCTGGACCGGCAACAACCGAACACACATGGTCCGCGTCCCCGGCCCCGGCCGGTTTGAACTGCGCCTGCCTGATGGGGCGGCAAACCCCTATCTGTTGCAGGCGGTGATCATCGCGGCGGGTCTGTCCGGCATCCGCTCCAAAGCCGATCCCGGCAAGCGGCACGACATCGACATGTACGCAGAGGGCCACAAGGTGCGGGGCGCGCCAAAGCTGCCGCTCAATATGCTCGATGCGCTGCGGGCCTATGACCGGGACAAGGAGCTCAAGGCGTCAATGGGAGAGGAATTCTCCGCCGCGTATCTGAAGATGAAGATGCAGGAATGGAATGACTTCACATCCCACTTCAGCCAGTGGGAGAAGGATAATACCCTAGATATTTGAGCGACTTACCACCCATACCTTATGTATCACCTTCGTAACTGCTGACTATATACTGTAAAAAAAGGATAAATCACCCATGACAAAACGTGTCGCCATCATCGGTGCAGGCCCTTCCGGTCTGGCACAACTGCGTGCCTTTCAATCCGCAAAGGAAAAAGGAGCGGAGATTCCGGAGATCGTCTGCTTTGAAAAGCAAGCAAACTGGGGTGGGCTGTGGAACTACACGTGGCGCACGGGTGTGGACCAGTACGGGGAGCCTGTGCACGGCTCCATGTACCGTTATCTTTGGTCGAACGGCCCCAAGGAAGGTCTTGAATTTGCGGATTATTCCTTTGAGGAGCATTTCGGCAAGCAGATTGCCAGCTACCCCCCGCGCGCGGTGCTGTTTGACTATATCGAAGGGCGGGTAAAGAAAGCGGGCGTGCGCGACATGATCCGGTTTGAGACCGTGGTGCGCGCGGTGGAGGAAACGGCGGACGGCAAGTTCACAGTTAAGGTAAGGAACCTGCCGGAAGATACTGAATATGAAGAAGTATTTGACCACGTCGTCTGTGCATCCGGCCACTTCTCAACGCCCAATGTGCCTGAGTTTGAAGGGTTCGACACCTTCAAGGGCCGCGTCCTGCATGCTCATGATTTCCGCGACGCGATGGAATTCAAGGACATGGATCTGCTGCTGATCGGCACCTCCTACTCCGCCGAAGACATCGGCTCGCAGTGTTGGAAGTACGGCGCGAAATCCATCACCGTCAGCCACCGAACCGCCGCGATGGGCTTTGACTGGCCCGACAACTGGGCTGAGGTGCCGCTGCTTACGAAGGTCGTTGGCAACACCGCGCACTTCAAGGATGGCACCACCAGGGACGTGGACGCGATCATCCTGTGCACCGGGTACAGACACCACTTCCCCTTCATGGCCGACAACATCCGCCTGCGGTGCCCCAACATTCTGGCCACGCCGGACCTCTACAAAGGGGTGACCTACATCAACAACCCCAACGTCTTTTATCTGGGGATGCAGGACCAGTGGTTCACCTTCAACATGTTTGACGTGCAGGCCTGGTGGGCGCGTGACGTGATCATGGGGCGGATCGACATTCCGGACCGTGCTGCGATGCAGGCAGACATTGACGCGCGCACTGCGGGCGAAGCGGCGCTGAAGGATGACTACGACTGCATCTGGTATCAGGGCGATTACACCAAGGAACTGATGGAGCTGACCGATTACCCCAGCTTTGACGTGGAAGGCGCCTGTCAGGCGTTCAAGGAGTGGAAAGGCCACAAGAAGGCCGGCATCATGACTTTCCGCAACAACGCTTACAAATCGGTGATCACAGGCACGATGGCACCGATGCACCACACGCCGTGGAAAGACGCGCTGGACGACAGCCTTGAGGTCTATTTGCAGAACTAGGGGGCGTTGCGTTCGACCCTCAGGAAGACAAAGGTTTGCTGCAAGGCACCTTTGTCTTTCAGGGCGACGCTTACGGTGCCGTTCTTA
>Ga0160419_100051_pt1 | contig 77024 bp, 63 predicted proteins | sample CelAP2metagpilot_2_FD_108196 | JGI IMG/M metagenome (GOLD analysis project Ga0160419, IMG submission 108196) | Phycosphere-associated microbial communities from Cellana algal ponds in Kailua-Kona, Hawaii, USA - Cellana AP2-4-25 metagenome pilot ...
ATGATGAACAGGATATGCGCCAGTCGATCAGCCAGTGGCTGGCACTGTCGGGCTATGACACGGAAACCTTTGCCAGCGCCGAGGATGCCCTGAAGGTGCTCGGGCCGGATTATCCGGGTATCGTGATCTCTGATATCAAGATGCCGGGCATGGATGGCATGCAGTTCCTCAAAAAGCTGATGGGCAGCGACAGTGCTTTGCCTGTCATCATGATCACCGGCCACGGTGACGTGCCGATGGCGGTTGAGGCGATGCGCGTTGGCGCCTTTGACTTCTTGGAAAAACCCTTCAATCCCGACCGCATGTCTGAACTGGCCAAGCGCGCAACCGGCGCACGCCGTCTGACGCTCGACAACCGGGTGTTGCGTCGCGAATTGTCGGATGGCAGCACCATCATGAAAAAGCTCATCGGGTCCAGCCCGGTGATGGAGCGGCTGCGCGAGGATATTCTTGATCTGGGTCAGGCCGACGGCCACGTGCTGATCGACGGCGAGACAGGCACCGGCAAGACGCTGGTTGCCCATGCACTGCACGCGGTCGGCAGCCGGGCGGGCAAGAAATTCGTCCTGGTTTCCTGTGCCGCGCTGGAAGAGGATGCGCTCTCCAAACGGCTCTTTGGGCCGATGCTGCCGGAAGACAGCATGCTGCCTGCGATCGAAGAGGCCCGTGGTGGTACCCTCGTGCTGGAAGACGTCGAGGCATTGAGCGAGCCACTGCAGGCAAAGCTTTTGAGCGTCATCAACGAGCAGGGCATCCCCGGCGAGACCCGCATCATCGCCATCTCGAACCTTCAGGAGGCAGGCAAGACCTGCGAGGATGTTCTGCGGCCGGATCTGTTTTACCGGCTTGCGGCCCTGCGGATCACGGTGCCGCCGCTGCGCCAGCGTGGCGAGGATATTCTGACGCTGTTCACCCGCCTGTCCGAGCAGTTCTCTGAAGAATACGGCTGTGATGCACCCCAGGTCAGCGCCCAGGAAGCGGCCCAGCTGTTGCAGGCGCCCTGGCCGGGCAATGTCCGCCAGCTGATCAACATTGCAGAACGCGCGGTCCTGCAGTCGCGTCGCGGCTCTGGCACGATCGCGTCCCTTCTGATGTCCGATCATGAAGAAATGCAGCCCGTGATGACAACCGAGGGCAAGCCGCTCAAGGAATATGTCGAAGCCTTCGAGCGGATGCTGATCGACAACACCATGCGCCGTCACAAGGGCTCCATCGCCAGTGTGATGGAAGAGCTGTGCCTGCCGCGGCGGACGTTGAACGAAAAAATGGCCAAATATGGCCTGCAGCGCTCTGATTACTTGTCTTGATTGAGCATTTTCGGGCCACACAGTTGCCTGTTGTGGCCCGAAAATGGCGCTTAGGCTTTTCCAAAAGCTGCGCGGCAAGGGAGCCAGAGAGCGCAGCTTGTCGAATTTTAACGAAAAATTACCCAGTTCACGGCAAAACCGTTCGGAATACACTTTCGCAACGGCCCTGTGACGAATGACCATTGTCATTACCTATCCACAGGTCTTATGCTGCAGAAATGGGGACAAGTCCGTCGTGACCGGGCCCCACATCATGAGATTCGCTGCTTTTGCTTTTGTCCGGCCAGATCCGAGAAAGCAAAGACAGACCGATTGGCCCCGCAATTTCCGGGGCAGCTTACCTCCTGCTGGGCACGTCCCCGCAGGCATATAATCAGGGCAGGGCGCGGATATTCCCACCTGTCGGAGAAGAAACGCGATGACGCGCGCGAGCGAGAACAGCAGACAGGCAGGAGGGCCGGAGCACAGTTCCGGGGCTAACCGCTGTACTGACATGTCCCTTCGTGCGCCAGTTCACATCGCCCAGACAAGTCACCACCCCAATCGTTCACGTCCGCCCGGTAACGGGCCAGATGCGCGCGTGCGCGGTAGGTGCACCAAGGAAACATGGCAAAGAAGATGCTTATTGATGCCACCCACGCGGAGGAAACCCGCGTCGTGGTGGTCGATGGAAACAAGGTCGAGGAATTTGACTTTGAGTCCGAAAACAAGCGCCAGCTCGCTGGCAACATTTATCTCGCAAAAGTAACCCGCGTCGAACCCTCGCTGCAGGCGGCTTTTGTGGACTATGGCGGTAACCGCCATGGCTTCCTCGCGTTTTCCGAGATCCATCCGGATTACTACCAGATCCCCGTCGCGGACCGTGAGGCCCTGATGGAGGAAGAGCGCGCCTATGCCGAAGCGATGCGCGCACGTGACGAGGAAGAGGAAACCAAACCCAAACGTTCCTCGCGGTCCCGTCGCAGCCGCACCAAGGCCGCAGAGGTCAAATCTGCCGATGTGGTGGAAACCAAGGACGTCACGCCCGAAGGCGACGATCCGACCGCCGCAGAGCCCGCCGCAGCAATCGCTGGGATGGAGACCATCGATCTGACCTCTGATGGGGCGGACGAGGTTGAAAAACTGACAGCCGAGGCTGAAGCGCCGGTTCAGGCACAAGAGACCGATGCAGCCGCAGAGGATGCAACCGTTGCGGCCGATGCAGAGACCGCAGCAGAGGCCCCCGTGGTCGAGGAAGCCGTCAAAGATGCCTCCGACGCGCCTGAGGTCCAGGACGCAGAGACAGCTGTCGAAGCGGCCACAGATGACGCAGCAGAAGATGGCGCTGCAGATGACATCACCGCAGCCGACGGCTCTGACGACGACGTAAAGGCCGACGACGAAGAGGCCGCTGATGGCGACGTGTCCCGCGCCGCAGATGCGACCTCCAAGGACGAGAACATCGAATCCGTCGCGGATGAAGATGACAGCGAAGACATTCGTCCGCCGCGCAAACCACGTCCGCGCCGCTACAAGATCCAGGAAGTGATCAAGGTCCGCCAGGTTCTGCTGGTTCAGGTCGTCAAGGAAGAGCGCGGCAACAAAGGCGCCGCTCTCACCACATATCTGTCACTGGCTGGTCGTTACTGCGTCCTGATGCCCAACACCGCACGCGGTGGCGGGATCTCTCGCAAGATCACCAATGCCGCAGACCGCAAGAAGCTGAAGGAAATCGCCACTGAGTTGGACGTGCCGACAGGCGCGGGCCTGATCGTGCGCACCGCCGGTGCCAAGCGCACCAAGTCCGAGATCAAGCGGGACTATGAATACCTCCAGCGCCTGTGGGAACAGATCCGCGAGCTGACGCTGAAGTCCATCGCGCCTGCCAAGATCTACGAAGAGGGCGACCTGATCAAACGCTCCATCCGCGATCTCTACAGCCGCGAGATTGACGAGGTTCTGGTCGAGGGTGAGCGCGGTTACCGCATCGCCAAGGACTTCATGAAAATGATCATGCCGTCCCACGCAAAGAACGTGAAAAACTACCAGGACCAGCTGCCGCTGTTTGCCCGCTATCAGGTGGAAACCTATCTCGGTGGCATGTTCAACCCGACCGTGCAGCTGAAATCCGGTGGCTACATCGTGATCGGTGTGACCGAGGCGCTGGTGGCAATCGACGTGAACTCCGGTCGTGCTACCAAGGAAGGCTCGATCGAAGAAACCGCGCTCAAGACCAACCTTGAGGCCGCCGAAGAGGTGGCGCGCCAGCTGCGTTTGCGTGACCTTGCAGGTCTGATCGTCATCGATTTCATCGACATGGACGAGCGCAAGAACAACGCTGCCGTCGAAAAGCGGATGAAAGACAAGCTGAAGACCGACCGCGCCCGCATTCAGGTGGGCCGCATCTCGGGCTTTGGTCTGATGGAAATGTCCCGTCAGCGTCTGCGCCCCGGCATGATCGAGGCCACCACCGCACCATGCCCGCATTGCCACGGCACCGGTCTGATCCGCTCGGATGACTCGCTTGCGCTGTCGATCCTGCGCCAGATCGAAGAGGAAGGCACACGCCGCCGCTCACGCGAGGTGCTGGTCCGCTGCCCGGTTTCTATCGCAAACTACCTGATGAACCAGAAGCGCGAGCATATCGCTCAGATCGAAGCCCGTTACGGCCTGTCGGTGCGGATCGAAGGCGACGCGCATCTGGTGAGCCCGGACTTCACCCTTGAGAAGTTCAAAACCGCGTCCCGCGTTGTGCCGGTTGCCACGGCGCCCGTCGTTTCTGTCGATACATCCATCATGGATCAGGTTGACGCTGACGAGGCGGAAGAGGCGGAAGCCGCAGAGGCAAGTGAGGCAGAGGCTGCAGAGGTCGCCGTCGAGGCCGAGGGCGAAGGGGAGACCAAACCCAAGCGCAAGCGCCGTCGTCGTCGTCGTCGGAAATCTTCTTCCGGTGAAGGGGATGAAAACGCTGCACAGTCTGCAGAGGGCGACGCAGAGGCGCAAGCTGACGCAGAAGCCGCAGACGGCAAAGATGCCGATGCCGCTCAGGATGATGCCGCAGAGGCAGACGCAGCCGAGGCAAAGACCGCTGATGCGGAAGACGGCGAAGGTGAAAAGAAGAAACGCACCCGAACCCGCACCCGCTCGCGCAGCCGCAAGAAGAAATCGGATGAGGTCGCCGCAGACGCATCCGAGGACACTGCTGCAGCTGACGCGCCGAAGACGGACGATGAGCCGAAGGAAGCTGAGACTGCTGAGGTTGCGGCCGCGGCGGAGGTCAAGGACGACGCCGCCGATGCACCTGCAGAAGCCGCAGCCGAAGCCGCAGCAAAGGCAGATGCACCGGCAGAGGACGCCGCTGCACCGGAGGCGGCACCGCTGAACGGCGCGGCTGCTCCAGCTGAGGTCGCAGAAGCAGCAGAGGCGCCCGAAGCTGCCGCCCCCAAGGCCGCAGAAGCCCCCGAGACAGAGAACGTCAGCCCCGAGGTTGCGGACATCAAGGCCGAGGAAACCCTCGCCGAAGAGGTCAGCCCGGTCGAGGTTGCGGTCGAAACACCAGAGCCAGCGTTGGCCGAGGCAGAGCCGGAACCGGCCTCTCCGCCCAAGCCGAAAAAACGCGGCTGGTGGTCAATCGGTAGCTGATAGCAATTCGAAGAAGGCGGGCTCAGGGCTCGCCTTCTTCTTTTTCACCCCCTCAATCGGAGAGCACATGACGCAACAGCCTGCTGTCGACACCCTGCTTCTGAACGAACTCATCGCCTGCGAAACCTCCGTCTGGGAGGCGTTGGTCAAAGGTGACGCTGCTGCGGATCTGGCCGCATTGCATCCGGATTTCCTTGGTGTTTACCCATCGGGTTTTGCTGGTCGGGCCGACCACGCCGCGCAATTGGCTGGCGGGCCATCGGTATCGACATATCAGATCGAACAGCCCCGCATTCTGCGGATCGCTCCGGATTGTGTGCTGCTTGCCTACAAGGCGCAGTATACCCGTGTCGGGGCAGATGAGCCCGCAGCGATGTATGTCAGTTCGATCTGGCAGCGCGGCACGTCAGGCTGGCTCAATATCTTCAGCCAGGACTGCGAGGCATTGCCGGACGGGGCGGAAAACCCACTTCCCTGAACGCGGGTAACAGTGCCGGTTTCGTGATCATCCGTGTGACCGAGGCGGTGTTGCTGGTGCGGGGAAAGCCTGCTCAGCCGCCTTTGCGGATCAGATAGACCTGATGAGCGGAATTGTCGCGGATCTCGACCAGCTCGTGACCGGCTTCCTGACAGAAGTGCGGGATATCCACGACCGCCGCCGGATCATCGGCGTGGACCTCAAGAATGCTGCCAATTGTCAATGGTTTCAGCCGCTTGCGCGCCTTGAGGACGGGCAGGGGGCACAGCAGGCCAATGGCGTCTAGGGTCTCAGTCGTATCAGTCATACCTTGCAGATAAGGCGGTTGTTTCATCCTGTCCACAAGGATGTGACCTGCGGCCCCCGTGACCTTTGCCTAGGCGTGGTCTAAGTAGTCTGCATGTTTGGTATTGAAATCATCGACGCAGGTTTGATCCCTGCCATGCTCGTGGCGCTGACCGCTGGATTGATCAGCTTTCTGTCGCCCTGTGTGCTGCCAATTGTGCCGCCGTATCTCGCCTATATGAGCGGGGTGTCTCTGGGTGAAATCCAAGGCACAGCCGCCGCCCGGCGCAAGGCAATCGTGGCAGCGTTGTTCTTTGTCATGGGGCTTTCGACCGTGTTCCTGCTGTTGGGGTTCACGGCGTCGGCCTTTGGGGCGTTTGTCCTGCAAAATCAGGAGTTGTTTGCGCAAATCGCCGGCGTGGTCGTGATTGTCTTCGGCCTCCATTTCCTGTCGGTGTTCCGTATTCCCATCCTCGACCGCGAGGCCCGAATGGATGCCGGCCAATCCGGTGGCTCGGCGGTCGGGGCTTATATTCTTGGTCTGGCCTTTGCCTTTGGCTGGACACCGTGCATCGGCCCGCAGCTGGGGGCGATCTTGTCAATCGCGGCAACAGAGGCCTCTGTGACGCGCGGGACTGTCCTGCTTGGTGTCTATGCGCTTGGTCTTGGCGTGCCATTTCTTTTGGCCGCGATGTTCCTCAACCGCTCTATGGTGGTGATGAACCGGATCAAGCCCTACATGGGCATCATCGAGAAGGCGATGGGTGCGCTGTTGATCTTTGTGGGTCTGATGCTGGTGACAGGGTTGTTCTCGACCTTCTCGTTCTGGCTGCTGGAGACCTTCCCGGCGTTGGCTGCGCTTGGCTGATTTGGCGTGATATCCGAAAGATGAGAGCCCCGCCCGGCAAATGCCCGGCGGGGCTTACTCTTTGTGGGTGCCTTGGCTAAGCTGCGCGGGACAGCATCATCAAGAACAGGTCGGGCAGGCCGTGACCCAGAACAGCGATCGTGATCCAGCGACAGGCACAGCACAACAGGGGCAAATTGAACCCGCAAGAACCGTGCGGCGGCGCAAGATGTTCTATATCCCCGGCTATGATCCTATCCATCCGCGTCGCTACCGCGAGCTGTACCGAAGCGAAGGGGCTGCCCAGGCTGCAATCAGCGGCTATGAAATCGCGCTGAACGCCAAATCCGCAGAAAGCGTGGCGACGGACGACGGGCCCCGATACGGCTGGAAGGTTGAGGCCACCATCGATGATCTGCACACCACCACCGATGTTGAGGTTCTGGTTTGGTCCGACATCGTGCGTGGCTCTATGGCGCCGTCGATTGCGCAGACCTACTGGCAGCTGATCCGAACCGCTTGGATCTACATCTCAACCGGAACGCTGAGACGTTTGATGTGGCTGCGAAAGGGGCCCGTGATTGCGGCGCTTTACCCCGTTGGGGTCTTGATCCTGCAGGCGGTTTTGGCGTTTCTTGTCGCGCTGCTTATTGCGCGCAGCGGGCAGGCAGCGGTGGCGCGCATCAGCGACACGAGCTGGGTCGCTGCGGCGGCACAGCTGGTGTTCTGGGGGATTGGCCTTGGGCTGGGCGTTGCGCTGCTGCGGTGGTTTCGACGGATGGATGGCAAGATCTATGCCTATTATCTCATGCATGACTACGCCCATTCCGCGGCCCTGTCGGGGGCCTATGCACCCGAACTGGAAGAGAGGATTGCCCGTTTCGCAGGGGACATCGCAGTTGCGCTCAATGATCCGCAATATGACGAGGTGCTGGTGGTTGGTCATTCCTCTGGTGCGCACGTCGGAGTGAGCGTGCTGGCGGATGTTCTGCGCATTGGCACCCGCAGCGGTCACGCCGCGCTTGGGTTCCTCAGCCTTGGACAGGTGGTGCCGATGGTATCCTTTCTGCCGCACGCCACGCGTCTGCGCGGGGATCTGCGCGATCTGTCGCAGCGCAGGGATCTGACTTGGGTTGATGTGTCTGCGCCCGGTGACGGCTGTTCCTTTGCCCTTTGTGATCCGGTTGCAGTCAGCGGGGTGGCAGACGGGGCCACCCATGGGCCATTGGTCATCTCTGCGGCCTTTAGCCAGACGCTGAGCCCAGAGCGGTGGGCCGAGCTGCGCTGGCGGTTTTTCCGTCTGCATTTCCAGTATCTCTGCGCCTTTGATGCCCCGGGAGATTACGATTATTTTCAGATCACCGCAGGTCCGCGCAGCTTGCAGGATCGGTATGAGGGGCGCGCGCCGTCGCGCTCCCGTATTGATGTGACGGCGTCGAAATACACCTCGGTCGAGCCATGACAGCGCCCGCGCCCCAACGACACCCACTGCCGCCCCGTGATGCACCGGCGCCAGACCCGGCGGTTGGTGCCGCCTGTCCGCACCTGTCCAAGGCAACCAACTCCGTCCCGCCCAAGCCGGAGCCACGACCCGACCGCGTATCGCTTTGGCGCTACCTCCGCCTGTTTCGCGCCGATCTTTTGTCGGCGCAGCCCGCTCGGCTCTACCGGGCCTGGATGGCAGAGTTTCGCACGCCCTTCTTCCGGTCCTTTTTGGTCAATCAGCCCGATCTCATTGATCGGGTGTTGAAGACAGAAGCCGAGACATTTCCTAAATCCGACAGGGTGAGCGAAGGTCTGCGGCCGCTGTTGGGGAACTCTGTATTCCTGACCAATGGCGCGCAGTGGAAGCGTCAGCGCCGCATCATCGATCCCGCGTTTGAAGGCGGACGGCTGCGCGACAGTTATCCGTCGATCCATGCGGCCGCCGAAGCCACCGTTGCGCGTCTGGCGACCTTGGATCCAAGGCAACCGGTCGAGATCGAGGCAGAGGCCTCCCATGCTGCCGCCGATGTGATCTTTCGCACGCTGTTTTCCATCCCGATCGAGGACCAACTGGCGCAAGAGGTCTTTCACAGCTTCCGCGCCTATCAGCAGGACCAACCGATCCTCAATCTTGCGGCCTTCCTGCGACTGCCGCATTGGTTCCCCCGATTCCACCGGCGCAGAAGCCGCGAACATGCGCGCCACATCCGTGGCTTGATCACAGCCCTCACCGAAGAACGGCAACGGCAAATCGCAGAAGGTTGCGCGCCCCGGGATCTGGCGACCAAGATCATGACCATGCCCGATCCCCAAACCGGGCAGTGCTTTTCAGCTGACGAAATGGTGGATCAGGTCGCGATCTTTTTCCTCGCAGGCCACGAAACCAGCGCCTCTGCCCTGGCCTGGGCGCTTTACCTCCTGGCCTGCGCGCCTGACTGGCAGGACGCCGTGGCAGAGGAGGCCCGGGGCGCCGATCTGGGCGAGTTTGCAGCGATGTCCCGCCTCAAAATCAGCCGGGATGTGTTCCGCGAGGCGCTGCGGCTGTATCCGCCGGTGCCGATGATGGTGCGCGAGGCGGCAGAGCCCCGGACCTTCCGCAACAGAAAGGTCCCCAAAGGCGCGCAGATTGTTCTCAGCCCGTGGCACCTGCACCGTCACGAACGCCTGTGGAGCGATCCAGATGGCTTTGATCCCGGTCGCTGGCAGACAGAAAATGGCAAAAGCTGTCAGCGCAGCGCCTACATGCCTTTTTCTGCAGGTCCCAGGGTTTGCACCGGTGCCGGGTTTGCCATGGTTGAAGGGGTGCTGATGCTGTCGATGATCTTGCGGCAGTTTCGGATCTCGCCTGTTCCGGGCAAAACACCTGTCCCAGCGGCGCATCTGACAGTGCGGTCGAAAAACGGGATCTGGTTGCAGCTGACGCGGCGCGAGCCGTGAACATTCGGAAACGTCATCCAAGACATTCGCAGCACTGGGTGATGCGCACAGCCTCCTGATTGCAGCCATGATGACTTGGCCCGCGTATGGACTGAATGAAACCCCCGGTGTTTCAACTCGCGCCGAAAACAGCCGCACCAATCAGCCATCGGGGATAACGGGGGGCGGGGTTTCCGCATGGCAATGCGACGCCGAAGTCTGATCAACGTGACCTTAAGCGCCGCAGCACATGCAGCCGTATGGCAGAGGCCAGCCCGCAATCAACCCCGCGTGTTTCATCGATCTCCGCCGCAAGGTCATTGATGGCGCGCCCGTCCGCTGCCGCAATCTCGCGAAACGCGTCCCAGAACTCGTCCTCCAGCGAAACAGAGGTCCGATGCCCCCGCAAGGTGAGCGAATGTTTGCGTGGCCTTTGGCTCATCCTGATCAGTCGTCGCGCTTGTGGCTGTCGAGCCGCCGACTGTCCTGATCCTGCACCGCCTTGTCGCGCTGTTTCTCTGCCTTGGTGCGACCGAATTTTACCGCATTGCGATCGGCCTGAACCTTTTTGTCGGTCCGGGCCTTGGATTTGCGAAATTGGTTGAGGTTCACGATGTCTGCCATTGTGCCAGAATACTCTGCTCGCAGCGGATTACCAGTGACCAAAGAAAACGCGCCCGGACGAGGGCCGGGCGCGTTTGTCATGTCTGTCTGCTTGGCGCAGGATCAGTCCTTGGGGCCGATCATCTGTTCCGGGCGAACCACAGCGTCAAACGTCGCCTCGTCCACAAAACCCAGTGCAATCGCTTCTTCTTTCAGCGTGGTGCCGTTCTTGTGGGCGGTCTTGGCGACTTTGGTGGCGTTGTCATAACCGATGGTGGGCGCCAGCGCGGTGACCAGCATCAGGCTTTCCTTCATCAGCTTGTCGATGCGCGGCTCGTTGGCTTGGATGCCGTTCAGCATCCGCTCGGTAAAGCTGTCCGCCGCATCACCCAACAGCTGGATCGACTGCAGCAGGTTGTAGGACATCATCGGGTTGTAGACGTTCAGCTCGAAATGACCCTGCGAGCCTGCGAATTTGATCGCCGCGTCGTTGCCCATGACGTGGGCGGCTACCTGGGTCAGCGCCTCTGCCTGGGTCGGGTTCACCTTGCCCGGCATGATCGAAGAGCCCGGTTCGTTTTCCGGCAGGATCAGCTCACCCAGACCAGAGCGGGGGCCAGAGCCGAGGAAGCGGATGTCGTTGGCGATCTTGTAGCAGCTGCCCGCGATGGTCGCGAGCGCGCCGGACAGGAACACCATTGCGTCATGCGCGGCCAGTGCCTCGAACTTGTTGGGTGCGGTGACAAAGGGCAGGCCGGTGATCTCTGCCATGTTTGCGGCCACGGTTTCGCCCCAGCCCTTCTGGGTATTCAGGCCAGTGCCGACAGCGGTGCCGCCCTGTGCCAGCTCATAGATGCCGGGCATCGCCGCCTCGACCCGCGCCAGACCCTGACGGATCTGATGGGCGTAGCCGCCGAATTCCTGGCCGAGCGTCAGCGGGGTCGCGTCCTGCGTGTGGGTGCGGCCGATCTTGATGATGTCCTTGAACTCCTCCGCCTTGGCTTCCAGCCCTTCGGCCAGTTTGGTCAGGCCTGGCACCAGCACGTCGCGCACGGACATCGCGGTGGCGATATGCATGGCGGTCGGGAAGGTGTCGTTGGACGACTGGCCCATGTTGCAGTGATCGTTCGGGTGGACCGGGTCCTTGGAGCCGATGACACCACCGAGGATTTCGATGGCGCGGTTGGCGATCACCTCGTTGGAGTTCATGTTGGACTGGGTGCCAGAACCCGTCTGCCACACCACCAGCGGGAAGTTGTCGTCAAACTTGCCTGCAACCACCTCGCTTGCTGCCTGAATGACCGCATCGGCGATCTTGGCGTCCAACTTGCCCGACGCCTTGTTGGCCATGGCGCAGGCCTGCTTGATCACGCCGAGCGCGCGCACGATGGCCACCGGCTGCTTTTCCCAGCCGATCGGGAAGTTCATGATCGAACGTTGGGTCTGGGCACCCCAGTATTTGTCTGCGGGAACTTCAAGCGGGCCGAAGCTGTCGGTTTCGGTGCGGGTTGCGGACATGTCTGTCTCTCCGTCTGATACTATAACCAGTGACTGAATGTATGCGTCGGTATGCCGTCTAACCGTTGCGGGCTGCGGTGGCAATTGCGCAGTTGCGCGCAGCATAGTCATTCCCGCTGGCGGGTACAGGCCCAATAGGCCATGACCCATTGCACAGCGCCAAAAGAAGCTTAGATTACCCAACATCGAGCCACTCAATTCCGGACCGTCACGAGGACATGCCCTTGAGCCTATTGCGATCTCTGAAAATGCCGCAGATTTCTGCACTGCTGCGCCGCAGTCTTGGTGGCTTTGCTGCGGTGCTGGCGCTGGTTGCAGTGCAGGCCGGCTCGCTTTGTGCTGCAGAGGTGGAGCCTTTCTTTGGCCAATACCGTGGCTCGCTTGTGGTGCCAAAGGCGGATGGCACCCGCGAGCGGCGCGATGCGGCCGTGAAGATCGGCCCGGTCGAGGATAATGAGGATGGGTTCTACGTGCAGTGGACCACCACCTCGATCAAACCTGACGGGCGTCGCAAGGCCAAATCCTATGCCATCGAGTTCACGCCAACGGGGCGCGATGACATTTTCGCCGCAGCGATGAAGCGCAACGTGTTTGGCCATACCGTGCAGCTCGACCCGATGAAGGGGGAACCCTATGTCTGGGGCCGGATCGTGGGCGATACTTTGACGGTGTTTTCGATGTTTGTCGGCCCGAATGGCGACTATGAAATCCAGCAGTATGACCGGACGCTGGCGGATGGCGGCTTGGAGCTGGTTTATTCGTCCCACCGCAACGGGTTTCCGTTGAAGCGTTTGAAAACCTTCTTGGAGCGGCAATAGGTCAGCAGATAAACCATTTTTTTACAAATGGTTATGATCTGATGTTCATGTGGCTCATCTTGGATGCAAACGGTGTGCCAATGCGCCGTACCGCCCGTTTTTGGCCAGCCACTATCGCTCTTGATCGCGCATGGTCCGCAAAAAAAAACGCCCCACCTATCTGGCAGGGCGTTTGATGGAATTGCAGCTGATCGGCTTACTTGCGGAAGCTGTCGAGAGAGACAACATCTGCCTCTTTCTTTTCTGCAGCCTCTTCCTGGACCTCGATCTCGATGTCATCATCCAGCCCGTCTTCGGCAACATCGTCCATGTCGTCATCATCGGGCGATTCAAAGCGCAGGCCAAATTCGACCGATGGATCAACAAAGGTCTTGATCGCGTCGTAAGGGATATAAAGAGGCTCGGGCGCGTCGCCAAAGTTCAGCGTGATGGCAAACCCGTCTTCGCCCACATTCAGGTTGTCGAACCAATGCTGCATCACAACAGTCATTTCGCCGGGATAGCGATCAGAAAGCCAATCCGCCAATTCGGCGTCCGGGTGGGATGTGTCAAAGGTGATGAAGAAATGGTGGTTGCCGGGCAGACCATCCTTGGCCACGCCCTCCAGAACCGAGCGGATCAGCCCACGCATGGCTGAATGCATCAGATTTCCATAGTCAATTTCGCGGGACATTCCGATACCCTTGTTCGATTTGCTTCAGAATACGGATTTCTGGGGGAAACTAAAGAGCCGCTCCGCAAGCTTTCGTAAATTATTTGGGGCGTTTGCGTCGCAGGCTGGCGGTGTTTAAACGATGTGCGACACCGCAACGCCAAGGGTGGCCATGACCGGCAGGATAAGGCTCAGCCGCCCGCGGCAGATCACCCAAACGGCAGGCGCAATCAGCACCAGCATCAGCGCCGCAACATCAAGGCTGGCAATTTGCGGATGGGGCAGGGCCAGCCATGCGCTCTCACTCGCTGTGATCTCGCGGAAAATCACATGCATCAGAAACCATGCAGACAGGTTGAGGATTACCCCGACCACCGCGGCGGTGATGGCTCTGAGCGCGGCACCAAGGCGTGGATGGTTGGTGATCATTTCGACATGTGGGGCGGCGGCAAAGATCCATAGAAAACATGGCACGAAAGTCGTCCAAAGGGCCACAAGACCGGCCGCAAGTGCCATCCAGACACCGCCCGCCAGCGCACCGGCCAGCATGGCAACAAACTGCGTGACCAGAATCAGCGGACCCGGGGTTGTTTCGGCAAGGCCAAGCGCATCAATCATCTGGCCTGTGTCGATCCAGCCGAAATCGTCGACAACAGTTTGGGACATATAGGCGAGAACGGCATAGGCTCCGCCAAAGGTGACCACTGCCAGTTTGGCAAAGAACCAGCCGATATCGGCAAGAATCTGTGGCCCGGCAATGCTGAGCGCGGCCAGCGGCATCAGCCATAGCGCACCCCACAGCACGATCGGGCGCAATGTGATGGCGGGGTCTTTCATGGGCGCGGTCTTTGCCGTGGCCTGTTCCACTGGGGCACTGCCGTGCAGAGCAAAGGCGCCAATCAGACCGGCGGTCAGAATCACCAATGGAAATGGCAGGCCAAAGACGAACAGGGCCGCAAACCCAAGCCCCGCAAGCGCCAGATCAAATGGGCCCTTCAGGGCCTTCTTCCGTAGTCGGATGAGGGCCTGGAAAACGATCACGACAACAGCGGCCTTGATACCCAGAAATCCATCCTGAACAACAGGTTGTGCTCCATAGCTGACATATAGGAATACCAGCGCTGCAATCACCGCCGCACCGGGAAAGACAAACAGCAGCCCGCCGATCAATCCGCCGGGAACGCCACGCAGACGCCAGCCTGCGTAGGTTGCAAGCTGCATCGCCTCAGGGCCCGGCAGCATCATGCAAAACGACAGGGCGCGCAGGAACTGGTCTTCGCTCAGCCAGGGGCGGTCTTCCACCAGTTCCTTGTGCATCAACGCAATTTGCGCCGCAGGCCCGCCAAAGGACAGAACACCGATCCGGCCAAAGACCTGAAAGAGCTCTCTCAATGACGGATGGGTCGTCGCCTCTGCGTTGGAGCGTGGAGAAGGGGAATGCTGTGTCATGGCAAAATCATGGAGCTACCTGCGTTCGTCACAGCCATAACATCCGCACAGCCCAGAACCAGCGGGAAAGCGACGGAATCTGAGAAAAGATCGTTTGCCTCAGGTGCGTTGCGCAGGTGTTTGAGCGCGCTCCTCGTCGGGGCTGCTGCCGGATTTGCCTGCATCGCTTGCCCAGATCAGCCGCTCGCCAGTCATGCAGATCGGCAGGCATTCCGGTGGCAACTGGCCCAGTTGCTCCAGCATGGTCACATAATCAAAGTTCGACAGAAAATCGCGGATCTGACCATCTTTGAATTCAACAACCAAAACGCCGAAATAGTCCAGCGGCCCTGCGCCGCCAAACCCGGTCCCGGTGACATGGATGCGCACACAGCTCAGGTTGCCATCGTCAAGCCCATGGGTCTTTTCCAGTTCCAGCCCGGTCAGGCGGGCCTTCAGTGTCATGACGACTTCGGCATAGTCCTCGGCTGCGGTGACCGCGCCATGCAGCGGGCCTTTCATATTCAGATCAGGATGAAACATCGGCTCGATCAGCTCAGTGCGACCATTGATCCAGACGTCATGGAACCAGTTGTAAAGGCGTTCGTGGTTTTTCATGCAACCTTGACCGATGTGCTAGAACGTTCGCGGAAAACTGAACCACAGAGTTTACGAAAAATTCAACGTAAAATTTGCGCTTAACTGCGGAATGTCGCAGGTCGCGGTTGGGACGTATCTAGATCCGTCAGCAGACCCCAATGAAGCGACGGCAGCGCTTCATACGAGGGGGTGCAGAATTTGACCTTTGGCGCAGGGGATATGCCCGGTCACGTCGAATGGCCGCCAGAATTCATGTCAGGAGAGGGGAAGTGCAGGTTTCTGTTGCCAGGTACCTGCGAACCCCGCCTAACGCGGCTAGGCGCTAGGGCTTAAGGTCGGTTCGACTCGGACTGCTTACGCAGCCAGAGCAACCGGAGCACGATTGTCGTTTGCAATTGTACTGTTTTCGCCGGTAACGGTGGCAGACAGCCGAGACAAAGCTAACCCCTTTAGACGTTCGTCGATCCTATTTCGGCCCCCAGAACCTGAAAATACCCCCAAACGAAGGATACCCCAGTGGTGTTATGGTGGAGCCGCCGGGTACCGCCCCCGGGTCCGATCCGCTTATTACGAGCGCGTTTATGTCCATAGTCCCGAAGGACAGCTCTTATATAGGCGGCAAACGGCAGCTTGCAAAGGGGGGCAGAGGGAAATCCTGCAGGAAATTCTGTTGCTTTCCTGCGCATTATGACGCCCGCAATCAATGCATCCTGACCCTAGCGTTTGGCGCGCGCGGCAAAGACATCCGCAGCCAGTTTGCGGGTTTCGTCCTCCAGCGCGCTCAGCCCCTGAACCGCATCAGGCCCATCGCCCGCTTCGATTGCGTCAGCGATCCGCGTGTGCAGCGCCAGAATGATCTGCCGGTCACGGGCGGTAAAGGTGATCATGTTCATTAGCGGCTGCATCGCTTCAACCGCGCCTGCAAGCTGATAGGACAGAACCGGATTGCCAGCCCCGTCGACCAGCGCCCTGTGAAAGGCAACATCAGACGCGCAGAATGCCTCATCCGTCAGACCGGGCTGGCCCTGGCGAAAGATCTCTGCGCGCATGGTTGCCAGCTGATCGGCGCTGCGGCGGGTGGCCGAGAGGGGCGCACAGGCCCGCTCCAGAGCATAGCGCGCTTCGCAGGCCGTGTCGAAACTCACGGCGTTCATGCTGAGCAGCAGGGTAGAGGTGGTGATCTGCTGGGAATAGGCATCTTCGTAGTTCAGACGGTTCACAAAGGCACCGCCCGTCGCCCCCCGCTGGGTCCGGATCAGCGACTGCGCAGCAAGCCGTTTCAACGCCTCGCGCACAGTGGGGCGCGAAACCTGAAACTGTTCGGACAACTCCGCCTCGGACGGCAGACGTTCATCCACGATCAGATCCCCGGCCACAATGGCATCGCGAATGGCCTGCGCAATCTGCGCCGACAGGTCGGCTGCGCTGTTGGGGTCAAGTTTCATTTCGGGGCTCCGGCTGTAAGAAATCATTTGTCAGACATTTAAAAGTCTGACATTTGATTCATAGGGGTTGAGTCGCAAGATTGGCAAGCAACTCCTGCACTCGACGCATGAACGCAACCCATCCGAGCAAGGGGCGCCCGCAATGAAAGCTGTCCTGACCCAAAAGATCCGCATGATGCAGGGCTGGCATTGGCTGGGCCTTTTTGCCGTGATCCTGGGGGCCTGGATCGTGCTGTATTTGATGGCGGTGCCTGCGGATTTGCGCGAGGCGGGCCAGATCTATGGCGCTGATTTCTGGCGGGATCTGTGCACGATGACCCCGGATGCGGCGGGCTATCTGCGGATGGTTCTGATGTGGTCCTTGATGTCGGCTGCAATGATGGCGCCGACCGCACTGCCAGCTTTCGCGACCTATGATGACCTCAGCCACGCCGCGCCGGATACCCGGTTTGGTGATCTGGTTGGTGGGTATCTGCTTGTTTGGGGTGGGTTTTCCATCCTCGCGGCCGCGCTGCAGATGCTGTTGTTTCAGCTGGGGCTGATTTCTGCGTTCGGCGACAGCCTCTCTGCTGGGCTCAGCGCGGCACTGCTGCTGATTGCGGGGCTTTATCAGTTTTCCAGCGCCAAGGAGGCCTGCCTCAGCAAATGCCGCCGTCCGCTGGTCTTTTTCATGCAGCACTGGGACGAGGGCGCCTTTCGCAATGGTGTGCGGCTGGGGTTGGTATGTCTTGGGTGCTGCTGGGCGCTGATGCTGCTGGCCTTTGTCGGCGGGGTCATGAACGTCGCTTTCATGGGGCTCGCAACCCTCATCATGGTTTTTGAAAAACTGCCCGATCTGGGCCGGTACCTGACACGACCTCTGGGCGTGCTGCTTCTGGGCTGGTCGGTGTGGATCGGGCTCACACTTATCTGAGATTACTAAGGGAGAGAAAAAATGGCTTTGGATGCTGCGGTCGGGACGGTTCCCTGGACCATCAAGGGGGAGCTGATCCTCAATTGTAACTGTACTGTCTTCTGCCCCTGTGTGGTGTCGCTGGGTCAGCACCCGCCGACCGAGGGCCACTGTCAGGCCTGGGCGGGTGTGCGCATCGACGAGGGGCAATATGGGGATGAAGACCTGTCTGGTCTGAACGTTGGCCTGTTTCTGGAAATTCCGGGCAACATGGGGCGCGGCAACTGGAAAGCGGCGGCGTTCATTGATGATCGTGCCTCTGACGCAGCCTATGACGGCCTGGTCAACATCTTCTCCGGGGCCGCACGCGGCACCACGGGTCTGTTCTCGCTCCTGGTGAGCGAGTTCCTCGGCGCAGAGCGGGCACCGGTTGTCTTTGAAACCGAAGGCAAGGAACGCCGTCTCATGGTCGGCAAAAAGATCCAGGGCGCGGTTGTCCCGGTTGAGGGCAAGGATGGCAAGGACATTGTCGTCACCAATACCGAATACTGGATGGGCCCCGATATCACCGTTGCCAAGGCAACCAAGGGCCGCGTGCGCGCCTTTGGCCGTGTCTGGGATTTTGAAAACCGTTCAGCTGAAATCTGCCAGATCGACTGGCACGGTCCACGCTGATCTTGGGGCAGGCGGCGGGTGGGACCGCCGCCGTATCGCCCCGGTTGCGCCTGGTAGGGAGGAATTGCCATGGCCTTGATCGCACCATCCCGCCGCCTGCGTCGCACACCGTTTTCGGACGGGGTCGAGGCCGCAGGCGTCAAAGGATACACCGTCTACAACCGGATGCTGCTGCCCACCGTCTTTGAAAGCGTCGAGGCAGATTATCACCATCTCAAGCGTCACGTTCAGGTCTGGGATGTCTCTTGCGAGCGCCAGGTCGAGCTGCGTGGCCCGGATGCGGCCCGTCTGATGCAGATGCTGACACCGCGCGATCTGCGCGGCATGACGGCAGGCCAGTGTTTCTATGTCCCCATCGTCGATGAAACCGGGGGAATGCTGAATGATCCTGTGGCGGTCAAACTGTCAGAGGACCGCTGGTGGATCTCGATTGCAGACAGCGACCTGTTGCTCTGGGTCAAGGGGATCGCAAATGGCTGGCGGCTGGATGTTCTGGTGGATGAGCCGGATGTGTCACCTCTGGCAATTCAAGGCCCAAAAGCAGACGAGCTGATGGCCCGCCTGTTCGGTGAGGACATTCGATCCCTGCGGTTCTTTCGCTTTGGCATCTACCAGTTCGAGGGCCGCGACCTGGTGATCGCGCGCTCTGGTTACTCCAAACAGGGCGGCTACGAGATCTACCTGGAGGGCAGCGACATGGGTATGCCCTTGTGGAACCGGCTTTTTGAGCTGGGCGCAGATCTTGAGGTGCGGGCAGGCTGCCCCAATCTCATTGAGCGGATCGAAGGTGGCTTGCTGAGCTACGGCAACGACATGACCGACGATAACACCCCGCATGAATGCGGTCTGGGCAAGTTCTGCAACACCCACACCGCAATCGGCTGCATCGGTCGCGATGCGCTGTTGCGGGTCGCCAAGGAAGGCCCGGTTCAGCAGATCCGCCCCATCGCGATCAAAGGCGATGCCGTGGGGCCCTGTGACCGGCTGTGGCCTGTCTTCGCAAACGGGCGCAAGGTGGGGCATGTGTCCTCAGCGGCGTGGTCGCCCGATTTCAACACCAACGTGGCCATTGGCATGGTCCGCATGACGCACTGGGATGCGGGCACCGCGCTGGAGGTGGAAACACCGGACGGCATGCGCGCCGCGACAGTGCAGGAAAAATTCTGGATTTAAGGGAGAGACGACATGTTCAATGCATTGGTCGTGAACAAGGATGAAGAAAGCGGCAAGACCTCTGCCGCGGTGGAACAGATCAGCCTCGATCAGCTGCCCGACGGCGAGGTGACGGTGGCGGTGGACTATTCCACCGTGAACTACAAGGACGGGCTGTGCATCGGGCCGGGCGGTGGTCTGGTGCGCAAATACCCCCATGTGCCCGGCATCGATTTTGCTGGCACGGTAGAGACGTCCTCTGATGAGCGTTACAAGCCGGGCGACAAGGTTGTCCTGACCGGCTGGCGCGTCGGCGAAGCTCATTGGGGCGGCTATTCCCAAAAGGCCAACGTGCGCGCCGACTGGCTGGTGCCGCTGCCCGAGGGGCTTGATACCCGTCAGGCAATGGCGGTGGGCACGGCCGGTTTTACCGCAATGCTGGCCGTGATGGCGCTGGAAGATCACGGGCTGGTTCCGGGGCACGGTCCGGTTCTGGTAACGGGGGCTGCGGGGGGCGTGGGCTCGGTTGCGACCGCCATCCTGGCCAACCTCGGCTATGAGGTTGCGGCCGTCACCGGCCGACCGGAAACAGCCGACTATCTGAAATCCCTCGGCGCGACCCAGATCGTCGCCCGGGAAGAGATCAACGAGACGGTCAAACGCCCGCTGGAAAGCGAAACCTGGGCAGGCTGCATTGATGCGGTGGGCGGCGATATGCTCGCGCGGGTTCTCGGCCAGATGAAATATGGCGCCTCGGTTTCTGCGGTGGGTCTTGCCGGTGGTGCCGGCCTGCCAGCCACGGTCATTCCCTTCCTGCTGCGAGGGGTGAACCTCCTTGGGATCGACAGCGTGATGCAGCCCTATGACAATCGCCTGCGGGCCTGGCAGCGCATTGCCAAGGATCTGCCGATGGACAAGCTGGAGGCGATGGTCCAGCCCGCAACCCTGTCGGATCTGCCGCAACTGGGCAAGGACATCCTGAAAGGCCAGGTCAAGGGCCGCGTTGTGGTCGACGTGAACGCCTGAGCCGCCTAGGCGATGTGACAGTCTTGAAAATGCGCGCAGGTTTTGCGCGCATTTTCTGTTTCAACAGGGTCAGTTTTATCTGCTAGCGCGCTGAAAAGACGCAAATAACGCGGGGCATCCGGATCGGTTCCAGAAAAAATTTCACTTCGGCGGGAACCTGCGCAGTTTTCACTTGTTGGGTTTGTGGACGTTCACAATAACAAGACTGGAACGCGTATGACTGATGAAACGAACAATCAGGGCATCCCGACCCCGGACGGAAGCGCTGATGTAATCGAGACCGACTATGAAATCGGTCAGGACAACCTTGAGGGCTCGGTTGGGCCCATCGGGTTCGACATCCACAATCCTGTATTCATGATCTCCGGCATCGCCGTGATGATGTTTGTATTCTACGCATTGGTGCTGCCAGAGCAGGCTGATGCGTTGTTTGGCTGGCTGCGCGGCACCGTGACCAGCAGTTTCGACTGGTTCTTCCTCAGCGCTGGCAACATCTTTGTGCTGTTCTGCTTTGCGCTGATCGTGACGCCCTGGGGCAGTGTGCGCCTTGGCGGGGACGAGGCCGAACCCGACTACAACTACCTGGGCTGGTTTGCGATGCTGTTTGCGGCAGGCATGGGCATCGGGCTGATGTTTTACGGCGTCAGCGAACCGATGAGCCACTATTCCACCGCGATGGGTGGCATCAGCGTTGGTGAGGATGGCGTCAGAACCGATTGGGCGCCGCTTGGCGCCGCTGCTGGCGATCAGACAGAGGCGGTGCGCCTTGGCATGGCGGCGACGATCTATCACTGGGGCCTGCACCCTTGGGCGATCTATGCAATCGTGGCGCTGTCTCTGGCGCTGTTTTCCTACAACAAGGGCCTGCCGCTGACCATTCGCTCTGCCTTTTACCCGATCTTCGGTGAACGTGTCTGGGGCTGGACCGGCCATGTCATCGACATCGTGGCGGTGTTTGCGACCCTCTTTGGTCTGGCGACCTCTCTTGGGTTTGGCGCGACACAGGCCAATGCGGGTCTGAACGAGCTGTTCGGCGTGCCACTCGGCTCGACAACCGAAGTGGTCCTGATCTCGGCCATCACCGCTGTTGCTTTGGTTTCGGTTGTCCGGGGCCTTGATGGCGGGGTGAAGGTGCTGAGCGAGCTGAACATGGGGCTTGCCTTTCTGCTGCTGCTGTTCGTGCTCCTTGTTGGGCCGACGCTGCTGATCCTCAGCGGATTTGTCGACAGCCTTGTGGCCTATGTGCAGTATCTGCCGGCCCTTTCCATGCCTTTCGGCCGCGAAGACGTGAACTTCAGCCAGGGCTGGACCGCGTTCTACTGGGCGTGGTGGATCAGCTGGTCGCCGTTTGTGGGTATGTTCATCGCCCGTGTCAGCCGTGGCCGCACCGTCCGTGAGTTCGTGATCTGCGTCCTGCTGATCCCCAGCCTGGTCTGTGTTCTGTGGATGAGCGTCTTTGGCGGCACCGCGATCCATCAGGTGATCGCAGACGGCTACACCGGTGCGCAGGATGCCGCGCTTGAGCTGAAACTGTTCAAGATGCTGGGCGAGCTGCCCCTGGCGTCCTTGACCTCCTTTGTCGGGATCGTCTTGGTGGTTGTGTTCTTTGTCACCTCATCGGACTCCGGCTCGCTGGTGATCGACACGATCACCGCCGGGGGCAAGGTCGATGCACCGATGCCCCAGCGGGTGTTCTGGTGCGTGTTCGAAGGGGCCGTTGCGATCGTGCTGCTTTTGGGTGGCGGTCTGGCCGCCTTGCAGGCGATGGTGATTTCAACCGGACTGTTGTTCACCATTGTGCTGCTCTTGATGTGCTGGGCCATCGCACGCGGCCTGCAGGGAGAGCGCGACCAGATGCGCTGAATCTGCCAGCCATTTTGAAAACCAACGCCTCGCACCAAACCAAACGGTGCGGGGCGTTTTTGTCTGATCAGGGTGGCCCGGCGTTAGATCGGGCCAAACGTCACCTCAGTCCTTGACCTGCATGGGGAAGGGCTGCACTGATTTTCTCAGCAAAATGAATGGAGTGATCATGGCCCTCGATATCGACTTTGTCCGCAGTCAGTTCCCGGCATTCAGCGCCGACAGCCTTCGGGGCCAGGCCTTCTTTGAAAACGCGGGGGGCTCTTACACCTGCCAGCCTGTGATCGACCGGCTCAATCGCTACTATGTTGAACGCAAGGTTCAGCCCTATGCACCCTATGCCGCCTCCCAACTGGCGGGCGCCGAAATGGACGAGGCGCGCAGCCGCCTCGCCGCGATCATGGGGGTTGCCACCGAAGAGCTGAGCTTTGGCCCCTCCACAACCCAGAACACCTATGTTCTGGCGCAGGCGTTTCGTCAGTTCATGAAACCGGGTGAGGCGATCATCGTCACCAATCAGGACCACGAAGCCAACACCGGCCCCTGGCGTCGCCTGGCGGACGAGGGGATCGAGATCCGCGAATGGGCGATCAACCCGCAGACCGGTCATCTGGACACCGCCGATCTTGAGACCCTCTTGGATGAAAACGTCCGCCTCGTCTGTTTTCCGCATTGCTCCAACGTGGTGGGAGAGCTGAACCCGGTCACGGAAATCACCGCGCTGGCCCATGCTGCCGGGGCTTTTGTCTGTGTGGATGGGGTTTCATATGCGCCCCACGGCCTGCCCAACGTGGGAGAGCTGGGTCCGGATATCTATCTGTTCTCAGCCTACAAGACCTATGGACCGCATCAGGGCATCATGGTGATCCGGCGCGAATTGGGCGCGCTGTTGCCCAATCAGGCGCATTACTTCAACGCCGATGTTCTCTACAAACGCTTTACCCCAGCCGGACCCGACCACGCGCAGATTGCTGCAAGCGCGGGCATGGCTGATTACATCTCGGCGCTGGCTCATCATCACGGCGGGCCAGAGACCGAAGGCGCAGAGCAGGGCGCCTTTGTTCATGATCTCATGCGCGCCCATGAGGTCACGCTGTTGCAACCCCTTCTGGATATGGTGAAGGACCGCAACGATGTGCGCCTTCTTGGTCCAACGGATGCGCAGAGGCGCGCGCCAACCGTTGCGCTCTCGCTCAACCGCGCGGGCGCAGAGGTCGCAGCCGAGCTGTCACAGCACGGCATCATGGCAGGCGGCGGTGATTTCTACGCGGTACGTGCGCTCAAGGCGATGGGTGTGGATACGGACAAAGGTGTGCTGCGGTTGAGTTTCACACATTATACCTCTGAAAAGGAGGTGACACAGTTGATGGAGGCCCTAGATCGCGTGTTGTAAACACGTGTGAACAAGGGACCTTGACCGCTCCATGACTGATGGAATTCCGGCAAATGCGCCGGTGATCTGGTGGATCAGGCGCGATTTGCGCCTGTCCGACAACGCAGCCCTGACCGCCGCCGTCGACAGCGGCGCGCCGGTGCTGCCGGTGTTCATCTTTGACAGCCAGGATGAAGATCTCGGCGCTGCCCCGCGCTTTCGTCTGGGGCTCGGGCTTGAACACCTTGCGCAGCGGCTGGAGAGGCTGGGCAGTCGGCTGATCCTGCGGCGCGGCGCGGCGCTTCAGGTGTTGCAGGATCTGCTGAAAGAGACCGGCGCGCAGGCCGTTCACTGGACACGCGCCTATGATCCGGCCAGCCGGGCGCGCGATACGTTGATTAAAGAAACCTTAAAATCCCAAGGTGTTGCAGCGCATTCCTACAGTGGAAATCTCCTGTTTGAACCCTGGACGGTGGAAACCAAGACGGGAGGGATGTACCGCGTCTATACCCCGTTCTGGCGCGCGGTGCGGGGCCGTGATGTGCCGGGTCTCTTGGCCGCACCCGGGACAATCCCCGCGCCAGAGCAGTGGCCGAACTCCGACCAGTTGGACACATGGAAACTGGCCGCTGCCATGCGCCGGGGCGCGCCTGTGCTGGCGGCCCATTGCCGGGTCGGGGAAGAGGCGGCGCAGGACCGGCTGGATGAATTTATCGAAAACGGCATCGCCCGCTATCAGGATCTGCGCGATCTGCCCGCCGTGGATGGCACATCCGGTCTGTCGGAAAATCTCGCCTGGGGAGAGATCAGCCCGCAACGCATGTGGCACCGAGGGGCAGACGCATTGGCGCAGGGCGCTGCGGGGGCGGAAACCTTCCTCAAGGAGGTGGTCTGGCGCGAGTTTGCCTATCACCTCATGTTCCACACCCCGCATATCCTGACCAAGAGCTGGCGCGAGGAATGGCAGACCTTTGCGTGGTCAGAGAACGAAGACACCCCAGAGGTGCTGGCCTGGAAACAGGGGCGCACTGGCTACCGCTTTGTCGACGCCGCGATGCGAGAGCTGTATGTGACCGGCAAGATGCACAACCGGGCTCGCATGATCGTTGCGAGCTTTCTGACCAAACACATGCTCACCCATTGGCGGATCGGCCAGAAGTGGTTTGAGCATTGCCTTGTGGATTGGGATCCGGCCTCCAATGCGATGGGCTGGCAGTGGGTGGCAGGCTCCGGGCCGGACGCCGCGCCTTTTTTTCGGGTTTTCAACCCGGATGGCCAATTGGACAAATTCGACCCCAAGGGGCGCTATCAGGCGCAATGGATCGCCGAAGGAAACCCCAACCCGCCAGACACGGCGCGCGCCTTTTTCGCGGCGTGCCCCAAATCCTGGCAGCTCTCTGCGGATATGGCCCGCCCCCGGCCCATCCTTGATCTTAAGGCCGGGCGCGAGCGCGCTCTGGAGGCTTATCAAAACCGCGACAAAGGGTAGGGCGGCCAGCCCGACCCCATCGGCGTTTCCGACAGATCCCTTGCCAGAAACGCCTGATTTGGCCTAGCCTTTTTCAAATCTTGTCATTTGAAGGGAAAGGGGGTCGCGCCACATGCTGCTCACAACGACCGAAGGACAGAGCAACCTGCCGCGCTATTTCGCGGCCATCTTTGAGCGGCTGCAGGCGCTGGAGGTGGGGCAGCTGGACATCAAGCTTTCGGATGGGCGGGTGTTTCGGGTTGTGGGGCGCGAACCCGGACCTGCGGCAGATCTGATCATTCACAACGATGACAGCTTTACCCGGCTTATCCGCGAGGGGGATCTGGGGTTCTCGGATGCGTATCTCGAAGGGTGGTGGAGCACATCGGATCTGCAGGATTTCATGGATCTGGTGCATCTGGGCTATGAACCGGTCTATGACGGCTTTCCGGGCAGCGCCCTGATCCGGGCCTATGAACAGTTCCGTTTCTGGCTGCAGCGCAATCACAGAACCCAGGCGCGGGCAAACATTTCCTATCACTATGACCTTGGGAATGATTTCTACGCGCTCTGGCTTGACGACACGATGACCTATTCCAGCGCAATCTTTGAAACCGGCCAGGAAAGTCTGGAGGCAGCCCAAACCGCAAAATATGCCTCAATGGTGGATCAGATGGGCGTCAAACCCGGTGATCACGTGCTGGAGGTCGGCTGTGGCTGGGGCGGTTTTGCGGAATATGCAGCGCGCGAACGCGGCTTGCGGGTGACGGGGCTGACCATCAGCGAAGAACAGTTGAAGTTCGCGCGCGAGCGCATTGAAAAGGCAGGCCTTTCAGGTCAGGTAGAGCTGCGGATGCAGGACTATCGCGACTGCAAGGGAGAGTTCGACGGCATTGCCTCGATCGAGATGTTCGAGGCGGTCGGAGAAAAATACTGGCCTGCCTATTTCAAGATGATCCGCGACCGGCTGCGCCCCGGTGCACGGGCGACGCTGCAGATCATCACCGTCGGGGACCACCGCTGGGAGGTTTATAAACGCGGCGTTGATTTCATTCAGAAACACATCTTTCCCGGCGGCATGCTGCCTGCGCCAAAGATCCTGCGCGAACAGGTGGAAAACGCAGGGCTGCAGATCGTCAAATCGCTGGAATTCGGTGACAGCTATGACCAGACGCTGCGGCGGTGGCACCACACGTTCAACGACCGTTGGGACGAAGTTGCCGCCATGGGCTTTGACGATCGCTTTAGAAAAATGTGGAACTTCTATCTAACCTCTTGCGCCTCGGCCTTTCGGGCGGGCACTTGTGATGTGACGCAGGTCACGATCTCTCACCGCTGATACGGAAGCCGACACAATGCCCACTGCCGCCCGTTTGATCGCCGCTATCTCTATGGCTCTGGTTGCGATTGTTGCCTCCTACCTCATCATGCCTCTGCTGCCAGAGGGAACCGATTTTGGCTACTTTGTTCCGCTCAATGCAGGGCTTGGTTTGCTGGTTGGTTGGGTCTGGGTTGGCCGCAAAACCGGCCACGGATTGGTCAACGCGATCAACAATGGCCTGACTGGGGTGGCTTTGCTGGTCCTTTGGGGTCTGTTCCTGCAAGGCGCGTGGGAAATGTTCCGCCTTGCCATGCGAAACCGATACGATGGTCCTTTTGAGGCGCTTTCAGCGATTTTTGTGATCGCTCTGGATTTCTTTTTTGTCATGGCGGTGCCACATGTGTGGCTGGCGCTTGTGATTGGCGGCGTGTTCTCGGCTTTGCTGACCGAAAACGCCGCAAGACGCTGGCGTTGAGGGCTTGAACTCCAACGGGACTGCGATTTTGGTTGATCTTTTTGTCTATGGCACGCTGCGTCATGTGCCTCTTTTGGAACTGATCCTGGGCCGCACCGGTCCGGACCTTGACGTGCGCGAGGCCCATCTGCCCGGACATGGCGCCTTTGCTGTCGTGGATCAGCCATTTCCGGCCATCGAGGAGCGAGAGGGCCACAGGGCGCCGGGGCTTCTGCTGCGGGGGCTGAGCCAGGACGACATGGATGCGCTAAACTTCTACGAAGGTGGTTTTGATTACACGCTGCGCCGGATGAACGTGACGCTGCAGGATGGCACGGTTTGCCCGGCGGATGTCTATTTTCCCGAACCGGGGCTTTGGCCCACGGGCGATGTCTGGGATCTGGCGCAGTGGCAAGACAAATGGGGCGCCCTGTCGCTGCGCGCCGCCGAAGAGGTCATGGCCTATCGTGGACGGCTGACCGCCGCCGAGGTGGCCGAGCGGTTCCGCCCGATCCGTATCCGGGCCGCGGCCTGGCTTGCTGCGCAGGACCGTCCGGCTGATCCAGACCACGACCTGAGCCGTGATGTCGTGGTCCATGCCCATAAACGCGCCTATGTGAATTTCTTCGCGATGGAAGAGATGGATCTGCAATTCCGTCGCTACGATGGCAGCCTTAGCCCGGTGGTCAACCGTGGGGCGGCGCTGGTGGGGCAGGCCTCTGTCGTTCTGCCCTATGATCCGCGCCGCGATGCTGTTTTGCTGATCGAACAGTTCCGCGCGGCGACCTATATCGCGGGCTGTCGGACCCCTTGGATGTGGGAGCCGGTTGCGGGGCTGATTGATCCGGGCGAAACCGCAGAGCAGGCCGCCCACCGCGAGGCGCAGGAGGAGGCAGGCCTGTCTCTCACGTCGCTGGAGACGGTCACACGGGCCTATCCGTCAAGCGGAGCATCGGGCGAATTCCTGCATATTTTCGTGGGGATCTGCGATCTGGACACCGTCGGAGAGGGCGGTGGCCTTGATAGCGAAAACGAGGACATTCGCAGCCAGATCCTGAGTTTTGACGCCCTGATGGAGGGCATCGACGCCCAGATCTATCAGGACATGCCATTGGTCACGGCGGCGCTCTGGCTTGCCCGTCACCGCGACCGCCTGCGCCGCGCGCAGACCATGTAACACGACCTGCAAGCCGGACTGACGGCTTGTGGTCCAACTGCCCCTTGGCTACACCTCAAGGGAATGATCGAAAGGGATACCATGCGCATTGCACATGATCTGGCCGATGCGATCGGCCACACGCCTCTGATCCGTCTGAACCGCGTCAGCGATGAAACCGGGTGCGAGATTCTGGGAAAAGCCGAGTTCATGAACCCCGGCCAATCGGTCAAGGACCGTGCCGCGCTCTACATCATCAAGGATGCCATCGCCCGCGGTGATCTGAAACCCGGCGGAACCATCGTTGAGGGAACGGCAGGCAACACCGGGATCGGCCTTGCGCTGGTCGGTGCCTCGATGGGCTTCAAGACCGTGATCGTGATCCCGGAAACCCAGTCCGAAGAAAAAAAGGACATGCTGCGTCTGGCCGGGGCACAGCTGGTGCAGGTGCCTGCGGCGCCCTATCGCAACCCCAACAACTTTGTGCGCTATTCGGAACGTCTGGCAAAGGAACTGGCCAAGACCGAACCCAATGGCGCGATCTGGGCCAACCAGTTTGACAACGTGGCGAACCGTCAGGCCCACGTCGAAACCACCGGCCCCGAGATCTGGGAGCAGACCGACGGTAAGGTTGATGGCTTTGTCTGTGCGGTTGGCTCTGGCGGCACCTTGGCGGGTGTGGCCGAGGCGCTCCAGCCTAAGGGTGTAAAGATTGGTCTGGCAGATCCGATGGGGGCTGCGCTTTATTCCTACTACACCACGGGCGAGCTCGCCTCCGAAGGTGGCTCCATCGCCGAGGGCATCGGTCAGGTGCGCATCACCAAAAATCTTGACGGATTTAAGCCTGATTTTGCCTATCAGGTGGCCGACGAGGATGCGCTGCCCTATGTGTTTGATCTGCTGCATGAAGAAGGTCTGGTGCTGGGCGGCTCCTCTGCGATCAACATCGCAGGTGCGGTGCGCATGGCAAAGGATCTTGGGCCGGGCAAAACGATCGTGACGGTGCTGTGTGACTATGGCACCCGCTATCAGTCCAAGCTCTTCAACCCGGACTTCCTGCGCGAGAAAAATCTGCCGGTGCCTGATTGGATGACCCATACACCGGCTTCAATTCCCGGTGTATTCGAGGACGTATGACACCTTTAAAAAATCTGTTTTTTAACATGATGGCGGGGCTGATCCTGGTGATTGGCCTCGCTTTCCCACTCTCGGCCCAGACCTCTGAACAGGCGCGCAGCTACTACGATAGCTGGTTGCGGACCGCAGAACGGGCCGAGGATGTCATCGACACCAGCCGCGCCTCCAACATCGCGCTGGAACAGCTGCGCAAGGATCTGACCGACTACCGGCAGACCTTCCAGACCAAGCGCAGTGAAAACGGTGACCGCATTCAGACATTGCAGGGCCAGCTTGATGCCCTTGGACCGGCCCCCGCCGAAGGCGAGAGCGAGCCGGAAGATATCGCGCTGCTGCGCGAGGCTCTGACCAAACAGCTCAACCAGCTGCGTGTGCCCCGCATCGTCGCCGAAGAGGCCTACAGCCGCGCCGACGGCCTGATTAACGAAATCGACAAGATCGTTCGCGACCGGCTGACCAGACGGCTGTTGGAGCGCGGGCCATCCCCGCTGAACCCCGAACACTGGCAGCAGGCGCTGCGCGACATGGGGGTGGCGATCCGGTCGATCGGCAATGAAACCGTGTCACAGCTGCGCAATGATACGACGGGGGAGCGCATTCGTGGCGATCTCGTCGGTATCCTGGCGCTGCTGATCCTCGCCGTGCTGCTGATCCTGCGGGGGCGCCCCTGGGCCCACCGGGCCGGTGATTTCCTGCGTGGCTACGGGGCAAAGGGCACTGGGGTCTGGACCTTCGTGGTCTCGCTCCTTCAGGTGTTCTTGCCGCTGGTTGGCATCATCATCCTCGCCGCTGCCATTGATCTGTCGGGCATTCTGGGCGTTCGGGGCAGTATCTTCCTCGACGCGATGCCCGCCTGGGCCTTTATCATCCTGTCCTTCCACTGGATGGGCGAGCGGCTTTATGCGGCGCGCATTGAAAACGACCTGTTCCCGATCGACGATCGTTACCAGTCGGAAACCCGGTTCCTGATCTGGGCGATGGCGGTGGTCCTTGTCGTGCAGGACGCCTTGGCAACGCTGGAGGGCATCCAGAACATCACCGAGAGCAGCATCGCGGTCTTCAGCTTCCCGCTGATCGTCGCCGCGGCGCTGATCCTGCTGCGGCTGAACCGCATCGGCAGCAAGCAGCGACAGGCGCAAGAGGCCCAGAGCGAAGAGGGCGACGAGAGCGCCATTGCAGCCGGCGCCAACCGGGTGATTTCGGTGATCCGGCGGGCCACCTATCTCCTTGGCTTTGCGGCACCGGTGCTTGCGGCTCTGGGGTATATGAACGCGGCCGAGGCGCTGATCTACCCGGCCATGCTGACGCTGGCTGTGCTGGCCGGGCTGTTCGTGTTGCAGCGGTTCTTCTCTGACCTCTACGGGTTTGTGACCGGCAAGGGAGCGGCGGCAAGTGACACACTGTTCAGCGCCCTGATCGGTTTTGCGCTGGCGCTTTTGGCGTTGCCGGTGCTGGCGCTCATCTGGGGCGCGCGGGTCGCGGACCTGACAGAGCTGTGGTCGAACTTCCTCAAGGGGTTTCAGATCGGGGATACCAATATCTCTCCGACGGCCTTCATCACCTTTGTTGCGGTTTTTGCCATCGGCTATGCCGTCACACGCATGGTACAGGGCAGCCTGCGCAACACGCTCCTGCCCAAAACCCGCATCGACCTTGGCGGCCAGAATGCCATCGTGTCGGGGATGGGCTATGTGGGGATCTTCCTTGCAGCGCTGATCGCCATTTCGATGGCCGGGCTTGATCTGTCGTCGCTCGCCATTGTCGCTGGTGCGCTGTCGGTTGGCATCGGTTTTGGTCTGCAGACCATCGTGTCGAACTTCGTCTCCGGCATCATTTTGTTGGTGGAACGTCCGGTGTCCAAGGGCGACTGGATCGAAGTCGGAGGGCTCATGGGCTACGTGCGCGATATCTCCGTGCGCTCCACCCGCATCGAGACCTTTGACCGCACCGACGTGATTGTGCCGAACTCGGACCTGATTACAGGAACCGTCACGAACTACACCCGTGGCAACACCGTGGGCCGGGTGATCGTGCCGGTTGGCGTTGCCTATGGCACGGACCCCCGCAAGGTAGAGGCGATTCTGATCGAGGTCGCAAAGTCCCATCCGATGGTGCTGATGAACCCGGCACCTTCGGTGGTGTTCCAGGGCTTTGGCGCCGATAGCCTTGACTTTGAAATCCGCGCCATCCTGCGTGATGTGAACTGGGTTCTGTCGGTGAAATCCGACATGAACTATGACATCGCCCGCCGCTTTGAAGAGGCCGGGATCGAGATCCCGTTTGCACAACGCGACATCTGGATCCGCAACCCCGAAACGCTGGCCCAGGCCGCAGGCCAGGCGCCAGCCGCGGGGCAGGGCGCATCCAGCGGCAAATCCGGCTCCGCATGGTCCGGTGGCAGCTCGAAACCGCCAAAACCGGATCTGGACGATCTGACACAGCGCGATGACAGCGACAGCACGACAAAAGACGACGGAGACGACGGTGATGACTGATCCCCTGTTCCAACAAGATGCCTACCTGCGCACAGCCGCAGGTCAGGTCATCTCTCACACCGAAGAAGGCGGGCTGGTTCTGAACCAGTCCGTCTTTTATCCAACTGGGGGTGGTCAGCCCGGCGACACCGGCGCGCTGAGCTGGGATGGCGGTCATCTGAGCATCATCAACACGGTCAAGGGCGAGGCAGGTGTGATTGTCCTGATCCCCGAGCCAGACGCGGCCCTGCCACCTGTGGGCGCTGACGTCAGCCAGAGCCTCGACTGGGACCGTCGCATGGGCCACATGCGCATCCACACAGCATTGCATCTGTTGTCCGTTGTCCTGCCGTTGCCAGTCTCTGGCGGTGCGATCGGGGCCGAGAAGGGCCGGCTGGATTTCAACATGCCAGAGGCGCCCGAAGACAAGCAGGCGCTCGAAGATGCGCTCAATGCGCTGATTGCCCGCGATCTGGAGGTAACAGAGCGCTGGATCACTGACGCAGAGCTGGATGCCCAACCCGATCTGGTGAAAACCATGTCGGTTTCACCACCCCGTGGCAGCGGCCGCATCCGCCTTGTTCGCATCGGAACCCAATCCGATCAGATCGACCTGCAACCCTGCGGGGGAACCCACGTCAACCGGACCGGCGAAATCGGGGCTATCCGCCTTGGAAAGGTTGAAAAAAAGGGGAAACAGAACCGTCGCGTCTACATCCATTTGGTCGCGTAACAAGTTCTTTGCAGGAAAGTGAATTTTTTGCTGTTTTCGCTCTTGCAATCCCCCCCGTGATCCGTCAAAAGTCCGCCCAACGGAGAGGTGGCCGAGTGGTCGAAGGCGCACGCCTGGAAAGTGTGTAGGCGGGAAACCGTCTCCAGGGTTCGAATCCCTGTCTCTCCGCCATAACCCCCAAATGGCATCATGTTTCGCGACAACGGCAGCGCCGTATCGCTTTAAGATCTTCGCGTAAGCGTTTGATTTCAAACATGATGCCAGGGTTTGGCGTTTTTTACCCCATGATATCCATCCTATGCCCGCAGGCCGCTTCAGGCGCGCGCCACAGGGCTGTTTTGCCGCTTGGTTGTGGTATGCGGCGCAGTTGGTTTTCGCCCCTCACGGGGGTTCTCTGTGCGCCATTTGGCGTTGGCGCTGTCACCGCCTCAATTGTCCGATTTCAGCATGTGGCGTGGTGTCCGTTTCGGGGGTAACCCGACCCGCGCCATGCCTGCTCTCGCGCAACGGGGAATCGCGAGGCGGGGCGCCCGCAGAATCATCCGGTATCATCTGGTTTGCCCCCCCGATTCCGCCCATCGCAGCCTCAGCGCAAAAAAAATCCAAGAATCAAAAGGCGCAGAATCAAGGCAGAATCAAAAAAGGGCGCCGACAGATGTCGACGCCCTGATTTTTTGTCCGCTCCCCGCAGGCGGGAAGGGCGCAGCTTAGAAGTGGACCGAACGGCTGCCCGCAGGTTTCTCGACCGGCGGTGCAAATTTGGTCAGGTCGATGCCTTCAACGGCGGTCTTGTACTCTTCCAGCGTGGGCGTGCGGCCCAGGATCGCGGAGAGGACAACAACCGGGGTCGAACCCAGCAGCGACTCGCCCTTCTTCTCGGGCAGGTCCGCCACAACGCGGCCTTGGAACAGGCGGGTCGAGGTTGCCAGAACGGTGTCGCCCTTAGCGGCCTTTTCCTGGTTGCCCATGCAAAGGTTACAGCCCGGACGCTCCAGATAGAGGATGTTGTCATACTCTGTCCGTGCGCTGGTCTTTGGCGCTGCATCGTCGAACTCAAAGCCCGAGTATTTCTGCAGGATCGCCCAGTCGCCTTCTTCCTTCAGCTCATCAATGATGTTGTAGGTCGGCGCGGTCACAACCAGCGGTGCCTTGAACTCGACAGAGCCATTGGCCGCTTCCAGGTTGCGCAGCATCTGAGCCACGATCTTGATGTCGCCCTTGTGCACCATGCAGGAGCCAACAAAGCCCAGATCCACCTTCTTCTCTGCCTTGTAGTAGGAAATCGGGCGGATTGTGTCGTGGGTGTAGCGCTTGGAGACGTCCGGGTTGTGAACGTCGGGGTCCGCAATCATCGGCTCGTTGATGGCATCCAGATCAACCACGACTTCGGCGAAATACTTGGCGTTGTCATCCGGGGTCAGGGCCGGAACGTCACCAGACTTGATTTCTGCAATGCGCTTGTCTGCGATCTCCAGAAGACGGCCAAGGGTGCCGTTTTCATGCTCCATGCCCTTGTCGATCATGATCTGGATGCGCGATTTCGCCAATTCCAGAGAGCCGATCAGCGTGTCGTCGTTGGAGATACAGACAGAGGCCTTGGCCTTCATTTCCGCGGTCCAGTCGGTGAAGGTGAACGCCTGGTCAGCTAGCAGCGTGCCGATATGCACCTCGATCACGCGGCCCTGGAACACGTTGTCACCGTGCTGTTCCAGCATCTGCGCTTGGGTCGCGTGCACGACATCGCGGAAATCCATGTGATCGGCCATCTGACCCTTGAAGGTCACTTTGACAGATTCCGGGATCGGCATGGAGGCCTCGCCGGTTGCCAGCGCCAGCGCCACGGTGCCGGAGTCGGCGCCAAAGGCCACGCCTTTGGACATGCGGGTGTGGCTGTCGCCGCCGATGATGATCGCGCGGTCATCCACTGTCAGGTCGTTCAGAACCTTGTGGATGACGTCAGTCATCGGGTGATAGACACCTTTGGGGTCGCGACCGGTCACCAGACCAAAGTCGTTCATGAACTTCATCAGGCGCGGCGTGTTGGCCTGCGCTTTCAGATCCCAGACCGATGCAGTGTGACAGCCCGACTGATAGGCACCATCCACGATGGGCGAGACAACGGTTGCCGCCATCGCTTCGAGTTCCTGCATGGTCATCAGGCCGGTGGTGTCTTGCGAGCCGACGATGTTCACTTTGACGCGCACGTCAGAGCCTGCGTGCAGCGGCTTGTCGGATTTCACACCCACCGCATTGCGGTTGAAGATCTTTTCAACAGCGGTCAGGCCCTGACCGTCGTTGTGGATCTCCTTGGAGGGGGCGAATGCGGATTTCAGCGGCACGCCAAGGGTTTCGCAGGCAAATGTCTGCAGTTTCTTGCCAAAGACGATGGCATAGGAACCGCCAGCCTTGATGAATTCCAGTTTCTGCGGGGTAAAGGAGCTCTCAAGCCCGACCAGCTCTTCGCCGTCCGCACTGTAGAGTTTCTTTTCCTTGGTGTTGATCTTCAAAACGGTGCCGGTCGCAACAGAATATCTCTGCTCCAGGATCGGGTTGCCGTCGTTGTTGAGGATCGCCTTGCCGTCCGCGTCGACCTTTTTAACCCAGTTTTTCAGGTCGATGCCGATGCCGCCGGTCACGCCCACGGTGGTCAGAAAGATCGGCGAGATGCCGTTGGTGCCTGCAACGATCGGGGCGTAGTTCACAAAGGGAACATAGGGCGATGCCTGTTTGCCGGTCCACAGCGCCACGTTGTTCACGCCCGACATCCGCGACGAGCCAACGCCCATGGTGCCTTTTTCCGCAATCAGCATGACCTGCTTGGTCGGATGCTGCAGCTTCAGCGCGTTGATCTCTTCCTGCGCTTCCGGGGTGATCATGCATTTGCCGTGCAGTTCACGGTCCGCACGAGAGTGCGCCTGGTTGCCCGGAGACAGCAGGTCGGTCGAGATGTCGCCTTCGGCCGCGATATAGGTGACGACTTCGATTTCCTCGTCGATCTCCGGCAGTTTGGTAAAGAACTCGGCGTCGGAGTAGCTTTCCAGGATGTCCTTGGCGACAGCATTGCCTGCCTTGAACCCATCCGCCAGACGCTCCAGATCAGCGTCATACAGGAACACCTGCGTTTTCAGCACTTCACCGGCCTGCGCAGCAATTTTCGCGTCTTCACCCAGCGCCAGATCCAAAAGCACCTCAACCGAAGGGCCACCTTTCATGTGGGACAGCAGCTCAAAGGCAAAATCAGGGGTGATTTCCGCAACCACTGCCTGGCCCAGGATGATCTCCTTGAGAAAGGCCGCCTTGACGCCGGCCGCGCTGGTGGTGCCGGGCAGGGTGTTGTAGATGAAGAACTGAAGGGAGTCTTCGCGGTGCGCATTGTCGCTGTCCTTGATCTGCTCGATCAGTTCGGCAACCAGTGCGCCATCGTCGATGGGCTTGGGGTGCAGATCCTGCTCTTTGCGCGCCTCGATCTCTTTTAGGTAGTCGGTGTACAAGCTCATGACGATCCCTACAATTTGATATGGTTCAGATGAAACGCCGGAGACGAAAGCCCTGAAAATAAGGGCGACACGCGACTCCTTCGCATTTTGTATGCCGCCGTATACCATCCCGAAGCAACATGCAAGTTTCTCCGCTCTCCTCTGCGCAGATCAGGGCGGGCCGATCATGGCAATGGCCGGGCGAAGACTGTGACATGTGATGCGCCATCAGGGTTAAGATCGGGTTCCGACACGCAGGCAGAATTTGCCCGGGATTTCGGAACAGGGGGCGATGAAATGCGACGCTTACAAGAAATGATGGACGTCTATCATTAAATGATATACGTCTATCATTATCACAACGACGCAACCGCCGGATCCCGCCATGCGCAAACCAACCCTTCACGATGTCGCTGCCGAGGCCGGGGTGAGCTATGCCACAGCTGATCGCGTGCTCAACAAACGCGGTGGGGTCGCCAAGAAATCCCAAACCCGCGTAGAGGCGGCAATCGCCAAGCTGGGCTATCAGCGCGACATAACCGCAGCCAACCTGTCCCGCAGGCGTCTTTACCGGTTCCATGTCCTGCTGCCCAATGCGGCGGGGGGCTTTTTTGCCTCGCTGCGCCAGTTGCTGAGCGAACAGGAAGAGGCCCAGCGCAAGGCGCGGCAGGCGATCACGATCACGCCCGTGCCCCCCTTTGACCCCACAGCGCTCGCGCTGGAAATTGACCGCGCGGTGGGGGCGGGCTGTGACGGGCTTTGCGTGGTGGCTGTGAACCACCCAGAGGTATCCGCCGCCTTGGGCCGGGCACGGGCGCAGTCGATCCCGGTGGTGACCTTGGTGGCAGACAGCGCAGAGAGCGATCGTGACTGCTATGTGGGGATTGATAACCGCACCGCAGGGCGCACGGCGGCAGATCTCATCCTGCTTTCCCATCGCAGCCACGCCCAGCGCGGCCTCATTCTGCCGGTGATGGGCAGCCTGCAGGCCCGCGACCACGCCGAACGCTACGCGGGCTTCTGCGAGGTGATTGCAGATCAGATGGATGTTCTGCCGCCACTGGAGACGGGCGATGATCCGACGCGGTTGAACCAGCTTCTGACTGCAGCCCTCGCCGCAGAGCCGGGGATTACCGGACTATACAATCTGGGGGCCGGGGTTCCGGGCCTGATTGCAGCGTTGGACCACCGGGGCAACGACAACATCGCCGGGCGCCCCGTGGTGGTGAGCCACGAACTCTGTGATGCGACCCGCAAGGCCGTTGCTGACGGGCTGATTGATGCGGTGATCGATCAGAAACCCGCACAGGAACTCTCACAGGCGCTCGCTGCCTTGACCGCGCTCAGCGACGGGCTGGCGCTGGATCCCACTGCCGGACAGATCACCCCGGCGGTTCATTTCAAACACAACATGCCCCCGCAGCCTGCGGCCGGGCCAAACAAAGGGGCCTGACCATGGCTGGTTACTTCGATCATATCGCGCCGATTTCCTACGATCCCGACAGCGACGGGCTGGCCTATCGCCACTACAACCCCGACGAAATCGTCATGGGCAAGCGGATGGAGGATCACCTGCGCTTTGCCGTGTGCTACTGGCATAATTTCGTGTGGGAGGGGAACGATCCCTTTGGCGGGCAGACGTTTGATCGCCCTTGGTTCCCGGCCGACACGATGGATCTGGCACGCAAAAAGGCAGATGCCGCCTTTGACATGTTCCGCATCCTTGGCGTGCCCTATTACTGTTTCCATGACCACGACATCCGGCCAGAGGGCGACAGCCTCGCAGAAAGCCATGCCCGGCTGACCGCCATGGGCGATGTGCTGGAACAGAAGATGGCCGATGGTGGCCCAAAACTTCTGTGGGGGACCGCAAACATGTTCTCCAACCGCCGCTATATGGCCGGGGCCAGCACCAATCCCGATCCGGACGTCTTTGCCTACTGCGCCTCTACCGTGCGGGCCTGTATGGATCTGACCCATCGTCTGGGGGGCGAGAACTATGTCCTTTGGGGCGGGCGCGAGGGCTATGAAACGCTGCTCAACACCGATCTGTCGCGCGAGCTGGAGCAGATGGGCCGTTTCCTGTCTATGGTGGTCGACTACAAACACAAGATCGGCTTCCAAGGGGCGATCCTGATCGAACCCAAACCGCAGGAGCCGACCAAGCACCAGTATGACTATGACGTCGCCACCGTTTACGGCTTTCTCAAACGCTTTGGTCTTGAGGACGAGGTGAAGGTCAATATCGAACAGGGCCATGCCATCCTTGCGGGTCACAGTTTTGAACATGAAATCGCCATGGCCAATGCGTTGGGGATCTTTGGGTCCATCGACATGAACCGCAACGACTACCAGTCCGGCTGGGACACCGATCAGTTCCCCAACAACGTGCCAGAGGTGGCGCTGGCCTATTACGAAATCCTGCGCGGCGGTGGCTTTGGCAGCGGTGGCACCAATTTCGATGCCAAGCTGCGCCGCCAGTCCCTGGATGCCGAGGATCTGATTGCTGCCCATGTGGGGGCAATGGATGTCTGCGCCCGGGGCCTGCGTGCAGCCGCCGCCATGTTGGAGAGTGACAGTCTGGAGATGAAGCGCCGCGCGCGCTACGCGGGTTGGGACAGCCCCGAGGCGCAGGCCTATCTGGCCAACGGCGCGACGCTGGACGCCATCGCCGATCAGGCCGAGGCAAAGGCGCTGAACCCGCAGCCGGTGTCGGGCCGTCAGGAACAGCTGGAGGCCCTGGTCAACCGCTTCGTCTGAAGCGACAGACCAGAGCGCCACAACCGGGAGAGGGGACAGACATGTATCTTGGCATTGATCTTGGCACATCCGGCCTGCGGGCGCTGATGACGGACGCCTCCGGTCAACCCGTTGCCTCAGCCGAGGCGCAGTATTCTGCGCAGCACCCCCATCCCGGTTGGTCAGAGCAGGATCCCGGCAGCTGGATCGCTGCGCTGGATCAGGCGATGGCACAGTTGCAGGGCACCCCCGGATACAGCGATATTCGCGGGATCGCGGTGGCAGGTCACATGCACGGGGCAGTCCTGCTGGATCGCGCCGATCAGGTGCTGCGGCCCTGCATCCTGTGGAACGACACCCGTTCTGCGGCAGAGGCGGCAGAGCTGGACGCGACAGATGAGGTGCGCAGCCTCAGCGGCAATATCGTCTTCCCGGGTTTCACCGCGCCAAAGCTTTTGTGGGTGCAGCGTCATGAGCCCGAGATCTTTGCCAAAACCGCCAAGGTGCTTTTGCCTGCGGCCTATCTCAATCTGCATCTGACCGGGCGGCATGTGGCGGACATGTCCGACAGTGCGGGCACCTCGTGGCTGGATGTTGGCGCGCGGGACTGGTCGGAACGCCTGCTGAGTGCAGGGCACATGCGGCGCGATCAGATGCCCGATCTGGTGGAGGGCTGCGCGGCGGCGGGCACCCTGCGCGCAGAACTGGCCGCGCGCTGGGGGCTTCGCCCTGACGTGGTGGTTTCTGGCGGCGCCGGTGACAATGCCGCCGCGGCCTGTGGCACGGGCGTGATGGCCGAAGGGCAGGGGTTTGTCTCTCTCGGCACCTCAGGCGTGGTGCTGGCCGCCCGTGACGGGTTTCACCCTGATCCGGCAACGGCGGTGCATACCTTCTGCCACGCCATCCCGGACCGCTGGTATCAGATGGGCGTCATGCTGTCGGCAACCGATTGCATGAACTGGCTGGGGCGCATCACCGGGCGCAGCCCTGCAGAGCTGACAGCGCCAATCGGAGACCAGCTTGGCCCACCCGGCACGGCCACCTTCTTTCCCTACCTGTCAGGAGAGCGCACACCACATAACTCTGCCAAGTTGCGTGGTGGCTTTGAGGGACTTGGCGTCCAAACGACCACAGACGATCTCGCGCGGGCGGTGATGGAAGGGGTCAGTTTCGGATTGCGCGATTGTCTTGAGGCGCTGAAGGCCACGGGAGCCGGGCTTGAGCGTTGTCTGGTCATCGGAGGTGGCAGCAAGTCCCTTTACTGGGTGCGTTTGCTGGCAACGGTTTTGAACCTGCCGCTTTGCCTGCCCAAAGATGGCGAATTCGGTGCCGCTTTGGGGGCGGCGCGTTTGGCGCGTCTTGCCGTGACGGGCGAGCCCCCCTCGGAGGTCCTGTTGACGCCAGAGATTGCCCAGGTGATAGAGCCCGAGGCCGCACTGCGCGAGCAATATGAGGCCCGCCATCAGCTGTTTCGCAGGCAAACCGCCGCGCGGTTGAAGCCAGTCGCTTGATTTCATTTGATTCGGCGCAATTGCCGCAGCGGATCTTTCGATTGATCGGGGTGAAGGATTCAAGTTGTCTAAAATTGTGTGGATTGTTGCCGGTGGCGCGACAACCCCGTGCGGACCCTTGCCGATGGCGATGACGGATCACTGGCGCGAGAGGGGCCACCACCCCGACCAATTGTCTGCGCTATGGAAACGACTGGCCCCAAATTCCACAGATGCAGGCGCTCGGCTCGGTGCAGGCTGCGGGAAATGGAAACAATAGGTTGGCCTCAGACCTGTTTCCCTGACGGCAGATGGGCTGCTGTGATCCATGATCGTTAAGAATTTGTTCTTTTTTGGACACATCGGCGTGAAGTAACCTGTGTCCAACGCGGCCGGATTTGTCCCGGCGCTCTCTTCATTGCTGCGCAGAGTGTTGCAGCCCAGATCAAACCAGCGAAAGCAGGCCATTGGCCGGTTGCCCCTTGCGCGCAACCGAGGTGGTCGGGCTTTTTTACGGAGACCGTGACGTGCCCTGTTTTACGCCCGGAACACATATTGCGACCCCCTTTGGTGCCTGTGCGGTTGAAGCCCTGAATGTGGGGGACAGGGTCGTGACGCGCGACAACGGCCTGCAGACAATCCGCTGGATCGGCTCGCGTCACCTTGACCATAAAAAGCTGAAGGACGCGGGCGAGTTTCAGCCCGTTCTGATTGCCGAAGGCGCGCTTGGCGATGGGATGCCGGAGCGCGATCTGCTGGTCAGCCCCAATCACCGGGTTCTGATCGCCAATGACAAGACTGCATTCTACTTTGAAAACCGCGAGATCCTGATCGCGGCGAAACATCTGACCGGTCTGAACGGTGTGGATGCGGTGGAAACCAGCAGTATCGAATACATCCATTTCGTCTTTGACCGTCATGAGGTGGTGCTCTCTGATGGGGCCTGGATCGAGAGCTTTCAGCCTGCCGACCAATCCTTGCGTGGGTTGGATCGGGCGCAGCGGCAGGAGGTGCTGGAGCTGTTTCCCGAACTGAAGACGCTGACCCCGAAAACCGCCAGCCCACGGATCGGTCGGCGCGCCCGCGCAGGCGAGGCGCAGTGGCTGATCCATTGATGTCGCGCTAGGGCGCGTCGGTCTGGTTCTGTGCCGCGCGCCAGCTGGCCCAGGCTTCTGGCGTATCCAGATCGGTGAGCGCATGGGTGCCGGGCAGGGGGTGCGGCAGGATCTCTTCGCCGCGCAGGACAGACCGCGCGCCCGCGTCGCCCTGAATGTGCAACAGCGCGTTGAAACAGCGGCTGGGAAAGACAACAGGGTGGCCCATTGTGCCATCTGCACTGGCGGCGCGGTGGATGTGATCCGGGGCTGCGCAGAATGCAGCTGCCATCGTGCTGAGGTCCGCAGTGGTCAGATCCGGCATGTCGGCAGGCACGATCATAACCCCGTCGATGTCTGTCCCAATTTCCCTGATACCCGCGCGGATCGACGCGGCCATGCCCTCTGCTGCGTCGGGCACATGGATGGGGGTGACGGAGGTATCCAGCACAGCTGCGCGGGGATGGTCCGGGGCGGGGAGGGTGACATAGGTCGCAAACCCGGTGGCCTGCGCCACATCGCAGCGCGCCCGGATCAGGGGGAGCGGGCCGTCTGGGGTGGGCACCATTTCCATCAGCTTGTCGCGCCCCTGCATCCGACGGGAGGCACCGGCCGCAAGGAGCAGAATGGCGATAGCGGTCATGGTGGTTGTCTCCCCGGTGTCTGGACCGGTGGTTGGGGCCTCCGGTCGGGATATTTTGGGCAAGAAGAAGAAACAGGTCCAGCAAAAGGCGGTGAAAGGTCAGTCTAGCTGACGGAATGTTTCGCGTGCGAAACATTGGGGCCGACCTGGGACCCAAGTGTTGCGCCTGTGACGTGGGGGAAGCGGCCGCAGCCTGTGCAACGGGGGGCGCAGAAGGTCAGCGTGGCTGACCCTCTGCCGGGGTCTAGCCGCGCATCCGGGTCCCGTCTGCGTCAAAGAGTGGCGATGTGATCAACCGGGCCCGGCGGCGACTGCCGAGGATTTCGATCTCCACCTCCAGCCCCTCCTGCGCGCGCTCTACCGGGACGAACCCCAGTGCGACGGATTTTTGCGCGTGATGCGAATAGCCGCCAGAGGTGCAAAAGCCGACCACCGCGCCGTCCAGCCAGATCGGTTCATAGGCGACCACATCGGCGTCGTCCGCGTCGACTTCAAAGGCGCAGAGCTTGCGTGATGGGCCTGCGTCGCGTTCGGCCTCTGCTGCGGCGCGGCCAATGAAATCAACATCTTTCCTGAAGGAGATAAAGCGATCCAGCCCGGTTTCCGCAGCGGTGTAGTCGGGCGAGAATTCACTCAGCCAAGAGCCGAAGAATTTGTCCAGACGCAGCGACATCATCGCGCGCATGCCAAAGGGTTTCATGCCGAGCGGCTGACCTGCACTCCAGAGCGCATCCCACAGGGCGCGCTGGCTGGGCAGGTCGCAGTATATCTCATATCCCAAGTCGCCGGTGTAGCTGACGCGCTGCACGATGCAGTCGGCCATGCCCACGGTCAGGCGGCGCACATCCATGAAGCGCATGTCCGAGACATCGGACCGGGTGCAGGCCTGCAGTACATCGCGGGCTTTGGGGCCTGCGATCTGAAAACCGGTGCGGGTGTCGGAGATGTTTTCGAGGTGAACGCCCGCGTCCATGTTCTGCAGGAACCAGCGCATGTGGTAGGCCTGTGAGCCGTAGGAGGCGGTGAGCTGGAATTCTTCCTCGCTGAGGCAAGAGATGGTGAAATCGCCGATCAACCGGCCCTTGGGCGACAGCATCGGGGTCAGCGACAGGCGGCCCACCTGCGGCACCCGGCCGGCCATGATGCGGTCGAGCCAGGCACGGGCGCCGGCGCCCTTGACCAGGTATTTGCCGAAGTTGTGGACCTCGTTGATGCCGACGTTTTCGCGCACGGCCTTCACCTCGCGCGCGGTGGCGTCAAAGGCGTTGGAGCGGCGGAAGGAGGGGGACTCATACCGCGGCTCGTCTCCTGTCGCGAAATAGTTCGGCACCTCTAGCCCGTATTGCGCGCCCCAGACCGCGCCCATGCCATCAAAGATGTCGTACATCGGCGTTGTGCGGAACGGGCGGGCGGCGGGCAGCTCTTCGTTGGGGTAGGCGATGGAGAAGCGTTTTTGATAGTTTTCAATGACTTTGGGGCGGGTGTAGCCCGGGGTGATCCAGTTGCCAAAGCGGGCGCAGTCCATCGCGAATGTGTCACGCTCGCACTCGCCCTCGACCATCCACTGGGCCAGCATCAGGCCGACACCGCCGCCCTGCGAGAAGCCGGCCATCACGGCGCAGGCGGACCAGTAGTTGCGCATGCCGGGCACCGGGCCGACCAGCGGGTTGCCGTCGGGGGCAAAGGTGAAGGGGCCGTGGATCACCGATTTGACGCCTGCGGCCTCCAGCGCCGGGAAGCGTTTGTAGGCAAAGGCGATGCTGTCCTCGATCTTGTCGAAGTCATCGGGCAGCAGTTCATGGCCAAAGTCCCACGGCGTGCCGTCAACGGCCCAGGGTTTGCAGGGCTGTTCGTAAAACCCGATGCAGAGGCCGCGGCCCTCTTGCCTGAGGTAGCTTTCGCCAGCCGGGTCCATCACATGCGGATGTTCGCCGCCTGCGTCGATGATCGCGGCGATTTCCGGCACCTCATCGGTGACGATATACTGGTGCTCCATCGGGTGCAGCGGAAAGTAGACGCCGGCCATTGCACCGACCTCGCGCGCCCAAAGGCCGCCTGCGTTGACGATATGTTCGGCGTGCACGGTGCCTTTGTTCGTGACCACGTCCCAGCTGCCGTCGGGGCGCTGGTTGGTCTCTACCACCTTGCAGTGGGTTTCGATCGTGGCGCCGCCCATGCGCGCGGCCTTGGCATAGGCGTGGGTGGTGCCGGAGGGGTCAAGGTGGCCGTCCAGCGGGTCATAAAGCCCGCCAACAATGCCGTCGATATTGGTCACTGGCGCGATCTTGGCGATTTCTTCGGGAGAGACGATCTCTGTTTCCAGTCCCATGAAACGGTGCTTGGCGCGTTCTGCCTTCAGCATGTCGAACCGTTCCTGATCTTCGGCCAGGGTGACGCCGCCCACGTGGTGGAGACCGCAGGACATGCCGGTGATTTCTTCGAGTTCGCGATAGAGTTTGATCGTATAGCCTTGCAGCGCGGCCATGTTGGTGTCGCCATTGAGCGTATGAAAGCCGCCGGCGGCGTGCCAGGTGGAGCCAGACGTCAGTTCGGAGCGTTCGATCAGCATGACATCGGACCAGCCGAGTTTGGTCAGATGGTAGAGAACCGAACACCCGACGACTCCGCCGCCGATCACTGCTACCCGTGTGGTTGTTTTCATCGCCGTCCCCGTTGTGTAGTGTTTGCACTCGTTTGGTATATTCTGGACACATGTGAACAGTAGTCCAGTGGAAAAACGACACTCCCCGTCGTGAACCGGGTATTTGCGGCGGGTTTTGCGTGGCTTTTCGCAAAAAGCGCATGAAAAAGGCCGCTGCCCGGTTGGAGCAGCGGCCATTCAGATCGCAGGCGACAGGTGGTTTTGGGATCAGCGCAGGGGGCGGATCTTCAGCTCTGTCACGCGGTTGCCCTCGCGGGCGGTGACCTCGAAGCGGAAGTTGTGGAAGGAAAACACCTGTCCCACCACGGGAATGGTCTGCGCCTCGTGGATGACGAGGCCTGCGATGGTGTTGGCCTCTTCGTCGGGGAGGTTCCAGTCGGTCGCGCGATTGAGGTCGCGAATGGTGGTCGCCCCATCCACCAGGTAATGGCCATCGGGTGCTTTTTTGACGACGGTTTCTTCATCCGGGTCGAATTCATCGGTGATCTCGCCGACGATTTCTTCGAGGATGTCTTCCAGAGTGATGAGCCCCTGAAGGGTGCCGTATTCATCCACGACCAGCGCAAAATGGGTACGCGCGCGCAGGAACTGGCGCATCTGATCATCAAGCGTTGTGGTTTCCGGGACGAAATAGGGCGGCTTGGTCACGCTGGTGATCTTGAAGTTGCGCAAGGAGGCGGCATCGCCATCCGGGCCACCGATCTGGGCATACATCTCGCGCAAGAGATCCTTGGCGTGGACCACGCCGATGATGTTCTCTGGCTCGTCCTTGAACACCGGCAGGCGGGTGTGGGGCGAGGTGAGGCATTGTTCCAGGATCTTCTGCGGGTCGAGATTGGCATCGATCATCTCGATGTTGGAGCGATGCAGCATGATTTCTTCGACAAACCGGTCGGAGAGGTCGAGCGCGCCGAGGATACGGTCGCGGTCTTCCTTTTCCACCACACCTTCGGAGTGACCAAGGTGCAGCGCGCCTGCGATCTCTTCGCGCACCGCCATGATGTGGCTGTCGGGATCAATACGCACCCCAAACAGGCGCAGCACGCCGCGGACAAGCAGGCGGACCGCCCCCACCACAGGCGCCAGCACCGTGACCAGAACCCCGATGGGAGGCGCCACGGCAGAAGCCGCCTTTTCGGCGTTGGAAATGGCGTAGGTCTTGGGCAGAACCTCGGCAAAGATCAGAACCAGCAGGGTCATCACCAACGTCGCAAGAGCCACGCCGCTTTCGCCAAGGGCGCGGGTGAACAGCGCAGTGGCAAGGGAGGTGGCAAGGATATTGACCAGGTTGTTGCCCAGCAGGATGGAGCCGATCAGGCGTTCGCTGTCTTCGGTGATGGCAAGGGCGCGTTTCGCCCCTTTAGAGCCCTTATCGGCCTGGCTGCGCAATTTGCCACGTGAGGAGGCCGTCAGCGCGGTTTCAGAGCCGGAAAAGAAGCCGGAAAGAACCAAAAGAAAGACAATTGCGCCTGCTGTGGTCCAGAAAGCGGAATCGGCAAAGGTGGATGTGCTGTCCATCATGTTCCCGAAAGTGTGTTGAGATCCCCATGGTTATGGGGTGCGTAGGGCCATGTCGCAAGGGGCAGCTGCGCCTGTGTCGCAGGTGAAGGGCAAATATTCGGCCTTACCGCGCCGGGCTCAGTCGTCGGTGTCGGCGTCAGTGTCGGTATCAGGCGCGCCACCCTTGCTGGCTGCGGCGCTGCCCCGGGCGAGTGGATGGTGTTCCAGCACCAGTTCGCTCAGCCGGGCGTCAAGGACATGGGTGTAGATTTCGGTTGTGGCGATATCGGCATGTCCCAAAAGCGCCTGAATGGCGCGCAGGTCTGCACCATTGGCCAACAGATGCGTGGCAAAGGCGTGGCGCAAGGTGTGTGGGGACACCGCCTCGGGGGAGATGCCAGCGGTGACCGCGAACTCTTTTATCAGCAGATAGAACCGGTGCCGCGTCAGGTGGCCGGATTTCCCGCGCGAGGGAAACAGGTATCGCGATGGCGGCGCGCCCTTGGCGACAGCGGCCTCCTCTGCCTTGTCGCGGTGTGCCAGCCAAGCGGCGAGCGCATCGCGGGCGGGCGGCGACAGGGGCACCATCCGTTCCTTGCCGCCCTTGCCAAGGACCAGCAGCATCCGCGGATCTCCTCGGGCTGCGGTCACAGGCAGGCCCACCAGTTCGCTCACCCGCATGCCGGTGGCGTAGAGCAGTTCCATCAGGCAGGTGTTTCGGATCCGGTCAGGCAGGTTGCGACCAGACTGGCGCGCGGCGTCCAAGAGTTTGTCGACCTCGATCACCTCCAGCGTCTTGGGCAGTGATTTTTGTCGCCCGGGCCCCTTGATCTGGATCGCCGGGTTGTCGTTGCGCCAGCCTTCGTCAAAGGCGAAGCGGTAGATCTGTTTGATGGCCGAGAGCCTGCGGGCACGGGTGGCGCGCGACAGGCCTTCGGCGTCACAGGCGATCAGATAGGATTCGATCTGATCCCGGCTGGCGGTTTCAAATCCGATTTTTCGCGCGGCGAGCCAAGCTGCCACATCCTTGAGATCGCGACCATAGGCCAGCAGCGTGTTATGTGCGGCGCCAAGATCGGCAGCCTGCGCATCAAGAAAGGTGGAGATCCACTGAAGGTCATCACGTGGGGCGGGCATCTGGGGTGCGGTATCCTTTGGCCGGGCGGGTGGCTGAGATCAGAGCACATGTATCGAAACGATGATACCAGGATGTGGCGGTCAGTGCCGCTCCAGCAGCATCAGTTGCAGGGCGGCGCGGCGGGCGGTGTCCTCTAGCCCGACTGCGCGGAACATCGCCAGCGCATCGGTCAGATCGCCAAGATTGCCATCTGCGCCCCGTCCAAACAGGATCATTGCGCGCAAGATCGCCTCTCCCAGTTGGCCGTCTTTCAACAGCGCCTGCAGCTCTGCCGGGGGTTCGCTGCCGTCTGCAAATGCCGCTGCAATGGCCTGATCGCGACCTGTGCGGGCGCGCGCCATGTCGGGGACGCCCTGTGCGATCGACGCCCAGAACGCGGCCTGATCCGATCCGCTTGGCGCCTCATGCGAGGCGGTTTCATAGGTCGGGGCCAGCAATCGGATGCGCCAGGCCAGCTCTGCGGCGTCTCCCTCCAGCGGGATCCGGGCGAGCTGATCCGCGAAGAGATCGGCAAATGCGGTTTCGATCCGCGCGGTCTGCATGGCGCGCCAGGCGGTTGGCAGTGTCTTGGCCACCGCTTCGCTGCTGCCCGTCTGCAGGGCAGTTTCAAAGCGTTGCAGGGCTGCGACCCGATCCCAGACACCACCAGAGGCGGCAGGGCTGCGTTCACTATATAGACCAAGCAGGTGATTGGGGTTGAGCGCACCAATCCGGGTCAGCCGTTCTGCGGCTTCGAGCTGGGCCTTCCAGCCTGCGATGTCTCGTAGGTCGGCGGCAGCAAAGGCGCGGGGCAGGGTGGCGGTCGGGCGACGTTCTCCGATGGTTTCAAACAGGCGGAACGTCAGCGGATCGGGGTGTTTGGGCGCTGGCAGCGGGGCTGCGTCTTCGTAGAAGTCGGGATTGAGGAAGCGATCGAGAAGGTCGAGCTGTGCCTTGGACAACAGCTCCAGAGCCTGCGCCGCCTCCCACAAGAGCGCGGCTGTCTGCCAATCGCCAAGCCGGGCCGCGCAGAAGATGCGCGCGGCATAGTCCGGGGCGAGATGGGGCTGGCGCTGCAGCGTGGAGCAGGCAATCTGTTCGTCTCCGGTCAAAAGCGTGGCGTTCAGCCAGCGGCGAAAACGGGCCTTGGTCCTGGTCGGGCCTGCCTGCTCGGCCAGCGCCTGGGCCGGATCGGGGGCACCCAGATCCATCAGACGGTCAAGACGGGCCAGCAGCAGTGTTTCGGCGCCCTCTGCGGGGGCGCGGGTTTCCGACAGCAACAGCGTGAACATGAGCGACTGCATCGCGGGAGAGCGTTCGACGGGGATTGCGTGCAGGAGACGGGCCAGAACCTGCGCGTCGCTGCCGCGCCACAGATCGACGGGCAACCCCGTGCTGGCAGGTGACACAAGGCCAATCGGGGGCGTGAGACTGGTCAGGGGGGTGACCGTCACCTCTGGCAGGCTGGCTGATCCGGTGACTGGCGGCTCCAGCAGGACGGTTCCCGGCAGGCCGGGGTCTGGCGCTGGCGTGGCGAGCCAGTCAATGGCCGACAACGGATTGCTGCTGCGTGCGTTGGGTTTGGCTGGGCTGGATTGATCCGGGCTGGCCTGCGGCGAGCCGGGCTGTGGCTGGCCCGTCTTTTGCTCGCGGTTTTCGGCAGGGGCAACCGTTGCGGTTTCCGCCCGTGCCAGCGTCGGGGCAGCCATCAGGGCAGAGGCCAGCACACACAGGCTCACCCCTGTGCAAAACCGCGCACGAAACCCGCCGGGTCGCGGGGCCAGATGGGGCGCAGGGCCGGCATCAGGGGGGCAGGAGAGAGAAGAGGCGGGCAGGGCAGCACGCGCCTGCGTTGGGACAGGCTGTCCCGGTTCAATCGGCATTCAACACCACCGGTTTGCGCACTTCCTCGGTTGGGGCATCAAAATCGGCGCCGAACCAGGGGCCGACATAGGCATAAACCACCAGACCAATCGCTGCGAGGATAACAATGTAAAGTAGGTATTTGATCAATCGCCCCATGGGTGTCCCGCTCACTTGCTTCTTTGGCTTTTGTGCAAGTTATATATGGCCTTTTGCGGAATATCACGTCATTCACTAAGTTATGAGCGAAAAAGAGCAAACACCAAGCCGCCCGACGGAGAATCCGGGTCAGTGGCGGCTGAAAAAGACCATTGTCATGGTGGGGATGATGGGCGCTGGCAAGACGGCCGTGGGTCGTGGGCTGGCGGCTCGGCTGGATGTGCCCTTCCTCGACAGCGATCACGAAATCGAAGTGGCCGCAAACCGCACGATCCCGGAAATCTTTGCCCGCGACGGCGAGCCATTCTTTCGTCAGAAGGAACGGCAAGTGATCAGCCGCCTGCTGGAGGAGGAGCGTGGGGTTCTCTCTACCGGGGGAGGCGCGTTTCTGGCGGAGGAAAATCGCCGGACAATTTCCGAAAAAGGTGTGTCGGTCTGGCTGAAGGCAGATCTTGACGTGCTGTGGAACCGGGTCAAGCACCGCGACACCCGCCCCCTGCTGCGCACCGCCGATCCGCATGCCACGCTGTCTGCGATCTACGCCGAGCGGGTCCCGTTTTATGCGCAGGCGGATCTGGCGGTTGTGTCTGACGGCAAGGCATCGATTGAAGAAATGGTGAGCCGGGTGATCGAAGCGCTCAAGGCGCGCCCGGACGTGTTGGAGTGGACGTAATGGAACAGGTGGTACATGTGCCACTGGGCGATCGCGCCTATGACGTGGTGATCGGGCCTGATCTCTTGGCTGGAATTGGCGCGCGGCTAAAGCCGATGCTGCGCCGTCGGCGGGTGGCTGTGTTGACGGACGAAACCGTGGCCAGCCACCATCTGGATGCCCTGCGCGCGGGGCTTGCGGCAGCTGAGATCGAGATGGAGGCGCTCGCCCTGCCACCGGGAGAAGCGACCAAGGGCTGGCCGCAGTTCACCCGCGCGGTGGAATGGCTGCTGGAGCAGAAGGTCGAGCGCAATGACATCGTCATCGCCTTTGGTGGCGGCGTGATCGGTGATCTGGCCGGTTTTGCCGCGGCGGTTCTGCGTCGCGGTGTCAGGTTCGTGCAGATCCCGACCTCTCTGCTGGCGCAGGTGGACAGTTCGGTGGGCGGCAAGACTGGGATCAACGCGCCCCAGGGCAAAAACCTGATTGGCGCGTTTCATCAGCCGTCTCTGGTGCTTGCTGACACTGCGCTTCTTGGGACGCTGACAGCGCGTGATTTCCTCGCCGGTTATGGCGAAGTGGTGAAATACGGCCTTTTGGGGGATGCGGCGTTTTTCGATTGGCTGGAAGCAAACGGCCCTGCGCTTGCGGCCGGGGATATGGATGCCCGTGTCGAGGCGGTCAGACGCTCTGTTCAGATGAAGGCGGATATCGTCGTGCGCGATGAAACAGAGCAGGGGGACCGCGCCCTTTTGAACCTTGGCCATACGTTCTGCCACGCGTTGGAGGCGGCGACGGGCTATGGCGATCGGCTGTTGCACGGCGAAGGTGTTGCGATTGGCTGTGCGCTGGCGTTTGAGCTGTCGTCGCGCATGGGGCTGTGCAGTCAGGAAGACCCCAGCCGGGTGCGGGCGCATCTGAAAGAGATGGGCATGAAGACCGACCTTGCCGACATCCCGGGCGATTTGCCGGATGCGGCGGCGCTGCTGGAGTTGATGGGGCAGGATAAAAAGGTCGTGGACGGCCAGCTGCGCTTTATCCTTGCGCGGGGAATTGGTCAGGCATTTGTGACCTCTGACGTGCCAAGGGAGGCGGTTCTGGAGGTCTTGCAGGACGCATTGGCCGACAAGACCGCAGCCTGACCATAAAGACCGCATCGAATGTCAAAACAGCCCCCGCCGTGTCGGGGGCTGTTTTATGTTTGTGGCAGTTTGTTCAGGCGACGCGGACGTCGTCGTCATAGAAAGCGGCCGGCGCTGCCATTCCCCAGTCGTCCAAGGGCTCTGCCCCGTGGGGCTGGGTCGTCTCGGCGGCGTCCAGTTTGAACTCTCCGATCATGTGATTGAGATCACTGGATTGTTGGAACAGATGGCTGGCAGAGGCGGAAGTTTCCTCTGTCATGGCGACATTGTTCTGGGTCATCCGCTCCATGTCGCTTACTGCGTGGTTGACCTCGCTCAGCTGGCTGGACTGGGATTCCAGCCCCTGAGCGATGGAGACCACCAGATGAGAGATCTCTCTGACCTGGCTGCTGACATCGGCCATTGCCTGTCCCGCTGAAGTGACCAGCCGCGAGCCGGTCTTGACCTGGTTGGAACTGCGGGCGGTGATTTCGTCGATCTGGGAAACCGCATCCGAACACCGCTGTGCGAGACGCTGGACCTCTGAGGCGACGACCGCAAAACCACGGCCGGCTTCGCCTGCGCGCGCGGCCTCAACCCCGGCATTGAGCGCAAGGAGGTTGGTCTGAAAGGCGATGTCCTCAATCACCTTGGTGATCTGAGAGATCTCATTGGAAGAGGTGCGGATTTCTTCCATCGCGCCCACTGTCTGTTGGACGATGTTCTCGCAATCCTGCACCTTGTTCTGGGTGGTTTCGCTCAGCCCTTCGGCCTGTTTGGCGCTTTGAGCGGAATGACCGACACTTTCGGTGATGCTGTCCATCGCCTCGGAGGAGCGTTCAAGCGCTGCCGCCTGCGATTCCGTGCGGCGTGACAGGTCGTCCATGTTTGCGGCGATGGTTTGGCTGTTTTCGCCAACCGACAGGGCCGCCTCGCGCACGGTGCTCATCGCGTCCTGCAGGGTTTCTGCCAGCGCGTTGAAGTCGACCTGCAGGCTTTGGAAGTCTTCCGGGAAATCCTTGTCCAGCCGATAGGTCAACGCCTTGTTGCTGACCTGGTTCAAGGCAACGGCAATTTCGTTGGAGACGAACTGCTGTTCCTGCGAGGCGCGTGCCAGGGCCTCGTCTGTTTCGCGTTTCTTGATCGCGTGACCGCGCAGGATCTCTGCCTGACGGGCGATGCTGCCGATCTCGTCCCCGCGTTTCTTGCCGCTGACCTCATGGTCGAGATCGCCCGCGCCAATTTCCTCAAGTGCGGTGGTTACTGTCTTGAGACTGCCGGTGATGTCCCGTGCCACCAGATAGGCGCTGATCAACATCAAGGCCAGAACGGCTGAGAGCCCGGCAAGCGTCTGATAGAACGCCTGTTGATTGCGGGCGTCAAACGCGTGGAAGTCCTCCATCAGCTGTGCGGAAATCTGTTGCTCGATCGCCTGAACCTCGTCAATGGCGGCAGAGGCCAGTTTGTCCCAGCTTTGCGTATTCAGGTTCTCCGGCGGGGTGCCTGCCTTGATTGCCTTTCTGGCGGTGTCAAAAGCCTTGTAGCTCTTGGTTTCCAGACGGGCATCGAACAGGGCCACGCTTTTGGCATCAGACAGCTCGTGAAAAACCCGTAGCCGTTCCTTGGACTGCAGATAGGCGATTGTCATCTGGGCAGAGTGGTCTGCGCTCCAGCCCAGGCTATAGCCGACAACCCCGATGGAGCGTTGAAGTTTATAGGCGTCCTTGGCCATCTGAAGATAGGTGAGGGCCATCGCGCGTTCGGCCAGCTCTGTGTCATGCACCAGCACCTCAAACGCCAGGGCGGTTTCAAGCAGGTGCAGGTTCAAAAGGGTGTAGAATTCCTTGGCATCGCTTGCGGTCAGGCGGCGCGCGTCCACATCGGCGCGAATGGCGGTCAGCTGCTCCAGTTCGTGGTGGGCTTTTTTGACAAACACGCGGGTGTTTTCATGAAGCTGCGACAGATCTGCGGCTTCGATCAGCGCCAGCATCTGTGCACGGCGTTCTTCAACGATCTCGCGGTTCTCTTTCAGCACCGCTGGAACTTGGGTGGTGTCTGAGGCCAGGAAATACGCTGTCGTGCCGCGTTCCTCCTGCAATTGGCGCACAAGATCAGACGTCACCAACATGATCTCTTGAGTCTGGGTGGTGTCGAAACTCGCCCGTTTGTTGAGATTGTATAGAACAACCCCGGAAATCCCCATGATGATGAGGAGAGGAATGCCGATCAGAAAGAGGATTTTTGATCTGATCGAGAATGAATGTAGTACCCGAGAAACCATACTGGAACGCTCCGCCTAACTTTAGGTCACTGAACGGGCCTAGCGGCTGAAGTCCTAACGAACTGTTTAACGAACAGGGGTTTAGGATTTTGTTAGGTGACGGAAAACCAACGGAAAATCCGGTTGAAATGGAAAGTGTCCATAAAAATAGGGGGCAGAACGACCTGTGCAGCCGACGGCTTTGCATAGGTATTCGATCAAATTTTACTGAAAAAAAGCCGGCTCCCTTGGGAACCGGCTTTTCCTTGAAGATGCAGCCGTGAAATCGGTTGCAATCTGACGTTGTTGGTGGGTGACTTAGAACGGGATTTCGTCGTCGTCGATGTTGTGCGAGGCGCCACCCTGGTTGCCGCCGCCAAAGCCACCGCCCTGGTTGCCGCTGTCGTAGCCGCCGCCGCCATAGCCGCCGCCCTGACCACCGCCATAGCCGCCACCCTGGCCGCCGCCGTAGCCACCGCCACCGCCTTGTCCGCCATCATTGCGGCCATCCAGCATGGTCAGCGTGCCGCCGAGGCCCTGCAGAACAACCTCGGTGGAATAGCGGTCCTGCCCATTCTGATCCTGCCATTTGCGGGTCTGCAGCTGGCCTTCGATATACACCTTGGAGCCCTTGCGCAGATATTGCTCTGCGACGCGGACGAGACCTTCGGAGAAGATCGCGACCGAGTGCCACTCGGTCTTTTCGCGGCGTTCGCCCGTGTTGCGGTCTTTCCAGGTTTCGGAGGTCGCGATCCGCAGGTTGCAGACCTTGCCGCCGTTCTGGAAGCTGCGCACTTCGGGGTCGCGGCCAAGGTTGCCGATCAGGATGACTTTGTTGACTGAGCCTGCCATGGGATCTGTCCTTTTTGTTCTGTGTGCGGAGAGCGATGCCGCTGTCAGGCAGGGGGCTGCCGAACCTTGCTGCATCATGTCCCCGAGGGCGTAAATCGGAGGCGCCACGAATCTGGACGCGGCGCGTTGGGGGCCACAGTATCGTTCCGCGGGGAGGCTGAAAACCAGCTAGATGGGGATATATCGGGCCGGGCTGGCCATTTTGCGATGCGGCTGGGCCAAGGGCGCGCCTGCCTTGCCATCGATGGTTGCAGGCGGTTCTGTGCAGATCGGCGCGAAGGTGCTTTTCTTTTTAGTCAATCCGGATATAGTTTCGCGCAATCAGGGACAGGGTAAGGCATTTTTCATGCGGAAGCTGTTGGTGGGGGTTGTGTTGGTTGGCGTTGCGTCGGCCCAGGTTGCGACCGCGGATATGTTTAGCACCAAAAGCCAGCGTCAATTGTTCGCCTCGCATGCGCGGGTCTTGGACAGTCGCGCGGCGGGTCAATACAAGAACTCTGTGCGCCTGCAGCCGCCCACGATCCACACGCCGTCCAAATACGGCAGTCTTCCCTATACCGGCAAGTACCGGGGCCAGTACCTGCAGACTGCGCGTGCCGCCGCCAAGAAACACGGCGTGCCGGAGGATCTGTTTCTGCGGCTGGTCCAGCAGGAAAGCAACTGGAACGCGACCGCCAAGTCGCACAAGGGGGCTCTTGGTCTTGCGCAGCTGATGCCGGGGACGGCGCGGGCGCTTGGGGTGGACCCCCATGATCCCAAGCAGAACCTTGAAGGCGGGGCGCGCTATCTGGCTCAGCAATACCGCAAGTTCGGGTCCTGGCGGCTGGCGCTTGCGGCCTATAACGCAGGTCCTGAGGCCGTGCGCAAACATGGTGGCGTGCCACCGTACCGCGAGACCCAGAATTACGTGAAGAAGATCTGGGGCAGCTGATCGGGCAGCTCGCCCTTGCGCCCTGATCTGATGCCTAGCCCATTGAGTGTGAGCAGTTTTTTGCGCATCCCAGCCAGGTGCTGCGCGGGGGAACGCTGTCAATCCCTTCGCCGGGATTAATCTTCTGATAATTTTCCTTAATGCCGTGTTAACTCCGCCAAGCCGCCAGAAAGTTGCCTTAATCATTTGTCAACTATTGGCGAAACCAGGAGGAAACCCAGTGTCTTACAAGCGCTTTGACGAACGTCTCACTCAGATGCAATGGCAGCCGCAGGCTGGTCCGTCGCCGCAGATCGTGGACAGCGTCATTGCCGAACGTCACCCGATCACCATTCGCGGGGTGGAGTTCACGCTGGCCGGTGCAATCCTGGGCATTTTGATTGGTGTGGGGCTGAAAGGCATCTACACCCCTGGCGCGCCGTGGGGGCCGGAGAGCGGTTTGACCGGTCTTCTGGTGGGGGGCGCTGCCATTGGGGGGGCGGCTTTGTCGCTGGTGGCGGCTGTGGTTGCGATGCTGCGGCACCGTGAGATGCCACGGCTGATGCAGTTTGCGTCGATGAACCTGCTGATGATCGTGATGCTGCTGCTGAGCTGATCGGGACCATGACATCTGGCTTGGCTTAGACCCGGTCATGAAAAACGGCGCGACAGAGGAGAGCTGTCGCGCCGTTTGTTTTGGTTGCTGGACGATATTGCCGGGCGATTGGCTTACTCTGCCGCGATCTTGATCACGGGTTCCATTTCGTCCAGATCTGCCGCGCTCAGGTGGCATTTCACCTGATGTCCGTCCGCCAGTTGACGCATTGGCGGCACGTCGCGTTCACACAGGCCATCGCCCACTTTGGATTTCCAGCGACAGCGTGTCTGGAATGGGCAGCCCGGCGGCGGGTTCATTGCGGATGGAATATCGCCCTCCAGCACGATGTGGCGTTTCTCTACCTTGGTGTCGGCAATCGGCACGGCGCTCAGCAGGGCTTCGGTATAGGGGTGATAGGGCGGGGCAAAGACCTGATCGGTGGTGCCCAGTTCGACCACATGGCCAAGATACATCACCATCACCCGATCGGACAGGTAGCGCACGATCGACAGATCATGCGAGATGAACAGCAGCGTCGTCTTCTGTTCGCGCTGGATCTCCATCAGCAGATCGGTGACGGCCGCCTGAACAGAGACATCCAGCGCCGAAACAGGTTCGTCCGCGACCACGATGCGCGCATCTCCTGCAAAGGCCCGCGCAATGCCGACCCGTTGTTTCTGCCCACCCGAAAGCTGACGTGGCATCCGGTCGGCAAAGGCGCGTGGCAGCTTGACCAGATCCAATAGCTCCAGCATCCGCTGTTTGCGATCTGCCTCGGAGGATCCGATGCCAAAGATCTCCAGCGCGCGCTGGATCTGGCGCCCCACGGTCATGGACGGGTTCAGCGTGTCAAAGGGGTTCTGGAACACCATCTGCACGTCTGAAATGGTCTTGGCATCGCGCGCCTCGATCGGGGTGGATTCGATATTCTGCCCATCCAGCTGGATTTGGCCGCTGGTGGCTGTCTCCAATCCCATCAGGACCTTGGCAAAGGTGGATTTGCCGCAGCCGCTCTCGCCGACGATGGCGAGCGTTTCGCTTTCGCGGGCTTCGAAACTGAGGGTCTCATTGGCCTTCACCACCTTGCGCGCGCCACTGTCAAACAGCGCATTGGCCGAGACCTCATAGTATTTGCGCAGATCGTCGATTTTCAGCACCACGTCGCCAACGTCGGCGCGGGCCTTTTGATCACCGACGCTCAGCGGTGCGGCCCAATCGATTTCGTGATGGCGCAGACAGCGGGTGTGGTGGCGGTCATTTCCGGGGATTGCCGCCATCTGGATGTCGCCTGCATCACAGCGCCCCGGTTCGAAATAGTCGCACCGCGGACCAAAGTTGCAGCCGGGTGGGCGTTCGTGGGGCAGGGGGAAATTGCCGGGGATCGCCACCAGTGGGCGGGCATTCTTGTCCGCGCCCGGCAGTGGGATCGAACGGAACAGCGCCTGTGTGTAAGGGTGGCGCATCTCGTCAAAGACGTCGTGGATAGAGCCGCGCTCTACCGCTTCGCCGGAATACATCACACAGAGCCTGTCACAGGTTTCCAGCACCAGGCCAAGGTTGTGTGAGATGAACAGCATCGAGGTGCCGTATTTCTTGCCCAGATCCTTGACCAGTTCCACCACAGCGGCCTCTACCGTCACATCAAGCGCGGTGGTGGGTTCATCCAGGATCAACAGCGATGGCTTGGACATCAGCGCCATCGCGATCACGATGCGCTGTTGCTGGCCACCCGACAGCTGATGGGGAAAGGAGTTCAGCATCCGTTCCGGGTCTGGCAGGCGCACATCCGTGACCACCTCAAGCGCGCGTCTGTAGGCTTCGGCCTTGCTGACCCCCTCGTGGATCATCGGCACTTCCATCAGCTGCTTGCCGATCTTCATCGCCGGATTGAGCGAGGCCATCGGTTCCTGATAGATCATGGCGATTTCATTGCCGCGCACATCGCGCAGTTCTTCGGCGGTCATCTCTGCAAGATCACGACCCTTGAACTTGATCGAGCCGCCCACGATGCGGCCGTTCTTGCCCAGATCCTGCATGACCCCAAGCGCGACAGTGGATTTGCCGCAGCCGCTTTCGCCTACGAGGCCCACTGCCTCGCCGGGTTGCACGGCGACCGAAAAATCCATCACCGCAGGAATTTCGCGCAGGCGTGTGAAAAACGAGATCGACAGCTTGTCGATTTCCAGGATCGGACCGTCATAATCTGCCAGTTTGTTCATTGTCTTTTCTCCTTGTTGGAGCGGGAAATCCGTCTTTCCTCTGCTCCAAATATCCCGGGGGCTGCCAACTGTAGCGCCGCTGGTTCGAACCCAGATGGCGGCGGGGCTGGCCCCCGGTCCTGTCGGTTCGGATCAATCACGCAGGCTCTCTTCGCGCAGCCCGTCGGCCAAGAGGTTGAGGCCCAGAACCAGGCTCAGCAGGGCCAGCGCCGGCGGCAGTGGCGGATGCAGGTAGATCGCCAACAGTTTGCGCCCGTCGTTGATGGTGCTGCCCCAATCCGGGCTTTCCGGTGGCAGGCCGAGACCAAAGAACCCCAAAGTGCCAAGGAGGATGGTCGTGTAGCCGATCCGCAGGCAGAAATCGACGATCAGCGGTCCGCGCGCATTAGGCAAGATTTCCCACAGCATGATGTACCAGGGACGTTCTCCACGGGTCTGGGCCGCAGCCACATAGTCGCGGGTCTTGATGTCCAGCGTCAGGCCCCGGACGATGCGAAACACGGTGGGGGAGTTCACGAAGACCACCGACACGAACACGACCAGAATACCGCCCGGCACGTCAAAGAAATCGAGCGGCCAGAAGGAAATCTTGGATCCCGCCTCGTTGATCAGCGACATGTAGCCCAGAAAGCCGGGGATCAGCACCAGGGCCAGCCACAGCATGTTGGCTTGTGGGCGGGTGCGGTAGCGCGAATGCAGCAGGACACCGGCAAAAACCAGCGGAAAGGCAAAGAGCACAACCGCGATATACTGCGGCAACCCGGTCGCGACGATCTCTGGCGTGACCAAGAGATAGAACAGCAGGATCACCGGAAAGGCGAGCACGAGATTGGCTAGGAACGATAGAAAGGTATCCAGCCGCCCGCCATAGTAGCCCGCAGGCAGCCCAAGGGTGATGCCGACCATAAAGGCAAACAGGGTCGCAAGCGGTGCGATCTGCACCACCACCCAGGCCCCATCAATCAGGCGGCTGAACACGTCGCGGGCCAGATTGTCTCCGCCCAGCAGATACCACGCCGCCACGCCTGCGTCTTCACTGGCACCTGGGATCGGAGTGCCGGGCAGCTTGTTCTTCATGCCCGAGACCTGAGCAACAGAGTCATGGGGGGCAATCAGGTCCAGCGCGCCAAGGATGCCGGTAAAGACCCAGAACATCACCAGCCCGAAACCGATCATGCCGATGGGGCTGTCAAACAGTTTGCCGTAAAGGCCTAGCCTGCGTTTGAAGCTGATCGAGACGAAAAACAGCAGGGCAAGGGCAGTCCACACCGGCAACATCAGCTGCGACATCGCGCCAATGATGCCGCCTGCGGTTCCAAACAGGATGCCAAAGACGATGTGGATCAGCACGATGGCCACCGCCGCCAGAAGGGACAGGCGCACGCCCAGTGCGGCCAGCCCTTCGGGCGTGGCGGTCAGGGAAGGGGCACCATAGGGGCCCTGCGCGCTGGCCCGCATGCCGCCTGCAACGCTGAGGACCATCCAGGCGATGATGCTGACACCGAGGGCGGCGAGGCTGAGAAAAAGGATCGGGGTGAGGAAGGACAGGCTTCCGGTCCAGCTAAGGGGTTCCATGGGGCGTCCTCTCTCAGGAAATCCGGATGCGGGGGTTCAGGTAGACATAGCCGATGTCGGAAATCAGCTGCGTGAGCAGCACGATGACAACGGAGATGACGGATATCCCCAGCAGGAGTTCGATATCGTTGTTGCCTGCCGCTTCGACCAGCGACCAGCCAAAGCCCTTGTAGTTGAACAGTGTCTCGACAATGACGACGCCGCTCAGGAGCCAGGGGAATTGCAACATGATGACGGTAAAGGGCGCAATCAGGGCATTGCGCAGGGCATGCCGCATGACGATGTTGGGAAATGACACCCCCTTGAGCCGCGCGGTGCGGATGTATTGGGCGGTCATCACCTCTGTCATGGAGGCGCGGGTCATTCGCGCGATATAGCCAATCCCGTACAGGGCGATTGTGATGACCGGCAGAAAGAAGTTTTCGATCGTCGGCTCTGTCATTGCGGAGTTCGCGGTCCCCTTGAACCACTTCAGCCCGACGGTGGAAGAGGTGAACACAGCAATGAAAATCACGCCAGAGACATATTCAGGCGTGGCCGTTGTCAGGATCGACGCGGTAGACAGCGACCGGTCCGTCACAGAGCCTTCCCGCATCCCGGCAAGGACGCCGATCACCAGCGCCGTGGGGATCATGACAATCAGAACCCACATCATCAGATAGCCGGTATTGCCAAGGCGAACCTCGATGATGTTCCAGACACTATCCTTGAAGCGGGTGGAATAGCCCCAGTCCCCCTGCAGCACCCCACAAAAGCGCGGGGCGTTGTCCGCCTCCTCCTGTGAGACCGCACCGGTGATGCATCGGCCGGTGATCCCGTCCTCGGTTGCCCCCCGCCATCCCGGCAGAACCCCCAGCCATTGGCCGTATTTGACCGGCATTGGCTGCAGATACCCGTTCTTGTCGAGCCAGCTGGCGACGGCTTCGTCCGACATGCGGAAGTTGCCTTCGGTTTTCGCCAGTTTTTCGAGGTTCGGATAAAGATTGGTGAGGAAGAACACGATGAACGTGAGGCACAGGGCCGTCAGGATCATCACGCCCGTTCGGCGTAGAATGAAAAGTGCCATGGAATGTCCTGTTGGTCTGTCACGCAGATCGGGGCCGCGCGCGATGAGTTGCGCCGCGCATCATCGGCCAGCTGCGTTTGGGCTGGCAGCCTGCCCCGATGGGGCAGGCCGGTGGCTGGTTCAACCCGGACAGATCAGGCGGCCCAACCCCATTTGTAGTGGTGGTGTTCAAACGAGATGTGCATGTCGGCACCGCTGACGCCTTCGCGCATGTGGCGATAAAGCGAGCGCCAGTAGGGCTGGATGGTCACGCCTTCGTCCTGGATGATGGCTTCCATCTTGGCCATCACCTCGCGCCGCTTGTCGGCGTCTGCGATGGACAGCGCTTCGGCGAGCAGGGCGTCAAACTCTGCGTTGGACCAGCCGAACTCATTCCACGCCTCACCGGAGCGATAGGCCAGCGCATGGATCTGCACGCCGAGCGGGCGGTGGTTCCAGTTGGTGGAGCTGAAGGGGTATTTCACCCAGTCATTCCAGAAGGTGGAGCCAGGCAGAACGGTGCGTTTGACCTTGAAACCCGCGTCGCGCAGCTGTGCCGCCACCGCGTCGGTGGTGTTTTTGCGCCAATCATCGTCAATCGAGATGATCTCATGCTCAAAGTCGAGCATGCCCGCCTCTTCCATCAGGGCCTTTGCGGCTGCGGGATCCACCTTGCGTGCTGGCAGTTCGGCGTATTCCGGATGGATCGGACCGACGTGGTGGTTTTCGGCTGGCTGGCCGCGACCACCATAGCCCAGTTCCAGGCACACGTTGTTGTCGACGGCCATCGCCAGCGCCTGACGAACACGCTTGTCGGCATAGGGTTTCTTGCCGTCCACCTCTGCGAGCTGATTGGGGCGCACGACAATGGTGGACATTGTGACAACTTCGGATTTTACGTAGCCGAGGCCGTCCATCACGTCGATGAACTCTCCAACGGATTCATACAGCAGATCAACCTCGTCGGATTCCAGCGCCGCGAGCCAAGACGCGGAGTCGGTGCCGAAATCGACATATTCGATCCGATCTAGCGCTGGCCGACCAAAGACCGCTTCGCCCCACCAAGTGTGGTCAGTATTGCGATCCAGTGCGGCCTTGACGCCAACCTCCAGCTCGGTCAGCACATAAGGGCCCGTGCCGACATTCTGGGTGAAATCGTCGGTCTGAAAACTGCTGTGGACGATTGCCGCCGGATAATCGGCCATGCCGGGGATCAGCGAGATGTCGGATGTTGGCAGTGTCAGCCGGACGGTATGGCTGTCGACCACCTCGATTGCGCCATCAATTGCCTTGCCGGTATTGCCGTCTACAAGCGTGCCAAAGCGGCCGGCCATGGAGTTGCCTTCGACGTCCTTTTCACACCAGCCCGCGATGTTGCGCGCAACGTCCTCGGCGGTGAAGTCATCCCCGTTGTTCCACTTCACGCCCTTGCGGACATTCAACGTGTAGACGGTGGCGTCGTCGTTGATCTCCCAGCTGTCGAGCAACATGCCACGGATGGAGCCGTCGTTGTTGTACTCTACCAGATATTCCATTGTGCCGCGGGTCAGGTTGCCCATCTGGGACCAGTCGTAGGTGCGCGGATCCTTGAGAGGGCGGACCTCCATCTGGCAGCGCATGGTGCCGCCTTCCTTCATGTGGCCGGCGGCCTGAACCGGACTGTCCAGACCGATCAGCCCATAGGCGGCAGAGGCGGAGACGCCGAGCGCAGTGGCGCGGGTCAGAAATTCGCGTCTGTCCATCTTCCCCGCAAGTGCTTCAGAGGCATACATCTTTGCGGCCGGGTGGATCGCGGTCCCGGTGATGGTGTCGTTTGTCATGTAACTCTCCCTGTCGCGCCACGTATCTTTCCTCTGGGACGGCTAGGTGCCTGGTCATCTGCCTGGCGCCTGACGTGGTGCTGTTGTCAACAATTGTTGCCCCGTGACGACATTCGGCCCCAGATGCGGTGTCACGTCAATGCGCGAAATCGACGTTTTCACATATTTTTCCGACATTTCATGGGTCGCTTTTTGGTTTTTGCGACCTACGGCGTGTCGTTTTTGTCTGGAACTGGGCAGATGTGCCCAGTTCGATGCGGCTGATTGGAGTGGAGATTCTCGCGCATTTTAGGGCAGTCTGTTTGGCTGGTTGCGCGGCTCATGCGTTGCGGCCTGCCAGAGCAGCTCTGTGGTCCGGTCGGAGTGATTTGTGGGCGCGCTCAAGCCGCTTTTTTCAGACGCTCACGAGCCTGTTTGCGCAATCGGCTTGGGGTTTCGCCAGTATGCTGGGTGATGAACCGCGTGAAATAGGCCGCACTGCCAAAGCCAAGGGTGGCCGCAATGTCGCGCATCGGGAGGTCGGTTGAAACCAGCAAGCTTCGCGCAGCATGCAACTGACGCTCTGTCAGCAGGGCACCCGCTGTTTTCCCGGTTTCAGCCTTGCAGACCCGCGTCAGATGGGTCGGCGTGACATTCAGCTCGGTGGCGTGGTCGGCCATGCTGGCATGCTGTGCATAGCACTGAACGATCCGGGCGCAGTAACCCTGCGCCAGCCGCTGTGCTGCGGTCAGTTTCGGCTGAGCCGTGTCCTGCGCAGACAGCAGCCGACGGATATGGATCGCCAGTAGCGCGCCATGTGCCTGCATGGCCCGGTACCAAAGCGCAGGGCGGGTCTGCTGCTCATTCTGCATGGCCTGGATTGCGGCGTTTATCACGGCCTGATCCTGAGCGTCCGGAATGCGCAGCGCGACGGCCTGTTCGGGAAAGTCCATCGGGGTGGATGCCGGGATGATCATCGCCTGACCGATACATTGGCGACCCATTTCCATGGACCATAGTGTGCCCGCAGGCACAAAGATCGCACTATTGGGCCCGAACCCGCGTTGCTGGCCGTTCAGAAAAACCCGCCCCTGTCCGCGTGTGATCCAGATGAGTAGGTGATCGTTCAGATCGTGGGCCAGTTCCAACTGCCAGGCGCCGTCAGCGCAAAGCTGGGCGAGGGGGCAGATGGCAACTTCACGCAGATACTGGGGATCAAATGGCATAAGTTAACTAATTATAAGTGTGGCTCAGACTTGCGCGTAGATCTGCACGTATTTCACAGTCTTGCAAGTTGTATTGCGAAAATCTTCGCAAAAACCGCCATTTAGTCAATGGGGGATGGGAGTTGATGTAGGGTAAGGTGTCCTGTGGGTGTGCAATTTTAAGGCGACTGGGTGCCAGCCCATGGTGAGCATAGCTAGTTACACCGGTCGGTGGTGGATCCAGTCCTTCATGCGACCGCGAAACCATGTGCGTTGGCGTTTGGCGAACTGTCGGGTGGCAACAGAGGCCTGTTCGCGGGCGTCGTCTTCGCTGATCTCGCCACGGTAGAACGTCATCAACTCGGGCACGCCGATGGCTTTGCACGATGGCAGAGCAGGATCGTAGCGGTCTGCCATCGCTGCGATCTCCGCCATCGCACCGGCCGCCACCATCAGGTCAAAGCGGCGGCGGATACGGTCTTCCAGCCAGCTTTTGTCGGTGTCAAAGACGATTGCGGTGCAATCCGCCACGGACAGATGCGGCGGCGGGGTGTCCGCTTGCCAGTCTGCCAGGCCGCGCCCAGTGGCCGTCAAAACCTCCCAGGCTCGTTGAACACGGGCGCGGTTCAAAAGGTCGATCTTGGCTGCTGTCGGCGCGTCCAAGGCGGCGCGCAATTCTTCCAGGGAAAGGGCATCGCCTGCTGCACGAACCTCTGGCGGGGTTGCGGGAATATCGGCGAGCCCTTGTGTGAGCGCCGAGAAATAGAGCCCGGTGCCGCCAACAATGATCGGGCGGGGGCCAGATTTGAGAAGGGGAAGAACCTCCCGCAGCCAGTGACCGGCGGAGTATTCGGCATCATATGGCAGGTGCCCGTAGAGGCGATGCGGCGCCAGGGCCTCTTCCTCCGCCGAGGGGCGGGCCGTAATGATGCGCCAGCAGTCATAGACCTGGCTGGCATCGGCATTGATGATCACACCGCCTTGGGTTGTTGCAATCTCCAGCGCGAGAGCCGATTTTCCCGATGCAGTGGGGCCGGCAATCAGGACGGGCTTGTCCGGGTCAATCTGGGGCAGCGTCGCTGACAAGCGCATGGGTTGTGTCCTGTTCCTTGGATGTTCCGGCCCGATGACGGTTCTTGCGGCAAAGGCACGAAAAACATCCCGGCAGCGCATTGATCCCGCCGCCGATTTGCTTCATTTTGCGGCCAAATTAACCCCGTCATATTCCGGAGCGCAACATGCCCCATAACATCGATCAGCCGGAGGCCACGCCGGCGGCAACCTATAAACGTGTGATGCTGAAAATCTCGGGCGAGGCGCTCATGGGGGATCAGGGGTTTGGCCTGCATCCGCCGACCGTTCAGCGCATCGCGCAAGAGGTCAAATCGGTCCGCGATATGGGGGTCGAGATTTGCATGGTCATCGGCGGTGGCAACATTTTCCGCGGGCTGTCCGGCTCGGCGCAGGGGATGGAGCGCACAACGGCAGACTACATGGGCATGCTCGCAACGGTGATGAACGCGCTTGCGATGCAGTCTGCGCTGGAAGGTCTTGGTGTCTTCACGCGGGTGATTTCGGCAATTCGCATGGATGAGGTGGCAGAGCCCTACATCCGCCGCCGCGCGGTGCGCCACCTCGAAAAGAAGCGGGTCTGCATCTTTGCAGCGGGCACCGGCAACCCCTATTTCACGACGGATACAGCTGCGACCCTGCGCGCCAATGAAATGGCCTGCGAAGCGATCTTCATGGGCAAGAACGGCGTCGACGGGGTTTATGACAAAGACCCCAAAGAGCATGATGACGCAGTTCGCTATGACGAGATCAGCTATGACGAAGTGCTGGCCAAGCGCCTGAAGGTCATGGATGCCTCTGCCATCGCGCTGGCGCGTGACAACAATCTGCCGCTCATCGTGTTCCCGCTGGATGAGCCGGGCGGGTTCCGTGGCATTCTGGCCGGGCAGGGCACCTACACGAAGGTGCAGGGCTGACGCCGCCAAAGCGCCGCTTTTGCGAAGTTGATCAAACCGCGTTGCAGCCCCGGCCGTAACGCGGTTTTTTCCTGTCTGCCTTAGCGGGGAGATGGGCCCGTAGGGGCCCAATTCGGGCGAACCCCGGGGTGAAAACCGCCGCATGATCGCTATACAACGCCTTGGCAATGGCTTATGAGCATAGCAAACACCGCCTCAAGTCAGGGGAGAGAGCAGAATGTCTGACGATTTTATTCTTGATACCGATGATCTTCAGCGCCGCATGGATGGCGCAATGGGCAACCTGAAAACCGAATTCGCCTCGTTGCGGACCGGTCGTGCGTCTGCCTCCATGCTGGAGCCGGTCATGGTGGATGCCTATGGCTCCATGACGCCGATCAACCAGGTTGGCACCGTCAACGTGCCCGAACCACGCATGGTTACCGTGAACGTCTGGGACAAGGCCCTGGTTGGCAAGGTTGAAAAGGCCATCCGCGAATCCGGTCTGGGCATCAATCCGCAGCTCAACGGCACCATCATCATGCTGCCGATCCCTGAGCTGAACGAAGAGCGTCGCCGCGAGCTGGGCAAGGTTGCAGGTCAATACGCCGAAAGCGCGCGTGTTGCGATCCGCAACGTGCGCCGTGATGGTATGGACCAGATCAAGAAGGCAAAAGCCGACGGCATGTCCGAAGACGATCAGAAACTGTGGGAAGGCGAAGTTCAGGAGCTGACCGACAAGATGATCAAAGCGGTTGATGCGGCTTTGGAAGTGAAACAAGCCGAAATCATGCAGGTCTGATCCTGATTGATGTCACAGAGAGCAGACACCGCCTTGGCGCCTGATCCGGTTGCTCAGACACCGGATCGGGGCCCCAAACATGTTGCGATCATCATGGATGGCAACGGACGCTGGGCCCAGGCGCGGGGTCGGCCGCGTTTGTTCGGGCACCATGCCGGTGCCAAACGTGTGCGGGAGGTGGTGGAATGCTGCCCCGCACTCGGGGTGAAATACCTCACCATCTTTGCCTTCTCTACCGAGAACTGGAAACGCACCCAGGTTGAGGTTGCGGGCCTGATGAGCCTGTTTCGCCGCTACATCTCCAAGGAGATGAAGGCGCTGTCACAGCGCAATGTGCGGGTGCGCTTCATCGGTGATCGGGTTCGGCTCGACAAGAAACTGGTGGGGCTGATGGATCAGCTGGAGCAGGAAACCTCCTGCAATGACGGCACCCATCTGACCATCGCGTTGAATTATGGCGGGCGGGACGAGGTGGCGCGCGCCACCAAGCGTCTGGCGCGTGACGTGGCTGAAGGGCGGCTCAATCCCGATGATGTGGATGAAGAAACCCTTCCGAAATACCTTGATACCCATGTGTTGCCCGATCCCGATCTGGTGATCCGCACCAGTGGAGAAGCGCGGATTTCGAACTTCCTGCTGTGGCAGTCCGCCTATGCAGAGTACGAGTTCATCGACACGCTGTGGCCGGACTTCTCTGCCGAGGAGCTAAAGCGCCTGTGCGATGCCTACGGCCAGCGGGACCGCCGATTTGGTGCGGTGAAACCATGAGCCGGGCGGAGCGTTGGGCCGATCTGATGCCGCGGCTGATTTCTGCGGTGGTGATGATTGCGGTTGGCGGCTTTGCCGTCTGGCGCGGTGGGGTGATCTTTGATGTGCTGATTGCCGCCTCCTGCGGCGGCATGATGTGGGAACTCTTGCGGATGGTTGCGCCGCATCGGCAGGGGCTTGCACTGCCACTTGGCGTTTTGGCGATGGGGGCTGTCCTGGCGGCGTCGCTTCTTGGCGGAACCTATGGGCTGGCGATGTTGCTGGTGCCTGTGCTGCTGGGGGTGATCGGGCTGGATCAGCGGCGTGGCACATTCGCAGGCTTTGGCCTTTGGGTGATGTTTGCCGCCTTTGCCTTTATCTGGATGCGCAGCGCCCTTGGGCTGGACTGGATGGTCTGGCTGGTCGCGGTTGTGGTCGCAACCGATGTCGCGGGCTATTTCGCAGGCAAGGCGCTTGGCGGACCCAAGTTCTGGCCCCGTGTTAGCCCCAAGAAGACATGGTCTGGCACCGCTGCCGGATGGCTGGCCGCAGCGGCGGTGGGCGCGGTATTTGCCGCCGAGGCGGGCATCGGCCTTGGTGTGGTGGTGTTGTCGGTTCTTGTCTCTATGGCGAGCCAGGCAGGCGACGTTGCTGAGAGCGCGCTCAAACGCAAGATGGGCGTCAAGGATTCAAGCGGGCTGATCCCCGGTCATGGCGGTCTGTTTGACCGTTTCGACGGTATGCTGGGTGCGGCGGCGATGGTGCTGCTGGTGCTGAGCATCTGGGGGCTGCCCGGCGGGGCAATGTAATGCGAAAGATCTCTATTTTCGGGGCCACCGGATCCATCGGTCAAAGCACGATCGATCTGATCCGGCGGGCCCCTGATGCCTATGATGTGGTAGCCCTGACCGGCGGTGGCAATATTGCGCAGCTGGCGCGTGATGCGATTGCGCTGCGGGCAGATGTGGCCGTTACCGCCTATCCGGATCAGCTGGATGCACTGCGCGCGGCCCTGGCCGGCCATGATATCGAGGCCGCGGCTGGGCCATCAGCCCTGATCGAGGCTGCGCAGCGACCCGCAGATTGGGTGATGTCGGCCATTGTCGGCGCGGCGGGGCTTGCCCCTGGTCTGGAAGCGCTGAAGCAGGGGGCAACGCTGGCGCTTGCCAACAAGGAGTCGCTGGTCTGTGCCGGCTCTCTCTTGCTGGAGACGGCGCGGCGGCACAATGCGCGCATCCTGCCGGTCGACAGCGAACACTCGGCGGTGTTTCAGGGGCTGGTGGGCGAGGACATGGCCGCGGTTGAGCGGATCGTCATCACCGCCTCTGGCGGGGCCTTCCGCGATTGGCCACTTGCGGATCTGAAAACCGCCACTGTGGCGCAGGCGTCCTCTCACCCCAATTGGGACATGGGGCAGCGCATCACGATCGACAGCGCGTCCATGTTCAACAAGGCGCTGGAAGTCATTGAAACACGTGAGTTTTTCGATGTGCGGCCCGAGCAGATCGAGGTGGTGGTTCATCCTGAATCCATCGTCCATGCGCTGGTGGGGTTCAACGATGGCGCCTTGATGGCGCATCTTGGCGCGCCTGATATGCGCCATGCCATCGGCTATGCGCTGCACTGGCCCGACCGTCGCGATCTGCCGGTGGAGCGTCTCGACCTGGCAAAGCTCGCACAGCTGACCTTCCGCGCACCGGATCCTGCCCGCTATCCCGCCTTGCAGCTTGCCTATGATGTGATGGCGCGCGGAGGTCTGATGGGAGCGGTCTTTAACGCGGCCAAAGAACGCGCTCTCGATCATTTTATCGCCGGGCGTATCGGATTTCTTGATATGGCCACATTGGTGGCACAGGTGTTGGCGCAAGTGGACGAGCGGGCAGGCGAGCACGGCATTGATGATGCCATGACCCTTGATACCGTGACCCGCATGGACCATCTCGCCAGAGGTGAGGTCGACAACGCAATTTTGAAACAGACAGGGTAAACCATTGGATCTTGTTTCCTTCCTGCCGCAACTCGGCGGTTTCTTCTATGTGATTGCCAGCTTCGTGGTTGCGCTTTCGGTGATCGTGGCAGTGCACGAATATGGGCACTACATTGTCGGCCGTTGGTCTGGCATCCACGCGGAGGTGTTTTCGCTGGGGTTTGGCCCCGTTCTGTTCAGCCGCGTGGACAAACGCGGCACCCGCTGGCAGATCGCTTTGCTGCCGTTTGGCGGCTACGTGAAATTCCTTGGCGATTCCGATGCGGCGTCGGGCAAGGACGCTGCCGCAATGGCAGAGGTGTCGGCTGATCCGGTTGCGCTGCGACGCACCATGCATGGCGCCCCCCTGTGGGCCCGTGCGGCAACCGTTGCTGCGGGGCCGGTGTTCAACTTTGTCATGTCCGCAGTTATTTTCGCTGGTGTGTTTTTTGCCTCTGGCACCATCCGCAACCCGCTGACGGTTGCAGATGTGATGCCGCTTCCGGGGTTGGAGCAGGATTTGCAGGCGGGCGACCAGCTGTTGCAGGTCGAAGGCATCTCGGTGCCCTCGCTTGAAGATAGTGCAGCCTGGGAAGGCTTCCGCACGTCTGTGCCGGAACAGCAGCCGCTGCGCTATACCGTGCTGCGCGATGGCCAGCAGGCAGAGGTGCAGGGCCCTTATCCCTGGCCGCCGCATGTGCGGGGTGTCGCCCCCCGCAGCGCAGCGGCAGATGCGGATCTGCAGCCGGGTGATGTGATTGTTGCGGTAAACGGCGCGCCGATCTTTGCCTTTGACCAGCTCAAGCGGGCAGTTGAGGGCGGCGAGGGCGCTGAGTTGCAGCTGGAGATCTGGCGTGATGGAGACACCTTTGCCACCGCACTGACGCCGCGCCGGGTGGATGAACCACAGGCAGATGGCGGGTTTGCGACCCAGTGGCGGATGGGCATCGTCGGTGGTCTGGCCTTTGAACCCGCCTCCGAGGCCGTCACCCTGAGCGATGCAATCATTGCCGGGGGCGCGCAGGTTTGGGGGGTAGTGGACATGTCCCTGTCCGGCCTGACCCATATGATCACCGGCGCGATCAGCACCTGTAATCTGTCCGGCCCCATCGGTATTGCGGAAACCTCTGGCGCGATGGCCAGCCAGGGCGCAGAGAGCTTCATTCGGTTTATTGCGGTCCTGTCGACGGCTGTAGGTTTGCTGAACCTCTTTCCTATCCCGGCGCTGGATGGTGGGCATCTGATGTTTTACGCCTACGAGGCAGTCACCGGCAAACCGCCAAGTGATGGTGTGATGCGCGTGCTGATGACCTTTGGCATCGCCGCAATCCTGACACTGATGCTGTTTGCTTTGGGCAATGATCTGTTCTGCTGAGCGGGAAACCATACGACTTAGCGAGGGCTGCCGAGCAATCGGTGGCCCTTTTTCGTAGGTGATCTTTCGTGGCTGGCATTCTTGGCCCGTCATGAAAGGTCGCGTTTGGGACCGGTCGGCGCCAGGGGGTGACAGGGCGCTAGGTACTGCGCGTCAGGGAATTGGATAGAACTTTAACGATCTCATCCAGGGCTGTGGCCCTCTGCGCCCAACTGTCGCCACATTCCCCGATTAACTCTTTGGTAATCTGCTGGTGGGCAGCGCATGGGCGGGTCTTTGCCGGTTTTGCGCTGTGGCAGATGTGGGAAAGTTGACATCAACGGGGGAGAGTGGACGCCATGAGTAGCCTGCATATCACCAATACGGGATTTGGCCTGTTTGTACGCCTGAATTGGGACCGCGCACTGTCGGTTGCGACAATTCTTGGGGCGCTGGTTGCAGGTGCATGGATCGGCAGTCTCTGACTTTTCAAGCTGTTGGACGCTCTTTGGCGCGTGGGTTGAACCCACGCGCCTTTTTGTTGGTTTTGACAACAGCGAATAAACCCGATACGCACGTTTCAAAGCTGTTAAAAAATCGGGTTTTGAACGATGGTTCGGGGGAAAGTCGCGGGTAAATCCTGTGGAGGGCGCACATTGGGTGCCCATATTTTGTATAAAAACGTATCTGCGGCAGCGCTGGCTGTTGCCCTGGGATTTGCCCTGGCGCCTGATTTTGCGGCCGCTCAGAGCTATAGTTTCACAAACGTTCAGGTTGAGGGCAATCAGCGCATTCAGACCTCGACAATCGTTGCCTACACCGGCATCGAGCGTGGCAAATCCGTGAGCGCGGGCGAGTTGAATGACGCCTACCAGCGCATTCTGGACAGCGGTGTGTTCGAGAGCGTGGAAATCGTGCCGCGCGGCAACACGCTGGTCATCAAAGTCACCGAATTCCCGACCATCAGCCGGATCAGCTTTGAAGGCAACCGCCGCATCAAGGATGACGCACTGCTGGCGCTGATCGAGTCTTCGCCGCGCCGGGTCTTCAATCCGACCGTCGCAGAGCGCGACGCTGCCGCCCTGGCTGAGGCCTATGGTGCCCAGGGGCGTCTTGCTTCGACCGTGACGCCGCGCATCATCCGCCGCAGCGACAACCGCGTCGACCTGGTGTTTGAGATCTCTGAAGGCGACACCACTGAGGTGGAGCGCGTGTCCTTTGTGGGCAACCGGGTGTTCTCTGACCGGCGTCTACGTCGGGTTCTGGAAACCAAACAGGCAGGTCTGCTGCGCACTTTCATTCGCGCTGATACCCTGATCGAGGATCGCCTGCAGTTCGACCGCCAGGTCCTGCGTGATTTCTACCTGTCGCGCGGTTATGTCGATGTGCGGGTCAACAGCACCAACGCCGAAGTCACCGAAGAACGCGATGGTGTGTTCCTTGTTGTTGATATCACCGAAGGCCAGCAGTTCACCTTTGGCGACATTTCCGTCACCAGCGAGATGTCAGAGGCAGACGCGGATGAGTTCCGCGATGTCCTGCGTCTGCGCCCCGGCGTTGTCTACAATCCAGCGCTTGTCGAAAACGCGATCACCCGACTGGAGACGCTCGCAATCCGCAAGGGGATCGACTTCCTGCGTGCCGAGCCGCGGGTCACGCGCAATGACCGTGATCTGACACTGGATGTCGAATTTGTCCTGACCCGTGGACCCCGCGTCTTTGTCGAGCGGATCGACATTGAAGGAAACACAACCACGCTGGATCGCGTCATCCGTCGCCAATTCCGCACGGTTGAGGGCGATCCCTTCAACCCGCGCGAAATCCGCGAAAGCGCAGAACGCATCCGCGCGCTCGGTTTCTTTGAAACTGCAGAGGTCGAAGTTCGCGAAGGCAGCTCGCCCAGCGAGGTTGTCGTTGATGTGGACGTGGTCGAACAACCAACCGGCTCGTTGAGCCTTGGTGGCGCGTATTCCGTCAACGATGGCTTTGGTGTTGCTATCGGTCTGAGCGAAAGAAATTTCCTTGGGCGTGGCCAACGCTTGTCGCTGAATATCTCGACGGCGCAGGAGTCCGAAGAGTACAGCATCGGCTTTACAGAGCCAAATCTGCTTGGACGTGATCTCCAACTCGATCTGGAACTGGGTGTTTCGGAAACAGACTCGAGCTTCTCGGAGTTTGATACGAGCAGAGCATTCTTCTCGCCTGCTTTGACCTTCAACACGTCTGAGAATACCCGGCTTCAACTGCGGTATACATGGGGCGAAGATGAGATGGTGAGCCGTGGAGATGACTCCAGTGGTGTGCCCCTCGCAGGTCCCGTCATTCGCAGTGAAATCTCGCAGGGAGAGCGGACAAACAGTACTATCGGGTTTACATATACCTTTGATAGCCGCCTGAACGGGCTCGATTCAAACAGTGGTTATTTGTTTGAAGTTGGCGCCGACTACGCTGGCGTCGGAGGGGACAGCGAGTATGTGCGCACGACGGCAAAGCTAATTGGGCAGCGCCGCATCCTGAACGGTGATGTTACTCTGCGGGCAACCATCGAAGCAGGTGCCTTCAGCTGGCAGGGCGATGGCTTTAGCCGGTCGATTGATCGATTTGTTCTGTCCCCCAGCATTCTGCGCGGCTTTGAACCCGGTGGTGTTGGTCCGCGCGATCAGTCCTCCAATGGGGCGGGTGGCAATTACAACGACTTCCTCGGCGGCAATTATTACGCGGTGGCGCGTTTTGATGCAGAGTTCCCGCTGGGTCTGCCTGAAGAGATCGGTCTGCGGGGTGGTCTTTTCTATGACGTCGGCAACCTGTGGGGGCTGAACAACGCCAACACCGGCGCATCCAGTGCAATTGTCGGGCGTGAAGGGTCGTTCCGGCACGTCGTCGGATTCTCGCTTCTGTGGACCACCGGCTTTGGCCCGCTGCGCTTTAACTTCTCCAAAGCGCTCAAGAAAGAAGACTTCGATGAAGAACAGAACTTTGACCTGACCTTGCAGGCACGGTTCTGATCGTAATGAAGATGGCTGTGGACACACGGCACATGAGGGCGCTGGCGGGATGGCTGGCGCCTTTTGTGTGCGCGGTTGCGATGGTTTCCGGTACGGTGGCACATGCACAGTCTCCGGGGCTGCCCGGCGTGGGCTTCTCCATGGGAGAGCCATATCAGCTGGGTGCGCCACAAACGGGGCTTTTGACGATTCAGTCTGACCGGCTTTATGCTGAGAGCGCCTTTGGTCAGCGCATCGCCCGCGAGTTGGAAGCAGAAGGCGCTGTTCTTACTGCAGAAAACCGCCGCATCGAGGCCGAACTGCGGGCGGAGGAACTGGACCTTACCGCGCGTCGGACCGAAATGGACCCAGCGGCCTTTCGTGCGCTGGCTGATGCCTTTGACGAAAAGGTTCAGGAAACCCGCCGCAGTCAGGACCGCAAGCTGCGGGAGATCAACCAGATGGGCGAGGATGCCCGTCGCGAGTTTTTTGCCGCCTCATTGCCCATTCTTCAGCAGATCATGCGTGAGGCAGGGGCCGGTGCGATCCTCGAACACGCCAGCGTGTTTCTCAGCTCGGATGCGTCGGATGTGACGGATCTGGCAATCGCCCGCATCAATGACGTCCTGGGCGATGGGACAGCACCGGAAGACGGCAACGAATAGCCTGCACACTGTCACGGCTGCTGCATCGTGGCAGGGCGGCCTACGCTTGCCCCGGCCGCGGGCAGTTGCTAGGACATAGTCAACATTCAGAAAACGGGAAAACCGCAATGACAACCGAGCTGAAAAGCGCCGACATTCATCTGATCCAACGGATCCTGCCGCACCGCTACCCGTTCCTCCTGGTGGACAAGGTTGTCGAGATCGATGGCTATTCCTCGGCCTGCGGCATCAAGAATGTCACCATGAACGAGCCGCATTTTCAGGGGCATTTCCCGGGAACGCCGATCATGCCGGGCGTCACCATCGTCGAGGCGATGGCCCAGACCGCTGGCGTGATGCTGGGGGTTGGCATGGACATGATCGACACCGAGCTGCTGATCTACTTCATGAACATCGACAAGTGCAAATTCCGTCGCAAGGTCATCCCCGGTGATGTTCTGGAAATGCGGGTTGAAACCACCCGTGGCAAGCCGGGCGGCAAGATTTTCAAATTCAAGGGTGTCGCAACCGTGGATGGCGAAGTCGCAGCAGAGGCCGAGTTCTCTGCCATGGTCGATCTGCAAAAGGACTGATCGCATGAGCCAGATCCATCCCAGCGCGGTGGTCGAAGAGGGGGCCAAGATCGGCGCGGACTGTATCATCGGTCCGTTCTGTCTGGTTGGCGCCGAGGTTGTTCTTGGTGACCGGGTTGAGCTGAAAAGCCATGTTGTCGTGACCGGCGATACCGAAATAGGAGCCGACACCATCGTCTTTCCCTTCGCCGTGCTGGGCGAGGTGCCGCAGGATCTGAAGTTCAAGGGCGAGAAGAGCCGCACCGTGATTGGGGAACGCAATCGGATCCGCGAACATGTGACGGTAAATGCCGGCACCGAAGGTGGCGGCGGCGTGACACGTATCGGGGACGACGGTCTGTTCATGGCCGGTTGCCACATCGCCCATGATGCGCAGATCGGCGATCGGGTGATCGTGGTGAATTCGGCAGCTGTGGCCGGGCACTGTGTGCTGGAAGATGACGTGATCATCGGGGGGCTTTCCGGGATCCACCAATGGGTCCGCATCGGTCGGGGCGCCATTATTGGCGCGGTGACCATGGTGACAAACGATGTGATCCCATACGGTCTTGTGCAGGCTCCGCGCGGTGAGCTGGATGGTCTCAACCTTGTTGGTCTCAAACGGCGTGGTGTGCAGCGATCTGACATCACGGCGCTGCGTGCGGCCTTTCAGATGCTTGCGCAGGGCGAAGGCACCTTTCAGGAACGCGCCCGTCGGCTGGGTGCTGAAACCGAAAGCGCCTATGTGCAGGAAATCGTCGAATTCATCACGGGCGAGAGCGATCGTTCTTTCCTGACTCCGGGGGGCTGAGCAGGTGCTGGCACTTATTGCGGGCCAGGGGGCATTGCCTGCTGAACTGGCCCACCGTCTGAAAGACCGTCCGCTGGTCTGTGCAATGCGCGGCTCAGAACCGGACCACATCGAGGCAGAGCTGACTTTTCGCCTTGAACAGCTGGGCAGCTTTGTCGCCCGGCTGACCGCGTCGGGGGTGACAGAGATTTGCCTCGCTGGCGCCGTGCGCAGACCGGCGATCGATCCGTCGGAAATTGATGCCGAAACCATGCCATTGGTGCCGATCCTGCAGGGCGCGATTGCCGCCGGTGATGATGGCGCGCTGAGGGCGATCATCGGGATTTTCGAGCAAGCCGGGCTGAGCGTGCGCGCCGCGCATGAGGTGGCACCGGATCTGCTGATGGGCGAGGGCGTTCCGACGGAAATCCAGCCAGGTGAGCTGGATCGCCCGGACGCCGACCGCGGCGCCGAAGTGGTTGAGGCAATGAGCCGGGCAGATGTTGGTCAATCCTGTGCCATCCGCCGTGGCCAGGCCATTTCCGTCGAGAACCTTTTTGGCACCGACTGGATGTTGCGCGCCTTGGCCCAACGCCCGGATGGGACTGGCGGCTTGCTGTTCAAGGCGCCAAAACCCGACCAGGACCGCCGCGCCGATTTGCCCACGATTGGGCCGCAGACTGTTGAGCTTGCGGCGCAGGCCGGGCTGTCTGGGATTGTGCTGGAGGCCGGCGGGGTGATCGTCTTGTCGCAGGACGAGGTGATTGAAACCTGCAATCGTCTGGGCCTGTTTCTCTGGCTGCGCCCCGCAGCATGAGCTTGCGGGTCTTCATCCTTGCGGGGGAACCTTCGGGCGACCGTCTGGGTGGGGCCCTGATGGCGGGTCTGCGCGAATTGCGCCCTGATGTGACCTTTGAGGGCATTGGCGGGCCGCTCATGGCAGAGCAGGGCCTGACCTCGCGGTTCGATATGTCCGAACTGTCGGTCATGGGGCTGGCAGAGGTGCTGCCGAAATATCGCCATCTCAAACGCCGGATCCGCGAAACCGCCGATGCGGTGATCGAAAGTCGGCCGGATGTGATGATCACCATCGACAGCCCCGACTTCTCTCTGCGGGTTGCGGCACTGGTGAAAGACGCCTGCAACGTTCGCACTGTTCACTATGTTGCCCCATCTGTCTGGGCATGGCGCCCCAAACGCGCCCAGAAGATGGCCAAGGTGATCGACCATGTTCTGGCCCTGCTGCCGTTTGAGCCCCCTTATATGGAGGCTGCGGGCATGGAATGTGATTTTGTCGGCCATCCGGTTGTTGCGGAACCGCAAGCCAGTGCAGCCGAGATTGCAGCATTTCGCGCGGCGTATGATCTGGAGGATGCGCCGTTTGTTCTGGCCTTGCCCGGATCGCGTCGCTCTGAGGTGAGCCGCCTTGCACCGGTTTTCGGCGCCGCTCTGCGCCAGTTTCAGCAGACCCATGCCGAATACCGCATCGTGGTGCCTGCCGCCGCGCCGGTTGCCGATCTGGTGCGCGCAGAGTTGAGCGAATGGTCAGATACCGCACTGGTGATCGACCCCAACACGCTGGAGCCTGAGGTGGCCAAGGCCCACAAACGTGCAGCCTTTGCCGAGGCAGAGCTGGCCCTTGCAGCGTCTGGGACCGTCTCTCTCGAACTTGCGGCAGCCCGCACACCGATGGTGATTGCCTATAAATTCCAGTGGCTGACCTGGCAGATCATGCGCCGGATGGCGCTGATTGACACCGTGACGCTGGTCAATCTGGTCAGTGACACCCGCGTGGTTCCAGAGCGGCTTGGCCCGGACTGCACCCCTGACAAGATCGCCAGGGCGCTGAAAAAGGTGAAGGCAGACCCGACGGCGCAGGCCGCTGCGATGGCCACCACGATGGACCGTCTGGGAGAAGGCGGAGAGGCGCCAGGCCTGCGCGCCGCGCGTGCGGTACTGGCGCGTCTGCCGCATAGCTGACGGTCTGCGCGCA
>Ga0160419_100053_pt1 | contig 76664 bp, 93 predicted proteins | sample CelAP2metagpilot_2_FD_108196 | JGI IMG/M metagenome (GOLD analysis project Ga0160419, IMG submission 108196) | Phycosphere-associated microbial communities from Cellana algal ponds in Kailua-Kona, Hawaii, USA - Cellana AP2-4-25 metagenome pilot ...
GGGGGAGGTTAAACTCATTAGCTTGTCGTGTACCGCTCACGTGCTTCCTTGCTTTTGACGGCGTCGTCTTTTGATCTTGGTATCCCGGCGATAGAATATCTGCAACGTTAAAGGTCAGCAGATGGGGAAGACTCAGTTTCTTGTTTATTTCTATGTTTTTTCCCTATTGTTATTTATCTCTCGCGGCCACTACAAATCACCTGCTTCTATTTTTTTTCCTTATTCTCTACCTCTCTTTCGTCCAAATAAACCTTCCTTCTTGTGGCCCTACAACCGTGCAACCCCTCCCCCGGTGCCCGCCAACAACAACCGTTTCCAATGCAACTCATACGCCTCGCTCACCTCCCTCTCATTCAATGGACTCTTAAATGCCTCCTCGAACAGAGCCCCGTATACTCTTCCATCCCTCCTCCCCAATGCCGACCCCAGCAATTTATCCGACATCATCCATGCATCCACAAGACTAACCGCCTCTGCCCTGATCACACGGTTCAACCTCCCCACCTCCCTTCCAACCATCTCCGCTTGCCTCGACGACAAATAATCCCGCGCTCGGAAATCAGCCATATCCCTCTCCATCCCCGACAAGGCAAACAAGTGACACAAATCCCTCAACACACGCACCTCTGCGGGGCCGACCGTCACGACACCCTCCTCTCCCTCCTTCCCTCTTTCCTTTCCATCCCCTGTCAGTCGCTCCTCCTGGCGTGCCACCGCCTCGTGGAACCTCATCAACAACACCAGCTGACAATGCGCCCTTGAGAGCCTTCCCAACAACACCCCATTCTTCATTATCGCTTCGGCCTGCCCTCCCTCCTTCGCATCTTCCCCCACCGCCTCCCCCGCCGACAGAAGGATGGCACAGACCCTTGCCTCATACGCCTCAATCTGAAGGTGAGGATCTAACAAATCACGGGGCTCCTTCGCCGGACACTGCCCAAACGCCTTCCCTGCTGCGAAAGGGACGTAATCAAAATCCGTGGATAGTGCAAACGATGGCTTGGGCGCGCCTGCTTCTGCTGATGCCTTCTCATGACCATTACTTCCCACCCCCTGCTTCACCGAAGACGCTGCTGCTAAGCGCAAAATGAAGCGCGCCAGCTGCGGCTCCAGTACTTGGGCCGTTCCTTCGAATGTCTGCACCTGTTTGAGGGGTGAGGGGGTCAGAGAGGGAGGAAAGGAGGGTGGATAAGAATTGTATCCTGTTCGAATCTCTCACGATTTCCTCCTCCTTCCCTGCTTCCCTCTCTCTCAGCTTGTCTTACCGCCGTGTAGTTCTGAAACAACTCCGGCAAGCCCGACGCTAACATATACCCATGCCCTCCACACATCCTCCGACACGTATCAACTCCCCCACTCACGACGTCGCCCGTCAGTGCTTTCAACCCACTCGACAATGCATGCACTTCTGGGAGGAGGGAGAGGTCCAAGTCCTCGAGGTAGGCTCGATAAAGACGCCGCATAAATTGCCCCGTAATTTGCAATGCGTATGCCCAGGCGAGCAAGGGCATCAATGCTTGCTGCTGGGTGGGGTAATCCAACACTTGCAATTCTCTCTCCTTACTGCTGCTGCTGCTGCTCGCAGGGACGAACCCCTGCTTCCTCACCGCACTATACCTCACTGCAATCGTTAACGCCCTCGCAAGCGTTGCCCCCCCTCTCTCCACCAATCCCGCCCTTACATCCAACATTGCCCCATACAAAATCTTCTCCCCCCCACTCCCCTCCCTCCTCACCTTCCGATACACCCCCTCCTTCGTCACCTCCGCCAGCCCCATTAACATGTTCTCCCTCGGGACCCTCAAATGATCGAACGAACAAAAGCCATTATCCACACTCATAAATCCCAATTTCGGACCGATATCTCCAAGTTTCACCCCAGACAAAGGAGAGTGGTCCTGCATATCCCTTAACTGAACTATAAAACTTTGCAGTCCAAGGTCCTTCCCACCCACCAGCAACCGCGCCAACACAACCGCATGCGTTGCGGTCTTCCCCAAACCCCCAGGCCACCATTTTGCAGACTCCCCCCGAGGGGAATGCAAGATGAATGATTCAGATTGAGGGTCGTATTTTGCTGTTGTTTCCAACGCTCGGATGTTGCTACCATGCCCTAATTCAGACTGGGCGTAGGCAAATAAAATGCGGAAGTCCTGGGCGAGTGGGAGCCACTTGGCACGTTGCTCTGGAGTAGTTTGGTGCATGAGCGTGGGAATTGCCATCTTGATATGAACGTCGATAGGAGTGATCTCGTCTAAAGCGGTGTTCAGAATGTCAAGCATTTGCTCGTTGGGCATGCCAAGCTGACGGCATTTCAAGACTAGATGCACTGCTTTTTCAGACGAGCGAAGGTAGCGTCCTGTTTGGTCGAGGTGCTTGCGATCGGACGTATCGAAGACAGGGTCCGCTTCAATGAAGGAAAATGCTTGGAGACGGCGGGCAAGGGCTTTTTGGCCCCCAAAGATGAAGGTGGCCATTGCCTCGGGCCGAACTGAGCTCGTAGCCCTCTCGTTCTGAAGCAATGCCATGCCTTCCTCTTCCTGGCCCTCAGGATGATGAACTGCGGGACGCTCCCCTTCAGGCATCATTTGTCTACTGCCTTGCTGTGATATCGTGATACGAGGGAAAAGGGGTGAGGTCATGCACTCTAGCTAGAGTGACCAGGACTCGTCCCCGAGCAAGCTTTGACCAGATGGACGAAGTCCCACGCGCCCATTTAGGAGCTCTCTCATTTGAAGGAAGTCGAAGATGTTGTGTAGATAGTGCTCGGTGTGAAAGGGTAAATGTGCCTGTGCATGAAGGAAGGTACATGTGCCCGCTTGCCGGCGAGCGATCGAGGTGCCTCCCTCCCTCCCTTTTCAAACCAGTCTTTCATTTTTTCAACACTAGACCCACCACCACCACAACACACAGGCAGTGTAGCGACATCGATCAAGCCCTCGTTGCCTTGCCCCTGACCACCTGCATCGCGGGCCCAACCAGAAAATCAACCATCCCTACGGCCCTGCCTCCCCACCACTGTCACCCTCCCAGCAGCGCCATGACAAGAGGCGACACCCTCGTAGCGCTGCCTTTCATGGCGCTCATTCTGGCCACTTTTGCTCGTCACAATACCCTGCCATTCCAGAAGCGCGGCGGCCTCTTGCAGACGTCGGGCCAGTACCATTACCAACAGCAGCAGCACCAACCAACCCAGCTGCCATCACCACCAGATGAGGCTGGGGGTCCAGTGCCCCCCCCTCCGCTGCCCGATGCCATGGTGCGGGAAGGGGACACGTACCACTTGCCTCTTGCTGCGCTGCGGCATGGTCTCAGGGACGCCTTGGCTTGGAATGAAGTACGTGGGTGTGGTTGCTTTGCATGCTTTGTCGCAAGTCTTGCTCGGAAGGTTCCATCCGCCCATTCACCTCCTCCTGCTTCCCCTTTCCCTTCCTTTCAAAAATAGGCTCTCGCATTCAATAACCCCATCCCCGGCACCCACCCTCCGCCCGACTTCCTGATCCGCGCCAGGGCCTCCTTCTTCTTTGGCGAAAGCAACGGCACCACATTCTCCGCCCTTCGTGATCTCTACGGGCTCGGCACGCGCGAATACATCTCTTCCCTCGAATCTGGTTTCGAGGTATTCGCCTCCAATAGCAAATCCCGTCAGTTTTTCTGCTTTACAGGCGATAAGAAATTTATCATAAAAACAATGAGTGGGGAGGAGCTCCGAGCACTGACTGCAATCCTGGCAGACTACCACACCCACATGGCGGCCAACCCGAGGTCCCTCCTCGTTCATTACTGTGGTCACTATCATGTGAAGCTCTATCGGGAGCAGACAGACGAATGGGAGGATATCCATTTTTTGGTGATGCGGAATTTGATGACCCCCCCAAAGGAAGGCCTTACTGTGCGAGAGCTTTATGACGTGAAGGGCTCGACTGTTGGTCGGGCAGCCTCAGAGAAAGACAAGGCGAAGGAATCAGGAGGGATATTGAAGGATTTAGACTTAATGGAACGACAGTGGCCCATTGATTTCGGGCGGGAAAGGGAGAATTTCCTCAGGCAAATGAGCAGAGATGTCGACTTCCTGAGGGCTAAGGGAGTCATGGATTATAGCCTTTTATTGGGTGTGTGTCCTGTCCCTGTGGGAATATCGGGAATGGCACGGGGGTTAGGGAATGAAGGAGGAAAAGGAGGTGGGTTTCCTTCGCGGATGTTGAATTTTTTCTTGGGACCACCGGGAGGGACAGGAGGAGGAGGAGGAGGAGGAGAAGGAGGAGGAGGAGGAGGAGGAGGAGGAGGAAACTCGCAGACGGGATGGGTGGTGGTGCATCCGGAGGGGAGGGAGGTATATGTGGCGGGGGTGATTGATGTGTTGCAGCTGTATAATCGGAGGAAGTTGGCGGAGACATTGCTCAAATCTGTGGTGTATAAACGAGAGGCGATCTCAGCGGTGGATCCGGTACTGTACGCGGCTAGATTCCTACAGTTTGTGGAGCGGATCGTACAGCAACAGCCGCAGGAGGGGCGGCAGAGGCAAGGTGTAGGAGGAGGGTGGGCACCCGCCAAGCACCAGCACCAGCACCAGCAACCACCACCACCACCGTCGTCGTACTGGGGGGCGTGAGGAAGAGGACGAGGACGAGGACGACAAAGGAGGGGGTTGGTGGAGCTAGGTGTTAATAAAATGATAGTGAGGAGGAGGAGAATGCTCATGGAGGGATGACTGGAGAGGGAGGACTGCTTTATATCTTGCCCCTTACTCTTTACCTCGCCCGCAAAAAATGTACCTCTGTAAAATAACGAGAACGGAAAATTCACCCACGACGACATAAGTGCCACGCATGGGTATGATAAATGCGGCGATAGCTGAAAGATGTGGATTATTTGATTCTCTTTCATTTCCTAAAATTGTTTTCTCACTGCACTATTTACATGCTCCTCCCTTTCCCCTCCTTCGTTATCTCCCTCAGTCTTCCTAATCGATCGCCGGGTTTTTCTCGAAATTTTTGACTGCAAACGAACTCCCACATCCACATGCCGATTCCGACAGAGGGTTATTCACTACTGCAAATGCGCTTCGCATCATATCCTCCGTGAAATCCACCGTCGCGCCCTTGACAAATTCCAGTGACCCCTCATCTATTACCAATTGCCCTCCCTCCCGCCCAAACACCCGGTCCTCCTCCTGAAGCGGCCCCTCTTCCATGGTGAAGGAGTATGTGAAGCCTGAGCAGCCTCCTCCTTCGACGGACAGACGGAGCTTAAGGTCTTGCTTGCCCGTGTTGGCCTGTAAGGCCTTAATGCGCCGGATGCATTGATTCGTCACTACCACGTCGTCCTCCAGCGAGACGCCGCTGCTCGCATTACTGCTGCTCTGATTGCTGGCAGCACTGCTGCTGCTGCTCAGAAGCCGGCGAGCTTGCTGGTGGGTCCATGGCAAGTGTGGTGGTTCTACGGCTAACCCTAACAAAGGGAATGATAAAGGTTGTGCAAGCGTTCCTGCTGCGGTGGGTCTTGTATTGGCGAATGTGACTGCCGCGTGCATGTCTCTAAAACTGGAACGCAAAGCTCCGATGGCGCTAAGACGCCTTGGCAGCATGCTAATTGCGGTGATGCTGAGGCGCTGCGGTCTAGGAAGGCTGCTGTGGAAGTAGAGGAGCAACTGAAGGCGCCCTCGTCCCAAATCGTGTGTACTTGTTTTGGCTTTGAAAGGAGTTAGGCTGGGCTTCCGGTGCTTGCGTTTCAAGCTTTCGTCCGCTACGAAGAGCCTGTTATCGTATTTTTTGGTGAGTGCAAGAGAATGTTGGGCCTGCTTCCTCTAGATGAAAAAAGGTTTGGAGTGACTAGTCGCCCAACGCTACGGGAAAGCTGCGAAGCTCTCAGCGACCGGAACCCCCGCCTCATCGTTGCTTCTTGCTTCACATAATGGACAGCCTGTGGAAATGCGCTGCCCCCACGATCAGCTTTGGCTAGCTCTCACCGCGCCTCCTCAACCATTTGTTTGTCCTGCCTAGCCCAAGTAGTACAGGTCCAGGTTCTTCTGCTGTCCTTTTGACAGCCTGCCTCGCTTCCTTCCATTCGCTGCCCCCTTCAACACACGTCCACACATATACTTCCCAGCCATGCTGTCGACCCGCCTCCTGGCCATCACGACGGCTGCTGTCCGCCGCTCTGCTTTGTTGCAGAGACACAATCCAAGCACTCTGATCACGCCGCTGGCGGGTTCGACGGTGCCCATTCGATACATGCATCGAAGCCAGCCCGCTGCAAATCACGGCGACTCCCTTACTGATCCCGATGCGGACGCAGAGGGCTTTGACTTTCATCGAATTGGCCTGGTAGGGGGGGGCAAAATGAGCGAAGCCATTATCGAAGGCTTTCTGAAGGAGCAACTGATTAAACCCGAAAGGATTTCTGTCTTCGACGTAAATCGCGCAAGGCTTGAATTCCTGAAGAAGGAATTTGGAGTGGGAACCTCGTCCTCAGTCGCCGCTACGTGTAAGAATGCGGATTTGGTCATCATTGCTGTCAAGCCCCAGAATTTATCTGACAAGCTGTGGGCACAACTGAAGGAGCACTTGTCTCCGCAGTCAGTATTATTGAGTATCGTGGCCGGTAAGAATAGGGGCGTGGGGGAACAAAGGGAGTGAATAGGTTGCACCTGTAGAGACGAAATGAGGCGAAGCTGTAATTCTCCTGAGGAATAGGATCAAGGGCGATGAGGATGAAGGGGCATTTCAGTTTGCGAGATAAGACGAAGTCTCAACCCCCCTCCCCTCCCCCCCCTCACTCAGGCATGACCATGTCGAACTTTAGCGAGAACACCGGCAACACACGCATAGTCCGTACGATGCCCAATACCCCCGCCACCATCCAACAAGGAATGACTGTCTGGGCGTGCAGCGACGACGTTAGCCTTTCCCAACGGAACTCGGTCGCCAAGTTTCTGTCGAGTTTGGGGGAGCAGCACTTTGTCCAAAATGAGCTTTATCTAGACATGGCCACGGCGGTCAGTGGGTCAGGGCCGGGGTATGTGATGCTTATCCTCGAGGCACTCGTTGACGCGGGTACGTGACTGCCGTTTCAAGGGGTTGGAAGAGGGGGAAATGTCGTGGCCCGGTGGATATTGAGTCCGTCGCAGATGTGTTGGACGACAAAGCTGACAAATATCCACCAAGCCACGATAACAACATCCCATCCATAATCAAATAGACCAGCTGAACACATAGACCGCACACTTATTGGCACCATTAAGGCATGGAGGTCGGGCATGAAGGGGAAATAACTCACTTGCCTCCGTCCCACGTCTTTGAAATGCGAATAAGTGTGCGGTTCATGCGTTCAACTGGTCCATTTGATTTTGGATGGGCTACGCGATTCTTCTGCTTTTTCATGCAGGCGTGTACCACTTATCACCATCAACTAATGTCCCTTCCTGCCTGTTCACAACAGCGGTACATCTCGGCTTCTCCCGCGACATCGCCTCCAAGCTCGTCCTTCAGACGGTCTACGGGACCACGGCCCTCGCTATGAAAAGCGGGCTCCACCCGGCCATACTTCGCAACAGCGTCACCAGTCCAGGAGGGACGACAGCTTCGGCATTGTACGTATTAGAGCAAGGGCGGTTCCGTACTGTGCTGGCTGACGCGTTGTGGAGTGCCTATCGACGGAGTTTGGAGCTGGGTCATATGGACAGTAACGTCGGTCCGGGTAGAGCAAAGCACGAGCCGCACGAGATGGACGGGCATAAGAAGTAGGGAGGGAGGGAGGGAGGGAGGGAGGGGAAGAAATGAGTGTGGAGGAGATCTCAAATAACTGAAAGTCGTGAAATTGAACCAAGAAAATCGAAGCAAGAGGATCAAACGCACAGCCTCAGTAAGGTATCACAAATTAGAACAGATGGAGAAAATAGGCCACGCTGCGTACGCACGTACCAATCAAAACAGTAAAAAGGTGGTTTGAGGTGTGAAAGGAATGACATTTGCGAGGAGTGATGAGATAATGATTGATATAATGGTTGCCTTCCTTTCGCTTTAATTGGCAACGTTGTAAAGACCTCGCTCCTGCCGGTGTTGCTCTTGCTGATGCTTTTTGCTGTTGCTGCTGCTGTTGCTGCTAACTTGCTCAGAGACTGAGATTCGTTTTCAGATCACGTCTCACCCCACTATCTCACTCCCTTCATCAAAGCCCTCCTTCTATTTACTCTTTCCCTGTGATTCCTCAACTGCAACCGCCGCCTTCTCTCGAGCCATCGCCGCACACCCAACATCCCCTATATCCCCCTCACCAACAACCTCCCCTGATGGCAACAAAACCTCTTCCCCCGTGGATGCTGGCGCAAGCCAAGGATGATGCAAGCATTCTTGGGCAGTTGCGCGTCGCTGTGGGTTAAAGTCCAATAGCGGAATAAGAAAATCCCCCGCAGCCCTCGCGTCTGCTGGAGCAAACTTATATTTCTCCTGCAACACCTCCTCGAGACCCCAATACTTCAACGAATGGATATGCTTCAACTCACCCTTGCGATTGAAAAAGTCCCGGGATCTCCGTCCAGACGTGGCGTATTTTTTCGGATATTTTCCCAGAAGCTCCATCATTTGAGCCAAATGGTCCTCGTCCCTTCCATAGTGATCGCCCGCCCGGGGGTTGAAGAGCAAATCACCCGTCAAAAGCTCGAAGACCAAGCATGCGACAGACCACATGTCAGCGCTGGTGTCGTACTTAGCACCGATTATTACCTCGGGGGCGCGGTATTGTCGTGTTTGGATGTCTTCGGAGAAGTGTTTATGCGTCCAACAGGCGTTTCCGAGGTCGACGACAACGATACGGCAACCGGCGATCTGTTCTAGGTCTAGTTTACGTGGTGGAATGGGGGAAGGAGGAATGGAGGAAGGAGGAAGATCGGTGCTGCTGCTGCTACTGCTGCTGCTCTTGCCGTCGTTGTTCTTGCAGCAATGCCTGCTTGACGGTTTAGCTGGTTGATATTGATTAGGGTCCTGCTGCTGGAATACATGTTGGAGGCGGTGTTCCAAACCATGGAAACACACACTCTCAACGAGTGGTCGCCCGTCCGGTGTATGGACTCCATTCAATACCACCTCCATGTCAACTCCCACCAACGCGTACGGAAATTCCTCTGTCTTCTCTCTCTCCCCATCCATTATCTCTGGTCCCTTTCGGCTGTTGCTATTACTACTACAACTACTACTACTACCACTACTGCTGCTGCTGCTGCTTCTCGGCTGAGAAGGACCCAACATCCCCTGCCACAACCCCGCCGTCGATCCCGTGAGCGTCGCAGGCCTCACCCTCAAAAACTTTAATCCCGGTACTCGATGCTCCAAAAATCCAAGCACTGCCCTCGAATTTGCTGCGATATACCGCACACTCCACAATGTCGGCAATGACACCCGCGTCTCAACAGCAGCAGCCGTCGTCGCCTTTCCCTCCATGGCAACAGCAACCCGATGGCGCTTGAGCTCCTGTCGGACAAATGATGACCTGAGAGAAGGAAGGTCTACTTTCTTCCCGTGCCCCCGCACCATGAAGGTGGTATCTTTCTGAACCACATTCTCTTTCTCATCCACACCCATCAGCTCCGGACTTGGACACAACCGCAAATACCAGTCCCACATCGTCTCGTCCTTGTTCCTTCCTTCTCCCTCTTTCTTCCCTCCCAAAGCTTTTCGTAGTTTCTCTGCCGAGACGGCTATCATCACCCTCGCTGCTTCTGCCGTTGGTGGGTATGACCATTCCCCCTGCTGCAGTGGCTGCAGCGTCACCCTTCCGAAGACTGACCCCAGGGGATCGCTCTTCTCCCCTCTCCTTCCTATCGAAGCGAGGGAGGGAGTGGGGGTCTGTCCAACAAGGACGTTGGAGCGGCAGGGTTCTTCATCGTGGCGGAGGAGGGCTTCCCTTGCGTCAATCATGGGGATGTCTGTGGACCGCCCTTCCCCCTTCTTCTTCCATTCCTCCTCCTCCTTCTCCTCATCCTTCTCTTCCTCCTTTTGCTGCACGCTTTTCTGTGTAAGCTTGACGCCCTCCTGCTCCCCAGTGATTTTCTGCTGCTGCACACCTAGGCACAAGGCAGCTGCGCTTATATCTCCTCCCTCCTCTTCTTCCTCCTCCTCATTCCCCCCCTCTTCCTCTCCTTCACCATTCCCTCCACTATTTATAGCCGCCTTCGACTCCCCTCCCTTTTTTTTCGCCTTCTGTTTCCTCTTCTGCATCCTCTTTTTCATTCTCCTCCTTTCTTCCGGCGTCATCTTTGACATATCCATCCCTCCTCCTCCCCTTTCCTCTCCTCCTCCAGCCCCACCACTACCTACCACAACATCAGGAAGAGGTGCAGTAGCTGGGTTAAATCCAGGCCTTACCCCTAACACATTCGGGCTCATTGTCAAGGGCAAATCGATCAGTATATTCTCTGGCTTGAGATCCGTGTGAATAATTGCACATCGCCGATGCAAAAAATCCAAGCCCTGGCACACCTGTCTCGCGATGCTCTTCACCAGCCCCAGTGGCAACCCGCGGTATTCCGTCTGCTTGATGACCGACAATAAATTACAACCCAACACTTCAAAGACCATACACACGTGCCGGCCATTCGGCCCTCGAATCTCAAAATGATCAAGCAACCGAACCACGTGCCTGCTGTTGTCGATATCTACGGCAGCAGTGACAACGCCGCTCTTCCCCTTCCCAGCCTGTTTTTTGACAGCGCTCAACAAATCAATTTCATCCCGAGCCGCCTCTCTGTAGTGCTCCGCGCTCTTCTGCACCTTCAAAGCGACATACCTCCTCCCCCCCTTCCTCGGTACCCATACCCCTTCCTCCCCCCCTTCCTGCCCTCCGCCATCATCTGCTGCAACACTCATATCCCGCGCCAGCCATACGGTGGAGAAGTGGCCCCAGCCGAGTTTTCTCACAATCAAGTAACGACCATGGTGATAGACATCACCAACACTCACCCGATGGTACCCTCCCGGTCGGTAACCCTCCTCGCCCTCGTCCTCTTCTGAGGAAGAAGACGAAGACACTGATGTGGAAGAGGTGGAGGAAGAACGGGAGGAAGAGGCTGCCCCGCGGGAAATTGAGGAGGAGAGGGACGAGCTGATGGCGGCAGAACTGGAGGGGGAGCTTGAGTGGGACGAGAAGGAATCATCATCGTCCAAGCCTAGCTTTACCAAACTGGCCGTGGCTGCAGTCGTCCGTTGGTGTTGTCGCTGCTGCTGCTGCTGCTGCTGTTGCTGTTGCTGTTGCTGTGTCGGATGCGGACGGAGATGAGGCAACCGTGGCTTGATGCCGTTGCGGGCACGCTTTTTCCTTGCGGCCAAGGGGACTGGGGGTGATGTTGGGGATCGGGATATGCACATGTGAGTGCGAGGAAATGAAGGATCACAAGGAAGCAAGACAGATTCCTTCCGAAGCAGCACCTATTCGACATACCTGAGCTCATGATAGCGAGTTGCGTGTCTGCTTTTGGGAAAAGCGTAGTTGTGATGGTTAGCTGTGCAGATCTGTGGCAAGGAGGTTGGAGATTAGGGAACTGGACTCCCTTTTCCGCCCTCGTGGGTCTGCGCGGTGCTTGACCTAGCCCTACCTATATGCATGTATAGGCAATCAACATGATTTGAGAATGTCTGTGAGGCTTGTTGTGTGTGGTAGTGGGCATGACACACTTCGAGAGGGCGATTTAGAGGAGGTTGGTGACGCTTCCGCGTGCTCTGAATCCGAGCGTGTACACGTCCCATCACCATAGTCTCTGATTAATGCAGTGCCCACCACTCCCCACATTACAACCCTTTCGTCTACAGGCAACCGGGCCACTCGCTCGCGGGCCGGGCTCCTACATCTTCTGCTCCGGAACATGCCTGGCCCCTCCCACGCCCCCTTCCCCCACAAGACCTGGGCAAACTACTTGGACGTGCTCCTGCCTCTAGTAACAGGCTTTTTGGTCGTGCCCTTAGAGGATGCGCATGATGCCCCTCAATGGCTGCGGGAACTCTATGCCCTGAGCCCGGTCACACCGAAATTTGCTCACGAGCACCTTGTCTTTTCCCGCTCAGCGTGGACGGAAGGCAGGTACTACACCGCCGTGACGCATTGCTTCTCCCATGAGAACCCCTCACACCTATTCAACAACATCTCTTCACTCGTGTTTGCTGGAAAGAATGTCTACACACACACCGCAAATACCTTTGAATTCTACCTGATTTTCTTTTCGAGCGTTGGGGCATCGGCCTACCTAACTACGCTGAAGGACGAGCTCCAACTCATGCCGATGGCACAGTCTTTTGTGCTACGCAACCCTTTCCCGTCGTCTTGGAGGCGCTTACATGGGTGGTACGACAACAAGGCTGGTAAAGTCACTCGTTCTGCGAACCATTTTCTTAGTCAGTATGTCATTTATCGGGGCGCGAGCGCGGGTGTATTCGGTTTGATTGGCGCTTCGGCTGTGATTCAAGTCGAAGAGTTGTGGGCTTGGGGACATGAGATGTGGATGATCTACCGACAAAAGACGTCTGTGGATTCGACAACATGGAGGCGGCTGGGTCTAAGCTTCCTGGGACTAGGTAAGAAGATGATTTAAGCTTTTGGAGGTTGGTTGGTCGGGGATGTAGATGCATAAGACTTTCTGACTGATCGTGAGATAGGCTTGCGCGAGTGAGTAAAATTATTTAATCGCACTTTCTAAGTGAAATCAATGAGACTTACCGTAATGTATGGACTTCGCTAGTCCATTCCTGCTTTGCAGACAAGCAAATAACTTACAAGCGTCACACACTTTCGTATTAGGTTACAACTTTTGCAGCCTTTATGGCATGATAAAAGGCGAATATTTGCTCCGGAGCACCAACGATGGTATTGGCCACAGCTTCCACATTGATGGATTTGTATCCGGGGCGATTATCTATGTTGGTGTCCGGTGCGCCGAGGGGGTGACAAAGTACGCCAAGGGGCGTAACCGGCAACGCGGTATCGGTCGTCGTCTGGGAGGGAGAGGGACAACTGAGACTTAAGGGAACCATGTAACAAAAGCTCTTTTTGATAACTCCAAATGTATAAAATAGCAATTTTCGATGTAATTCAGACTTGAAGAGGAATCATGAAGAGTCTCGCATGAAACCTGTTTGTCTGGATTGTTTTTATTTAAAGCTCTTGGTATACATGACTATCTATCGTCCCTCATTTTCCCACTATCGCTCGCGACTAAGCCTAGAGATTACACCATCGGCTATACTAGACGGCGCCATAGGCGATACTAGAGCTTGGTATCGAGGCTTGTTGTATCGCATAATGGCGTAAGCTATAAAGTTGAGCGCAATTGTCAAGACCACCAAGCCAGCCGCGCCGTCTCCGACAGTGCTGCCCGCGAAGCCAATATCGGCAATTGCCTCGGCGCCCGTCGCAAAGCAGTTCCTGTCCCGTTTTGTGCATATCAACATCGTGTCCTCAAATTCGTTGACGACAAGCGCTTGGAAGGACCACTTCATGAGCGACAAATCTGCCACCCACCGGGCCGCTGCCGGCAACGATTGGATGCTTATATAGAATCCGCCTGAAATGAGCATGACAACCGAGATAGGATTGGCCAAGACAGCCGCCACTTCGGCAGAAGATGACACTGAGCTAATGGCCATGCCCAGTGCCACGGCGGCAATGGACTCCAAAGTGATGATCCCCATAAATACAAGAAACCTGTATAACTCGGGCCGCAAACCGGCCATCCAGTAGACGATGGTCCCCAGCACCAAGGGGCTGATCAGGTGAAATGGTAGCTCGCTGAAGAACTGTAGAATAGTAGACGCGGGTGGAAATGGAGTTCGAAAAAAAATACATGAGCGGCTTGGTTTGGGTGACAGGTATTGGATATTTCACCCCTTGAAGAAATGGGGCCTTTGAGAGAAAGAACATGTGAAATGGCACGTGTATTGGCTGTAATGTGATCGACGTTGGAATGTTAGTCGCCATCCTGGACATTGCATGTGTGTGATATGAAGCAAAATATATTACCATCTAATACCATTTACAAAGGACAATTAAACAAAAAAGTTTCCTGACCACCTTTGAGATGTTAAATTCATACTGTCCTTTTACCTTGGCGAGGTAGTAGGCGGATATGTGGTAGCTGTTGCAGGCACGCTCACGCAGCACAATTTTGCGCTCCTTGGGAAATGTTCCACAGACTGTAGTGATAAGGCCGAACGCTTGATTGATAGTAACGAAGAAGAGGACACCTTTTCGGTCATAGATGGACTGCTGACCGTTGCCTACGTTGCTGTACATGGCACCAACCAAGACGCCTAGCAAGGCGCTGATGCCAAATTTAGCTAAAATCACCTCCGTATTTCGTAGAGAGTCCCTTACAGAGCGCCACGCTAGAAGAATGAATTGCTGAGCCCAACTGGAGCCCTTTCGACTCTCACCAAACATTCCCTCCGCAAAAGATTTTTGCGCTCGATTCTGTGATGCGTGTTGCGTGTAAATGGAGACATGGAGAGCGTTTGAATACATGAATTCAGTTAGATAAGTTCGAAAAGAAGCATAGCTGTCGTGACTGTCGAATCTGAGCGCGCACACATACAGACAAGCACGCATATACCCCCCTCTATTAATTAGAATACATACCAAGACGCTTGGTTGTGGTAGCGAATAAGAGGATGCGATGGCAGGTAGGTCACGTTGTGCGCAGGAGCATATGCCTTCCCTTTCCAGGTTTTTCTGGTAGAGGGCAGTGATGCGCGCCTTGGTCTCCTGTTCCGCTTCGGTCGATCGGAAGTCCTGAGGAAAGGAGGACAACATAATTATTCAAAGGCCTAGCATATTTATTGCGACTCGTCCGATCAACAAGCTTACCGTAGCAATCAAATCCAAGAGAAAGTCTGCGGCGTTCCAGAGTGGAGGACACTTCCAGCCAATTTCTTCAAAATATTTGACTGCGTCTCCGGTTTGGCCAAAGAAGATGGTCTGCCCGTCCGACAGGAGGTGCAACCGGTCAAACATCTGTCAAATATAGGTAAGTTGATGGTTACTATAATGTTTCAGATTGAAAATTGTTCGGGAGAAAGTGTTGGAGGAGCTCGTAAAAATGATAAATCTATCTGTAAATTTACCTGGAAAATGGAGGAGCGGGGTTGGTGAATGACCGTGACGATCGTTCGGCCTTCAACAGCCAGGGTCTTGAGCGCCGACACAACAGACTGTGCTTGGAAACTGTCTAAGCCACTTGTCGGTTCTGTATGTGTAATATGCGCGACATCTAAGGTTTCAATTCAATTTTTTTAAGCTCATTTATACATTTACCGTCCAAGAACATGACTGAAGGCCCAGAGATGAGCTCCACAGCGATCATGACCCTCTTTAGTGCAATAGAAAAGGGAACAAAATGAGAGTGAGTTTTTTTTTAAAGCGTCAAATAAATTTCATGCCACAAGGACGCACCCGTCGTTCACCGCCGCTGACACCGCGTGCTCGTTCATTCCCTATGATTGTGTTTTGTGCCTTGACTAGACCCAGCTCTTGAACAATTGCCTCCACCTCTCTGTGTGAGGAGAAAGGAGTGTGACCGAAAAGGAAGAGAAGTGTGATAAAGTCACGAGGGTATTGTGTTAAACCCTACAACAACAGAAAATTGAGACGCAAAGCCCCAGCGCCAAGTTCTGCGCATTAGGCTGTGGGATAAATACATAAATAATGGAGTATGCTTGAACGTGCAGATGGGCTCAGCGGTTGAATTTGAGGTAGAAGGGATGATGAAAAATCCGTTGGATTATTTCCACGACCGTCTATTTTCTCCTTCTCTTTACCTCATCTTATCATCGTACGAGATTGTCCCTGGCAAGTGTAGCTGCGCAGATAGCCAGATGGTCTCCTTGACGGTCAGAAAGGCGTAGAGGATATCATCTTGCATCACATAGGCCGAGATGCGCTTAAAGTTGCTGTCGTTGCGAGGCTGACCATTGACGAGCATCCACCCCGAAAGTGATGCCCCTTTGGCGTACTGAATACGACCTGATTTTGATGTGCGTTGTTTTGATGACAGATATAAAATAAGCATCGTGACAAATTTTGCATCCGTCCTCATTCACATCACATACTTCTCCCTCCTTGATGTCTTCCAAAGACATTTTATCCTCCTCTACTAAAGAGGAGCTGTATTTCTGGTTCACTTTCTGGTTATGTTTACAGATAAGTTTACGTACCAGCTAGCGCATTCAACAAGCTTGTCTTGCCCGAGCCTATTTGAAAGTAGGGATAGGTATATATTCATATTAGAGAGGGAAAAATGGCACCCTATATTCCTCGTACAATGCTCCTTCCTACCACATATACCTGAAGGACCCATGATGGCCAAAATTTCACCGCTCGTTGCCTTCCCCGACTGATTCGTAAGCACCTAATGAATAGTGTGAGTGTGGAGGAGCGATGATTCGTGAGAAGGGACGAGAGAAGAAAGGGAACGTCTAAAATATACGCATTCTTCTGCGAAATGAAGGAAAATTGAGACTCATACAAAGGAAAGAGTGCACACACCCTGAGCTCATATTAGAACAATGTGTGATGGCGAGCCTATCGGTGTGATGTGACGTCCCCACCAAGGACAACATACGCTCTACATCATCAGCTCTTCTCTCACCTTCTTGACGATGCTGCCCTTCTTTCCTTCGCGGACAGTATAGTTGATATCCACCCATTGCAAGTCCACGCTCTCGAAATGGCTGGTTGTCTTGATCTCCTTGGGGGTGGGCATATCGCTATGGGTCGTATTAACAGCGGCCTCCTCCAGGCTGTTGAGTGTAGAAGAGAGACAGAGAGAGTGGACCAGAGTGAGTGAAGACTTTAAATCTGCATACGACTATTGCTCAATCAGAGAATCACTTGCACATACCCAGTGGGGGACCGCGGCACGGCTTGAACGGCGGTGCGAGTCGGAGGAGGAAGAGGAGGAGGTGCAGTTTTCGCCGGAGAGGATCCGGACGGAGGAGTGAAACGCAGGCGTTCGTGGGCCGCACTGATATATTTCGATATAGAATTCATGCTTGGTTCTGTTGAGGGCTATATGTATGTGTTGTGGGGGGAGTTAGCGCGCATGTGTGGGGACACAGGAGGCAGGAAAGTAGAAAGCCGTTGAAAACTTGCGTTAACGGAGAATCAAAAATCGCTTCCATCATGACCCCCGATGAAGACGAATCACAGCCCTTGAAAGCACGTGATTCTGCCCAGAAAACCTTGAAAGAGACTGAACCTGCCCCCGGAGGTTTTCCCCAAGGCTTTTGCTGTCCTCCATGCCGCAAGACTTATCGCGCAAAGCCTCCCCTATGATTTCCTGATCCACAACAGCAGGACCCCTCCATCGCACCACTCTCAGCGTTTTCGTATGACTACCACCACACCATCACTACAAGACAAAAACATCAGTCCTGAATCTCTCCGCCTGTTGGCCCGAGAAGGGAAATTCACATGCAACACTTCTGGATGCTGCCCCGGCTACGTGCAGGCTAACCTTGTTATTTTGCCGCGCGAGCACGCCTTCGACTTCATGACCTTTTGCGTGCGCAACTTTAAAGCCTGTCCCCTCCTAGATGTTACGGATCCAGGTAATCCCCACCCGCCCGCATGGCTCGCCAAGGGTGGTGCCGATTTGCGGACAGACTTGCCAAATTATCGAGGTACGTGTAAGGTTTAAAGCTTCAGTGGGAGTGAAGAAATTTAAGAAAGAGAATTCGACCCATTTTATCGAGGTGCACTCTCAAATTCCTCGGCGATACAGCCACGAAACATGAATTGAAGGAGTAAGAGCGTCATTCATAACTCAGCCATATATCGATCATTTCTACCCTTCGCAACCACAGTGTGGCAAGACGGCACACTCCTCCATGAGGTCGGCGACATTCGAGCCTTTTGGCGACAGGACTCTGTAGCCTTCCTTCTTGGTTGCTCATTTTCCTTTGATGAAGCCCTCCTGCAAGCCGGCCTGCCAGTACGCCACATCCAAGAAGGCAAAAATGTTTCCATGTACAAAACTACCATCCCGTGCCGTCCCGCAGGGCGCTTCAAAGGGAATATGGTCGTGTCCATGCGTCCGTTTCATCCCCAGCAAGTCAGCCACGTTATCCAAGTCACTTCCCGATTCAAGGCCGTCCATGGCGCACCAGTTCACGTGGGTGATCCTGCCGCTATCGGCATCGCTGACTTAAGCAGACCAGATTATGGAGAGGCTGTCTTGGTAGCCAAGGGGGAGGTGCCTGTGTTTTTTGCATGTGGTGTCACCCCACAAAATGCCGTATTGACAAGTAAACCGAGAGGGATTGTGATTACACATGCCCCAGGTGCCATGTTCGTGACAGATGTGTTGAATGAGGCCTTGACGTTGAGTTAAGCTGGACTGCAAAAGAAAAAAGAAAACGAAAAGCACGGTAAAAGCGTTATCAGCGTCTTTTTGGCTCTTGGCCCATTCCATCTCAGTTCCCACGAAATGCGTTGAGTTCTTAACCTCGGTAACAAATGCCAAAATTATAAATTTACAAGCATATACACACTACTGTCTATACGTACATAAACAGATATCCGTCTAACCTATCAATTTGGCTGGCCAAAATCTTCTCCCTACCTCGTTCCATAAAATGAAAACAATTTCACTCCAAACGCACATACCTGCAGGTGATACATTTACTCATGACATTCTGTTATACCAAAGCTCCATCAAATCCCCTTCCCCCAGTTTGAACAAGACCGCCGCCACCCCCACCACGGCCGCCGCAGCCACCCAGAGTGAGGTGGAGGAAGGCGGCGACGAAGCCGACGACCACAACGCCCCTTTTTTCTCGTTACCCACAACACCCGCCGCTGATGGCATCTGGACTCCCGCTAGGTAAGCCTGTCGGCGTCGCTGTCTCGTGTGTTTGCACCGGACACTCCGTCCTTCCTCCCGTCGTCGATCTTCGCGCAGCAACCAATCAGGGGGAGCTTCTTTTTTATACCATTCCACATGAGGAAAATTCAAAGCGTGCACTTCTTTCTTCCTCGCCAGGTCTCTCAAGAAAGGGTGACCATGCAGTCGAACGAGTTTGGCAGGAGGAAGGGAGAGAAGCAAGCGATGTGCACGGGCGATGAGGGTTTCCACCGGTAAGTCGGGACGGGAGGCAAGGCGGGAGAGGAAGGAGTGGACTGCGGAGAAGTCCTTGTCCTCCAAAGCAAAAAGCTCGGTTTTGGCTTCCAGGATCATGGCGGCGGCAAGGTAGAGAGGAAATAAGGGAGGGCCTGAGAGAAAGGCATCGAACAATCGAGCTGTTATTTCGAGATTATGACAATCATGCGCCCACCAAGCAATGACCCATGGCAAGCACACGTATGCGTGGATGCCACACGCCCGGAGGCAAGCACCGACGTCGCCATCAGCAGCTTCGACGAGGGGGAGAAGCAGTTCTAATAGAGGGGTGAGCACAGAGAAGTCTGGTCGGCGGGTATAATCACCTAGATAGTAGAGGGCTACCCGCTCAGCAACTGCGAAGCAAAGATCATCGTCTTCAGTCATGACGAGGACGAGGACAGAGAGGACGTCGTGAAAACCTTGATAGTAGTGAAGAGTCGGATGCTTGCTCATCAAGGCGTTGATCATCTTCGCTAGCAGCCTTCTTCGACTCCCTCGCTTCCGCTTCTTGGCATGCGGCATGTGGTAGTGCCAGAGCGAGCGAGCGACGTCACGCCCGATTTGGTCACTCCATTGATTGCGCGCCACTTGGTCATGGAAGGAGGGCTGAGATTCGAAGCGGTTGAGGCCCAATAGCTTTGGCCATATCACGGATCGAAGCGCATTGTTACAGAATCCATCACCGGGGGCCAGGGCCTACGAAGGGGGCAGAGATGCGGAAAGGGTTCAATTAGGAGGACGTGTGCGTGCGTTGTGGGCAAGCGAAATGGGTCTTGGTGGGAGGGGTTTAAATAATTGTAGGACCCCAGCACGTTGAGGAGAGCTTCAGGGCAACATGTATGCATCGGGATCGCGGGTAGGGCAAGCGAAGATAAGGGTTTTGGGAATCTGCCAATGGGCTTGTGGAAATCGATTTCGATGGCGACTTACCAAGGCCCTAAGCTTCTCCAAAGGCACAGGATTTTGGACGATGAGATCTCGAATGGCCTTCTCTCTTTGTGCCATGGAGGTACTGCGGCTGTTTCTTCTGGCATCCTCAGACATTGAGTGCCTGGGCAGCCCCTAGGGATTGTGGGCGGATAGCGGGGTGGGAGGGAGGGAGGGAGGGAGGCTCTCGGCTGGCTAAGTCAACGAGTGGCCACTAGCGAGACTCCAGCTCCAGGGCAGGTAGACAACGAGACGTTCGTATTGTTGCTGCTCCTTTCCTATCAGTGCATACCTGTATCTTGTGTGTGTGCTGTGTTAGTGCGGCGGACCACTTGACTGTTGCACCTCGGACTTGCAGTTCGGCGATGCGGTAACGATGCCCCCCCGTCGCATCCCAGTGACCACTCTAAAGGGCTCACAATCAACCACATATCCCACCACAGGCACGAGGACGACCGGGTACTTTTGTACTGGCGCTGAGGCGACACTCTGGCCAACTCCTACGACCTGTAAGCCCAACGAGTAGCTGAGCCGCAGCCATGGCCATCTCCATAGCTTGGTTGCTGCTCCCTATGCTCAAGCTCCTGCTGCTGATGGTGACAGGATTACTAATGTGGTTCTGGCGGCAGCAGAGTAAGAAGAGAAAATGGCTTCGGCTGCAAGTCTCGCTCTGGCCGGGGCTCTCCGTGAGCGTACAGCATGCCGCCTGGGACCCCGCCACGTTCCTGCTGCGTGCCGTAAACCGTGCTTTGCATAGCAGCCCCTTACCCTTTCGGATTGAGGCCATCACTTTCCACGAGATGCGCCTCTCATTACCTTGGAGCGAGGTCTTTAGAATACGCTTCTGGCGCCTCCATTTGCGAGGACTCTACCTGATAGGCCGCATGACCCACCTAGAGGAATGGGACGAAGAAGCAATGCTCCGCAACGCCGTGGCTCTCAAGCGACAGGAGGCGGACTTGAGCACTTTATTAGTGGAAAAGCACATTTTGTCAAGCGTTGGTCCGTCGTTGTCGCTGTCTCCCGCACCAGTCTCGCTAACTCTGCGGTGCCTCGATCATTTGCTTAGCGGCGTACACTTGGAGCTTGAGGCCTTTCGCTTGCGTGTCAACGACTACAAATCCGACAGCTGCATGGGCTTGCAAATCAGTCATTTGTCATGCGGCCCCTCATTTGTACATACCAATAGCAGTAGCAGTAGCAAGAGCAGTTCTAGTGGTAGTGACAGCAGCAGCAGCGGAAGCAGCAGCGGCGGCAGCAGCAGCGGACGGACGGAAGGTGGAGCGGTAATTCGGCACATGGAGGCGGAGCGACTAGTTCTCTATGTAGACCCAAAAATTATAGCATCATCATCATCATCATCATCATCATCATCATCATCATCATCATCATCATCATCATCATCATCATCATCATCATCATCATCGACATCTAACCCTCAAGAGCAAGAAGCAGCACACCTGCCTATTTGTGAAATTTGCCGCACCACCGTCCAGATAGAGCTACCTGACGTCGGAGCAGTGATTGGCGCATCAGGCTCCCGCCCAGGTGGTAAAAAGCGACGACTGACAATAAGTGGCGCCATCGCTGGTTTGCGAGGAGAGCTACGTCCGGCGCAAATGCATCATTTCGTCTTTCATCTTTTGCATGTGTTCTTTGGAGGGGCTCATCGAGCGTGGCGCGCCGCCGTTATTCAGAAACATGGAGAAGAGGGCTGTCGAATGCTGCGAAGGGAGGAGCGAGAGCATTATTTAGCCCTAGACCGGCAGTTGCAGGCGCTCGAGGGCAGTAGCCCACCAACGGTAGGAGGAGCAAAAGGAAGAGAATGGGCAGCAGCAGCAGTAGCAGCAGCAGCAGCAGTAACAGCAACAGCAGCATTACCGCCGTTGCGTTGGCTGAGCGAGGGGGCAGTTAAAAAATACGAGCTGAAGAAGGGCTTGGCGGCAATGGAGGAGGTGATGTCATATGTAGAGATTGTGCATCTAAGATGCCAAGCCAGGGAGTGGGGTCGACGTGGACTCGTGGCAGCAGCAACGGCTATAGCGACAAAGAGGGCGATGAGTCTAAATGATGATGCGGCAACAATGGAGCTGACGGGCAGAAGAAGCGTGCCTTTGGTGGAGAAGGAGTTGGAAGTGGACGATAGCCACCCGCTGGTTGCAGAATACGCGGCGTTGGCGAGTGTGTTGGCCCAGGTGCGCGCGCAGTATTTATTTGATAGTAAAGCGATCCGGGAGATTTGGTTGGAGACGGTGCGGATCGAGGATATCGAGGTAAGTGCGAATAGAGGTGGAGGGAGAGAGGGAGGGTGAGAGATTGCGAGACAGAGAAAATGGAAAAGTCGTATCGGATCTTCATTACCCGCTGACAAACCCCCTTGTCACCCCTTCTAAATATAATTAAATAGATTGAATGGTATGGAGCAAATAGGTCGCATGGGCACATTTCAGCACCTCTGGACTTTGATGGTCCCTTGGAAGTGACGGTGCACGCCGCCTGCCTGTCAGGCGACATCCGCATTTTGCATGTGCTAGACTCTTCAGGGATTGCCGTCGGTGAGGATGGATTGCAGGAAGAGCCGGACCAGGGGTGGTTACAGATCAACACGCACTTGGAGCGTTTCTGTTTTGTCAACGCAGCACAGGAGGCCGTGAAGCACGTGACGCCTCTTTTGCTCTGCGGCCCTCATGGCGAATCTCAGCAAGCAGAACCTACAATGACAGCAGATGCTGGCCTGCTGCAACAGCAAGTGCATTGGAGCCTGAAGCTCTGGAGTTCAGGCAGGCGACACGAGTCCCTGTCTTTTGAAGAGTGCCGTCTCGCTGGCTACATCCCGCGGGTCCTGAGTGTGATCTCGGCGATCGTCGCCCCTTTTCGTCCTCCTGCTGTTCGGTACTGGACCCACGATGTAGATCTTGCAGCCTTCTGGGGTTGGGGAGGACCGGACAGTCTTCTGGAGGACGAGATCACCCGTCGAGGGTCTCTCTCCTTCATGGTTGAAGAAAGCAGTAGGTCCACCTCCTTGTCCAATTCCTTCGACAACAGCATGGCCGATCCTCTATCTACTGTTGCGACAACGGTGGACGGACCATCAACGAAGCCACGGGAACGTGTCTGTGGGACCGCCCCTCGCTTGTTGGAAGGGTGGTGGTTGCGTTATTTTGTCGGCCTAGAAAGATGTGAAATTTTGCTAATCGCAAATCCTGAAGACGCAGAGAGCGCGATGCTCTCAGCGAAAGTGTCGGCCACCGCGCTGGTGGCTTGTGCGCCAGTGACAGGGGAAGCCATTGACCTCAAAGTGGAATTCTTTGCCTTGTTGCCAACTGTGCTGGACAGGGACCGACGGTGGCTCCATCCCCAGACTCTCCCTGTGACGTTTCCTAGGGCCTTGCATGAGGGTCCTCGTGGCGCGGGGCTGTGGCATGCAAAGCGGATGCTTTTGCAACCTTTGCAGGCGACATTGCACTATTCGCTTGAATCTCGACGGGCAGAAAATGCCCTCGCTGCCCTCACCACGGCGTCTGTTGTAGCTACTGCTGTTGCTGCCGTCGAAGCACAAGAGGAAGAAGTAGTACAACCTCTGATGCTGCATCATTCCCCCTCGCGGCGCCGCCGGATAATGAGCGAGCGGACAAGTAATCCTTGGGATGCCGAGGCTCGCATCCCGCGGTGTGTCCAGCTAGATATTGGACAGGCTCAATTTTTGTTTGAGGCGACAGCAGGGGCAGCGGGTGAGGGGGAGCAAGTAGTGGTGGCCCGTGCGATCAAAGAGGCGGATGCGTTGATAACTCCAGCACTTGTCGTTCGTTGTGGTGGGCAAAGTCATTTAATTAAAGCTAATAGTGGCGCCGGTAGTGACAGTAGTAGCAATAGAAGCAGCAGCAGTAACAGAAGCAGCAGCAGCAAAGTGAAGGTGACGCCTACTTCGCCGCTGCCATCCTCGCCGATGTCGATGTCGTCGTCCCAACCGGCTGCTGCTGCTGCTGCTGCTGCTACTGCAACGGCTTATTCATCCTCACTTTCGTGGATGGCGAACTTTGAGGTGGCCTTGAAGTTTGTGACGGCCGAGATGAGCCCGCAGGGAGATGTTGAGGTGATCTTGGATGTGGTCGATCTGGGGCCGCCAAAGAAAGGGGTAGATGAGGAGGAGGAAGAGTGGCCTGTCGTCGCGACAAGCGCCTTACTGCTCGAGCCGCCGCTGGATGGTGACAATGATGACGATGACGAAAGTGACAGGACACAAGAACCTAGTAAGGGCTACTACCGGCAGAAGCGGGAGGTGGAGCTAGCTGGTTTAGGCCCTTGGGAAGGCCTCGTAGGGCGTCTGAAAATGGATGTGGAAATAGGATTGCGACTGTTGGCTGTGACAGTGCACAAATGTCAGCATCTGCTGACCTTAACAGAGGACGCAGGGCGAGAGACTCGTCCTTTTTTAGAGGTAAGTGTTGGGGAGCTGCATAGCCAAACGTACCAGCTGTCAGGCTTGCCCGATGAAGTGATTGAGCACGAGATGATCTTTGCGGCAGAGGGTACGGCGCCGTTGTTGTCAGTAGAACTCAAGACGCTGGAGGGACGAGCCCATGAGCGTGTTCAGGCACAGGCCATGATGGCGGTGGGGCGAGATCAAGGGCTGCTTCCATTGAAGGATCCGAAGGGTATAGTTATGTGTGAGGTCTCCGTGAGCGCCCACTGGATCGATAGCCTCAATGAGTTGGTAGTCTCAGCAGCTACTGCTACTACTACTATTGGCACAGCCGGAGGGGCGATCAGCAGACAGCCGATGACGTTTGCACAGGCTTTGTCGAGGTTTCAGCGGCAATCATTTGTGATGGAGCCGGAGGCGGCCATCGTCCAGACGATTTCTGTCGATCTGTCTGAGGTGTCGCTCAAAGGTACAGAGATGGACTTGGCGCTGTTGGTGGCGACGTTACACAGTCTACGAAAGAAGCCTTCTGCTCGCTCTGCCGTTGGTGTCGCGGGTGACGGTGGGGTTGGAGCAGGAGATGGAGAAGGTGGTGGAGGAGGAGGGGGTATGTTGACGCGGCGCATCTCTCGAATCAATAGCATGAGCCAGATGAAAGATGTGGCGGACGGGGACGCTCGGGAACGGTGGTGGAAAAGAACTATTTATGGGATTTTCAAGGATATCGACCAGGACAAAGATGATCGCCTCAATCGCAATGAGTTGATAGAGATGCTGCATCGCTTGGCGGCGGATTTGTACTTGACTCGTTCTGAAGCCTCTGTGCAGATAAATCGACTTCTGCATAGTATGGAGTGGAGTTACAGTGGGGAGGGAGGAAAGGAGAGCAAGGAAGAAGAAGCCATGTCTTGGCTGGGCTTCAGGGAGGCATTGGTGCGCGCGGTGGAAGTGTATGAATTTGAGCATGCTGGTTGGCTGCTCAACAGTGTCCGTTGCCGAGAATTTTCTTCCGGGAGCGTGCTTCGTAAGGCCTTTCCTACCTTGGCCTTGGCTCAGGCCTCCTCCAATTACTACATCAACTTCTCATCCTCCTCCCTGAGTGCAGCCGCGGCTCGCCAGTCATTAGCCGGACACCTCGCTCGCCTTCAGCCTGGGCTTTCTGATCCGCTTGCTGCGTTTTGGGACCTGCTCGAGCACGAAACGAAGGCACGGCGGAGTGGAATGGATCTGGGCGTGCACGTGGAGCCTGGACAGAGTCCCAGCCAGGCCCACGCGGCACTGCAGGCGATGCTGGTTCGCGCGCTAAAAAACTACAAGTTGGCCAAGGATACCTGGCGCCTTGTGGTGGTGCCGGCCTGGCATGGGCTACCGGTGTTGCGGGGCGTCGATCGGGATGGATACGAGCTGATGGGGGCGCCTGTGTCGGTTGGGGATGCTGTCTATAGCGACATAAAAGGCGCTGAGCTGATCTCTCTCCCGCCTGTCCTCGCTTCTCAGGTCCTAATGGGTCTTCGTACCCCGCATCGGGATCGCAAGGCGCGGGGTCCTCATGTGGTGAATTTGCACTTGAGTACAGCGGCTACTCTTTACGTGTGCTACGATAGAGCTATTTCCAAAATCCCTGCTTGGCTTACGGATACGGGCTTCTGCGACACCCGCCTATTTGTACGCACCACCACGGCAATGTACCGCGTGTGGGCGCTGACAACGTCAGCACCTGGCAGCATTGTGTTGGGGGGAAACGAGGGATTTGGTAAAGGCAAGGGACGGCAAAAGGAGGCGTTCGAATGCTTCAACTACTTTGTCTTGATTAGCACTGTCCCTGAGGCTTCGCCGCCCACGACCGCCGTGCCCTTGCCCGCGCGCTGGCTGTTGCAGGAAACCAGCCCGGCGTATCTAGGAGGACAGCCACTGCACGACCATTTGTTTGCGGCTCTGGGGGTGGGCGGAGCACGGCTTGCCCCCCTTCGAAACGCTTACGCTAAGGACACGGGCAAGGAGGAGGGAGAAAGTGCATTGGTCGCCGGACGACCCTTGCATATGGAGTACAATTTCCACTTGCACTGCCCTGGAATTTATCTGGGCTTGCTGGATGGTCGCAAAATTCGACCTTTGACATCAAAGCTGGATGTAAGGACTCAGGCTGTGACGGCTAACGTCTCACTGGAGCGGCCTCTAGATGCGGAGGAGGCCAGCTGGCTAGGGTTGGGCCGCACCGATCGACTGGAGGGGGATTTGGAGCTCGTTTCGCTGGCGGTTTCCTACTTCAATTCGTCTTTATCGGTGCGCGAGTTTGTGGTGGAACCGTGGGGCTGCCGTTGTGTCATGCGTAACCGACTTGATTCTGCTATCACCACCGTACGGGTTGATGCTCCTAGGCATTTGAACATCAATATCTCGCCGAGCCTGTCGGATGTACTGCAGGGCGTGTGGCGGCCTCTGCGGTTTGATAATCGGCGGTACCGCGCTTCATTTGAGGCACCCTCTGATATCAACCGAATTGCGCGTGTTGTGCTTGTAAATCGGCTTGGCGTGCCCCTCCTTTTGCGCCCTGCTTCCTTCGGGTGCCGCATCGTGGCTTGGTCTCAGCCGCAGCAGCAGGAGCAAGGAGAGGAGGTGGAACAGCAATTACAAAATGAGGACACGGCAGGGGCAGAGGATGTACTTCCACACGGTAGCCCGCGGCTTGTTGTGCTGGAGGAAGGAGGGCAGGTTGAATTGGAGCTTGAACAGCCGCTCCCCTCCCAGCAAGCAGCGTCATCAGGACGCGTAGCCGCCAGCTCTTGTCATCGGATCAACCTTCAGCCGCTTGGCTGGAAGCCTGTCGCACAAGTGTCCGTGGGCTTGGCGGGTGCGCAGGCCTATCACCTTTTCCCTGCTCACCGCCACCGAGTGCCCATTCGACGGGCGCCAGCTCCGTCAAAACCGCCTCCAGCTAAGAAGCAGGCGACAAGTGGGAGAGGGCTCTTGTCACCCGCCCCAGCCCACAAGAGAAAGCAGAGCAACAGCAGCCAGCAACAGCAATCCTCCTCGCACGCCGACGTGAGCCTCAGCCACAAGATTCTCATGGTCGTTGATGCGAAGGAGTATCGGGACAACACGGTGACAGGGCAAGGCAGTATCACCGCCGCAGCCTTGCACGTGGAGGTGAGGACGAATGTCCGCCTTATGAACATGACGGGTGTGGTGGTGGATGCCAAGCTCGGCCGAGGTGGAGATGGTGTGAGGAGTTTCCTGCTTCCTCAGGATACGATGGCAATGCCTCTGAGTATTGTGAGACAACAGCCTATGCTTAGTGTGCGTCGTCTTTCGGAGGGCGATGATCACGAGACCCACTCTCCGGGTATGGGAATGGAAGACTCGGGGGTGTTGCTTCATCCAGCTCTATTTGACGTACGCACGCATGAGGCTCTTCGGAGGACTCGGGGACTGGAGGAACGTTCTTTATCGCTACATTATCGTGTGCTTGGGACAGTGGTGACAGGCGTTGATGACGTCGGGCGGGTTAAGATAGAAGAAGTAAAATTTTTGCAGGAGGGATTTGAGAGCAAAGAAATCAGGACGGTAGACGCCGAAGAAAAACAGCAACAGCAAGAGCCGCAGCATACGCTTGAGAAGACAACCATAAAATCACCATCTTCTCCGCCAGAAGCGTCCATCAAAATTGCTCGGTCGCCCACGACACCGCAGGCCGTAGCCGTGGACTGGACCCTGGCCATCCTCTCACCATACCAACTGAGCAATACATTGCCTTGTTTGATTGAAGTCGAAGCCTTCCAACCCAAACATCTGCCGCAACGCAAACGTATTCGGACCAGGTCCAACAGCGGCGACGGGAAAAAGAGCACCGCTTCTGGATTACCAACTTCCTCGATGTTAACATCGTCGTTGTCCTCCTCCTCGTCGGCGGAGGCGAGGAAGAGGCGGACTGATCCTGCGTCAGACCTTTTCTCATTCCCTATGGGTTTGATGCCTTTGGTGTCTTCGACCGCGGGTACCGGGGTCGACATTGATACCGACGAAACCCGCGGGAATGCCAAGGACAAAGCTCGAAGCGTGCATTCGCCCACGTCATCCGGCGGAGGGCAGGAGGGATTGTGCGACGATGGAGGGCAGGAGGAGGCAGAGATAATGCATGCCACTGATATTGGAGGTATGGCGACAGCGGTCCTGGGGCCAGCAGAGGATATGGAAATGGTGTGGGGTGGGCGGCTTAGGAGTGGAAACCATGCCAATCTTGAGCTAGTAAAGCTTGATCGCGCGCTGTATATCCGCGTGCGGCTGATATTAGAAAAGCATCCGGGGCCCTGGTCTGTCCCTGTGCACATTCCGTCATGGACGCATTTGGACCGTGTGGCTTTCAATGACGATCGGGAGTCGGGAAGGAAGGAGAGATTGGATGTGTCGTGGATGAATGGTGGTGGGGAGTATCATGGCGACATTCGATTTGTGCGACGTTGGCGATTAAAGGGACTGCGACGACTGGCAGTGTGTGCGGACTATTGGATCTTGAACAAGACTGGCTTGGCCTTGAGCTACCAGCCGACGCCTCTGCCCGACGCAGGAGGCCGCATGGGCTCCCCACGTATCGATGAGGCGGCGGTTGCGACAGGCAATGGACAGGATACGGAGCCAGCGCCTCGGCATTCCCCCTTTCCTCCTGAGCGGACAATAGCTGCAGCGGCGGCAGGAGCAGCGGCACCGGGTGCGGAGCGTCGTTTGATTTCGGATGGCATGCACCGCGCTTGCTTTGGGCGCACCACTCGCGTACCACTACTATTGGGTTGCCCCGCCAAGACCTTGCGGATAATGCCGTATGCTTTAAGCCAGCAAGCAGTGGAGGCACCTCTGTACCTGAGCGAGTTACGCGTCGATGGCAAGGACCGGGCATTGCCTGTCGTGGTTCATCGATGCCGGGACCCGGGATTTCCTTTATTTGCCGATTCGGAACTGCGCGTGGTGGAGCTTCCCGCGCAATTACAGGAAGCGTTGCGGCGACCAGATGGGTTGTTGTGTGTTTTACGGGACCGGTGGCGGCGGGATCTGACATCTGCCGAGCAGCTGGATCAGCAAAATTGGATGGAGACGACGGTGTTTACTGTGTCGGAAGACAGCTATGTTTATGCCTTCTTCTGTGTCAAGGATGAGGAAGGCAAGGAGAGTGTGGAAGGAGGAAAGGCCCGTCCGCTGCCTGCTTGGCTTTTGCACGAGGGGTTTCGTGCCCCTCACAATAGTGGACCCTTTTTGACCTCAGAGCCTCGCACGCGCTATGTGCCTTACCGCCGCTTCTACTCAAAAGGCAGCACTGTGCGGCTGGGTGGTCCGAGGAGAAGTGGATCCGCCATGGCAGGATCTTCTCCTGTACACTCTAACGGCATTGACTTGTCACGCAGCGGTGCGAACACGACTGGCAGTATCCAATATTCTAATCAGCAACAGCATCTGCCGATGCCACCACCGCATTTGCAGGGTATCTCGAGCCTTTCCTCCGTCGCCGAGGATGGGGACAGTATTGAAAGAGCAGCTGCAGCATCGACGATGGCCGTTGTCAAGCTCAAAGACGGCAAGTCGCCCAAGGCTGAAGCCGCCGAGCCAATTGAGGTGCAGGTGGTTTTAGTGGTGACTCGTGCGCAGGAGGAAGAAGGATCGATGGAGTTGGACGTTCGTCAAGTGGAAGTGGAGCGTTCGATCAGCGATCGTATGCTCTGCAGTCGACAATACGCGTTGCTCCCCGATTTCGGTCTTGGTGACCCCCTTTACATTGATCGAAAAGCCTCTGAGTATGCCCTGGACTTTCTTCCACCCGCGTTAACGGACATCCCCTTGGTTGCAATTCAGACTGCGCAAGGCGACAAGCGTGGTGGAAATTCCTTTGCTCTAAGTTTCAGTGCCTGTCGGCCCTGCACGGTGTTTGTGGCGTATGATGGCCGGGCCAAGTCAGTACCTGAATGGTTGTCTCGTCTCGTCTTTGAGCCAACAGGCTGGACCATTCCAGGTCCCAACGGCGATTTTTCCTTTGAGCTTTACAGACGTACCCTCCCCGCGCATACCACCCTCCGACTTGGCGGCAACAATGCGCATGGCGCCTGTGGACCCAAGACCATGTATCTGGTGTGGCTCGCTCCCTTGTCGATGTCTTTAAGTTCTGCTACAATTGTCTCACCGACGCCAACGCCGCGGTCGTGGTCCTCGTCTGTGGAAGATGAGGCTTGGCACCAGAACGAGCTACTGGATGATAGTAGCAAAGTCGTGGATTTGACTTCTGGCAAGACGAGCAACAGCGCAGAGATGAACGACGATCTGGCTTTATATTGGGATAGTAAGGAAAATGGACGCTTGCGTCTCATGGCTCCACCGTTTGACACGCTGGGCCGAGATTATTCTTCCCCTTTCAATGTGGACGCGATCAGCACAACGGGTCAGCTCGAGACGCCCAGCGCCGTGTTTGGAGTGTCTGTTAAGTCTTTACCGGGCCTTTTCCATCGGACGCGAGCCGTGACGCTTTGGCCTCGCTTTATCGTCATCAACCGTTTGCATGAAGCTGTAGATGTGCTGCCTCTGTTGCGGCCCACCTATCTGGATGTGCAAGGCGGAGGGGGAAGCAGCAGTCGCATCCTGCGCGGTACCATGGCCTCGATAATCAATCGATCGTCTTCCACGATGGAAAAGATGGCGACGGGACCGGACAAGAAGGCCAAAAGCAAGGCAGGTGGGACCGGGAGTGGGAGCACGGAAGGCGAGCTAGGTAAAACCAGTGAAGCAACATTTACCAGCAGCGCAACGATAGACCACCTTACCCCTGCCGAATGTTATGGAGTCCTCCATCCAGGGGAGTGCATGGTAGTCTACGGCTTCGTACCGTTGCGATCATTGCCCTCTAGCCTGTTGCTTCCACCGCGACTGAAAAAAGCACGCACGGCCGCCCTCCAGCAACCACACATACTTCAATTCAAGGATGAGGACAAAGACGACCCGTCAGTGGCGCGTGCCCTTTGCTTCCGCCTCCACGACACCAAAGCGCGCGACGAGATAGAGCAGGTGGCCTTTTCGCATGCTGTGTTGACCGAGGGCGTGGGCGAGACGTGTGTGTGGTTTTGGCGAGACGCTCAGGGAACAGACGCCGGGCCCTTGATTTCGGCTAATGTTGATGTTCATGCCTCAACGGTGTTTATGACTCTTCGGGATAGCACGCTCAGCCCGCCTTATCGCATTGAGAATCGCTCTAGTTGGGCTTTTCTCCGGTGCAAGCTGTCGGGTATCTCGGGTGATACATTGGCGGTGGGGCCCATGGCTTTTAAGTCTTTTTCGTGGCAAGACCGTGATCACTTGCATCAGCTCAAGGTCTCGGTGGAGTTCGAAAGACAAGTAGAAGATGCAGGAAGAGGAACAGCAACGGCTGCTATTATCGCCACGGGGGACTTTTCGCTGGACGAAGTGGGACCAAAAGAGACGTTAGTTGTGCCAGGCAAGGCTTTTTGGGGAGGGGGAGGGGTAACTGGGGCGGTGGGTAGCGGCTCAGGGCTGGGAAGAACCCTCAGTCTTAGGACCCGTCGCTTGCCGCAGCAGAAGCTGTACGCCCACGTCTCAACGGCGGGCCGAACGCGCGTGATAACTTTTTCGGATATGGCCCTTGCGGAGATTCAGAACCCACGAAAGGAAATGGCATTATCGAGTTGGACCTGGTCTCTGTTTCAAGAGCTATACAACTCGCTTGACATTCACGTAGGCCTAGCTGGTCTCACATTGAACTTGCTTGATATGGATACTTCGGGACGGCGGGTGGTGGAGTTGCTGTCTCTTACTCTTGATCGTCTGGAGGCTAGTAAGGAGGGTGGAAAGGACAGGGCACAGCTGGCGTTGTACCATGTGCAGGTAGATGACATGCGGCCCCATGCGATTCTTCCCGTTATCCTCCAGCCAGCTGATTCGGGATGGTTTACACCCACCAGACGATCGGGGCGCAACAAATCGACGGCAGCAGGATTAGGAGGAGGAAGTGCGGAGAGGGGTAAAAAGCAGGCGACACAGAAAGAGGAAGTAGGAAATGTGACCTCAGTACTGCTGCCTTTGATTCGAGTCATGGCTGAGCCAGAGCTGCACACTCCCTGGTCGGAGGTAGTGCACTTCCGTGGGCTGGAACTCGGAATACAGGAGCTAGAGGTCCGCTTGGACGTGGATGCCCTCCTCTCCATCATCGCCTATATTGGCCGTCTCTCCGCCCCAGACTCCGAGCGAGAAGAAGGCGCGGCTGCGAGCGTTCATCATTATGGCCAGCACCAGCGGCATCTATCCCCGCGTAGCCTTCGAACGGGTACTGGCATAGATGACAAGTCCTTGTCGTTGGTCCGCCGACTGTTGCGCTCCAAGGTGCGCGTGCCCGAGGCAGTTTTGGGGGAGAACATCGGTCAGCGGCTCGTTTACATCGAGTTATTTCACCACTCCTCTTTGATCGTGTGCCTGGAACTCGTACCAGGGGCAGGGAATTTCCCGTTACGGCGAGAAAAAAACAAGCAGGCAGCAGCTGCAGCTGTGGCGGCGGGGGGAAGGCTGGACGGTGGGGTGAGCTTAGACCCTGATATGGATGAGGCGTTGGTAAGTGGGCTTGAGTTGATTGGCACAGGGTTTGTGCAGCTGCTGACAGACATGGCTAGAAGCCTTGCACAGTTGAGTGGGTTGACTTTAGTGTTCAATGAGTTGTTGCTGACACATTATTTTGGGAGTCATTATGATTTGGGGCATATCGTTGCATTGTCTCTCCGTCAGCAGGCGTTGACGCAGAGTTACAAATTTTTGGGTGCTATGGATCTGCTCGGAAACCCCCTCAATCTCTTTTTGGGCTTTGGCTCCGGTGTGGTAGAATTCTTCAGAAAAACACAAGCGGAGATGGTAGGCGATGCGGATAGCAAAGGGGAGGGATTGCGGCGATTGGCCAAAGCGGTGATCGGCGGGCCGTTTTCGAGCGTAAGTAAAATCACGGGGACGGTGGCATCATTACTGGAAGAGGTGGTGGGCGTGCGAGGGGAGTCGGGCGGGGGTGGGGTGCGCGGAGGAGATGGAGGCATATCGTCGGCCTCCTTGGTCGCGGGGGGGCAGGATGAGGATGCCGCTGGTGGTGGCGTGGGAGGCCGCGCTGCCCCACCGCAGCACTTGGGAGAGGGCATTTTGAAGGGTGGGGAGGTGTTTTATCGGTCGATGAAGAGCGGGGTCAAGAACATCTATGATTTGCCACAGCAGGGAGCGTCACGGGAGGGATTCGCGGGCTTTTTGAAAGGGATGGGAAAAGGAGTGGTAGGTGCGCTTGCCGCGCCTTTGATTGGCACGTTGGGTGGCATTTCGCGGGTGACGGACACGACGGCCTACTTTGACAAGCCCAAGCTCTTTCGACGACGAAGGGCGGCGAGGATGGCGCCAGAGAATCAGGCACTGCCTTTGTTAGAGCTCGGGGATGTGGGGGAAGAGGGAGATAAAGGGTATGAAGAGGGTTTGAAGCGGCAGCAGCAACAGGAGGTAAAGAAAAGACAAGAAAGACCCATGGAGATTTGAGAAGCCTGTCAAAAAAGTGTAAATACAGCCAGAAAGTGCATGTGATAGAGGTATTGACATCATAGAGCTTCTTTGTGTTCAGCAATCGAAAAATGTACGGCCAAATTGCATAGGGATTTAATTTGAACAGACATGTAAATTCACAGATGAAAGTGAGGGCGTAGAATTAAATTACATCATGCCTGTCGTTTGGCTTCGCTTCCGCCACTCTATTATTTTGTAGCTCTGTCGCTTGTTCTAGTGGTTATCCTCATCCACCCATATATCCTTTCGAATGCTGACGGGTACTAACCGTTAGGCTTATTTTTTTTTTTTCGGACCAAAGATCAGAATTTGCAAATCAAGGGAAGACATTTTCGTGCTTTTGACATCTTTCGGCCACATGTGCACCAGTGCTGCGTATTCACTTGTGTGAGGAAGGAAACTTGGCTTTCCCTCCTGTCCCGAGTCCAAAGAAATAAAACAAAAACTTCCAAAATCAAACTATCAATGCGTATTTGATTATCTTTCTCTCGTCTTCCCTCTTTCGCTCACCTTATAGACGTCTGCATTGCATCCACAACCTCGCTGGCTCTCCCCTCATTGTGTGAACGTGGGTGCAAAAATACTTTTGTTGTATGTGGGGCGAGGAGCCTTTTCTATTTCCTCTCAAGACACCTCTCATCTCTTTTTTTCTTCTTCTTTCTTCAGATTTACCTTACCCGCTCATCCGTCCCCGTATCACCATCATCGAGCACCCGAGCGAAGGTCCGACTCGGGTCCCGATACCGCATGAACACTTCTGACAAATCGTGCACGACCTGCGAGAAAATTGGCGTGTTCAACGCATCCAAATTCTCCCTCAACTGGTCCACACTCGTCGCCCCAATAATCGTGGAAGTCACAAACGGCCGGGAATACACCCAGCCCAATGCAAGCTGCCCCATGGATAGTCCATACCGAGACGCAATCTCCTTGTACTCAAAGACACAATCCTGGCTCTGAAGCGTACGATAGCGAGCCATGTAACCCGGAAAGCGATTCAAACGCGCCTCAGACGCTCGTCCCTTGAACATGTACTTTCCCGAGAGCACCCCACCAGCTAGAGGGGAGTAGCAGAGAATGCCCAGATCTTCGTGAGCGGGAGAAGAGATCTCGGAAAGACCCATGTCCATCTCGTTCCGGTAGAGGAGATTGTAACAATTTTGGACGGAGACAACTTCTTCCATGCCCAGGACACGGGCGGTTTCCAGGAATTTCATCACGCCATAGGGGCTTTCGTTGCTCAGGCCTATGTGGCGGATCTTACCGTCCTTTATCAGCTTGCTAAGGGCAGTGAGTTGCTCTTCGAAGCTGACGAAGTCTTCGCGCTCGCGCTGTGTAGTTGAGAAAAAGTCGAGAAAGACGAATCGGATGAGATGTATAACATGTGCATGTAAGCATTAAGTCTGACATCGTTTTCTTCCTTCTCTCCTTTTCCTTGCCTCTCCTTCCTCCCCCCTACCTAAGTCTCCCTCCAACAGGCCCACAAAGAGGAAAGACGAAAGGAAAGGGCAAAACGGCACTCACCGATCGATCGTAGAGATCCACTCCAAACAAATTCAAATACCGATCCGGCCAATGTAACTGCAGCAAGTCGATATAATCTGTACCCAGCCTCTTCAAACTACCCTCCACTGCTTCATTTATTTGCGCCGCCGTCAGTCTCACAGGCCCCCCATCTTTCCTTAACCAGGTCAACACATCACTGTATCCCGTGACTTTGGTCGCAATTATCACGTCTGACCTCTTCCGTTTCTTCAGCCACGACCCAACGATCTTTTCGCTCAATCCATGTGTATCCGGGTCAGCCGGGACAGGATACAGCTCGGCGGTATCGATAAAATTGACCCCATATTCATCCACGGCCATGTTGAGTTGGGCGTGGGCCTGCTCCTCTGTTACTTGCTCCCCCCAGGTCATTGTCCCTAGGGCTACCTCAGAGACAATCAGGTCGCTCTTGCCGAGCCTTCGATAAAGCATGCCATGGGTTAGGCGCTGATTTGCAAGTTGGATGGATACGAGGGGCCGGAAGAAGAAGGTGGAGTGAGAATCGGGTTAGGGCGTGCAGACTGGCGAGAGAAGCACGGACGATAAAAGCTAATCAAACGAGCGAAGTGTGAACAGGGGGAAAAGCCCGCCCCGCGACGAATGCCCATGTGTCACTCAACAATACTCCTAAAACCCATTCCTACGTACCTTGACCTCCTTGACCTTGTGAGCCTTGGCGGCCATGGCAATGCGCGGGTGCGGTTCCCCACTCTTGGCCGCGCCCATCACGTCCATGTATTTGGCAACACGGATGGCGTCGATTCGTCTGCGCTCCAGGTCCTACAAATTGAGAGGTATTGTATGATGTTGTTGGTCGGGTACGTCGAGTAATGCAAGGCATGCTCGATTGGAAAGGAAGACGCTTGGGCAGTGCCCATCTTGGGTCAACGCTCTTCACCCACCACAACCATCGATTTACAACCTCACGTACCTTCTCGTCGTACAAAACCATCGTATCTACTTCCTCTCCGTACTTGGCCTCCCACTCCTCTGGGCTCATAGACGCGTCTGGGTCTTGAATCAACTCGGGCCCGTACCCGGTCTTATCGTCGTCCATTCCCGGTGTGCCTGCGCCGCCCGTGCGAATGGAAAACAGCGGCGCCAGATTCTCGCTCCTCCTCCTCATTGTTGTCATTGTACTTGCTGTCATACTGTCCCTCATCCCCGTTTCCACGCTTCGTTTACTCCCTGTGGCCGGCAGGGTAAACGCCTCTGCCACATTGGTGCTGCGTGGGCCGCACGTCAAAACTACCACGCCAAGCGCGACCGCTCTCGACCACCTTTGCATTTCCCCTCCCCCCTTATGTAAGACAGACAAGCTCCTAGACGTACTGATGCTGTCCTGAGTTGTGTATGCGGTGAATGTGGTTTCGTGTGAGGGACAAGTGTGGTTAAGTTAGCAAGGGCCAGCCAACCGCATAACTGCAACTGGCGAGGCAACAACACGCGAGGCTGCTGACATGACAAGGAATTATGCGCTTAGTCATTACTCCATTTACAGAGCTGCATACACCTTACAGGTAGCCGCGTAAAGCGAAGCAAGGGAATTGCCTCGACCACGTAGCCAGCTGGTTTGACCAGCAACCATTGGCACGCCCTCCTTGCCTTGCACCATGAGCGTCATCGTCGTGGGGTATCAATACAATACGATGATCGCATATCTAACGCTGGCGCTGCGTCCTCCATTACCACAGGTCTCCGGCTTGTTGCAGGGCGCAAGGAACGACACGGAGAAAGCTGAGCTCCCTCTTCACTCTCCCTCGGTGGCGGCAGCGCGGGTGCACGACTAAATTGGCCTTGCATCGATTGATTGACCTCCCCCCTTGGCGCGTCCCACTCTACGTGCCTTCATCCGAACACCTTCGGAAATGTTTGTGGGCAGTCGCAGGGGGTTCTCGCCTTGCTTGTGTTTTAATCTGACACTTTTAATCATCATGACAATTCTGTCACGCATCGTGCTTTCTGCCGGCCCCCGGCACCATGTAGCAGCGTTCACTGCATTGTCCTCCACTTCAAGAGGCCAGCGCCACGCTCCTTCCTCTCGCTCCACGTCTTTCGCCCTTCCTCACACCCGCCGGTCACCATTCTCCTTCGCACCAGCAACGCGACAATACGCAACTACTACAACTACTATCCATCCAACCACCACCACCTCTACAACGACGGAGCCCGCCCGCATCAAAGTCCGCGACATCCTCATTAAAGGCGACGACTCCCTGCTCGGGCAACGCGTCACCATCAAAGGGTGGGTCCGCACGCTCCGTTCGCAAAAAACCTTCAGCTTTATTGAAGTTAATGACGGCAGTACGCTCGGTGGGCTTCAGATAGTCGCGGACGCCGAAAAGGTCGCTGGGTACGAGGCAGCTATTGCAGGCATCCACACTGGTGCGGCAATTGGCGTGGTGGGGACGATCAAAGAATCACCGGGTAAAGGGCAAAAGTACGAAATTTCAGCAGAGACTATTGAGGTGATCGGTGGATGTGATCCGGAGACGTATCCCTTGCAGAAGAAGAGGCATACTTTAGAGTTTTTGCGTGGCATCGCTCACTTGAGGCCACGGACTAACACTCTGGCGGCGGTGTCAAGAGTGAGATCGAGTTTAGCGTTTGCCACCCATAAATTTTTCCAGGATCAGGGATTTTATTACTTGCAGAGTCCGATCATCACGGCTTCGGATTGCGAGGGGGCGGGGGAGATGTTTCGGGTGACGACCTTGCCAGATAAAGTGTCGCTAATTCCGAGGAAGAAGGAGGACAGCGATGCGATCGATTACACGCAAGATTTTTTCGGGGCCCCTGCCTTTTTGACCGTGTCGGGCCAATTATCAGGCGAGGCTTATGCGTGTGCCCTTGGGGATGTGTACACGTTTGGGCCTACGTTTAGGGCGGAAAATAGTCAGACGACGCGGCATCTGGCGGAGTTCAACATGATTGAGCCCGAAATGGCCTTTGCAGATCTGAAGGACAACATGCGTAACGCCGAAGCGTATGTCAAGGCAATTGTCGGACATATTTTGAAGGAGTGTGGAGAGGATTTGGCGTTCTTTGAGAAGTTTTACGATAAGACGTTGGTTGGGCGGTTGAATACGGTAAGGGAGGGAGGGAGGGAGGGAAGGCACACGAGAGCAAATTAATGTCTATGTTTTCTAATCCCTTCCGTTCCTGCAAAGTCAAGCGTTCCTCCCGCTCACACCTTCCCCGATCACTACATGCAGCTGGTCTCCGAGCCCTTTGCCCGGGTGGAGTACAAGGAAGCCGTGCGTTTGTTGCAAGGAGAGATTGCCAAAGACGAGAGCGCGTGGGCTTACCCCGAGGTGGAATTTGGGACTGACCTACAGACGGAGCACGAACGGTGGTTGTGTGAGAAGCATTTCAACAGAGCAACATTTGTGTATAACTACCCAAGGAAAATAAAGGCTTTTTATATGAGGGATAATGAGGATGGGGAGACGGTGGCGGCGATGGACTTGCTGGTGCCGGGGATAGGGGAATTGATTGGGGGGTCACAGAGGGAGGAGCGGCTGGAGAGGCTGGAGGAGAAGTTGAAAGAATTTGGGCTGGACAGGGAGGATTATTGGTGGTACTTGGATTTAAGGCGGTTTGGGGGAGTGCCGCACAGTGGGTACGGTTTGGGGTTTGAACGGTTGGTTTGTTATGTTACAGGGGTGGAGAATATTAGGGATGCCATCGCCTTCCCGCGGACACCGGGAAGTGCGTTGTTTTAGAGAAGGAAGGAGATGCCGCGGACGAAGGAGGGAAAAAATTAAAATCATACAAGACTTATATTGAGAAAAGAGCCTTTGGAAAGTTGGGAGTCGATGGTAAACTTGATTTTTGATGGGAGTTGCTGTGTTGTTCTTCTTTTACATATGTGTATAAGGCCCTTTGTAATTCTCTTTCAAATCCCATTTATCTGGAAATGGGCTGCCAAGGAATGAACGCTTGGCTCAGCCGAAGAAGAGGAGGAGTTCGAAGGGCCATACCCAACACCTCGTCCTCCCCTTCTTCCTCCTCTTCCTCTTCCTCCCCTCCATCCTCGATCGCCCTGTTGTCCTCGACCACCACCCCGGCCCCCAACGCTGCCACGAGCACCGCTTCTACTGCTATATCCACTTCCTCCTTCCCCTCGCCCTCCTCCCCTATACGAAGAAGAAGGAGGAAGAGGATCCACCGCGCTACTGCGACTGTCATAGTCTGCACCACCGTAGGACTGAGAAGGAGTGCCATCTCCTCTAGAGCTGCTCCTGCCTCTGCTGGTACCACAACCTCGCGTCTGATCACGACCACGGCTGCTACGATGATTGTTCTGTCCGCCCCGCCCTTGGCTGCTTGGCCCATGAATCTCGCAAGAAGAGTGTATTGTAGCTCCCTTATCCCTGACATCGGCATGCTTAAGGGCAGCAAGAGGGATGGTAGCAGGCGAAGGATGGGGCATCGATGACTTGGACTTGCCTTGCGAATGACCACTTCCGGGCTCTCCTCCTGCACCATTACCACTCTTGGAGGCATCAGGCTTGAAAGCATCAAACGCCGGGGGACCTTCCCCCGCCGCATTTTTCTTCTTTACTTGCAGGTCCTTGCTGAGTTTGTATTGTTGCTCCAAGAGGCGACTGCTCCTAAAATTGTTGGCCAACGCTTCGACCACGCCCTCCACACCCAGCACCGAGCAGGGCTGCAGAAGCAATTTGTGCTTCACATACCGCACGTCGCTCACCAGTAGCTTTGTGCCCGGCGGCGTGTCCGTGCTCAGCTTGGGGAGGCGTACCATCTCGATCGCCGTGAATTTACTGGACGTTCCATCGGTGACACGTAGCAGGAGCACACGCTCTTGCCCTCCGTCCCCAATATGCTGCTTGCTGCTGGGTTTGGTCCCATCAATGACGCTTACAATTTGAAGAATGAAGGGACCCCCAATAGTACCTGTTACGTCGTCCATCTTGGGCAGCGGGATACGGTCTCCCTCGAGCTTCCGGATGTCCGTCTGAACGTAAGATTTGGTAGGTTTTGCGTGTTGGAGAAGTAACATGGAGCGAGGGATGGGCGAAAGACGGGGGAGGGGAGACGTGAACTCAAGAAGACAAGCCAACATACCTGAAGCAAATCCGCCAATTCCATCCACGGGAATTGGGATTTGCATGCCTGCGTCCACGCTGCTTCTTGAACCATTGTGTGCCTAAACATTTTGGGTTTTAGGTGTAGTATGAGCCAATGTGGGGGGCGTATATAGCTTGCCTGCCCTGCCCGTGCCTCTTCTGTTCCTGTGTTTTACGATCAGATCGCCAGACAATGCATAGCCCCATCCAATTTTCGGACTCCACTTCTACATTAACTTAACAAGCAAACGTAAAATTCCCTCTCATTCACTAGCCTATATGCGCACGCAACTGTAAATTGGCCAATAACAGGCGGCCACACAGCCTCCAACCTCCCACCCCCTCCACGACCCCTCCCTGCTCCTACCCGCTATCGCCGCCAACTCCTGTCTGCTGCAGCATAGCACGATCAGCAGCAACATCGTTACCACTTCCACCACCCCCAATACCCCATGATGCATCGACCGCCATACAAGCATGCTGCCCCATCCCAGCAGCCGAAGATGCGGCGGATACCACCCAAGCAGAAAGCAGCCAGCGCTTATACCTCGGCGCGCGAGCATCGACGTGCAGCCGTCTTACAGCGGCAGCGGGCGGCGCGGAGAGAATTGACATACAATCTGCGGGCCTTAATCAGCAATGCAATAGACAAAGAGGAGCCTGGGGCCGAGACAGGGGAGGACGACTCGAGGCAAGACCAAGCCTTGGAGGAAACGTGCGACGGCGCACCTATGGCAATGGACGAAGGGGGAGCGCAAGGGTCAACCCAATATTTTGATGAAAAAGGAGCGCATCCAAACAAACGGGTGCGGGGTAAGCAGGCCCAATTTTATGCCAGCCAGTTTTCCATCCCAGAATGGATGGTAGATATTCCCCGAGATTTAAACGGACACCTCTCGACTGAAGAAGGAGGAGGTTGGTTCGTCATGCCACGCCCGGAGGGGAAACGATGCCTGATGGTGGCTTCGGGCGGAATCACCGTGACACAGCTGATGAATGGGGAGGTGCTCCATCGATTTCCATCCGCCTTGCCCAACGGTTCACCACGCGCCAAGGGTCCCAAAGATGGGTGGACGTTGCTTGATTGCATTTATTCGGAGGCGAGCCGGACGTACTTTGTGCTGGATTTGCTGTGCTGGCGGAAGATGGAACTTTATGACTGTACGTGTGAGTTTCGTTTTTTTATACTGCGATCCAAATTTGAGGAGGAACTGGGAAGGTCTGGAGCAGGAGGAGGAGCAGGAGGAGCAGGAGGAGCAGGAGGAGCAGGAGGAGCAGGAGGAGGAGCAGAAGCAGCAGGAGGGTACCTTTTGGAGCCTTTGCCCTACTTCGAATGTGATTCTAACGGCCTACGACGCGCGTATGGTGATTACGCTCCCTTTGTTCGGGATGGGTTGCTGTTTTGGAGTAAGCAGAGCTACGTTGAGATAGGCCCGAGTCCGCTTGTATTGCTCTGGAAGGATATGAAATGCTCGCGGTACTTTCTTCGGGAAACACAACAACAGCAGCAGCAGCAGCACCACCACCACCCACCATTAAGCTGTGTATTATTGGTGCAGAAGGCAAAGGGTGAGGATGGGGAGAAGAGTGGATACGTTCTGAGCACACTGGACGACGTGGTCTTGGGCCGGACGACGCTGGAGGAGGTGAATGCGTGGGGCCTCGGACAAGTGCAAGACGGAAGGGCGGGCGGAGAGAGAGAGGAAGAAGAACAAATGTTGATCCGATTTTGGTATGAAGGAGCAACGGAGGACGAGAAAAATAACCAGCAGCAGTTGCATGGGCTTCAGTTTGACAGGAAGTGCTCGTCGAAGAGGGCGGTGGCTGATGCCTGGAGTAAGCTCCTGTTCCACGCTCGGGCCAAGAAGGGGATAAGGGAGGGAGGGACGGCGGTGACGTTTGATACGTTGTTGCAGGCGGTTGAGAGGCCTGTACAAAAGGAGGTGAGGGAGGAATCGAATGACGTCGAAGGGATGATGTGCTGATTAACACGGAAACAGAGAGGGTGGATGCCAGTGTGTCTTAAGACTGTAACATAGTATGTCTACTCGTCACGGTGGGATTGGTAGTGGGACGGGAGTTCAGAAATAGAACAGAGCTGCAAGACCGATAGGAGGAGACGTGTTGGGGAAACAATATGGCTTTTAGGATTACTCGGGCCGAATCTGGCCACGAGAGAAAATATTTCTTCACAACGGATGCATTGATTCTAGTCGATCCTTATTATGGTGAAAATCGGCACGAGCACTACATGTGGGTGAATCTATAAAAAAATCTTGATCCGGTCATCTAACACATTTAAGTTTGACTCCTTTTTAAATGTAACAAATGAATGTATGCATTGTGTGCTCTAACAGGCTTTGCTTCTACTACATCGATAAACATATGAGAAAGCTCGGCAAAGAGAGAAATAAATGTGAAAGAAACACAAAGTACAAAATGAAGAAGGAAATGTAAAACACCAATGTTACTGTTCCTAATTGTGCAGTGTTTATTCTTTTTGTGCGTTTTTCAAAAAAGCAGGCGTCTGCCCTCTACATATCATTCTCCCCCATCGCATATGCATTATCTTTGTATACATAAAAGTGTGTGTCTGTTTCAAAAAGACAAAAAATCTCTCCCTTCCTTAGTCGGCTAAGCCCGTCGCACTAACGAACTTATTCAGCGCGTCCAAAATCTTGGTATCCTTCTCCGGAAACACAACCGTCCTCTTCCGCCCCTTCCCCGTAACTCCACCCAGATTAAACGCTGACAAATCAAACCCAAATGCCGGTGATGGTGACGCCGCAACATTCGCTCCCTCCTTTCCTTCCTCCTCCTCCAAGAAGGAATATGCATCCCTCAAGTCTTTAGGCCCCGCTTTGATCGGCGCCGAGAAATGAGCAGGGATAATCCTCTCGAAATTCCACCGACACACTCTGGCAATCCAATCCCTCACCTCCCTCTTCGCCCGCGATACGACCAAAATACGAATCACAGGGGAAACAATCAGTTTTTGCTTTATCTCTTCAAAGGTATCGAGGTTGGGAGGGCCAAGAAAGCAGGCTTGCAAAGCCATCTTTTTCCACACATTCGGCGCGATTCCCTTCTGTTTGAGGATCTCTGGGGGGGCATTATCGATCCAAATGACAGCGTCAGTGACGAGCAATGTCTTGGTCTTCTTATGGAAAAACGCCACTTCGCTTATCGAGCCTGTGAAGGGCCTGAAGAACCAGCCAGTGTAATCAATTTCGTCCTTAAAAGGCATCATTTCCTTATTTTCATCCGTCAGAATCCCATCCACCCGAAACCCAAGGGGTAAATTCAACGGCCAGCTAAACTGACCGGGAGCAACATAGACTTTTGCTTTCGGAAACTGGGCAACAAAGCTCGCCATGTACACCTTGTGCTCCACCGCCGTGACGGGTAAAACCACATAAGCAACCTCCCCCAAGTCTTTGAGGAGGGAAATGCACTCGGCTGTTGGGGCGACGGGGGCGTGCACGAAGAGCTTGCCGTTCTTGAGACGGATGATGGTCGATCGGATGTTGACGCTGACGTTGACAAATGTTTGAGCCTAGGAGAGGGAGGAGGGGAGGAGGGATGCACTGAATTCAAAAATTTCCATTCCTATTTAATTCGATATGACAAAAAGCCATCTGGAGGAGGAAGAAGGGGAGGAAGTGAAAGGGTGTGAGGACATACCTGTTCAAGAAAAAATATGTCCTCGGAGACTTGTGTCCGAACGGTGTCACGCGCAATCCAGGGCGGTAGAAAAGCGGGAAGGAAGACTTTAGAACCCAACCCCGCGGGCTGTGTGCCGGGCATGGACTTTGTGGGTAGGAGCGTGGGGCCAGCGTGCACAACAGTGGCATCGCGGTGGAATGAGGTGGCACGGGTGGAAGAGGGGATGGGGATGGCGGGCAGGCCGACGAGAAAGCCTAAGGCTAGAGAAAGCCCGGTAGTAAGCAAGAATACTCTTAGAAGGCTCTTCTGTGATGGCATCATCTTGCACCCCTGTTTGTTTGTGCGTTGAAAGAGGGTGAGGTGTCGGAATGACGTATACGATGGTGTTCCAGCTCGACCTCCTGCCTCTGCGGCTGTGGAGTGAAGTCGGCTAGTGGCAAAAGGATGACAGGCGGACGACCTCAGGGAAGGCAAAGTGCGCCTTGCTGTCATTATCCTTTTCATACTGCTTATACGGGTGTGGTGTGGTGTAGTGGAGAGGCTGAGTAAGACTTACTCCGTGAGTCCGAACACAAGCAAGAGGACGCGCACGTCCGCCGATCAGTCACGTTGATTCGTCGAGCGGTTTGCCGGAGAGAGCAAGGCATGATGATACCTAGCATTGTCTTGCCCAGCACAACACACAACACGAGACCTCACCGCAGTCATTCTTTACCATACACAGCAGCTCCCTACTCACCTGGCCGAGGCAACGTGAGGGCCGGAAGCAAGGAGCAACGCGTGTGTGGGCATCAACAAGCAGCTGCAGCTTCCTATCATCCTCCATCGCCTCCTTCTCCTTGCCTACCCCGAGACTCCACCGTTAGCATCACCAACCCACCATGCCTTTGCTCGCAGGCATAAGCACGGGCTTCCAGCGTCTCTCGAAATACTTGTCCAAAGCAGCACGGAAACGGCTGCCTTTAAGTCCGAAGCGGGCAGGTAAAGGGTTCTACAAGGGAAACAAGTGTGCCTCCACGGGGCGGGTCAACAGCATTGGTACGTGCATCGGAAGAATTGTTGGATGGAAGGCTACCAATGGATGAAAGGATAGGAGACACGTTGACTGTATGTGGCTCGCTTCCTTGAATTTGGGTCACTTTCAAATGCTTTCCTGCCCGGGAAGAGGGCGCGGTGTTCAAGCAGTAAGCGGGCGGAGACGCCTCTGCCACTATGCTTATCGGGTGCCGCATCTTCGCGTGAGTCAAATGATCTGCACTGTTTTCAGGATGCATGCAGAGCCCTTGTGCATATATTTAATCAATATTCATTCGCATACAAAAACACACATACAAACACATATAATATATAAATAATTTACATACTGAGACATTTGTATTTATTTCTTCTATCTTCAATAGGTCGCTTCAAGCTAGATGAGCGCAAGAGAGTTGAGCTGAATGTCCCAGACCTGACCGGGTTCAAGGTACGTCAATCAAAGGACATGTGATACATGCGTATTTTGGGGTATAAGGCTGCCGCACGGGGTATGGACCTATAACCGTGACTTAGGAGCTATCCTCTTAATTTTGATTTTATTTTAATCATGTTTATTTCTCTTTCTCACACCGCTACCAGCTGAAGCCCTATGTGGCCCCGACCGTTTTCAAGTACCCCGCCGATGCTGGCATCGCCTGGCCGCCGCTTACGAAGAAGCCCACATTGTTCGGCATATGACGAGGATGAAGAGGAATGCGAACAAGAAAAACATCAAGAAAGAAAAACGAATGATTTCGAGCAGCACATAACAGACGAAGGTAGCTTCGAGAGATGCACGCATTCACACATGCAGTGTCGTCGACGATCTGAGTACTCTTTATTTGTTTATTTATTTATTATTTTCCAAATTCTCATTTTCTTCCAGCAACGGTTGCAGCGGAGAAGATCTGCTTATGAGAACGAATAATCACTCGTCCGTGGTCGGTGTTAGATTCAGTTGGGCCTGTGGCATGGAGCCGTTGCCGCGTTGCCGCTTGCTCCACCCGCAGGCCCATTTGTGATGGGAAACCCGTTCACTACTAGTCACCGAAAGCCGAGCATCTTCTTGTAAATGCTGGTATAGTGAGAATCATATCTAAGAGCGGCTTCTGTTGGTAGTGGAGGGGGAAATTTGAGCGCCCAGCCATCCACTGACGTCATACAGCACTCCAGTACAGGAGGAGCAGCGGCAGCATCTGGACCATTGCGCGAATAACCCCCGATGCCGTTGTTGCTGCCCGCCGCACGCCCTGCAGCAACCCGACACTCGACTGCTCTCTCACCTTCCCGTTCTCACACTTATCTTCCCACTCCACCAAGTAAGACAGTCAGCACCAGGCCGTATTTTAATTTTAGGAGTACCAAGCCCCTCTGCTCCTTCGCCAACCTCCCCTTTCCTCATTATCAGACGCCAAACCCTAGTGTCAAACCAAAGCCCAAGCAAAATGCAGCACCCAAACCTGCGCATCGTCGTGGAAGGATGCTGTCATGGGGAGCTTGACCAGATCTACGCCTCCATCGCCCGAATGGAACAAGAAAAAGGGCAGAAAATGGACCTTCTCATTTGCTGCGGTGACTTCCAAGCGGTGCGCAATAAGGAAGACCTGAAGGCCATGAACGTCCCGAGTAAGTACCTGACCATGGCCTCCTTCCATCGGTATTACAGCGGAGAAGCCATCGCCCCGGTTTTGACCCTGTTCGTTGGCGGCAACCACGAGGCATCCAACCACTTGCAAGAGCTGTACTATGGCGGGTGGGTCGCCCCCAACATCTACTACCTTGGATGCTCTGGCGTGGTTTCTGTAGGCGGCGTACGCATCGCGGGCATCTCCGGCATTTATAATGGACGAGACTACCGTCGTGGGCACTTCGAGACTCCGCCTTACTCTCCCAGCACTCTCCGTTCCATCTACCACGTCCGAGAATATGAAGTGTTCAAGCTTGCGCAACTCGCCGTGGGGACAAGCAATGACGGCACCGGGAGCGCCGCACCGGTCGACGTAATGCTTTCGCATGACTGGCCTCGTGGCATATATCACCATGGAAATTTACCACAGCTGCTGCGGACTAAGCCTTACTTCCGACAGGAATGTGAGACGAACACTTTGGGAAGTGAGGCTGGCGAGCTATTGCTCCAGCAACTTCAACCCTCTTTTTGGTTCGCGGGGCATCTACACTGTAAATTTGCTGCTGTTGTGCGTCATCCCCACCAGCTACAGCAGCAGCAGCAGCAGCGCATGACGAAGTTTTTGGCGCTGGATAAGTGTCTGCCGAACCGGGATTTTTTGCAGCTGGTGGAGGTGCCTCGCCCGAGGGACAATTGGGAGACACCGGTGCGATTAGAGTATGATTTGGAATGGCTGGCGATATTGAGATCTACACATTCATTGTTAAGTAGAGCAGAGAGGGAGGTTGTGTTGCCGCAGGAGAGTAGGATGGTGTCGGGGGCAGATAAAGATTGGTGAGTTGGAGGAAGGAGGGAGGGAGGGAGGGAGGGAGGGAGGGAGGGAGAGATGAAGTGTGAAGCGGGAAGAAATGTAAACGAGGCTCGTTCCACAAGCCCTTTCTCTTTCGACATTCGATTTTAAATGAATAAAAACATTTGTAATCTACCCCTTTTCGACGTCTTTCACTTTCCTCAGGGTTCGGCAACGCCTCACCGCCGCCTGCCAAGCCCGCGGACAAGACCCGGCCAAGCATGCCCTGGAAATCCCCCCTTCGTCCTTCGTTCGCACGGCGGCCGTCTACAGCCCCTCCCATCCTGCTGCTGCTGCTGGAGATGGCACCTTGCGAGGAAGCCCTCAAACAGATGCCCTGCTCAAGCTTTTGGAGTTGAGCCATCGAGTCACGATTCCGTACACACACACGCCTCCTCTGCCGCACCTTTCGATGCGTGGGCAGCATCAGCAGCAGCAGGAGTCGCAGCAGCAGCAGCAGCAGCAGGAGGAGTCGCAGCAGCAGGAAGAAGAGCAGAAGCAGCCGAGAGGCGGGGATAGTCTCTTTTTCCTTGATCGCGGGGAGAAGGGTCGTGACCCGAATTCGATTGAGCTGGATGACGAGGATGGGGGGGAGGCTGCGGGGGAGGAGGAAGAAGAGGAGTGCGATGATGAGGTCGCGATGAGATATAAGGCGCAGCAGCAGCAGCAGCCGCAAGGCAAGTCGGAGAATAAAGAGGAGGAGGACGTGATTGTGTTCAGAAGCGGGAGAAGCCCACCCGTAGCAGCTACTGTTCCTGCTACTGCTGCTACTACTGCTACTGCTGCTGCTGCAGCAGCACCACAAGCGGGAACGGCCTCTTCGTCGGCGCTTCCCTCCCGACGTAAGCTCGTGCTGCCACCACCGTCAGCATCGTCATCGTGAGGAAAAGTTCCAAAAAACAAGTAGAGAAAAAAGGATGAAAAAAATGATTGAAAGAATGTCCATCCATCCATACAAAGCACGTTTTATTGATGGATCGAAATCGTCTGATCAGATTGCACTGTCGTGAAGTCGTTTGCTTGATTTTTTCTCGCACGCCCCATCTTCTGTACTATCGTCCTCCTCCCCTCCCTCCTTGCATGATAACCAAACCCACACCCCCTCCCCACTCCAAAATCCCACATCTGCTGCTCCTACCGCTGCAGCTCATTCTCAAGAATTCTTACTGTTCTTCATCAGGTTATACAACAAGCCAATCATCCCCAGCAGAATTACAATACAAATGATGTCGATGCATAGCTTATCTGACCGTCGCCCAACCTGCTGCAGGGTCGTCTTCATCTTTTTGTTCACGCGATCGAGGTGATCCTGGACATCGATGATTTTTTGCTCGAGGTTTTCGAGCATCACGTTGGTCGTTCGAACCCCCTAAGATAAGCATGCAGAGAGGGAGGGAGGGGGGGAGGGAGAAATGGGTAACTCAATTATGGTATACTTTCCTTCCTTCCCTTCCAACCCTACCCCCCCCCATCCCTCACCTCATTCGCCCTCAGCGCTATATCTCTCAAGTCCTCCACGCCCCTCTCGATCTGATCGAGGTAATGTCTGTCCATATCCTTATCACGCTGTTGGATCTGTTGCAACTGCACACGGTGGTCTTCGGTCATGCCTGTGTTCATGGGCATCGCGCCTACGTAGGGAGAGAAGGTAGGAGGGAAGGGGGACGAAAACGAGCTAATTGACATTCGAGAGTTGCCCGTTGAGGGAACCAATGCAAGAAAGACGCAGCTTCATAGAGACGTGGATTACGGCAATCCAAAGCAGAGAAAATTAACGTACCCATCGGCCCTTGGAACGCCTCCGACTCCTCCATCGGCACGATCAGGCCTGCCATGTTATTCCCAGTGACATTGCCTTTCCGAATATAGCCGGCCAGAGAGACCTCCTTCAACTCTTGTACCTCCCTCAGCATCTGATTTACCACCTGCCCCCGCACATCCAGCTCTTCCGGTGCAAATTTGCTCTGTATATGCAAGCAAATTAAGGACGCAAAGCCAGAGTGAGAGCTCTATCGCGTGTGCTTCCACGTCACTCAATACCTGCACAGAAGCAGTCTCTCAGATTGTCACCACCACAGTCATCTCTCCTCCTCCCTTTGCTTCCCCTTACCTTCCGCTTGTTCTTTTCCTTCGAAAACAATCGTTCCAATTCCTTGTAGTCCTCGTTCAACTGCCGCAGGTACTCTCGGACTTGGGCATTGGAGGCGATGACTTCCTTGGGTTGCAGTTCTTGACCCGGCGTCTGATTCCTGGTCGTGGCTATGAGCTTTCGTACCTCCACAATGCGTGCTGTGATAAGGGTTATGGGGAGTTGCCGGAGGAATGAGCGGGTATTACATTTGATGGCATAATTTTGAGAGAGGAAGCAGTGCTCCAGCACTGCCCATCTGACTTTATTTTTTAGGGAGAGCCCGCGCACTTTGTGTAAGCAGCAAACAAAAAGTTCCGCATGTGCTACCATCCTATCCATACGTAACCCCCCCCCCCGCCTCCTTCCCTTTTATAAAACAATTTCATTCCCCCCCCTTCTCTTCCTTCTCGCTCTCTTCCTCCCGGCTTTTCCAGTCAAACGCACCGATCATGGTCTGCTTGACGTCCATGAACTTATCCACCTTGCCGCCCTCTTTGGCCTTCTTCACGACCTTGCCTCCCACTGCTTTCTGTAATTGGTGGGAATGTGGTTTGATGTGAGCAGGCGTACAAGGGGCAAGAGCAAACGAAGGATGTAGGAGCACTTTTAGAGCCCTGTGCTTTTTGCCAAACTACGGGACATCGTACCTGAATGTCGTTGAGGACTGCAAGCAAAGTCTCGAGCTCTGCATCCATATTAGATATGGTTGATCGATGATGTGGGTGCCGAGACCGCGTGAGAGTGGTGGTATCAGTGGAGCCTGTGTGATTTGTCGTTTGTGGGTGCTTTGGTAGATGAGGTATAAGAGTTGTTTGTCCTCGCTTCAGCCTTGGTCTCTGACCCCGTAATCAATCATCTGCTAGCACGTAGTCTGACTCATGAATATGATAGGCGAGGGGATCGCCTGGCTCACAGGAAACAAAGAGAAAGTGTGGACATATGGCAAGTCAAAAGCAACGATGGGCCCGACCGTCCTCTACTAGAAGTCCGCGAAGCCCCGCCGAAGGACATGCCCCAGCCTTCGTCTTCGCATTTATACCTGGCCACGCCGTCATTAAAGCTCTCCACGCACTCTACCACAGAAATATGGAGCCACTATCAATATCGACCCCGCCTTCTTTGCCTCGCAGCTCGGCCCAGCCTCCTCTAGCTTCTCCGCTAGACCTCGATGCACCATTGCCCCTGTGGAAGTCGTCACCTTCTGTGGCCCCCACGGACGACACGGCCGGCCGAACCTGCTTTTGCCGCCTCCTGATACGCCTCGAAATGAACTTTTCTACCATCCCAAATGGTCGGGATGAAAAGGGCATGGTGCCGGTCATTGAACACGGGGACTTGGAGTTCCTCCGCCTCTTTCGTTTCCTCCCCTACAGCGCCTTGACGGCCTCTCCCACTGCTGCGGCGACTGCCTCGACCACACTGCTGCATGGTCAGCGCCTATCGATGTTGTTTGGCCCTGCCACCGATTTGACGCGTGCACAAGCTTTGTTGACGGCATGCCTGCGAGCCACCACCACAGGAGGTGAAGGCGCTGCCCTCCTCAACCTTTACACTGCCACGCGGCAGGTCTTGAGCTGTCGGGTTACTTCGCGAACATTGCTTAGACATGAGGCTATAAGTGACAGAAATAGGCACCCCAATATCAATCATTGCCTTTTTCTCATTACTCCGGTGTGCTTCTGGGCCTACTGCAAGCACCCGAAGCTCTTTGCTACCCTCCATCCTTTTTCACCCACGGCGCCGGAGCGACGCCCTGAGGACGTGGTCTATGACAGCCTTGGGAAGAGGAAACGACGACGCCGCCTACGACAACCAACAAAGCAGCAGCAAGAGCATCAGGAGGAGCATCAGGAGGAGCAGCAGCATCAGGAGGAGCAGCAGCATCAGGAGGAGCAGCAGCATCAGGAGGAGCAGCAGATAAAAGAAAAAGAGGCACCAACAAGCAGGAAGAAGAAAACCAAGCAGCGGCGACAGCAACAGCAGCGACATTAACAGTTGACGTCTTATTTTTTTTGTACTTCACCGAAGGAGGGAGTTCCACAGATTTCTATAAGCGGTATTCTTTCACTGACTGCGGATGAATTAGGAAATAGAAGGGAGAATCACAACAATTTTAAATCGCGCTAATCAGAAGCAGACCTTGGCAGAGTGGTTGTAAATAAGAAGACTTCTACCCCAGAAGTTACCAGAATGTATCAATTACTAAGAAAGGACGACGCAAACTGTTCATGCTGCCTCTGATTTATCTCTTTTGGACGGTGCTGTCTCTTCGCTTTCTCACCTCCTCGACTCTATTTCGCGTGAAAGCCAATTCCGAATCTGGATTTTTTTACTTTGTTTTCTTTGAAAACAACTCCTAGTATATTCCCCTTATGATTAATGTCCTTCCCTTCTCTTTTTTCTTCCAGGCTACCCCTTTGACATATTTACCGTGTCTCAATTTTGGGAAACATATTGAATTTCTTAAATTATCATTGTTCGATCTTGGTCACTGTTGGCTGATGTTGTTTTCTGTTTTCGGAGAGCAACAAAATATATGGTACCATTATGTACCGTGATAACGTGTCAGGTGCCAAAGTGTGGAAAATTACGAGTTCGAGTGTTTTTAAATTCATCAACCTCCTGTTATCATCACAATGCCCCGGGAAACCACTTAGTGACGTCAAGGGGAAAAAAAAGAGCTAGGCCATGTCATTTGTGGAATGGCTCAGGAGCAGTTTAAGTGTGCCATGGTAGGGGTCAGGAGGAGGGCTCTAGCCTCGGAGGTCCGAGCGGCTCGTATCCGCGGGGCAGTCGAACGTTTCATGAGCTTTCCCCGAAGTACTTGCACCTCCAAATCCGAGTGCACGTATGCAGCGAGCATGTGTCGCTCCCTCTACATGCCACCACATGCCTGTTTCTCACTTTTCCTCTTGTACAGCTTACCTTCGCAGACGCTCCCTTTCACCATCCTCGAACATCAGCCACCAGCCCTCTTCTCGGCATCATCGGCACGCCCCATATCAACCTCAACCATGGCGGTCAGCGACACCGCCATCGGGTACCTGGCCATGCTCGTAGCGGCCCTGGGCTTCGGCTCCAATTTTCTGCCCGTCAAAAAGTAAATATACAAAGTGGGGATGAGGTAGTAGGTGTTTTGTGTTTGGCTGGCACCCTCAGAACTGCCTTCAGCCGGCTGAACACTGGAAATATCATCACAGCGCTAATCCAAGGAGACGAAGCAGGGGCGGCACAATTCAAGCCCGCCCTTTCCCTCTCTCCTCTTCCATGACCATACCCCCACCCTAACCTTCACCCCTTCCTCACACAGTTGCGAAACCGGAAATGGTATTGCATTCCAGTTCTTCTTCTGTTGGGCCGTCTGGTTGGCTGGACTCGGAGTGGGGGCCCATCGTGGCTTCCCTTCCACACCACCCTTAGCTCTCCTTGGCGGTGCTTTGTGGTGTACAGGCAACCTCCTGTCAGTCCCCGCCATTAAGCTCATGGGCTTAAGCCTCTCCCTCCTCATCTGGGGCATCAGTAATATGTGCGTGGGCTGGGCCTCGAGTACCTTTGGGATCTTGGGGGTGAAGGCGCAGCATGTTGCCAACCCTGCCTTAAATTATAGTGGAGCAGCCGTAGCGGTCCTGGCGCTGTTAGCCTACCTATTTGTTAAACCCACGCAGTCTCTTCGCGCCACAGGGGCACCTTTGTCCTCCTCCTCCTCGTCGTCGTCGTCTTCATCGTCCAAGCAGGGGTCAAATAGGATGTACGCTGGGAGAATGAGCCCGTCGCTTCGAAGTGGTCTGCTGGTGGAGGAGGAAGAGGAGGAGGGGGGAATGCACCGACTGGACGCAAGGGGAGGAGGAGCAGCTGGAGGCAACGGAGGGCGGGACGAGCATGGAGGTAGGGATGTAAGGAAGGACATATTGGGCTTCCCTTCTGTTGTGCTTTCTCTTACCCTCCCCATCCCCTTCCATCTCCTTGCTTTTCCTTTTTGCCTTCCCACCGAGCTACTGATCACTGACGTATTACCTAATACCATTTCCGTCTCTTTCGTCGCGCCCAATACAGCTGACGTCTTTCTCCCTTCCCTCGTCGGCCCCCCCCGTTTCATTGCCGGTGTTGTCGCCGCTCTCACCGCCGGCCTGCTCTTCGGCTCTTCGTTTAATGCTAGCTACTACATCATGGACCATGCCTACATCCCGTCCTCGTCCTACTCCAAGTACCAAGACCTGGAAATGCTCGATTTTGTCTTCGCGCATTTCAATGGCATTTTCCTGACATCTTCCACCTACTTCCTTCTTGCCCTCCTTCTCCACCATCTGTCCTCCTGCAAGGAAAAAGCTGCCGCAAGAAGACCTTTCACCCTCTATCCCGCTACCCTCCTCCCGGCGTTTGCCTCCGGCTTGCTTTGGGCCGTTGCGATGATTGCTTGGTTTGTGGCGAATCAGAAATTGACCTCTTTATCTGTGACTTTTCCGATAATCACTTCGACACCGGGGCTGGTGGCCTCGATGTGGGGGGTGGTGGTGTTCGGGGAGATAAGAGGTAGGAGGAATCTGTTCACCCTGGCCGGGGCCTTTGGATTAACTGTGACGAGTTGTTTGTTGATTGCTTTTTCGAAGTGACCAGACGGTGGGTGGACGGGGGAGTACATAAATATGACCATGAATGAACGAGGGAACAAGATGAATATGTGAAGACCGCTGGAGGGAGAAGTCACAAGAAAGGAGCGGATGGATGAGTGACAGCTATATATATATATATGTAAATGTTTTTTAGCACAAAGCAGTTTGAAGTAAGAAATAGATAGCACCGTCATTTTAAACTCAACCGGAGAAATCTCTGCCCTCTTGTGGTTCTAAACACATTTTCCCTCTCTTATTCCTTTGGCACCTCTTCTCACCTACTCATGCACTAATTTCGTCCTCCTGCACCCGGCATACTAAGGCCTTTCCATCACTCGTCTGGACATGCCTTGCCTCCCTTAAATCCTCCATGACTTGCGATGCATGCTTCGCCAAAAGATGCGCTCGTGCCCTGACGGTTACGGACGATCGAGCTGCCAACGTATCGATCGCCCCTCCCCCGCCGCGTCTTCCCCCGCTACCTCCTCCTCCTCCACAGCCTGAATGATGTCGTTGTCGTTCTTGTTCTTGTTGTGGTAGCAATGACGATGATGATGGCGGCGATTCTTTTTCATCATCATCATCATCATCTTCTTCTTCTTCTTCTTCTTCTTCTTGTGATTGTTGTTGTTTTTGTGGTGGTGGTGATAGTGGTGGTGGTAATCGATGTTGTTCTTCTTGCTGTTTTTCTTGTTGTTGTGCTGGTGGTAGTGGTGGTGGATGTGGTGGCTGTAATTGGTGTTGTTCTTGTGATTGTTGTTGTTGTAATTGTGATTGTGGTTGTTGTGGTGGTGGTGGATGTGGTGACTGTAGTTGGTGTTGTTCTTGTGATTTTCGTGATAGTTGTTGTTGTTCTTCTTCTTGTTGTTGTCGTTGTGGTAGTGGTGGCGGTGATGGTTGTGGTAGTCGTTGATGTGGTTGTTGTGGTTGTTGTCGTTGTCGTTGCGGTGCTGCTGCTGGTGGTGGTGGTGGTGGTTGTTGTTGTTGTTGTTGTTGTTGTTGTTGTTGTCGTTGCAGGTGGCCAGCACATGATAGCTTTTTCACAGTGGAGGACGGTCCTCGGAAGCCTGCGAAGAGGGGAGAGACCAAGAGAATATAAGGATTAGGGTTGGAAGAAGATGATGGTGAGTAGAGGCCTCCTGAGATAAGCTTCGCTGCCACTCGGCATGCATTTCGAGCTTAGCCTGCCAGTGTTAGATTGACATTCACTCACCTGAAGTCCACTGGAGCAATTTGTTGCGTTGCTGTGCGAGCTCTACGGGGTCCATTTGCTCGATGAAGGCCTGGTGCAGGGGCTTGGAGGAAGAAGGGGAGGGCGGGAGGGAAGGAGAGGTGGAGGGAAGGGAGCCTTGTCAGAAAGGAAGAGAACGCTAATGTCTAAGCCATATCACAAATATTCATGGTCTCAATAAGAGGACACCTCCGCGTCTTTCTGATGCTGATGTCAGTCACAACGAGGACGTACCGATGAGGTGTTAATGAAAGCATGAGAGGTGTCGTCCAAAATAGCTGAAATGCTTGCTTCCCCGCTCGGAGTCCTGGAGCCCCCGGACAAATAAGTAGAATAGGCACAAGAAAGACAGAGAATGAGAATAGTAGCAATTTGTAAGACTTGATCACATTGCCTTATCAAAAGTTCAGCCTATGGTATTCAACATACCACAACTACAGCCATAAAATAAGCAAATACAATCCGCTGAAACTTACGTGTCTTCGATTTCGCCGCCATCTTGTTGGGCAAGGTCATCCATTCCTTGTCCATCCATGTGCCCATCAATCTGATTGTAGGGGAGAGAATGCGAGGGATAAGTGACGCAATAATTCCTTGAAAGCCTCACCCCTCTGAACAAATTTCTTTGATGCCTCCCTTTCTCAACTTTTACGCCTCCCTTTCTCCAACGTGTACCTCGAAAAATAGGCACCCCTCATGGCTACTTTCTGGAAAGCCCGGTAATCTAGTAACAACATCCAAGTAGTGCTGCAGCTGCAGCTTCCGGTCCTGCAAAAAATCGGGGTTAAACCGACCAAACCATTTCTTGACGGGGAGACGGCCAGGGAAGCCAGGAAAGGACCGACAGAGGGCGTTATGGAGGGGGATGAAGTCGTTGAAGCGGCGGATGATGGACCAGGATTGCCCCCTTAGTGTGACGAGGATCGTATAACGAACGAAGCCTGCTTGGCCTGTGGACGAAGGTTTGGAGGGGGTGGGACGGTGATGAAAGAGATGTGGGCGGGTGGCACAAGGCAAAGGGGAGGCGAGGGAAACAACAGGGCAGACATGTGCAGCACACTTAATCATTACCTTCGTCTTGCTTGACAATTATGGCTTCCATGCCTTGCTACGAGCTTGGAGGCGGGTTGCGTGAGCCTGTCGGAAATTTGATGACGGAGAGGAGTCGATGACAAAGCACACTGTGTAGGGCAAGGCGACCAGCGCGCGGCGGACCTAGCTGCTTATTTCAGTCTATCTCTTCTGGTGCTTTTCCTTGTACATGAAATCAGGGTTATGCGTGGTGGGAGCTTCGGGCATAGACGCTTTGACAAGTGTAGCATGGGATGACGGAGCAGGCAAAGAAGAAGAGGAACATATCGATGACCGGGAGCGATTGTTGGGTAAAGGCTTGACTGGAGAAGAAGAAGAGATGCAGGAGATAGAAGAAGAACGGGGACGCTTCTTGTCATTGCTTGGAAATGCCGTGGACGACATGGTGCACTGGCTTTGGCTTCTGTTTGGTTTGGCTTTGGTGATAACACTTGGTGGTTCTCTACATCCCTCTAGAACTATCGCATGCAACCTGCGTCCTTGCACACGAGGGGGAGCCTTCCAACAATAAAATATTGCCTATTCATCCCTTACTTCTTGTCCGAGTTTTTCTAGCGTTTTGTGATAACACTTAGGCGTGGGTGGTGTGGAAGTCGAGGTGGTGAAGGTCTTGAGAGCTCAGGAGTTGGACGATTATTCTGCAAAAAATGGCCTGAATGACTGACTACGATAGTCGTCAGTAGTCGTCGTCGATGTGATAAGTGATAGTCGTGCATGATTTCTATCGAGGACGACTAGAAGTCGTTGTAGTCGTGCATGAAGTAGGGCAGCCGCCCTACTCCAAGCCTAGTCGTTTGTTCGTCATTACAGACACACACCCCCAGAATGCCCCACACCACGACAACAGGCTCGATTATGCGACGCGCCTTGGCACAAATTGCCCGCCCCGCTCTTGCAGCGGCGGCGGGCGCTGCTAAGGCCGCACGCAGCAGCAACAGCATCAGGAGCACTCTCGTCCTCCTGAGCCACCGCAGGGCATCCACGCTCCGTACCACCTCCATGAGCAGCAGCACCAATGGGAGCATGACTTTGCTGGCTCTGCAGCATTTGCAGTCATTCGCGCAGCGGCGGACCATGTTCATTCAGACGGAAAGCACACCCAATCCTGAGTCCCTCAAGTACGTCCCGGGCGAGGTGGTCCTCGACGAGAAGTACGGCACTGGCATGTACTTTCGACAAGGCGACACGGAAGTGAATCGCTCACCACTGGCAAAAAAACTTTTGAAGATTGGAGGTGTTCAAGGCGTCTTTTTGGGGCGAACATTTATCACTATTACTAAGTCGCCGGAGATCATTTGGCAGGTGAGGCAAGAGGGGAAGGCGGGGGGGAAAGGAGGGCAAGGACGAAAAGAGTGGAACATTTCTTCAGTCTTCCAGGCACGGTATCACTACTGCAATATCAACATATCTGATCACAACTACTCGCACCATTCCCTCTCCCTTCCTCTCTCTTTAGAATCTGAACCCGGAAATCTTCGCCACCGTGATGGATCATTATGCTGAGGGTGGGGTGATTGTGAGCGACCATGCCATCATCAGCGACACAACCATCCTGGACACGGATGATGATGTGGTGGCAATGATAAAGGAGTTAATGGAAAGCCGCATCCGCCCAGCAGTCCAAGAAGATGGGGGGGACATTTTTTATGAGGGATTTGACATTGAGACGGGCGTGGTGAGCGTGCGGTTGGCAGGCTCCTGTTCAGGCTGTCCCTCCTCGTCGGTGACGTTGAAGAACGGCGTGGAAAATATGTTGATGCACTACATTCCGGAGGTAGGGAGGGAGGGAGGGGGGGAGCTAGTTACTGCCTCCCGTTTCCTACCTTTCTCACGCTTCCCTTGCTGGCAGCCTTCTTGTCTGATACCGAGGAATTCATCTTTTCACGGCCTCTCTCTCTCTCTCTCCCTCTCCCTCTCCCTCCTCCTCCCTCCCTCCCATGTCTGGACACAGGTGAAAGGTATCCAGCAAGTGGAAGACGACGAGCTCAAGGAGGTGAATGAGAAGGAGGTCGAGACGTTGGAGCAACGCCTAGCCAAGGCGGGAATTCCGAGTGCGGAGTAGGAAGGGAAGGAGGGAGGGAAGCAGGGAGGGTGGGAGGGAGGGAGGGAAGTAGTGTACACTTCTAGTCTCGTCGTCCTCTATAGGCTGGACGCCCTGATCCTTTGTGCAGAGATGGGGGGAGGGAGGGGAGGAGGGAGGAGGAATGGAGTGGCGGAGGGACGGAGGATGTATGATTTGTTGGATTCCGAGAAAAACACTTGATCGAGGGTAGAGGGGAGGGAAATGTCATAGAAGGCGATGATGACGACGGAAAACGACGACGACGACGACAAAGAAGGGGGGTGCAGGAGGAGAAAGAAGAGGAGGACCAGGAGAATAAATTGACGAAATCCATGCCACGTCACGTGAGCCGTGGTTGAAAGAATCTTGAGGTCGTTTCATGCGTCGTTTCTCTTGTTCTCTTTCTTCTCCATTAATTAAATTCTTTATTCCCTTCATCGCGTACACTCCCACACAGACACGACCTCCCAGACCGGATCACGAGGATTCGCTTCCTTGTCGTCTTTGGCTTCTTCCCTCCCCCTCTCCGCTTTTTCTCTCGTCTCTGGTACTTGTTCTTCTTCTCTCCTCGCGCATCTTCGACTACTCTTTTCGGTGTTTCACCTCCATCTTCTTTCATTGTCTCTGATTCTGATTTGGACTTTTGGATCCCCTCCCTCCCCCCTTTCTCTCCCCCTTCCAACGGCTCCTTTTTCTCTGACCAGGGAAAAGGTTTGTGGAACACATGACATAAATTATAAGGAACTAAATCATCATTAATGAAAATAAGGAGAGTGGATAAGTAAATGATACCTTGTAAGGGTCGCTATTGGCTATAAGTTTTGTTGTGGCTGTCGTGCTGGTGCTGTTGTTGCTGTTGCTACAGCTGCAATGCCGTTGGTGTTTCCTCTGCAGGCGGCCTGCTTTTTCAGCTTCTTCTTCTTCTTTCTTCTCCTGAACTTTGGCCCCCTCCATGCTATGTCGCCTCCGTTTTCCCATGTTACCGCGACACGGCGAGGGATCCCCTCCCTTCCTCCCTCCTTTCTTCCTTCCCTCCATCCCTCCATTCGATCTCTTCCTTCTCTCTTTGCTGTCACTTCACTCCTCTCATCAATATACATCTCTACCCTCTTTCACGCATCTTCCCTCATCATGACCTTCGTCTCCTTCATCCGCCACCATCCCTTTCAATTTTCTGTGCAGACGACACCGTGTCTGAAACCACCCCTCCCTCCCTCCCTCCATCCCTCCCTCAAACGGCGTCACGCCACTTCCTCCAAGCAGCCTTCCCTCTCCCTTCCTACATTCCTTCCCCAATCCTTCCCTGGCTCCCTCTACAGATGCTCGGATTAGAGGTCCTCCGCGCGGTTCCCGTCCTCGTTGTTGGCGCCCGCCTCGTCCGCCTCGTTCTGGTCGGACGTCCACAACGTCAGGTTGTCACGCAAGAGCTGCATGATGAGCGTGCTGTCCTTGTACGACTCCTCCGACAGCGTGTCCAGCTCCGCAATGGCATCGTCGAATGCCTTCTTGGCCAGGGCGCAGGCACGGTCCTGTTCAATCATCAAATCAAGGGGGGGGGACGGGGGAAGGGAGGGAGTTCAGTGAGTGAAAGAGCGCGTGCCAGGCATTTCTAACATATAAAATCAATCCAACTTTACATCTTTTATCCGAGAACCTCTCTCCTCTCCTTCCGGCAAAAGACGCTGATGCTCTGCTTCTCTTTTCACCCTCCCCTCCCTCCCTCCCTCACTCCCTTCCACATTCCGTACAGGGCTGTTGTAGATCTCGTAGAAGAAGACGGAGAAGTTCAGGGCTAGCCCCAGCCGGATGGGATGGGTAGGAGGCAGGTCATGCTCGGCAATGTCTGTGGCACACTTGTACGCGGACAAGGCGGCATCAGAGGACTCCCGGCGTTTGTCACCCACCTGGATGAAAGGAGCACAAGGAAGGAAGGACGGAGATGTTATATCGACGGGCGGACGTTCCAGGACAGATTGTTTGCTGGCCATAGAAAGAGTGAGAGGGTGGGCATAGTCGACGTGGTTGACTATTTTGAAATGGATGTGCGTGTTTTTGTTCGTTGGTTTTTCGCGTCTGCTTTTGGGCTTACCTGGAACTCGGCCAAGTACCGGTGGTAGTCGCCCTTCATCTTGAAGTAAAACACCTTGCCTTCCTCCGACGTCGAGTTGGGGATGAGTTCCGTTTCTATTATGTTCAAGATGTCGTTGCAGATCTCCAGCAGCTCGTCCTCAATTTTGGCCTTGTACTCCCTGATGAGAGGCAGGCGCTCCTGCTCCCCTTTCTGCTCGATGGAGGAAATGACACGCCACGACGCCCGACGGGAGCCAATCACATTCTTGTAGGCGACCGAGAGAAGGTTGCGCTCCTCCACGGAGAGCTCTTGGGGCTGCTGGGCCACAGCCTTCATATGATCAACCATCTCGTCGAAGCGCTCGGCTTGCTCGGCAAGCTTCGCTTTATACACCAAGGAGTCCCGGGAATCCATCTTGAAAGGTGGAGGAAAGTTTGCTTGTTGTCTTAACTGTGTGTGTGTTTGAGTGGGGTATTGTGATTGTGTGTGGCAGTAGCATGTGCATGAAGCGTCGTGGGAGGAAGGATGGAAAGGGGGAGGAATCAGCTCCCTCTTTCGTCCTTCTTCTCCCGTTCATCCGAGGGAGTCAGGCCAGCCATCACTGACGCGTTCCAAGCACAGCACGACAATGCCGTCGTAGAATATCCAGGCCTACACAGGCCGATTTGGTTCCCCTGCGCTTGGATTGGCAGGCGCACCGGGGCAGCGATGGCGTAGGAAAAGTGAAGACGACTCGGCGGCGGTTGTTTCCTTCCCCTCCTGGCGCTTGACCAGCCCACGCGCCTTGCCAGTGGCAACGGCCTCCACACTTCCGTGACGCCGAAAAGTTATCCGTGTGCCTTGAGCGGGGCTGCGTGTGTGGCTGAATGTTTGGTCGGGTGGGTGTGAAGGGAGGAGACTATTTGGAAGACGTGAAAAAGAAGGCGGAAGAGCACAACGCGTAGGTCCACGAATCTCGATTGAGGCCTTTCCCATCACATTCCATTTGCATAACGGACGTGCGTGTTGTGCTTTGTCCTGTGCGAGGGCCCCATTCGCACTGACTCTCTGTGTCGTTTCTCTCGCATGACCATACATACATGGGGTAACTGTCCTGGACAGGAAAAATGGACTCGCCAACGCCGACCAAGGACTACTACTCCATCCTTGGCGTTCCTCGGAACTCAAGCGATGAAGCCATTAAGGCCCGCTATCGACAGCTCGCCATGGACTTGCACCCCGATCGGTGTGCGGCAGGCGATGTGGCCTCCGTGGAGCGGTTCAAGGCAATATCAGAGGCATACCGAGTGCTGGTGGACAGTGGGCAGCGACGCATTTTGGACGATTATTTGGAGGGGAGGAGGTTTGCCGGGGCCCGCCTCCGGGGGGACGAAGGCTTCTTTGACCGCTTGGCGGGGGTGCGACGGCCGAAGCCACCTCCCGGGTCAAGAAGAGGAGGAGGTGCATCATCCAAGGCGTTTCGATTCATTGAGATTGCTCTTTCACCGCGGGTGTTGGTGATGGGATTGGGTGTGGGGTTCATGAGCTACATAGCTTTTGGGCCTCGCGATGAAAATTTCGACCACACGGAGGGGATGCTGGTGCCGGCGTGGTACAACCAAAGGTAGGCGATTTGAGTTGGGTCAAAAGAACTTATGTACCGCGTTGATCTTGTCGTTGCAGCCTAAATTAATCCCTTTTTGTCACAAATCCTCTCCTCCTTTTTCTCGAACACAGAACAAAACGTTGGGAGACGCCCGCGCCGTGGGACCCCGCCTATCGAGCAGCAGAAACTAAGCATCACGCCAGGGTATCCAAGTACCATGTGTTTGAGTCCACGCCTCCAGGTCCGGGAGGAGAAAATGCAGGGGGAGGAGGACGGGATGGAGGAATTTCCGAGGGAAAAGGTTAGTGTGTATATCTGAAGGGGCGGAGGATGTAAATGGTCATTTGAATAGGAAAGCCAGAGAATGCGTAGGAAGCGAAGAAGAAAATAAGGGAGTGTACTCATGTGACCACTCTCCATTTGAACGGCCTTGCATCCCCATCATTTTTTTTGGCTACGTTTTTAAGCTCGTACTAAGTTATTTTCAGAGTATGCATTTCGATTTCTTTAAATACTCACCTGTTGCTTTTTGGTTGATCTTAAACAAAACCGCCATGTCTCCGCACACGATAATTTTGTGCAGCAGAAGTTGGCCTCTCTCTAAAAGGCTGGCATCATCCGCGAGTCCAGCTTTCCCTGGGAGACGCCAACGTCGTCATCGTCAAGGAGAAGGGCAAGGTAAGGTTCGCGTGGACTATTTGGGGCTCAAGGTCGTGAGGAAGAGCGAGACACATAACCCTACCACCCTCATCGACTCATGATTGGACGTGCTGAAAGGGGCGAGGTACTTTAGAGAAATGGATGTCCTTTCGTTGTACCACAAGATAGTGGTCGACCAAGATTCCATCCTCAAGACGGCCTTTGTCTACACGTGCAGTCAGTTTGAGTATGAATATAGCGCCATTTAGGCTTCGGAACATCCCGGAATTGTGGGATCGTCTCGCTGATATTATCTCTAGAGGGATGAAGTGGTAAGATGTTCACGTGCTCTTCGACGACATGAACGTGTTCTCCAAGACGGTGGAGGACCACGTGCGGGATGTAGCGTTGGTGCCAGATAGACTGATCGAGGCGGGCGCATGTCCTGGGCGTTTTCGGGCGTGGGGAAATCCGTCACCGCCGCCATCGCGTCGGCAGTTGGCCTCTAATCCCTCACAAGTGACTACAAAGCCCAAGAACTTCGTCTTCGACCGGAGAAATTTGCCCTTGTTCGGCAATAACGTCACTCCCGCATCGATTGATCTATCCAGCGCTACACCGCCAGCGCTAAATCCCGCACGCGGTCCTCTGCCATCATGGAGGACAAGTAGATGTGGTCAAACCCTCAACCCCCCCCTCCCCCCCTGATAACCTTCACCATCAATCACTGTTTACTACCTACGACAGCCATGTCGACTTGTTCTTTGTCTTCTTCCTTCGTCTTCACACCCAGTTGTCCTCAACCAGGTCCAGAAGCTTCTCCACAGGTGACACACTCTCCCACATCCTCACACCCTCCCTCGAGATCAATGCTACGTCGACTCCTGCCACCATTAGGTCCTCCTCCCCTTCCTCAGGGCCCGCCTCCGTCATCAAAGATGTCCTTTTCTTGATTTTCACCTCCTCCTCCTCCTCCTCCTCCTCCTCCTCCTTTTTCTCCTTCTTCTTCTCCCCCCCTTCCCTCCCCACCTCTTCCTTCTCCTCCCTCTTCTCCCTTCCACCACTCATCAAAACCCTGCAGCATTCCAAGGCCAATTTCAACGCTTCCTTCCGCTCCATCTCTGGCGCATACTTGTCCTCCAACAATGCCATGATGGTCTCCGTCCCCCGGCCCAGGGCACATGCCCTCCACAATGTGAAGGTCCCCGAGGGGTCCGTCCTATAAATACGCGGGTATAAAACACCTTTTCGTCTATGACTGTCGCTGCTGCTACTGCTGGTTGGGATGGAAGCAGGGCCTCGCAGGTCAGGGAGCAAGCCTGCGATAAGGATGCTGGAGCCATAGGGCCGCCTACTCCCTTGCATCGTCGCCTCTTGCTGCTTCCCAGCCACCACTTCCACCAGCTCCGCTATCGGGATGTGTTCCCCGAACCGATTCTCATGCTCGAATGCGGCCTGTTGCGCGGCAAGAAGGAGGGCGCGGCTGTCTTGGATGAGGCCGACGTGGCTTAGGCAGATGCCGTCCGTGAGACGCCACATTTTGGGGAGGCCCCGGTTTTCGATGAGGGAGCGGGGCCGGCGTTCGCTTAAAAAGGGTCGGAAAGGGAATACTTGTGAGTTTGTTGATGAAGCGTGTGTGGTTTATAATTTGGTGGGGCGGATGACAGGAGTGAGTAGGAGAAAGGCGGTGACTATGCCGCGGGGAGGACCAGCATCTCCAGCCCGTCCACTCTCATTATTTAGCCTTGTCCCTCCCCATCGCCCGCAACTCAGGTTTCATGTTCACATTCTACTTATCAAGATTATACCAACCCCCCTCTGCTCTTATACTCCCTCAAATTCCCCTTACCTTGGTGCAACAAGCAAAACGGCTTCCTTGAGCGAGAGGGCAACGAGGGGGCCTCCCCGTGCCACGGCCCGCGCCGCGGCGTCACTTTGGGGTAGTTGACCTTTGGCATCGAAGCGTGTTAAGGGACTGATGGGACTTAAATCTTCAGCAATAGTGCCAGGTAGTAGTAGGAGGACATGAACCAAGGAAAGGAGGAGGAGGCAGGGGGTAGGAGGCTGAAAAAGGAGCCGGACATCGCTGGGGGCCTTGGACACGCATCCCTTTCTTGCACCCTTTAGGGCATATGGTGGCATGTGGTCGTCCTGTGTGGTGTGCGGTGGTGGCCATTCGTGAAAAGTTGTGAAAGTAAGGGTGTCTCAGTCCGGGAATGTTGAGCGGACTACTCCTCCTACTCCTTCTTCACCACACTAGCTCTCAGAGTACCGCGTGACAACCACTCGTACTCACGTCCTCCACCCCCCCTCGATTCAGGCATCCTATACAAATCGCGCAGCGGCAGACGAAGTCTAAAGAATAGCCACGGATCAAGGTGCAAAGGTTGCAGGTGGTCCTCTTTTCCGATCAAGTCCCTCCCTCGACCTACGACCATTCAAGACACCCCACCTCACGACCCAACGCCCACACCACACCGACAGGCAGCAAGCATGGCCGCACCACAGCAAGAGATAGCCGATCTGCTGGACGAATTGGACCGGACCATTGCGGTGCGTACTTGGGTTGGTGGCTAGAGAGAAAGAGGACGGAGAAGGGGTTGACGCCGCGCAAGGCAAAGACGACAGGGTTGTGCCCTTCATCCTAGTCCATCGACTTGATTAGACATCTCCTCCCCCCTTCTATGCTCCCCTTTCCTGGTTCCGGAATGATTCCTGTCTGTTTCCTGCGCTTGTACAACGCAACCAGGCATTGTCCTTCGTCCCCTTCCCAAACGCCACAACTCCCTCTAGAAACGCACCTACCCCCTTGTCCCTCTCACTACACATAATTCTTCACGTATCTGCCTACAGCTAACTCTACTCCGTCGATCCCATGATTTTATGTAACTTTTTTCCTCCCCTGACCCATAAAATAAATAGAAAACGTACCAAACGATGGACTCTCTGCTTTCGGCCAACAAGCCGACCAAGGGCACGGTGGAAGACCTAGCCTCCTGTGCCCTCGAATTCAACTTTTTCATTCACCACTTACAAATTGCGAGACAAGCTTCGAGTTCTCATGTGACCAATTCCACGGCAGCAACGGGGAAAACGACAGCCTCCGGTTCTTCCACTGGTAAACATCAGGAAGAAAGTCAAGGGTCATCCTCGGGGGGAAAAGGTGCAATGCTGCGACGCTATGCATAGAGGGAAAGAAAAATTTTATACGCCTTAGAGTCATATAAATATTTGAGCTTGTACATGAAGCAAAGCATAAAAAATGAATCAATTCCCTAAAACCAGTAACTCGAATACGTTTCCTTTCTCATTTTTCCACCCATTGTGTCCCGAATCTTCTTCGTTCATTCTTACATGTGTGCCATACACTGAACGGCATCGCATCGATCTCACGAAAAATCCAACCCAACATAATGCCGCGCGGCTTTGTTTTTCACCCGGAGTGGTTTGGTTCTTCATGTTCTTCAGCGCGATACCCGGATGTCAGAAAGCCCGCGAGCCCCTCACCTTTTTTGCCTGCCTCACCATCTCACCATGACCTCCACGACAACCGAACCCTTTCCAGCAATTTATCACGACAAGCGCAAAGTACTCATGCGCCTTTAGTGCGGCGGCGCCCCAGAGAGCACCTTTCACGCGGGCCGTGAGACAGCCCCAAACCTTGAACCTCACCATCATCCACACACGTTTTCTCACGCGCCTCCCTCCCATCTCTGCACAACCGCAGACCAACTGTAAGCCATGGGAGACTCGTGGGAAGATGATGACTTTACGCCAGTTCTGCCACAGGCGGTGATCTTGCCTACCAAGGCGGCTTGGGAAGACGAGGACTTGGTAGGTGGCGATCTGTGTGTGGTGCCCTTTTCTCAAGCCTGCCTTTGGCTTTGTGTGCCTCGAACGTGCCCTCGAAGATTGAATAATCTCGGAGTAAGGAATACAAAGTTGTGCCTACAACTCATGAGCATGTGTGTCACGTTGAGTTTGTGAATTGATTTGAGCGCCCTTTGTGATGATAACACCCCATCTGCGTTCCCCCCTAACGCGTCAATTTGGGATGTATTTCCTGCTGTCTGAGTGCTTACCCCTCGTGCGTATTTTTTCGTCCGTCGTCATGGAGACTGGAATGCATTGTTTTTTTTACCTCGTGACCTTTCTTGTCAAACCCTTATCCCACTCCTTCCGCCCTTCCCTGACCCCACACGCTTATAGCCCGACGACCCGAATTCCGGCAAGACTCCCGAGCAAATCGCCACCGAAGCCGCGCAAAAGAGAAAAGTAGAGGAACTCCGTCAGGCTAAGGCCGCAAAAGATGCAGAGCGTGCCACTCTCCGACGAGCAGCAGCAGAAGAGGCGGCATTAATGGCCAAGGAGACCCCAGAGGAACGGGCCTTACGGGAGCGGAAGGCTGTGGAGAGGTCGGACCACGCGATGGCGGATGAGTTGTTTGGGGGGCCAGGGCTAGACGGGGAGCAGCAACCAGGCAGTAGGCCGGCTTCATCTCTTAGTTTGTCGTCTACAATTTCTTCGTCGGCTTTGGGAGGGAGCAAGGTATGTCAGAGAGAGTAGAGGGGGACTCCTCACTGGGTTAAAGTAAATTGTGGGAATTTACCAGCATTTGAGTTTGAATTTGAAGTTCCATGCCATTCTCGCGTCCTCCATCCTCCACCGTATGATCAATCCTTTTCTTCCACTTTCCCTCCCTCCCCTCCACCGAGCAGAAGGCGGGCGCCGTATCCTTCGCGAGCCTCAATTCCCCGGGAGATTTCACGCTCCTTGCCAAGGACCTGGCCCCTAAATTCAAAAAGGCCGCCAGCAGCAAGGACGTCACCAGCTTTGTCTCAGAGCTGCTCGCCAGGGGAGCTAAGGACCCCGTGGGCGTGGAAGACCTTAACGAGTTGATCAAAAATCTGCAGTCCCTGGCCGTGGAGAAACAGAGGCAGGCCGACGCGAACCGGAACAAGATCGGGCAGAAGCAGAAGGCGCTGGCGGCGAAGAAGAGGGAGCATAAGGCGACAGCCGCCAAGCATAAGGAGCTGTTTGGGGATGATTTTGATGGGGCGGATCCGGATATGGACCAGTACTATGATATGGAGGATGTGAGTAGAAAGGGAGGGAGGGAGGGAGGGAGAGTGGGAGGGAAGGGTCGCCGCGCAGGGACAGTGCTATACTTGTGATGTGTGCTTTCGCACTCAGCCTTTTTACTCACGCCCAGATCCCTCTTTTCTTCTCTTCTTATTTCCCGCTCTCGGGCGCACCCACAGGAGTTCATGTGAAGCCCCGGGAGCCAAGCAAACAAGGCGAGCCGTCACACTCAGCTTGGGGACGACGGATTACCACTACCACCACCAGCAGCAGCATCATTATCCAGTCACAAGGGGAGACAATTGTGAGGGTCAGAGGCAGAGACGTTCACGAGCGAAGAAAGCGCGCGAGGCCCATGATGGTGTATCAACGTGCAAGAAATATAGGGATGGATGGAGGGTGGGAGGAAGGAAGGGAGGAATTTTGTATTTTGTCGATGGAGATGGCTCGATGGTTGGATGGATGAATGTTGCTGCGCTGGCTGGTTGGCGCGAGAGGAAGGAGAGCGCGAGGAGGAGGACGAATGCTGAGAAACACGACTCGGATCAATTTAAATATCCGTTTTTAGGCCCTTGCCTGTCCGGAGGAGGAGGGGGAGGGGGAGGAGGTGGTAGAGGAAGAGGCAGAGGAGATGCTTGAAGATTCATAGAGTGCACGTAGCGAAAAGGTGTGGGAAAACAAGAGATATAGGAAACCCAGGAGGAAAGAAGCAACACACACACACACACACACACACACTCTCTCTCTCTCTCTCACACATACACTCTCTCTCTCACACATACTCTCTCTCTCTCTCTCTCTCTCTCTCTCTCTCTCTCACACACACACACGCGAGCTGTTTGCTCCGCAGACAGGCAGGTACCAAAAGCCGGGCAACATTTTTTTCCGTTTGTTGCCTCATTTATGCATGTTATTTCACTCGGAGACTAACATTGCATGTCATGTGAATGGCTCTTTCCATGTGGTGTGGGTAATTCTTTGTCCAAGCATCGACGGCGTGACGGGAGCAGGGTCGCCAATTTCAGTCCCACTGGCCCTCTATCTTCTACCTTTTTTTCACACTCTCAATCTTTATCTCTCTTCCGCACACCAAACGCCATCACCCATCCACAAAATACACGCCTATCTACCGCCCCGATCTTCTTTCCTCATTCGAGCACACCATAAAGCTCACTCCTTAAACTGCACCTCCTCTCCACCCTCTTCTTATTCAGCTTTCTTCTCCCAGGGTCAAGTCGTTCTCGCAGCGTCCACCCCCCCTTCGGACGTCGGTCCTCACCACCCCAACTCACCTGACCTCTGTGCGCCACCCCCAAGGGCAAAGGCAAGGACATGGACTGACACAATGTACTCTTCATGTGATAAGCCCCAACACGGCCAGATAAGGATCGGTTCCCAGGACGGCATTCCCTCACGTTCTAACCCACTTGTTTGATCCCGCCCAAAGACTCACCCCCCTCCCGCGACCCCTCCCGCGTCCTCCGCCCCTGCCCCCCCCTCTCTGTACCCATACCACTTCCCCTCCTTCCCCCCCACCCCCACGCTTCCCCAACACACTCACGTCCAATTCTCCTCCCGCATCGGCAGTCCCAGTTGCGGGGGGAGGAGGAGGAGGAGGGGCGACAAAGGCCATATTGTTCTTCGATACCTTCGTCGGCATTATTTGTAGTGCGGACGCCACCTTCGGCCATTCCCGCGAGGCAAACGCCGACACCGTCATCCCGTCCTCCAATACCTGAGACCAGCTCCCCTTCCGAACAACCCACTCCTCCCCTTGCTCTTCCTGCCCTTCCTCTCCTCTTGGCCGCACGAACACCTCCATCCCCAACAAGGACAAGACCACGTTCAAGCCTAGCAGCAGCTCCGTGTCCCTCGCCTTCCTCCCGGGGTTCAGCGTCACTGTCCCTTCCCGGGCCTTCAAAACTAGAATCTGGACGTGTCGACTGTCCACACTCACCTCCGATCCGTCCTCCGACCATGCCTTAAACAGCAAAGTGGTTTCTGAATGAGGCCGACGTGGCGGGCCTGCGATACCTCCTGGACGGGCACCCATGGGAGGGCCATCACCAAACGGAGGCAGCTCAAACACAGGTCCTCCTCGCTGCTGGCGATGATACCCCTGGCTATACACACCTCTCCCTCCGCCACTACCGGAGCCGCCGTCTAAAAAGCCACCAGCACCGGCAGCACCATTATTGAATCCTCCTCTTCCATCCCCACCACCATGGCTTCCCTGCGCGTACATCCCCCCAGGGGCTTGATCCACAAACACACGCGGGTGCCCTCCTCGTCCTCCTCTTCCTCGCCCTCTTCCTACAACGTAGAGAGGTAGCGGCTGATCCGTGCGATAGTGAGCCTGGAAGCTCATCTCAGGGCCAGGCCCAGGGCCAACATGGTAGAAACCTCGTCCTCCACCGCGCCCTCCTTGTCCCCTTGGCACGTAATGTTGCGGGTGCTCTCCCCTTCCTTCTCCTCCCCCTCGTGCCCCTTCATTGCCACCGTAAAGTGGGCGATGTCCGCGCTGGCGTTCACCACCGCAGCCCAGCCTTCCTCTTCCTCGGAAATGCCTGGAAGTGCCACCTCGACCTCGATTGTGGTGGTGTCTGTCGCTTGGCGCTTCATCTTCAGGTGTGATCAGATCGTCCAGGTTCTTGTCAAGCCTTGCCTGAATCTCATCGGGCGTGGCGGACATGCTAGAAAGCTGCAGAGGTGTGTTGGTGGGTGTGGGGGGCAGGTGTGAGAGGCTTAGGGTTGGGGGGGGATGATGATAATTCAAAGGAGCCATGGCCAGCCAACAGCGACTGGCCGCTGGCGTATTGAATGGCGTTCTAGAAATACCATCGTTGTGTTGATGTGAAGATTGGAGAAACGGGTCCAGATTATGTCAAGGTTTGAGGCGTGACGGTGGAACAACGTGTTCATTCAATAGTGAGAAACTTTCCCAGACTCGGAGTAAGGGGCTCTGGCTTGTTCTGTGTATCACTTCAGTACTTCGCCCACCTCATGTGTACTTCAAGCACGCTTGCCGAAAGTTATCTCTGCTTTTGAACCTGATCACGACGCAACTCATCTTTGACCTTTGACCCTTCACCAACAGGGCAGCCAACAATAATGCATCAGCCGCCGCTTTCCCCCTCCTCACTGCCTTCAAGTCCCCGACCAGAGCATGACGCCAGCTATTGGAAACAAAGGGCCGCGCAGTTGGAAAAAGAGGTAAGACGAACGAGGACATGTGGAGAACAGCACTTAGGACCTAGAATGGCCGCAGGCTGAATGGCCCTTTGTTAGCTTTCCCCTCTGTTATCTCTCTCCCCTCCCTCCTTCCCGTCCCTCCCGTCCGTCCCCCGTAGCTACTCGAAATGAAGGAGCGCTCGATAGAAATGTTCAGTCGAACCGAAGCAGAGGAGGAAGGTCTCATCAATAAGCTCATCAGCCGCCTGGACGAACTCAAGAAGGAGAAGGAGCACTTGGCCATTGAGGTGGAGCGGGAGGAGGAGGTACGTTGAACATGTCCTTTTTCGCATTTGGGACTTTCGAATCTTGCCTTGTAGGAAGTAATTGCAGGAGCCACTTTGCCTTGGGCATTCATCGTCAGAATCCAGCCCTTCTCATGTCCAATTCCTCCTCCCCTACGCCCACCACCAGATGATCTCCAACACCCTCCAAAAGAAGCTCACTAAAGTGCTACAAGAAAAAATTGACCTTGAAAACCAGCTGGAAGCAGAGCAAGAAGCCATAGTCAACAAACTCGGGTAAGCCTTTGTGTGAAATTATCTCTCCCTCTTTTTCTTGCTTACATGTGTCTCTCTCTTCTCTCACATACAACAAAACCGACTACTCAGGGCTGAGATCTCGAAGCTACGCAAAGAAAAAGGAGCGTTGGTAATGGAAGTAGAGCGGGAGGAAGAGCTGCTGACTACTTCCTTGTCCCGCAAGCTGGATCGAGAACGTCGTGATAAAGAGGAGCTCGGGGCTCGCTTGCTTAAGAAACAGGTTCAGGTGCGTCTCCCGTATGATACGAGAGAGCGGATGAGGACACAAGGGGGGTCCCAATCTTTCCTTACTTTCCATTCATCTACAAAATGCTTTTAAATTCCACGCATGTACACTAGGTGCAAGAGTTGAAGGAGACTTTGAGAGAAGATACCCGCCTCATTTTACAGCTCAGAGGCGTCATGGAGACAGTTACAGACAAAGGACAAGGACTGCCTCTCGAGCCTGAAGACCGTGATCTTATCATACAGGTAAGGGTATGCGCGCGCTTCGGACAGAGGAAAACACATGGAAATGGTAATATAACCTTTGTTATTGTCCTCGCTCATTTCCTATTCCCATGGATCACCGTTCCTTACATAAAAACCATGCAGATCTCTGCTCGGCTTGCGGAGCGTTTGATCCTGCTTGAGAGCAGAGCGGAAGGGCAAGACGAGGAAGGGTGGAGAGAGGAGGAGGAGAAGGACGGGAAGGTGGAGGAGGAAGTGGGGGACGAGTTGGAAAGTGTGAGTAGCACTGGTGCCGCGGCGGGAGGGAGCAGCAGCCAGGATAGTACGATGGGAAGTGACGAATGAGGTGGGAGGAGTGAGGTGTAAAAAGAGAAAATGATAATGGAAAAGAAAAAGAAAAATAGAAACATATTGTTATATAATAAGATATGGGGAAACTTCTTCAAATTCCTCTTATGTTGCCTCTATCGAAGTAAGATGGTGGGGTGATAGTTTGAATGAAGGGTCCCATACCCGGATGCGAGCCAAGACGAAAGCACGCCCAGGCCTTGACGTGCTCATGTCTCACGCATTCGACTAGCCAATCCAACCAGAACTCACATACAAGTGCAAAACACACTGAAAGACACCAAGGTACTCTCAGACATGTCCTAGCCAGAGGCTTCGGTCCCTTTAGCTCCTTTCTGCACTTCACGGCGGTGCCTCGGCCGACTCACTTCGAACTAGAACAACACGGCTTTCCGCATCTGCCTTCCAAGCAAGTGGCAGCAGTGGCAGCAGCAACAGCAGACAAGTGCGCGCTTTTACTAGAGCTCAAAGCTTCGGAATTACACAGAGATGCGGGCAAGGCTCACCCAGGTAGGAATGCGGCAGCCACTATGCACCGTTCACCCTTTCTCATCATCCCACCATTACCACCCTCAAATAATCAGGCCACGGGCGCAGCAAGCTCTCAAACATCGTCGTTAGGGGGAGTGGAAGACCTAGACCATGACGACCATGTTGTACTCTCGGTGCTGGACGACGGTGTGGGCCACAACTCCGAGTTGTTGCGGAGAAGCGAGTCGAATGCCGCGGGTGTAGTACCTAAGCAGCGCTCGAGTCTGAGTTTCCTCGGTTTAGGCGGGAGCAGCAGCAAGGCCCGGAAGCACATGGAAATGGGAAATCCGCATGGCGCGGGCATTGCGCTCGGAGGTATGGCTGATGATGCAGCTCTCTCGGCAGCTACGGCAGCGGGAGGTAAGGAGAGTTGGAGAGATCGAGAGGCGGGCAGCGACGTTCACCATGGGCATGAACGGCCATCTTTCCGGGTGATCGGTGTGCAGATCTCACACATGTCACGGACGGGGCAGTTTCTGTTCTGTACTTTTGGGGTCTTTTCTTTTTTGTTGGTGTACGGGTTCCTTCAGGAGTATATGGTTATTCACGTCTTCCAGCGGCAGTTGGGCATCTTCTTGACTTTGTGTCAATTTGCGGGTTACTCGTCATTGGCGGCTTTGCATCGGCTCATTCATGCGGATACGCCACGGAGAATCCCGTTGGGGTACTACGTCTTGCTGGCGACGCTGCAAGCGACGATGCAGGGGTTGACGAATTTGTCAATGCGGTGGTTGAACTACCCGGCGAAGATGTTGTTCAAGTCTTCGAGGGTGATTCCGACAATGATCGTGGGGGTTTTCATCATGAAGAAGCGGTACAAGGTACACTCGTGCTTTTGTGTTGAGGGGGGTTGTGACGGATTTGTTGGTCGTTCATCTTAAGATTTTCGTCTCACGTACTCCCTTCCGCCCTCCCTCTCTCCCTCCCCAACCTTTCTCAGATGAAAGACTACATGGTCGTCGCCCTCCTATCCCTGGGCCTCGTCTTCTTCATCCAAGCCGACGTGAAAGTATCCCCCTCCTTTCATCCTCTGGGGATAATTTTCATCTCCATGGCTCTAGTCGTCGATGCGGCCATAGTGAACATCCAGGAATACACCTTGAGGAGATACGACGCTAGCCATGACGAACTCATCTTCTACTCCTACGGCATTGGATCGTTCATCCTTTTTGCCTACTGCCTCTTCTCCATGGAGCTTTACGATGGCATCGTATTTCTCCGCTCCCAGCCCCCTCGCAGCACCCTCTGTCTCATCATTTTCTGTTTCTGCGGCTACTTCGGTGTCACCTGCGTGGCGGCCCTGACCAAGAAATTCGGTGCTCTTGCCTCGACTATGACGACAACCGCACGGAAAGCCTTGACACTCTTTCTTTCCTTCTTCATCTTTCCGAAACCTGCCACGGGGATGCATGTTTTTGGGGGGGTCCTTTTCGTGTTGGGGCTGTCCGTTAAAGCTGTGCCCACTGGCCGGAACAAGGATTATGCTTCCTCTTCCTCCGCCTCCTCCTCCATCCCCTCCACCTCTTCGGCCGCAACGTTACTATCCCCTTCTTGTTCCTCCCCCTCGCATGCATCCATGAAGTCAAAACAAACACGTTCGTTGCTCTCCTCGTCCGCGACAGTGCCACCATCATCATCATCATCATCATCGGCAGCGGCAACAGCAGTTGCCACCTCGCATCAGGCGATGGGGAGCATCGCAAAAAGCATAGAATTAGTCTAATGCATAAAATTAGAACGAATAGAATGAGAATCTTGTCCAAATTTGCAAAAGTCGCTCCATCCATCTCTCTTCCCTCTCCTTGCTTGTGTATATGGTTTAGAGCGAGTGAGAGAGTGAGGGGTCGCTTATCTGCCTTTCCGAAGAAATGGATGGGGGCCCGGGGAAATCATTGCTCGAAATAAATGGAGGGATCGAAGTAGAAGAAGCGGCAGCTGTTTTTATCCCTCCTATGTGCTCTGAGTCGCATGCCCGTCCAGCTTAAGCTTACCGACCGAAAAACAATAAAAGTCACTCAAAAGTCTCTCAAGCAAAGAACAAAGTCCAAGAAACAAACTGCAATGTGGAGACTTCACTAGATTCTTGAGGGTCTTTCCTCTGGCGTGTATCTCCACTATTTTACTTGTTCAACCAGTCTTTTGAAGAGTCCTAGAGTGTTTGTGGTCACACATTCCTTGTAGTATTTATTTTATATACACTTTCCTACACCAATAGGTATTTTCCCAACACAAGCATCATCAGCAGCAGCAGCAGCAGCACTCAGCAGTAGCAGTATTGGGACCCTAATCCCTAGAGTCACCATCAACACCACCATCAGCAGCAGCAGCAAGCTGTTCGATCTTCAGCCCTATCCTCCTCCTCGCTTCATCAATCGCATCCGGGGTCACACGCGCCGCCAATCTCGTCGTATTAAGCTTCGGAGACCGTTCCCTCCCTTCTTCCCTCCCACCCTCCGTCACATAAAGATGCGCCAAATACTTCGTCATGATCAAGACATACATCCCGCAGTCATACCCGTTCACCTGCTGTGGACATCCCCGCACAGCTTCCACCTTCCCTCCCTCCTTCCCTCCCTCCTTCCCTGCCACCATGCGCCAAAACTGAGCAGCTGTCCTTTTGGCGGCTGGTTCATTCCTACCACCGCTCGAGTCGAGGTGGAAGAATTTCCCGGGCTGAGCGTTGCTGCCGTTGCCAGCGCTGTAGACGAGAAGGCTCCTGATAGTGGATGTGTGTAATAGGTTCTGTGAGTGTCGTGGAGGAATGAAAGAGACCCTGTGAGAAACGGACGGGGTAGGAAAAGAAGCAAAGTTGTCACACGCATGCAGACCTCCGAGGAGAACGGTGACATGCTAACATACATACCAGTGCGTGCAATCACTCCTGAAATCCTCGGCGTCGTTGACGGGGATGAAGACCATGCTTCGTCTATCCAGCTTCAAGCCCTCCCCCACTTCCTCCAACTCGCCTTGGTCTACGATACAATTTTAAGTGATGGATTCCCAAATAAGTTTCCATAAAACAATGGATGTCACGGAGGTTACAAATTCATATGAGAGCTCCTACCAAGAGCCGTCACTTTTTGCTCTTCAAATTTTCGCAGATCCGTCCCTGCACCGCCCGTCCTCCCTCCCTTCTTCATTCTATTCGGCCCCCCCCCCCCCCACCCCCCTCCACCACCCACCCCCCCCCCCCCACCCCCCCCCAC
>Ga0160419_100056_pt1 | contig 75103 bp, 70 predicted proteins | sample CelAP2metagpilot_2_FD_108196 | JGI IMG/M metagenome (GOLD analysis project Ga0160419, IMG submission 108196) | Phycosphere-associated microbial communities from Cellana algal ponds in Kailua-Kona, Hawaii, USA - Cellana AP2-4-25 metagenome pilot ...
AATCCGAACTGCAGGCCCGCGGCCTTGGGTTTCGCGATATTCCCATCTTGCGCAAAGGTGAAAGCGATGGTGCGGACTACAAGACCTACCTCTGGGGCAATGGCACCGCATCGCAGATTGCAATTTATCCCAACCTCAATGTGAACGATGACCAATGGCGCGCAGTCCTGCGCGACAAGCGGGTGCGCCAGGCCCTTTCGGTTGCGATCAATCGCGCAGGCATCAACAAGGCGCTCTACTTCAAACTCGCCAAACCCGGCGGGATGACCGTGCTGGAAGCCAGCCCCTTCTTTGATGCCGCGCTGCGGGAAAAGAACGCGCAATATGATCCGGAGCTTGCCAACAAGTTGTTGGACGAGGCAGGCCTTGATCAGCGGGACGGATACGGCATTCGAAAATTGCCAGACGGGCGCCCGATGGAGTTGGTGGTTGAAACCGCTGGTGAGCGTCAGGAGGTAGAGAACGCACTGCAGATCATCTCTGATGACTGGCGCGACGTCGGGGTCAAGCTGGTGATGCGACCGCTGGACCGCGACATTCTGCGAAATCGGGTTTTCTCGGGCACGACGATGGCATCGGTCTGGTATGGCTGGGACAATGGGCTGCCGCAGATCTACACGTCTCCGGCCTATCTCGCCCCGACTGATCAGGTGTTCCTGTCCTGGCCCAAGTGGGGCCAATATCACCAGACTGGCGGCGATGTTGGGGAAGCCCCCGACATGGACGCCGCCAAGAGATTGATGGATCTTTGGCACGCCTGGGAAGCGGCACAAACAGACGAAGAGCGCACCGCTGCATGGACCGAAATGCTGCAAATCCACGCCGAGGAAGTTTATGCCATCGGTATCGTCGCAGGCGCGCCGCAGCCCGTTGTCGTCAGCAACCGCCTGCGCAATGTCCCGAAAAAAGGCATCTGGGCCTGGGATCCCGGCGCACATTTCGGCATTTATCGGCCGGATGAATTTTACTTTGTCGATGGCAAAGGCTGAGGGGGCGCCACCTGATGGAGATCCTGCGCTACGCCATCTATCGGTTTGGAACCATGCTGCTGACCTTGCTCGTGGTTTCGGTGCTGATCTTTGTCATCATCAACCTGCCCCCTGGCGACTACTTGTCGAACCAGATCGCCGAACTGCGGGCTTCAGGCCAGTCATCTGGCGTGGAAAAGGCCGAATTCCTGCGCAAGGAATACGCGCTGGATAAGCCACTATGGCAGCAATACATGATCTGGATGGGGTTCATGCCCGGCCCGCATGGGTTTTCCGGCATGATCCAGGGCAACTTTGGCTGGTCCTTCGAATTTGACCGCCCCGTGGCTGAGATCGTTGGCGAAAGCCTATGGCTTACTGTTTTGGTCAATGTGGCTGCGGTTCTGTTTGTTTACCTGGTTGCGCTGCCTCTGGGTGTTCTGGCCGCTGCGCGCGCCCGAACTTGGGTGGACTACACATCGGCCTTTGTCGGCTATCTGGGCCTTGCGACACCGAATTTCCTGCTCGCTTTGATCCTGTTCTACTACGGCCACAAATACTTTGACTTGCCCATCGGCGGCTTGATGGATCCCGCGATGGAAGGCGAGCCGATGAGTTGGGAAAAGGTGAAGTCCATCCTGATCCACTTGATCGTTCCGACATTTGTGATCGGCACATCAGGCGCCTCTGCCATGATGCAGCGGTTGCGCGCCAATATGCTGGATGAACTGGGCAAACCCTATGTGGAAACCGCAGTTGCAAAAGGCATGTCGCCCTCACGCATGTTGACAAAATATCCACTGCGCGTGGCCTTCAATCCCTTTGTCGCCGATATCGGAAACCTGCTACCTGCCATGATCTCCGGGTCGGTTTTGGTGTCCGTGGTTCTGGGACTGCAAACAATCGGCCCCACCTTGCTGACCGCGCTCAAGACCCAAGACATGTTCCTGTCAGGTTTTGTTTTGATGTTTGTCGCCCTGTTGACCCTTATCGGAACCATGATTTCAGATGTATTGCTCGTGATGCTGGACCCGCGCATCCGCTATGAGGAACGCCAGCGATGAGCACCCAGCCAGATAACCGATTTGTCGATACGCGCCCCTATGACCCCAATGCAGCCCTGCAGGAGCTGGAGCGCAAGGATCTGGATGCGCCCAACTGGGTATTGATCTGGCGAAAGTTCAAGACGCACAAGCTGGGGCTCACATCAGGTGTCTTCCTGCTTGTCTGCTATCTCCTGCTGCCGGTTGTGGGTTTCATCGCCCCCTACGGACCGAACGAACGGGACAGCGAACATATCTACTCTCCACCGCAGTCAGTGAATATCTTTCACAATGGCGAGCTGCGGGCGCCATTCATCTATCCGATGACGTCCGAGGCAGATCTGGAGACCTTTCAATGGGTCTTCAAACCCGATCTGGAGAACCCGCAATCTCTGCAGTACTTTTGTGAAGGCGCCACCTACAAGATTGCCGGCCTGATCGAGTCGAACACCCATCTGTTCTGCGCCCCCGAAGGCGCGACATTGTTTCTGTGGGGGTCGGATCGGCTGGGCCGGGACGTCTTCAGCCGCATCCTTTATGGGGCACAGTTGTCTTTGACCGTCGGTCTGATCGGGATCACTGTTTCCTTTGTGCTTGGGATCTTCTTTGGATCGTTGGCAGGTTACTTCGGGGGGAAACTGGACTGGACCATCAACCGCATGATCGAGATCCTGAGGTCGCTGCCAGAGCTGCCGTTATGGCTGGCGCTCTCGGCTGCGGTGCCGTCCAACTGGTCGCCCGTCGCGGTCTTTTTTATCATTTCGGTGATCCTTGGCATTTTGGATTGGCCCGGCCTCGCACGATCCGTGCGCGCGAAGTTCCTGTCCTTGCGGGAAGAGGAATACGTCCGCGCCGCAGAAATGATGGGGGCCTCCTCCGGGCGGGTTATACGTAAGCATCTGCTGCCAAACTTCATGTCCCACCTAATCGCATCCGCAGCACTGTCCATTCCTGCGATGATCCTTGGGGAAACTGCGCTGTCCTTCCTCGGTCTTGGCCTTCGTGCCCCGGCGGTGAGCTGGGGGGTCATGCTGAATGATGCCCAAAACCTTGCCTCGATTGAGATCTATCCCTGGACGGCGATTCCGATGCTGCCAATCGTCGTTGTGGTCCTCGCCTTCAACTTCCTCGGTGATGGCCTGCGGGACAGTCTTGATCCGTATCAGCACTAGACATTTCAAGCCGCCCCTGCCCCCTGACCATCGGAGAGCACATGCAGAACCTTGCAATTCCACAAGGCGTTTCAGTCGTGACCCCTGCCCGCTGGGCAAGCTGCTATGCCGTTGACCATCTGGCGAACCGATCGGTTGCGGCAGTTGGAGATGCGCTGGCTGAGTTGATGGTGGCGACGGCTCTTTGTTCCGAACGGCCCCAGATCACGGTCGACCAGCGGCTCACAGCGCTCTGGTTCAAATACAGCTTCCGCCCGAGCGGGTGGGAGATGCCTGCGCTTTGGGATCCGCTGGCAGGAGATTACCCGACGCAGGACGGCTGGATCCGTCTTCATACCAACCTGCCCCATCACCGTGACGCCGCCCTCCATGCGCTTGGCTGTGAGGCCCGGCCAGAGGCTGTCAGGACGGCCGTTGCAGGATGGGGTTCCGATGCGTTGGAGCAGGAAGTGGTCAAGCACGGCGGCGTGGCAGCCGCCATGCGCAGCGAAGCCGCTTGGGCCGCCCATCCACAAGGGCAGGCTGTTGCAAAGGAGCCGCTGATTGCGTGGCAAGATCCGCGCCACATCGCATTGCGTCCACGGCCAGAGGCAACCCCTGCCCGCCCGCTGGCAGGGTTACGTGTGCTGGACCTGACCCGTGTTCTGGCCGGCCCTGTCGCGACGCGCACCCTTGCCGGTTTTGGCGCCACGGTATTGCGAATTGATCCCCCAGGCTGGGACGAGCCCGGCGTTTTGACCGACGTCGCCCTGGGCAAACATATGGCCGCACTGGACCTGAAGTCCACCGATGGGAAGGCGACACTGGAACGCTTGCTGAGCAAGGCCGATGTTTTGGTGCACGGTTACCGACCGGGAGCCTTGGACGCGTTGGGGTTCACAACAGAGACACTAAGGCAGATTGCTCCGCACCTGATTGACGTGCGCCTGAATGCCTATGGCTGGACTGGCCCTTGGGCCAAGCGGCGTGGGTTCGACAGCCTCGTACAGATGAGCAGTGGCATTGCGGATCGCAGACGCTACTGGGCGGCAGGCGCCACCGCGCCACCCAGCGATGCCCGCCCCAATCCCCTGCCGGTACAGGCGCTGGACCATGCCACGGGCTATCTGATGGCCGCCGCCGTGCTGCGTGCGCTTGGCTCGGCGGCCCGAGGCGACAAGGTGGCTGATGCGCGGCTTTCCCTTGCGCGAACGGCCCAAGCGCTGAAGGATCTAAGTAACGGATCCGATGACGCCACAGGCGCAGTACTGACAGGGGCCGAAGACCGGGACTACTGCGAGGAAACGGAACTCACCAGCTGGGGTGCAGGCCAGCGGCTACGTTCCCCTCTCACCGTCGAGGCCGCATCGTTGCTCTGGGATCATCCTGCCAAGGCTTCGGGCTCGGCAAAGGCGCGGTGGCCCTAGCCACCACGCCAGACGGTTCTTAGCGGTCGTCCCCACCACCGTCATTGAAATCCATCAGATCCTCGTCGATCGCCGCCTGAACAGCGCCTACCGCCAGGTCTTTCTTGTCCTTTGGCGCGTCACCCGCTTGATCCTCCGCCAGTCGAACCGTGACCTCACGGTGGGCGAACTTGATGCCTTCACGCGCAAACAGATCCCGGATTTCCTGGAACACCTTCTTGCGGACCAACCACTGGTCACCCGGCTTGGTCATGAACTTGACGCGGATAATCATTGCCGAGTCCTGCATCTCGATCACGCCCTGAGATTTCAGCGGCTGAATGAAGGTGTCCCCAATCACGGGATCATCCAAGAGTTGCTGGCCGAGTTTCTTGATGAGCTTACGAACCTTTTCAACATCGGTGTCATAGGTCACCCGCAAAGGCAGCTTCATCATCACCCAGTCCCGCGAATAGTTCGTCAGCACCCGGATTTCCCCAAACGGGATGGTGTGCAATGCGCCAAGGTGATGGCGCAGCTGGAATGATCTCACTGAGATCCGCTCAACGGTGCCTTTCACGTCCCCAATGTCGATGTACTCGCCCTTGCGAAAGGCATCGTCCACGAGGAAGAAGGCTCCGGAGAAGATATCCCGCACCAGAGTTTGCGAGCCAAAACCAACGGCCAGACCGACAACACCCGCACCGGCAAACAGCGGGCTGACATTGATCCCCAGTTCAAGCAGAACGATCAGAATTATCGACACCACGACCACGGCAAGGATGGCGCCGCGAAACAGCGGCAGCAGAGTGGCCAGTCGGCTGGCGCCTCCCGCACCGCCTTCGTCGCCCAGTTCTCCAACCGGCATGTCGCCGACCTCTTCGTCGATCTTGCTGTCGATCCAGATCCGCGCCATGTGGTAGACGATATACCCGATGAAGAGGATGACGATGATATCGCGAACGCGGTCCACCCGGCTGTCTTCCATCCAGGCTGAATCCGGATTCCAGATCCCTATCAGGGCAAAGAAGCCAACCGTAAATGCCAAAATCCCCGCGATCCTCCGGGCCAGATCTTCGTAGGTGCTGATCGGGTGGCGAACGGGTTCCGGGGCCATATCAGCCTCGTCTTCCATGTCGTCACCTGTTTCTTCACCGTCCTCAGAAGGCGCGATCACAGGCAGTTTGGAACGGTTGAAATAGCGTTCGATGACATAGTTGATGATGCCATAAACCACGAGGATCGACGTCAGAACGGAATAGGTTCCCGCCATCAACGGCAGCGACATATCGCGTTCCAGAACCAGATCGAATGCCAGCTCCAGCCAGCCAAAGGTGATGTAGACAACAACAGCCGGTGCCCAGGCCAGCGAGAGAAAGCGCACCAGCCAGGAACAGTCTTCCTTGCTGCGCCCGGCCCGAATGGCATTGGAAATCGCACCAGCATTGACAACAACCATCAGCAGGTTGCCGAATGTCCCGACCAGGGCAAGCACGCCATAGACCAATGCGTAGACATTGTAGTTCAGGCCAAAGTCACCCACCCAGGTGGCAAAGAGAACCGAACAGATATCGTATGTCGCAAGGGCAGAGGCCCAGAAATACAACTTGCGTGCATCCCCGTCCGAAAAGATCGGAATCCGGTACTGGCTCAGATAGGGGGACAGCACCATCCGCCACAGATCCGACACCGTGCGTGACAGGAAAAACGCGGTGTAGATTGCCGTGACCGTGAACTGCACCGAGGAATTCTCGGACCTGCCAAAGATCAGGTACGAGGTCAGCAAAGCGAACACCATCGCAAAGATGGTCCCCCCCACACCCATCAGAAAGCGGAAGACCAAGAAAGGCATCTTGTCCTCGTAGCCTTCGGGGGCTTCCTTGATACGCGCCACTACATGGCGCTTGGCGATCCGCTTGCCGTAGATCTCGACCGAAAGCCAACGCCCGATGAAGAGGAACAACAGGCTCCAGCCGAGGACTTTGACATATGTGATGATGCGTCCATCGGGGCTGGTTTGCCGCAGGATATACTGCACTTCAAAGATGGAATAAGGCATCGCCTCCAGACGGCTGCGCAGGGCTTCGCCGAACTGATCCACCTCCGACTGCGCTTTCATCAGGGCAGAGGCGCCCTCCATCTTGTCGGTCCCGGGAACGACGCTTGCGTCGCTTGGCGTGTCGCCCGCACCGACCAACTGGCCGCGGCTGTCGACAATGATGACACCGACACCACTGTCGGCTGCCTGTTCAATGGCCTTGGCGAGGGGATCAGCTTCGCTGCTGCTTTGGGCCATCGCAGACCCGCCAGTCGCCGCCGCCAGCACGAGCGCAACAAGTGCAGATATCAGAAATCGTGAAACAAACTGCAGCACCAAAACGCGCCCTCCCCTATCTGTCTTGTCTTTCACCAAGCCAGCAAAATCCCCAAAATATCAAGCCTGAGGGTGGAAATGGCAGCTCTGCACCACAAAAATGCGAGGATTGCAGCGCTTGATTGCAACTGACCGTGCCCCACGCTATAGAAAATCAGCGTGACTATGCGCAGGTTTAGACAGCTTCGGGGCCATCCGTGCCACCACGTTGTTTGCCTTCTGCACGTAGACGCAGTGATGACCAGTGCCTTGGCCCTTTGCGTGTCAGGCCGCGCAACCTGAGGCGAGACCATGCTGAGGCGGAAGACAGCCGAGCAGACACGCACCCCCGCAGGCTCTGCGGACCTGTTGCGATGGGTCCAGCCAAAGGCACAGTGGCATCTCTCTCCTCTTTCACAGACGCAGGCCCCGCAATGACAAGCAACGCCCCCAAGAGCGCAACACGCGGTGCGCGCGTCATGCTTTATAGCCACGACACCTTTGGTCTGGGCCATCTGCGTCGCTCGCGCGCGCTTGCCAGTGCGATCACGTCAGCCGATCCAAGTGCGTCCGCACTCATCCTGACCGGCTCTCCGGTTGCTGGCCGGTTTGCGTTTCCCTCGCGGGTGGACCACGTGCGTCTGCCCGGCGTCATCAAACGGTCTGACGGGTCATACGCCTCGCGGACCATGGGCATGTCGATTGAAGAGACCACGACTCTGCGGGCCGAACTGATCCGCTCTACCGCCCGCCAATATGCACCTGACGTGCTGATCGTGGACAAGGAGCCAACCGGTTTTCGCGGCGAATTGCTGCCAACCCTACAAGATCTGCAGGAATGTGGTGGCGCACAGATGGTGCTTGGGTTGCGCGATGTTCTGGATGAGCCGGATGTTCTTGCCGCCGAATGGCAACGCAAAGACGCGGTTTCCGCTACAGAAACCTACTATAACGAGATCTGGGTCTATGGCACCCGCTCAGTTTATGATCCAACTGCAGGCCTGCCGCTCAGTCCCGAGGCCCACGCGCGGATGCACTGGACAGGCTATCTGCGCCGGGATCTGGGGGAACTGGGCACCCCACCGGAACAACCGTATGTTTTGATCACTCCCGGTGGTGGCGGTGATGGGGCAATGATGGTGGATCTTGTCCTGACCGCATATGAACGTGACCCCGACCTCGCCCCGCGGGCGATGCTTGTTTACGGCCCGTTCCTGTCGGGTGACACCCGGACTGACTTTGAAACTCGCGTCGCTGCGCTCAATGGGCGGGTAACGGCCGTTGGGTTTGAATCCCAGATCGAAACCTTGTTTGCCGGGGCACAGGGTGTTGTCTGCATGGGTGGCTACAACACGTTCTGCGAGGTTCTGTCGTTTGACAAACCAGCCGTGATCGTGCCGCGCACAACCCCGCGTCTGGAACAATGGATCCGCGCCAGCCGGGCCGAAGAACTGGGCCTGACTGCAATGCTGGACGAAAGCCGTGATGGCTGGACCCCCGAAGCAATGGTGCGTGCCATCCGCGCGCTCGCAGACCAGCCACCGCCGTCTGCTGCTATCCCGGACGGGCTGCTGGACGGGCTCGACTACGTGACAGACCGCGTGGATGCATTGCTGCACGCCCAAGCCGGAAAGACCACGAAATGACCAACCAAGGCCGCCCCCCTCTTGCCGTCATCGTCAAGGGCTGGCCCCGTCTGTCAGAGACCTTTATCGCCCAGGAGCTGGTCGCGCTTGAGGATGCAGGGCAGAGTTTCGAAATCTGGTCGCTGCGCCACCCAACTGATCGCAAACGGCATCCGCTACACGATCGCCTGCAGGCAGCCGTGCGCTATCTGCCAGAATACCTTTATCAAGAGCCGGACAGGGTCTGGGCCGCACGGCAGAAGGCCCACAAGATGCCCGGCTACCAGACGGCATATCGGATCTGGCGAGAGGATCTGCGTCGCGATCCCAGCCGCAACCGCATTCGCCGCTTTGGTCAGGCCTGTGTTCTGGCAGCAGAAATGCCGGATGAGGTGCTGGGGCTTTATGCTCATTTCCTGCACACGCCGTCCTCAGTCGCCCGATATGCCGCCATCATGCGCGGACTACCGTGGAGCTTTTCCGCCCACGCCAAGGACATCTGGACCTCTCCGGAATGGGAACTGCGGGAAAAACTGTCTGCCGAGCACCACGGCGCAGTTTTTGGGGCAACATGCACGGGCTTTGGCGCAAAACACCTGCAGGACCTCGCGGACCGGCGTGATCGGGTCGATTTGATCTACCATGGACTGGATCTCAGCCGCTTCCCTGCTCCGCCACAGCGCAAGTACCGCGCCCCGGGTGATCCGCTGCATCTGATGTCGGTCGGTCGCCTGGTTGAGAAAAAGGGCTTTGATCGGCTGATCGGTGCTCTGGCTCTGCTGCCTGCGACGCTGGACTGGCACTGGACCCACATCGGAGGTGGGGACATGGGAGATCTGCTGCAGGGCATGGCCGAGGATGCTGGCGTTGCTGATCGGATCACCTGGCGTGGTGCCTGTGATCAGCCCGAAGTCATCGCAGCGATGCGCGCCTCTGACATTTTTGTTTTGCCCAGCCGCATTGCCAAGGATGGTGACCGTGATGGCCTGCCCAACGTCCTGATGGAAGCGGCCTCTCAGCGGCTCCCCATTCTGTCGACTGCCGTTTCGGCCATCCCGGAATTCATCGACAGTGGCACTCATGGGTTGTTGAGCGACGACAGCCCAGACGCGCTGGCAGAGGCGATCCTCTACCTGAGCCAGAACCCCGAAACTGCAGCAGATATGGCCGAAGCCGCCCTGATGCGTTTGCGCCGGGATTTTGGAATGGACCCAGGCATTGCCCGTCTGTCCGAACGTCTCACATCCATGATGCAGCGCGCATGAAAAATGGCGCGGGCTACAGGATTGCCTTTTACGCGCCGATGAAATCTCCGCGCCACCCCGTTCCTTCTGGTGATCGGGAAATGGCGCGCAATCTGATCACCCGGTTGGAAGCAACGGGAGCTGCAGTCAGCCTCTGCAGCGAGCTACGCATATTCGACAAAACCGGCTCCGCCCAAACCCAAGAGACGCTGCGCGCAAAAGCCAAAGCCGAAATCGACCGGATCCTCACGGAACTGAGCAACACGCCACAGGAAACACGCCCACAGCTTTGGCTCACATACCACAACTACTATAAGGCGCCGGATCTGATCGGGCCGGTCATCGCTAAACAGCTCGCCATTCCATATGTACAGGTTGAATCGACCCGTGCTCGCAAGCGGTTGACCGGACCGTGGTCTGGGTTCGCAGAGGCTGCCCATGAGGCGGCAGATGCGGCAGATGCGATTTTTTATCTTACTGAGCAGGATCACGAAACGCTGCTACGGGATCGTGCCGGGCAACAGCGCTTGATCCATCTTGCCCCCTTTCTGCCCTACGACCACCTCCCGAAACAAAGTGATCTTACCGGGCCGATGTTGGCTGTGGGGATGATGCGCGCAGGGGACAAACTTGCGTCATATGCGCTTCTTGCCGAGGCTCTGACGACCCTTCAAGAAGACTGGTCGCTACAGATCGTCGGTGACGGCCCTGCCCGTTCTGAGGTCGAGGCACTGATGGCAAAGTTTGGCCCGCGGGTGCAGTTCTTGGGCCAGCTTGACCGTGACGCCCTGCAACACGTCTACGAAAGCGCCAGCCTGTTCGTCTGGCCCGGCGTGAACGAGGCCTTCGGCATGGTCTATCTGGAGGCGCAATCTCATGGCGTCCCGGTCCTGGCACAAGACCGACCGGGGTTGCGGGATGTGGTTGCGCCATGGAGCGATCCAGACATGATGCCCGAACCTGATCTTGGCGCCGCCGCTTATGGCGCAGCCCTGCGCCTGGCACTCGCCGATCCCGCCAAACGGCGCAGTCAGGCCGAGCGGTCGAGACAACGCGTAGCAGCGCGCCACCTTGCCCCGGCCGCCACCGAAACCCTGTGGCACACCCTAACCCAACTGATGGAGCAGACACCATGATCCGCCTTGCCCTCTTGCGCCACGGCCACACACCCTGGAACCGCGCAGGCCGCATTCAGGGGCGCAGCGATATCGCGTTGGACGAAGACGCCCGCGCCGAGCTCGCGGCCCAGACCCTGCCCACTCCCTGGGACAAGGCCGAACTCTGGGCCAGCCCTCTGATGAGGGCCGCAGAAACCGCAGAACTGGTCGCAGGCCACGCGCCCAAGACCTCCGCCGCTCTGATTGAAATGAACTGGGGGGATTGGGAAGGCAAACAAGGTGTCGACCTCAAGGCCGATCCTGACAGCGGGTTTCGCGATATCGAGGACTGGGGCTGGCACTATCGCCCACCCAATGGCGAAAGCCCGCAGGATGTCTGGGACAGGATCGAGCCCTGGCTCGCAGGCCTGACCCGTGACAGCGTAGCAGTCTGTCATATCGGTATCATGCGTATGATCCTGGCCAAGGCACATGGCTGGAATTTTGACCGGCCCGCACCGTTTCGGATCAAACGAAACCGGCTGTTCATCGTGGAACTGGACGGCAGCAGCCTCCGCCCTGTCGAAGAGCCCGTGCGCCTGCTGAAACGGGACGCTTCATGAACGTTCTGATCGCTGTCACCCACCTCTTGGGCACCGGGCATCTGGCCCGCGCCCTGACACTTGCGCGCGCTTTTGTTGCCCAGGGTCACAAGGTGCAGATTCTGTCAGGAGGCGGCCCCGCGCCCCAGCTTGACCACTCCGGTGTGGATCTCTTGCAGCTGCCGCCGCTGCGATCGGACGGGGTGGATTTCACCCGCCTCCTCACGCCGGATGGCAGTGTCGCGGACGAGCTTTACCACCGCTCCCGGCGCGACATGGCCTGCGCAGCGTTGCAGACCATGCAGCCAGACGTCTTGATAACCGAGCTCTACCCCTTTGGGCGGCGCAGTCTGCGAGCTGAGTTCAATGCCCTGCTTGAGGCCGCACATCGCCTGCCCCGTCGCCCGATCGTGCTCGCCTCTATCCGCGATATTCTGGCGCCACCCTCCAAGCCCAAAAAGGCAGAACAGGCCGAAGAGATCATCTCGCGCTACTATGACGGCGTTCTTGTGCATTCCGACCCCCAAGCCACCCGGCTGGAGGTGTCCTGGCCTGTCAGCCCGGCCCTTGCTGCAAAATTGCATTACACCGGCTACGTTGCCCCCGCAGCGCCGACACCTCATCCGGATGGTGCCGGAGCAGGCGAAATTCTGGTCAGCGCAGGAGGTGGCAGCGTTGGTGATGCGCTGTACCGTGCGGCAATCGAAGCCTCCACCTTGCGGCCTGATCTGACATGGCGTCTGCTTGTCGGCGGTGCGGATGCCAAGTCGCGGATTGATGATCTGAAAGACCCGACCGCCCCAGCTATTCTGGAACCGGCCCGCCCGGATTTTCGTCAGATGCTGTACCACGCCAAAGCCTCTGTCAGCATGTGCGGCTACAACACCGCATTGGACCTGCTGCAGACCGGATTGCCCGCCGTCATTGTGCCCTTCGATGCAGGAAACGAGGTCGAGCAATCTCTGCGCGCCCAAAGCCTCGCGCCGCTTAACGGGTTCGCGGCGCTGCGCGCCAAGGATCTGACGGGCAAGACCCTTTGCCAATCGCTGGACAGCGTGCTCGCAGCCCCTGCGCGGGACTGCGACAGCTTCCGGTTTGACGGCGCCGCCCGAACGGTAGAGATTGCCGCCAACATGGCACAGGAGCGCGCATGACACTGGACTGGACTGCTTTGGATCAGGAGCTTGCTCGCTGGCAGGAGGCGGGGATGACCCTTCCGATCTGGTGGCGCGATGACGACGCGATTGCCCCGACACCACAGTTGGAGCGGTTGTTGGCTTTGTCAGAACAGCTTTCACTCCCCGTTCACCTTGCAATCATCCCCCGTGACGCGACGCCCGAACTTGCAAAGCGCCTGTCAGGCACTGCTACTGCAATTCCGGTTGTGCACGGCTGGGCCCATGAAAACCACGCCGCCCCCGACCAGAAGAAATCCGAATTCGGTGCGGATCGGGTGGTGGATGACGCTCTTGATGACGCAGAGCGTGGCCTGAAAACGCTGGAGCGTCTCTTTGGCTCAGGGCTGCAACCGATGTTCGTCCCCCCTTGGAACCGCCTGTCAGAGGATCTGGAACCGTGGCTTGCCGGGCTTGGCTATAGCGCGCTGTCGACCTTTACCCCCCGCAGCCAGGCCAAGGCGGCTCCCGGGCTCTTGCGGGTCAACACGCATCTTGACCCGATCGACTGGAAGGGAACCCGCTCACTGGTGGCGCCTGCCCTCTTGCTGTCTCAGCTGGTCAAACAATTGGCCGATCGCAGGCTGGGTAAGGCCGATAATGATGAGCCCTATGGCATCCTCACCCACCATCTTGTCCACGATGACGCCATCTGGGCCTTTTGCGAGGATCTCTTGCGTCGCCTGCTGGCAGGCCCTGCCCGGCCCTGGGTTTTTGAAGAAAGGAAAAGCTGACATGAGCCGACTGGATTCCATGTTGCGTCGACTGACAGCACAACGCGACGGTCTCAACTGGGCAGCTGCACAAGTCGCCGACCTCAAAGGCGATGTTCTTGATATCGGCCTGGGCAATGGACGCACCTACGATCATTTGCGCGAAACACTGCCCGACCGCAGGGTTCGCGTCATTGATCGGGTGCTGCAATGTCATCCCTCCTGCGTGCCACCGGAGGCGGATTTCCTACAGGGTGAGGCCCGCCCGATGCTGGAACAGCTTGCACAGGAAAACGAACCTATTGTGCTGGCCCACTACGATCTGGGATTTGGTGTCAAGGAAAAGGACGTGGCAGAAGCCGCAGCGCTCTCTCCTGCGATTGCTGCAGTGATGGCGCCAGGTGGCATCATCGTCTCTGGCCAGCCACTCGTCGGGTTTGAGGAGCTGAGCGGCCCAGAAGGCATCCCGCCAGGTCGCTACCTTTTTTATCGCGCAGGCTAGTCTGCGGTCGAAGAATTCAGACGCCCCGATCAAAGGTTCGGGGCGTTTCTTGTTTCAGCTTTCGCAGCAATCAAGCCACCCGATTGCCACGCGACCAGACTGCCCGCAGTGCAGGAACCCCGGCCCGCATACGGAAACGGATCAAATCTGCGCGTTTCCCGATGTCGATCCGTCCGCGATCTGCCAGTTTCACAGCATCCGCAGGTGCTGCGGTGACTGTTGCCAGCCCTCTGGCCATATCGCCCCAGATCTCGCCTAACTGCGCTGCGGCCAACAGCAAAGCCGCAGGCACGTAGTCAGACGACAGGATATCCAGCAGTTCCAGTTCGGCCAGCTCACGTGCGGCGACGTTTCCGGAATGGGATCCACCACGAATGAGGTTGGGCGCCCCCATCATGACCTTGATCTCATGGTCGTGACAGGCGCGCGCAGCCTCAACCGTTGTTGGGAACTCTGCCAGATGGATGCCGTGCCCGGCGGAAACTGCGACCTGCGCTTCGGTCGTGTCATCGTGGCTTGCCAGGACAGCACCAAAACGACGCGCAGCCTTGACTGCCTCCACCTCGTGCAGATCGCCATAGGTGTCCCGCATTCGCTTTAGCCCAGCAACATGCGCCTTGAACCCCTCGTCGTCGAACCCGTGCTTGCCTTTGACGTAGGCTTCCAGTTTGGACATGTCGCGAAACTGACGCTGGCCTGGTGTGTGATCCATCAAAGAAACAAGCCCCACGCGATCGGCATCGCCGAACTCATCCAGTTCGGCCACCAGCGTCTCCGAACAGACCTCCGCGCGCAGATGTAGGAAGTGGCTGATTTTCAACGCATCCTGATGCCTCAGCTCCAGCAATTCGCTTGCAAGGCTTCGGGCATAGGCACCGTAGCGGGCCTCCGTGGCCTTGATCGACCCCACCCGCATCGCATCAAACACCGTCGTAATTCCGGTGCCGGCCAGTTCCGCATCATGGGCAATGATGGCAGCGGCATGGGGCCAGTCGACCTTTGGACGGGGCTGGATGTGACGTTCGAGATTGTCGGTGTGCAGCTCTACCAGACCGGGACTGACATAGTCCCCCTCCATGTCCAAAGCACCGGCAGGGACGGAAGTGCCGTCAGCAATATCGGTGATCAGCCCATCTTTCAGCGTGATGGAACCTGTACGGGTCTCTCCCGGCAGAACAAGCGTGGCATTGGCAAGGATCAAAGGTTCTGTCATCTGACTTTCACACGGTTTGAGCTATAGAACGGGCCACACCTAGGAGGCCATTGTGACATTCACGCGATACGCGATCTATTATGTGCCGCCCAAACAGGCGGAATGGAGCCGATTTGCATCCAGCTGGCTGGGCTGGGATCTGCATGAGGGGCAACCGCTGGATCACCCGACGGGCACCGACCTGGATGTGGCGGCCATTACCGAGGTGCCGCGCAAATACGGGCTGCACGCGACGATCAAACCGCCGTTTCGGCTGGCTGCAGGCATGAGTGCCGATGGATTGGCAGACCGTTTTGCCGATTTCGCGGCTCAGGCCGCACCGGTCACGTTGGAAGGGCTGTCGCTGACCCGGCTTGGCCTTTTTCTTGCGCTTTGCCCGACCGGGGATCAGCTGGCGCTGAACAGGCTGGCATTCAACTGCGTGCGGGATCTGGACGATTTTCGCGCCCCTGCCTCGACAGCAGAGCTGGAAAAGCGGCGCGCAGGTGGTCTGAGCGCGGCGCAGGAACAGGCGCTGGTGTCCTGGGGCTATCCCTATGTTGGCGACAGTTTCCGCTTTCACATCACGCTGAGCGGCAAACGCCCGAAGGCCGAATTGCCCGCAATCGAAGCGTTCCTGCAGGAACGCCTGCTTCCCAAACTTCCGGCACCTTTTGTCATCGATGATCTTGCCTTGGTCGGCGAGGACAGCAACGGTCGTTTCCACCTTATCCATCGTCAGGCCCTCTCTGGCTGAAGCCAGGGGGTCAGGGCCGCCTCGGCGGTCGCTACCGCCGCGTCAAGCGGGCCGCTGTTGTCGATCTCGACCACATGCAGGAGCCCCGCAGGGAGCGGCGTCGACGCGCGGGCAAGCCTACGCTCGACCTCCGCGCGATCTTCGCGCCCGCGCGCATTCAGCCGGGCAGCCAATACCTCTGGCGTGGCTGTTACCGACAGCACAATCAATGTACTGAAAACATCCTGCGCCTCCAAAAGCGCTTTGCGGGACAGGTTGACGACAACACCGGATGCCGAGCGGCGCAAGACGTCAATCTCAAGCGGGATCGCATAATAGAGCCCATGCGCCTGCCAGTGCAGCGCAAAACTGCGCTCAGCACAAAGGTCTGCAAACTGTGGCTCGCTCACAGCCACATAGTCTTCGCCCCCAAGTTCCGGTGCGCGGGTGATGACCCTGCGCTGTTTTTTCAAACCGGGAATGCGTGTCAGCATCGCATCCATCAGGCTGTCTTTGCCGACACCGGATGGCCCAACAACTGCGATGACTGGCGCTTTGACGGGTCGCGGGCTCATGCTGCAACCTTTGGAGTGAGGGCCGACACATCAACACATCGATCGCAAACCTGCTCGCGCGCAGCCTCGTCGTGGAAAATTCCGATGATGGCGGCACCGCGCGCCTTGGCTTCCTCGATCAACCGCAGGACCGTAGCTCTGTTCTGAGCGTCCAGACTGGCGGTCGGCTCATCCAGCAGCATTGCCGGATAGCTATGTGCAAACCCCCGCGCGATATTGACCCGCTGTTGCTCGCCGCCAGAAAACGTCGTCGGGCTCAACTGCCACAGCCGTTCCGGGATGTTCAGCCCTGCCAACAACGTCGCGGCGCGGTCCCGCGCGGCATCAGGCGCAACGCCCACCGCCAGCAGCGGCTCTGCTACGACATCCAACGTCGGCACCCGTGGCACGACGCGCAAGAACTGACTCACATAGCCAAGTGTCTCGCGACGCAGCGCCAGAATGTCACGCGGCGCCGCCTTGGCGACGTCGACGCCACCCACCATCACACGGCCGGATGCTGCGAGGTAATTTCCATAAATCACCCGCATCAGGGTCGATTTCCCGGCCCCCGAGGCACCGGTCAGACCAATGCACTCTCCCGGCGCGACGCTGAGACTTGCCCCCTCCATCACCGGGATGACGGCGCCGCCCTGATTGTGCAGCGTAAAGCTCTTGCTCACGTTTTGAAGTTCAATCATCTCGGATCCTCAGACCTGAAGAACGCTGGAAACCAGCAACTGGGTGTAGGCGTGCTGCGGATCATCCAGCACCTGATCGGTGAGACCGGTTTCCACGACATGGCCATCTTTCATCACCATCAGCCGATCCGCCAAAAGACGCACCACCGCGAGATCATGGGTCACGATGATCGCGCTCAATCCCATTTCGCGCACAAGGTTACGCAGCAGATCCAAAAGCCGCGCCTGAACCGAAACATCCAGCCCGCCCGTCGGCTCATCCATAAAGACAAGCCGCGGCCCGGTGACGAGGTTGCGGGCAATCTGCAACCGCTGCTGCATCCCTCCGGAGAAAGCGGAAGGGCGATCATCAATCCGACTTTCGGCAATCTCGACACGGCCCAGCCAATCGGCTGCGCGGGCGCGGATGTTGCCATAGTTGCGATCCCCCACCGCCATCAGCCGTTCCCCGATATTGCCACCAGCTGACACAGACATCCGCAACCCATCGCGGGCGTGCTGATGCACAAAGGCCCAATCCGTGCGCCCCAACATGCGGCGTGCCGGTTCGGACATGGTCACCGTGTCCACAGGCCCGTCTGCCCGTGTGTCAAAAATCACTTCGCCGCGATCCGGTGTCAGATGCCCGGCCATGCTGTTCAGCAGGGTCGATTTGCCCGACCCGCTTTCCCCAACGATGCCCATGACCTCGCCCGGATAAAGGTCAAAGCTCACATCCGTGCAGCCAATCCGGGCACCATACATCTTGGCCAGGTTCTTTACTTGCAACAGTGGCGTCATCACGCGGCCTCCTCACTCAGGCGACCCATATGGCCCGCATCGCGCCGGGACCGGCAATAATCCGTATCCGAGCAGACAAACATCCGGTTCCCCGCATCATCCAGGATCACCTCATCCAGATAGCTGTCCTCTGCCGCGCAGAGATCACAGGGATGATCGGCCTTGCTGGCCTCGAACGGGAAATCCTCAAAATCAAGCGAGACGACTTCGGTGTAAGGCGGCACTGCATAGATCCGCTGTTCACGTCCCGCGCCAAACAGTTGGATCGCAGCCATGTTCATTTTCGGATTGTCGAATTTCGGGATCGGCGAGGGGTCCATCACATAGCGACCCGCGACCTTCACCGGATACGCATATGAGGTGGCAATGGCGCCATGCTGGCTGATGTCTTCGTAGAGTTTCACGTGCATCAGCCCATATTCCTGCAAGGCGTGCATCTTGCGGGTTTCAGTTTCACGCGGCTCAAGAAAGCGCAGCGGCTCCGGGATCGGGACCTGATAGACAAGGATCTGATCCTCACTCAGCTCGGCCTCCGGAATCCTGTGCCGGGTCTGGATCACACTGGCCTTTTCGGTTTCTTCGGTGGTGGCCACGCCAGCGGTGTTTTCAAAGAACTTGCGGATGGAAACCGCATTCGTGGTGTCATCGGCACCCTGATCAATGACCTTCAGCGTATCATCCGGTGTCAATGTCGCAGCCGACACCTGCACGCCCCCCGTGCCCCAGCCGTAGGGCATGGGCATTTCACGGCTGGCAAAGGGAACCTGATAGCCCGGCACCGCCAGCCCCTTCAGGATTGCCCTGCGGATCATCCGCTTGGTCTGTTCGTCAAGATAAGCAAAGTTGTAGTCAGACATCTTGGGCACCTTTCGTGAAATTGGCCCTTTGGCATACGCCGTTCATTGTGCCGCCTCCCTTGCGGCCATTTGTTCCGCCAGTTCTGTCGCCTCGCGGCGCAGTTTGCGCACCAGTTCCAGTTCGGATTGGAAATCCACGTAATGCGGCAGCTTGATATGCTCGAGGAAACCGGTGGCCTGGATGTTGTCGGCGTGGCTCAGGACGAATTCTTCGTCCTGCGCAGGAGCACCAAGGTTGTCTTCGCCCAGCTCCTCCCACCTCAGGGCGCGATCGACCAGCGCCATGGCAATGGATTTTCGCTCTGACTGACCGAACACCAGCCCGTAGCCGCGAGTGAACTGCGGCGGGACTGTTTTGGAGCCTTTGAACTGGTTCACGGTCTCGCATTCGGTCAGCTCTATCTCGCCGATCTCGATGGCAAAGCCGAGCTCCGGGATCTCCATTTCCACCGGCACGCTGCCGATCCGCAACTCGCCAACAAAGGCATGGTTGCGGGCGTAGCCGCGCTGCGTGGAATAGGCCATGCCCAGAATAAAGCCCTCATCTCCGCGGGTCAGCGACTGCAAACGCACCGCCCGCCCGGCAGGAAAGGACATTGGTTCACGGGTCAAATCGCCCGGCTCTGCGTCCGTCCGTGGTTCCTGTTCGATGATGTTCTCGCCATCCAGAAACGACAGGATATGTGGTGTATCTTCGCTACGCGGCTCAGCGGTCTGGGTCTCTGGCAGATCTTCGCGATCGCTCTCGGCTGCCAATTTGAAATCCAGCAAACGATGGGTGTAATCGAACGTCGGCCCAAGAACCTGCCCGCCGGGCGCATCCTTGAAGGTGGCTGAGATCCGGCGGTCACAGCTCATGCGGCCGGTGTCCACCGGGTCAGATGCGCCGAAACGCGGCAGGGTGGTGCGGTAGGCGCGGATCAGGAAAATCGCTTCAATCAGATCCCCACGTGCCTGCTTGATCGCCAGCGCCGCGAGATCCGGATCATAAAGCGAGCCCTCGGCCATCACGCGGTTTACCGCGAGGCTCAGCTGTTCGCGGATCTGTGCGAGGCTGAGTTCGGCAATCGAAGTATCTCCCCGGCGCTCCTCGGCCAGCCAGGCGTGGGCATTGTCAATCGCCCGCTCGCCCCCTTTTACGGCAACATACATCTCTCAGCCCTCCTTCATGAGCAGCGGTTCGATCCGGCTGGATCGTGGCAACGCGCAGATGTCACTGGCGGCGGTGAAATAGGTGTCAAAGCCCAGCGGAAACAGCGCGGCATTGGCCTGCAGCACTTCGATATCGGGCAGCATGATTTCGGCACGTGTCTTGATGCCCGGTCCGCTCAATTCGGCATTTGGGGCATCAAAGGACGGCAGTTCAACAATCAGTGTGGCTGAGCGGTCGGGGTATTCGGACGTCCCGATGCGGAAGCGATCAAACGGGGCCAGCGCGGCCCATTCCCCAACCGCAAAATCCGCATCTTGCGCAGGAACAAATGGGGCGCCTGTATGGAAGGTGATCCAGTCCCGTACGGCCGGATGATCGACATCAGGCGCAAGATAGAGACTGGTTTCTGGGTCACACAGCGTCAGCAGAAGACAACCAGCCGCAATCGACAAACCCTCTGGCGGGGTCGCACCCTTGATCGGTTTGATCTCACCCGGGCGCGCCATTGCAGTCATCGCAGCACGAAACGCGTGGGACGATTGAATGGCCGGATCACTGAAGCCGCCTGAAAAATGCGAATTTAATGTCTGCGCGGTCATCAGTCCTCTCCCCGCACCATTGTGAAAAAATCAACCTTGGTTGCAGCCGCTTTGGCGGCGCGTCGCATCCGGTGGTCTTCCCTGGCTTTCAGGAGCGGCACGAGAATGGTCCGGTGCAGGTCATCTGCAGCATCGGTCTGCATCATCGCGTCGATCTTGGCGGCGATTTCCGCCTTGGCCTTGCTGCGACCTTGGACGTAGCCGTGCCCAACCGTTCCGTCGGCCAAGGTCAAGGCGCAACGGGTTACAGTCATTTCACCCAGATTGAATGGCGCGCCCGCAGCTCCCATTCGCCCCCGCACCATGACGCCGCCCGCTTCTGGGGCCCGCAGCCAACTGTGATCGGGGTTCCGGTCAAAACCCGCCCAGAGATCACGCAGACGCGCTTCATCCGCTGTTGCGAGGAGGCTCATCCAGCTTTTGCGACTTTTCCGCAGCTCGGCGCCGCTCGCCGTCATGTCATTTTCGTTGGTCATACTCTCAAAGCCTCTTGGCCGATTTGTCTACATGATCTATACAACTAGACAAATGTTAGCTGAGTCGCCCAAGACCGCGCAACGCTTACCTTGTGAAAGTTTCGTGACATGGCCCGCACCCCTGTTTGGAAGTCCATCGCCATCGCCCTGACCGACGACATCGGGCAGCATCGCTACCAGACCGGGGACAAGCTGCCTTCTGAGGCGCAGCTGGCCAGTCGCTTTGGTGTCAACCGCCACACGGTCCGCAGAGCGCTGGCTGAGATGGCAGAAGAGGGTCTGTTGCACGCGCGCAGGGGTGCAGGCGTGTTTGTGGCCTCGCGGCCCACAGACTACCCGATCGGCAAAAGGGTGAGATTTCACCAGAACCTCGGGCGTCTTGGCCGCACGCCCGCCAAGAAAATCCTGTCTATGGAAACCCGTGCGGCGGGTCCACGAGAGGGCGAGGCCCTGGATCTGGATCCGGGTGCGCTTGTCCATGTCTACGACGGGCTGTCCCTGGCCGACGATCAGCCAATCGCCCTGTTTCAGAGCGTGTTCCCCGCAGAACGGTTTCCCGATCTGCCCGCCGCCCTGACAGAGACACGATCCGTGACCGCAGCGCTAAGCAGATGCGGAGTCGAGGACTACACTCGCGTACAAACCCGCATCACCGCCAAGCTCGCTACTGCGACGCAGGCGCTGCATCTGCAGATATCAGAGGGCAGCCCCATCTTGCGGACCACAGGGGTCAATGCTGATCCGGATGGTGTGCCCGTCGAATTTGGCCGGACCTGGTTTGCAGGCGATCGTGTCACCCTCACTGTCGGTGAGGACGGTGATCTGGGCTAGACTGCAATCCCCCCTCACAATTGGCGAAAAGGGTGCCCCTCTCAGGCGTATTTTTCCAGGAACGCCTCTGCACTCAACGCACGAAAATCCGGGACTGCCGCCTTGATCCTGTCATTGTCCCAGTCCCACCATGCCAGCTCCATCATTCTTGCAGCGACCGCATCGGTATATCGGCGACGGATGAGGCGGGCGGTGTTGCCACCGACAATGGTATACGGCGCGACATCCTTGGTCACGACACTGCCAGAGGCGACGACGGCGCCATGGCCGATCGTCACCTCGGGTTTGATCAGTGCACCGTGACCGATCCACGTGTCATGGCCTATGTACGCAAGCCTGCTGGCCCGGTGCTGAAACCATTCTGCATCATCATCGATATCATCCCAGTAGCTGGATGAGCGGTAGAGGAAATGGTGCAGCGATGCCTTCTCCAGCGGATGATCAGTCGCACCGATCCGGGTTGCACTTGCGATGTTTGAGAACTTTCCAATCCGGGCGTTGGCAATATCACAGCCCCTGTCGCAATAGCTGTAGTCACCGAACTCGCTGTTGAGAATGCGGGTGTCGGCACCGATTTCGACATAGGCACCAAACACGCTGTTGGTAATCTGGCTGTTTGGATGAAACACCGGAGTATCCGCAGATAAGCGCGGCATAGGACGTTCTCGCATCAGGCATGGGGACAGCGGACAGCTGGCAAACATACGCCAGCCGTACGGGACCGAGTGGGGATCAGGGCAACAATAGGGCTTTGCCCGATTTGGTTTTGCGACCCTTGCGGCCTTGTTCGCCCTTGATCAGGCGGCTGCGCAACCAGCCAGACAACCAGTCCATCAGCATGACCATCAAAATGATCAGGACAATGTAATAAGCAACTTCTTCCCAGTCTTTCTGGGTGATGATCGCCTGCGTCAGCAGCAGACCGATGCCGCCCCCCGTGATGGCTCCGATAATGGTGGCAGACCGGGTGTTGGATTCAAGAAAGTAGAGAAGCTGGCTCAGCAGAATTGGCGTGATCTGTGGGATAACACCAAACCGATAGCGTTGCGCGGGCTTTGCCCCGGTAGAGGCCACCCCTTCGATCTGCTTCTGGTCGACGTTTTCCAACGCCTCAGAGAAGATCTTGCCGAATGTGCCGGTGTCCGTCACCAGAATGGCCAGCGCGCCGGTCAGCGGGCCGGGGCCAAAGGCGCGGGCCAGAACAACCGTCCAGATCAAAGAGTCGACGCCGCGCACAAAGTCGAACAGCCGCCGGGTCGCAAAACGGATGGTGCGCAGCGGCATGAAGTTACGGGTGGCCGCAAAGGCCAGAGGCAAGGCGATCATGCCAGCCCCCATTGTGCCCAGAAAGGCCATCAGAAGGGTTTCGAAAATTGCCCAGGCCACGTCCTGATGGCGCCACATCTTGTTGGTCCAGAAGTCGTGGAAAATTGCGCCAGCTTCTCCGGTCGCAGCCAACGTCATCAGCTTGCCCAAACCCACACCGTGGTAGGGGCTGTCCAACGTGAAAAAGAACAGTTCCCAGCCTGCGAAGTAGCGAAAGACCTCGGCCCGGTTGCGGGTCACAGTCAGGCGACCCGCCTCTGTCGTGATTGCAAGGCGGTTCTTGGAGGCATTGATCCAATCCGGCAGATCGCCTGCGGGAAATTCTGCCTGAACCCCCGCACTCCGACTGGGGGTTGCACGGATCGTCCCATAGCCGGGGATGTCAAACTCAACCGTTTCAGATCCGAAACGAACCACATAGCCGTCCTCCAGATCAATTGTGGTGACATCTGAGGACGCGGTGGCCAGCCGGACCCATTCTGGTGCTTCACCCTGCGGATAGGCGCCCTTGCGCTCGCCTTCGATGGCGACACTGACCTCTCCGCTGCGATTGTCCCTGGTGACGTGGGTCTTGTAGCTGTAGCTGTCCGCCACCAAGGTGCGGGCGTTCTGGGGGTTCATCCGCTCAGCAAGGCCGGGAACGTCAAAGGCAAAAAAGACGTAGACCAGATAGGCCAGAATGATCAGCGGAAAGGCCAGGCTCACCAATCGCTTGCGCAGGAACAGCCGTTCCATGTCCAGCTTGCGCAGTGTCGGCGGAACGGACGTATCAAAAGTGGTCATGACTGGGCTCCATAGGTCAGCCGGTCACGCAGTTTGCCGGACAGTTGATCGACCAAAACGATGGTCAGGAACAAAAGCAGGAAAATGGCCGCAGCCTCGTCATAGCGGCCCTGCCCCCAGGACATCGCATTGCGCAGCTCGTAGCCGATGCCGCCCGCGCCCACGAAGCCGAGGATCGCAGAGGCGCGGATGTTGATCTCAAACCGCAAGAGCGCGTAGCTGACGTAGTTCGGGCCAACCTGCGGGAAGACACCCAAAACCATACGCTGTGCCCAACTGGCACCAACCGATGACAGCCCTTCAACCGGCTTCAAAGACGCGTTCTCGTTCACCTCGGAAAAGAGCTTGCCCAGGGCGCCAGCCGTGTGGATCGCAATGGCGATCATGGCCGGGACCGGCCCGCCCCCGAGAAGGAAGATCAGCACGAGCGCGATGACGATCTCCGGAATGGCACGGCAGATGTCCAGCACCCTGCGGAACAGCGGAATAAGAGACGGCCAACGCGCCAGGCCACGGGTTGCAAGCAACGACAGAACCGTGCCTGCGATTGCCCCCAGCAGCGTCGCCGCCGCTGCAATATTCAGCGTCTCGACCAAAGCTGGAAAGAAGGTCATGACATGGCCCGGCAGCTGTGCCGCTTTTTCAGTGGCCTCGCTCAGAACTTCTCCGGGATAGTCGAAGATCCGGGTGAACCCATCGCTGAAGGATCCTGCGTTGCGATCATCTGCAACACGAAAGCCCGCCACCATCATGGCAACGAACACTGCAAGCAGCGCCCCGCCATATAGTCGCTTGCGCTGGATCAGCGCGGCGTAGTCTGCCCGGATATCGGCCACATTCGGGGCCTCGGCACTTACATCTGTCATGAGGGGAACCTGCGTCGTGCTGGACATGTCAGCCCTGACAAGCAGGATCTGGGCAAATGCCGTCAGATGAACCTGCGGTTTGAAACTGATCTGTCGAAAAATGGCGGGGTCCGGCACTCACGCTCCGAACCCCGCACGCCTTGGTGCTAAAATTAGTTGGATTTCAGCTTACGCGCTTCGATGATGACTTCGTAAGCGTCGTGGGTGATCGGCATGAAACCTTTCGCCTCGCCTGCGGCCACACCGTAGAAGCAGTCTGCATCCATGGACTTCAAGGACGCCATCAGGCCGGTCATCTTCAGTTTGACGTCTTCGGGCAGATCACGGCGCAGAACAACCGGACCTTCGGGGATCGGCTTGGACTGCCAGATCTGCACCATGTCGTTCATGTCAACGAGACCGGCATCAACCGCGCGGCGCAGCGCGCCCGAGTTGTAGCCATCTTCCCATTCGCCCAGACCATCGGCCCAGGTGACACCCGCGTCCACGTCACCGTTGTTCACAGCAACAATCGTCTGTTCGTGGCCACCGGTGAATTTCACCTCACCAAAGTAGTCACCGGATGTCATGGTCGCGCCAATGGCGTTGGGGATTTCGATGGAGGGGATCAGGAAGCCGGAGGTCGAATTCGGATCACCGAAACCAAAAACTTTGCCTTTGACATCTTCCAGAGAGGTAATTCCGCTGTCCTTGCGGGCAAAACCAACAGAGTAGTAGCCATAGCCGCCATCGTTGTTCACTTTCACGAGGATCGGCTCAACCGCTTCGGGGTCCGACAGGTAGGTTTTGGCGTAACCGGATGCACCAAGCCAAGCCATGTCGATGGTGCCGCCAAGCAGACCCTGGATGACACCATTGTAGTCAGCCGGAGCAAACAGCTTGGTTTCGACACCCAGCAGCGCTTCAGTGCGCTCGCGCAGACATTCATTGTTGTTCAGACGGTCCTGGGCGTTCTCGCCGCCAAGGATACCGATGCGGAATTCCTTGATTTCAGTGGTCTCAGCAACAGCCGGAGCAGTCATCGCAGTGGTGGCCAGAATGGCAGCAAACAGACGTTTCATGATGTCATCTCTCTGATTGAAAATCCCGGCACGACCGTGACCGGGCGTGGTGGGAAAGGGCTCACAAAACCGCAACAGGCTCTCTGCGTGGGTGCGTGCGGTTCAGGGTTTCAATTTCGGTTGACGTCGCCGCCTCGGAGAAGTCGGCTCCAGCGCCATAGATTTCGCGGGCAACGCCGGTAGTCAGCTGCTCAGGCAAGCCATCAAAAACGATCCGCCCGTCGCGCATGCCGACCACTCGGTCGCAGTAACGGCGGGCAGTATCCAGCGTATGAAGGTTGGCAATGACAGTGCGGCCGTCTTCTTCGTGAATGCGGCGCAGGGCCTCCATCACGGTTTGGGCGTTCATCGGATCAAGAGAGGCGATCGGTTCATCCGCCAGAATGATTGATGGATCCTGCATCAGGGCCCGCGCAATCGCGACCCGCTGCTGTTGACCGCCAGACAAGGCCTCGGCCCGCTTTGCGGCGTGTTCGGCAATTCCGAGACGATCGAGAATATCGATGGCGCGGTGGATGTCGTCCATCGGGTAAAGATTGAAGAGGGTGGCAAGTGTCGAGCGCCGGTTCAGCGTGCCATGCAGTACGTTGGAGACAACATCCATACGCGGCACCAGATTGAACTGCTGAAAGATCATCGCGCACTCAGACTGCCAGGCCCGCTTTTCCTTGCCGCGCAGCTGGGTGACGTCCCGACCGTCGAACAGGATCCGGCCTTCAGTGGCATCGCCCAGTCGGTTGATCATCCGAAGCAGGGTGGATTTGCCAGCACCCGAACGGCCAATGATGCCGATCATGCAGGGCTTGTCGATGTCCAGCGTCGCAGTGTCCACCGCAACCTTGTCACCGAATCTCTTGGTCAGTTTGTCAATTCGCAGCACGTCGGGCTCCCGTCTCTTTGGACAGGGGGATATGCCAGCGGATCAAAGGTTCTGTGTCAGGGCGGTGAAAGTTTTGTAACGCCCCTTGCCCGATCAGCCTTGCCCCCCTAGGCGCGCAGGGCCGAAGCCGCTATATGGCGCCAAGACGCTCTTCCATTGAACCAAGGAAACCGCTGCAATGTCTTTCGACCGTCAGATCAAGATTGCGCCTTCAATCCTGTCCGCCGACTTCGCCAACTTTGGCCAGGAAATCCAAGCCATCGAAGCCCAGGGGGCCGACTGGGTCCATGTGGATGTGATGGATGGCCACTTTGTGCCGAACCTCACATTTGGCCCGATGGCCGTGAAAGCGTTCCGCCCGCATGTGAAAACCGTTATGGACGTGCACCTGATGATCGCCCCGGTCGATCCCTACATTGACGCCTACGCCGATGCAGGCGCTGACGTTCTGACCGCCCATGTAGAGGCAGGCCCGCATATTCACCGCACCCTGCAGGCCATCCGCGGTGCTGGCATGAAGGCCGGCGTTGCGCTCAACCCCGGCACCCCGGCCGAGGCAGTTGCCCATCTTCTCGACCTGACCGATCTGATCTGCGTGATGACCGTGAACCCCGGATTTGGTGGTCAGAAATTCATCGACATGACCGGCAAGATCCGTGCGCTGCGCGATATGATCGGCGACCGTCCGATCCACATTGAAATCGACGGTGGCGTTGATCCGAAAACCGCACCGCTGGTTGCCGAAGCCGGTGCCGACGTTCTGGTTGCAGGCTCCGCCGTCTTCAAAGGGGGCTCTGTCGACAACCCAGAGGCCTACGGCGAGAACATTCGCAACATCCGCGCCGCAGCAAACGGCGTCTGGGCCTAAGACCCAGCGGGCAGATCACCCAATAGAGAGGCGTCCGCTCGGGCGCCTTTTTCTTTTGCGGGGTCACGTGGCAGGTAGCCGATCGGCAAAATGTCCCAGCAACCTGTGTTTCAGGATTTTCCCGGTAGGCGCAGCAGGCAGCGCGAGGGTCAGGACAATATGGGCCGGTCGTTTGTACCCGGCCAGACGCTCTGCCACGAAAGAGCGCAGTTCCATCACATCAGGGGTATCGCCCGCCGCGTGCTGCACAAAGGCGATGACCTCTTCATCACCCTTGATAGGACGGCCGACAACAGCGGATTGCACCACCTGTGGATGGGCATTCAGAGCGGCTTCCACCTCGGGCGGAAACACATTGAAACCGCCGTGGATGATCAGTTCCTTGGATCGCCCATCGATATGCAAATGCCCTGCCGCATCCATCCAGCCCATATCCCCGCTGCGCAACCAGCCATCTGCGCTCAGCACCTCTGCCGTAGCGGCGGGATTGCGGAAATATCCAAGCATCACGTTGTCTCCGCGCAGGCACACCTCCCCCAGTCCATCGCCGCCACCTGACACAGTCTGATCCAAGCGCACTTCTACCCCCGGCAGGGGCGGACCAACAGAGACATCGGGATCACCAATTGCACTGCGTGTAGCGCAGATGCCCGCGGTTGCTTCGGTCATGCCGTAGCCGTTTTGCAAGGCGACACCATAAAATGCCTCTGCGCGGGTTTTCCAATCCGGATCGAGAGGCGCCGCGCCTGATGACACATACCGCAGGTCGGGGCTGCCCAGAGTTTGCAGCCCCTGCTCTTTGGCATATTGCATCACCAGCGCATGCATCTGCGGCACTGCCGAGACGAGGGTGATGCCTGAGCGCAGCGCCTCATAGAACTTCTGCGCCGAAAACCGGGCTTCCAACCGCACCTCAGCACCGATCATGACAGATGCCGTCAAAACCGAGGCCAGACCAAACACATGGCTAAGCGGCAGCGTCCCATAGACCACATCCCGAGCGGTCATACCCCTCAATCGTGCCGACGCGCCGCCACCAAAGGCCAGGTTCCGGTGGCTCAGCATCACGCCCTTGGGGTCGCCGGTTGTTCCTGTGGTGTAAAGAAGAACCGCAAGGTCCTGTGGAACATCGCCGCCATCCGTGGCCCCTGTTTCGGGAAGAAAAGCAACGTCGAGACAGCCAAAACACCCCTCCCATCGGGTGCCTCCATGCGCGGCCTGCAGGCGTTTGGCGTGATCCTCTGCCTCCTTGGACGCGGCGGATGTCATCAGCACGATCCGTGGCGCCGCATGGCTGAGGATCCGGTCGATCTCGGCCCCCTGCATCCGGGCATTCACCGGAACAGCAACCGCTCCCAGCCGGGAAATCGCAAAGAGGGCCGCGACGGTGACACAGGCGTTTTCGCACAACACAACCACACGATCACGCGGACGGACACCAGCGGATGCAAGCAGCGCGGCCAGATCTCCGCAGGCGCGATCAAGTGCGGCAAAGCTCCAGATCTCCCCCAGGCTGTCACGAAATGCGATAGCCTCTGGCCGGTCCCGTAAATGCGGCTCCAGATGAGCATGCCATGCTGTCATTGTGATCCTCCCGGCTTGCCGTAGTCCCGTAGTGTTTTCTCTCTTGATAATCGCCTGTCCGCGCCGCTAGCGCTTGATGCGTTTGAAGACCCCACTTGCCGTCGCCAACAACGTGCCATCCTCGCCATGAAGCGCGCCACTGACATATGCGAGCGACCCCCCGCCCCCCTGCGCAGCGGCCGTTGCGCGAACGCGTCCCGCCTGAACAGCCGCGACATAGGACAGGGTGAGCGAAACCGTGACCACGGGTGGATGCGCTTGCTGGTCGAAATGTTGCGATGCCGTGTTTCCGCAGACCACATCCATGAGAGTGGCGACGATCCCGCCGTGCAACAGCCCGTTGCGATTGAGATGCTGCGGGCCAAGGTCCAGCGTCACCTCGCAATCGCCCGTCGCCAGATCGATCTCCGTTCTGTAGCCAACCATCTGCTGACACCCCGGATCATCAATGAGCCGGATTTGCGCGTCAGGCTGCCGAGAGGTCAATGAACCGCTCCAATTGCGTATCAGCATCGCCGAACCGATGCTCTGCCAGAATGATCTGCTTGGCAAAATGGGCCAGTTCGTATTCGGCGGTCATTGCGATCCCACCGTGCAGCTGGATCGCTTCCTCTGCAATCTTGCGACCAGCCCGCGCAATAAGATTGCGCGCCGCCGCGATGTGCCGATCCCGCACAGCGGGCTGTTCCTCCAAGTGGCCGGCTGCATTGATCACGGCAGAGCGGGCCTGCTCCAACTCGATCAACATATCTGCCACCCGATGCTGAAGCGCCTGAAAACTGCCAATCGGACGGCCGAACTGCTGGCGGGTTCCAAGATAGTCCATAGTCAGCTGTGTGGCGGTTTCCATCGCCCCAAGCGTCTCCGCCGCCAGGGCAACCTCGGCAGCTGCCAAAGCCGCCTCGATCATTTCAGAGGCACCACCAGCAGGACCGATACGGGCAGAGGACGGAATGCGCAAATTGTCGAAATCGATTTCCGCCGCACAGCCCCCGGCCATGAGGGCCGAGCTGCGCATCTGCAAGCCCTCGGCCTTGGTGTCGACAAGGAACAGCGAAAGCCCCTCACGATCATCGGTGTCCCCGCTTTCGCGGGCTGAAACGATCAGGTGATCGGCCCCTGCAGCGTTTACGACAACGGATTTCCGGCCAATCAGCACGATATCATCGCCGTAAGCAGAGGCGCGGGTCTCGACCCAAAGTCGCTCATATCGGCTGTTTACTTCACCATGGGCAAAGGCCAGCTGCACATTGCCCGCAATCAGACCCTCGATCAGCGCGGCACCCTTCCCTTGCGAATCTGATGCCAACAATGTCCCGCACAAGACAGCCGTATCCAGAACCGGCTCCACAACACCTGCGCGGCCCAGTTCCTCAAACACGGTCGACAGGTCAAAACCTCTACCGCCGTATCCGCCGACATCTTCCGGCAGCAACGCGCCAAGGATCCCAAGATCTGCGAGCTGCGCCCAAATCTGCGGCGCAAACCCGATTGCATTGCTGACGCTTTCGTCGCGTTGGGCGGCAGAATAGCGGTCGGCCAGAAACCGGCGCAGACTGTCCTGCATCATCTGACGCTCTTCGCTCAGCTGAAAGTTCATGTCCGACCTCCCAGTTTGACCTTGGCGATAATGTTCTTCTGGATCTCGTTGGAGCCCCCAAAAATCGACAGTTTGCGATTGTTGAAATACTGAGCGGAGACGGCGGCGGTCCCCTCCGGCTGGGCAAGGTTGCTGTTGTCGCCCTCTAGCGCCTCAGAGGCAAAGGGCATGGCATAAGCCCCTGCTGCCCGCCTTGCCAGATCGTTGATCTCCTGGCGGATTTCAGTGCCTTTGACCTTCAGCATCGAACTTTCGACACCCGGTGCCTGCCCTGCAGCCGCCGCCGAAATGATCCGCAAGTTCGTTGCCGCCATCGCCATCAGGTCAATTTCGACCTGGGCAAGCCGCGCCGCGAAATGTGGGCTCTCGGCAAGAGGTCGTCCACGGTGCATTTGTTGGCGGGCAAGGCGTTTGACGGCATCCAACCCGGCCTGACTAAAACCGACACCGGCAATGTTGGTCCGTTCGTGGGTCAACAGATATTTGGCGTATGTCCAACCTTGGTTTTCCTCACCCACGAGGTTTTCAACCGGCACCCGCACATCCGTGAACCAGACTTCGTTTACCTCATGCGTGCCGTCCAGCAAGATGATCGGACGTACCTCGATGCCCGGCGTGTCCATGTCGATCAGCAGAAAGGAAATGCCCTCCTGCTGCTTTGCGTCAGGGTCTGTCCGCACGAGGCAGAAAATCCAATTGGCGTATTGGCCCAATGTGGTCCAGGTCTTTTGGCCGTTAACGACGTAGTGGTCACCATCACGCACGGCCCGCGTCCGCAAGCTGGCGAGATCAGAACCCGCGCCGGGCTCCGAATAACCCTGACACCACCAGTGCTCTCCCGACAGGATGCGGGGCAGAAAATAGTCACGCTGCGCGTCAGAGCCAAATTTCTGCAAGACGGGACCAAGCATGGTCAGACCAAAAGGCACGATGCGCGGCGCATGGGCGCGGCAGCACTCTTCTTCAAAAATATGCCGCTGCACGGCGTTCCAAGCACAGCCACCGTAGGCGCGAGGCCAGTTCGGAGCGAGCCAGCCACGGGCATTAAGGATGCTGTGCCAGCGCTCGTGCCCCTCTTTGCCGATGCTGCGCCCCTCGCGAACGGCATCGGACAGATCCGTCGGCAGCTCTTCTCGCAGAAATTCGCGGACCTCTTCGCGGAAAGCCAGTTCTTCGGCCGAATAGTTCAAATCCATACCGCATGCACCTCCCTGTGCCTTGGCTTTGTGTTCGTCCCCTTTTTGCGGTCTCTCCCCAAGACCGGCCCTGCCCCGATACGTCGGGGCAGGTGATTGCTGTCTTGTTTGTCAGTAGATTTCAAACAGGCCTGCAGCGCCCATTCCGCCGCCGATACACATGGTGACTACACCCAGTTTCGCGCCGCGGCGGCTTCCCTCGCGCAGGATGTGACCAACCATCCGGGCCCCAGTCATGCCAAAGGGGTGGCCGATCGCAATGGAACCACCGTTCACGTTGCAGATCTCGTCCGGAATGCCCAGTGTGTCACGACAATAAAGCGCCTGACTGGCGAAGGCTTCGTTCAGTTCCCACAGATCAATGTCCTCGACCTTGAGCCCATGACGCTCCAGAAGGCGCGGCACAGCATAGACAGGCCCGATCCCCATTTCATCTGGCGCACATCCTGCAACGCAAAATCCACGAAACGCACCCATCGGCTCCAGCCCCCGGCGGCTCGCCTCATCTGCTTCCATCATGACAACGGCAGCGGCCCCGTCAGACAGCTGGCTGGCGTTGCCTGCGGTGATGAATTTCTCGGGGCCTCGCACTGGCTCCAACGCAGCCAGCCCGTCAAGCGTCGTCTGAGAGCGGTTGCATTCGTCCCGGTCCACCACGACGTCGCGGGTGCTGACCTCTCCGGTTTCCTTGTCCTTGACGGCCATGGTTGTGCTCATAGGCACGATTTCATCGGCAAAATGACCGCCCGCCTGCGCCGCAGCGATCTTCTGCTGGCTGCGCAGACCATAGGCGTCCTGCGCCTCGCGGCTGATCCCGTAACGGTCTGCGACCACATCGGCTGTGTCGATCATCGTCATGTAGACCTCGGGCCGGTGTTCACGCAGCCAAGGGTCCTGGATCTGTTTGACGTTGGGCTGGACCATCGAAATGCTCTCGACCCCACCCGCGACCATCGGACCTGCGCCCTCTGCGGTGATCTGCTGCGCCGCGAGGGCAATCGTCTGCAAACCCGAGGCGCAAAACCGGTTGACGGTCATACCGGACGCACTGTCCGGCAAGCCCGCCCGCAGCGCGATCTGGCGACCGATGTTATGACCTGTGGCGCCTTCCGGAAATCCACAGCCGATGATGCAGTCTTCGACCACTCCTCCCTCAAGCCCCGCGCGCTCGACAGCGGCCTTTACCACATGGCCCCCCATTGCAGCGCCGTGTGTCTGATTGAACGATCCTCGAAAGGATTTCGCAAGACCGGTCCGTGCGGCAGAGACAATGACAGCTTGCTTCACGTTATTTCTCCGCCTTGTTGAGATCATCAAAGCAACGCCCCTCAGCCACCAGCGTCTGCAACAGCGGGGCAGGTTGCCAGAAATAGGGGTCTTCTTTGGCGTAGGTTTCGATATCTGCCAGGATACCAGCCAACCCCTGCAAATCAGCCCATTTGAGCGGGCCACCGTGGTAGCGCGGGAAACCGTAGCCAAAGAGCAGAACCATATCGACATCCAGTGGACGCCGCGCGATGCCCTCTCCAACCACCTTGGCGGCTTCATTCACCATTGCGCACATATAGCGGCGCAGGATCTCGGCATCTGTGAACTCGCGCGGACTGACACCCTGATCGGCCTGATCCTGGGCAATGTACTTTTCGACATCGGGATTTGGCGTACCACCGCGTTTGCCTGCCTCGTAGACATAAAACCCTTTGCCAGTCTTCTGGCCAAAGTCGCCACCTTCGCACAGCATATCCGCGAAATGCACGACCCGTTCACGCGGATCCCGGTGTGGCGCGCGGCGCTTGCGCGCAGCCCAGCCAATATCGAGCCCGGCAAGGTCACCCACGGCAAAAGGCCCCATTGCAAACCCAAACCCGGTCATCACCCGATCAATCTGATAGGGAGAGGCCCCGTCCAAAACCATGTAGTCCGCGGCCTTGCGGTAAGCGTTCATGATCCGGTTGCCGATGAAACCATCACATACCCCGGAGCGGACAGAGATCTTGCGCAGCCGTTTGCCCAGCGCGAAACCCGTCGCCACCACGTCAGGATCGGTCTGATCCGCCACCACGACCTCCAGCAGTTTCATGACATGCGCGGGCGAGAAAAAATGCAGCCCGATCACATCCTGTGGGCGGCTGGTGGCGGCCGCGATCTCATTGATATCAAGATACGACGTGTTGCTTGCAAGAATTGCGCCAGGCTTGCAGTTGGCATCAAGCGCCTCAAAGACCTCGCGCTTGACGTCTATGTCCTCAAAGACCGCTTCGATGACCAGATCGACCTGCCCCAGTGCGCCATACTCGGTTGCCAGTTCCAGTGCATCGCCGGTCATTGTGTCGAACTGGTCCTGGCTGATCTTGCCGCGCTTGAGAGCTCCGCTCAGATTGCCACTGATGCGCTGGCCTGCGGCCTCCGCTGCGGATGCGTCGCGCTCTACCAGAACCACCGACACCCCCGCCAACAAAGCAGCAGTTGCGATACCAGCCCCCATTGTGCCGCCGCCGATGACCCCGCAAGAGGCCACATCGCGTGGTGTGACATCTGCCAGTTCAGGCAGCTTGCTCACTGCCCGCTCTGAGAAAAACGCGTGGATCAGACCCTGACGCTGATCACTTTCCATCAATTCGGTGAACAGCTCGCGTTCACGACGCAGCCCCTCAAGGAAGCTCGCAGCCTCGCAGGCCGCCTGAACAGCCCGGACAGCTGTTGCAGGGGACAATTGACCACGTCCTTTTGCGAGGGTCTTTTCATAGACCGCATCAAAATCCACCGCAGCCGGAGCTGGCATATCGCAGACGGGGCGGCGCGGTGCGCCCTGGTCCAACAGTTCACGCGCGTAGGCCAGACCGATCTCGCGAGGCTCGCCCTCCTGCACCCGGTCGATCACACCCTTCTCAAGTGCCTCCGCCGCGCCAAAATGGCGCCCTGACGTGATCATGTCCAAGGCCGCCTCGGTCCCGGCAACCCTTGGCAGTCGCTGCGTCCCACCGGCACCCGGCAAAATTCCAAGATGCACCTCTGGCAGCCCCATCTTGGCGCTCGGCACCGCGATACGGTAATGCGATGACAATGCCACCTCGAGCCCCCCACCCAGAGCGGTGCCATGCAGGGCCGACACAACGATCAGATCCGCCGCCTCGATACGATTGCAAAGATCAGGCAGGCCCGGATCTTTCATCGGCTTGCCGAACTCGCGAATGTCCGCCCCGGCAAAAAACGTCCGACCATCGCCATAGATCAAAACAGCACGTGCACCCTCTGCCTCGGCTCGTTCGATCCCGGCAAGAAGCCCCAGCCGCACGTCGATCCCCAGCGCATTGACCGGTGGGTTCTGCGCCTTCAGGATCGCGATGTCGTCGACACGTTCGTAGTGGATGGCATGCGTCATGGATCTGTCCTCCTCTTCGAGGTCACCATCTGCGTCAGTGGTCGGACGGCAGCGCAACACGAACATAGCATCCTGTCCATGACTGCAAACCTCGTGAATTTCGCAAAGCGGAATTTAATTCCGCAAATATGCGCCAGACCCTAAGTCCCGCCCCAGCAGCTGGCAAGTCCCATGATGCCGCGCCCCAGCCGCGTTTGCCAAGCCCGGCCCGGTTGCGTCAGCCTGTTACGGTGCGTCGATAACCCCTTCTGCCAGCCACCGGTCAAAGATCTGCAGCACGTGATCGACAAATGCGGGATCATTGATGTGACAGGACAGGCGGTGCACTTCGGTTGACGTGGGGCTGGCCGCTTCCAGTGCGTCGCAAAATATCCGAAGCCCTTCAGCGTCATGCAGATCCGCATCTGGCCGGTCCCATTCATGACAGCCCCCATCTGGAATAAGCACTGCCACTGCCCCCTGCGCGCCGGACAACTTGCGCCCGATCTCCTGCGCCACCTGCTCCCGCTCTGCCGGAGACAGGACCGCTGAACTCAGCAAACGATTATGGGCATGCATCGGTCGCCCCTCCAGCTGCGGGGGCACCGCTTGCCAACCAACAAAATCCACCAGATCATGGCAACCGGGCGCAATCATCTGTGGTGTTACGGCTTTGCCTGCCCCTGTCATTCGGCTTTCACCGGCAGAAAGCCCGCCAAACAGATGATTGCTCACCTCTTGCGGTGCGAAATCCATTACCGCAGCAAAGGCACCTTCCGCCGCAAGACTTTCGAAAGCGCGCCCCCCCATGCCGGTGGCATGGAAGACAGCCACATCAAAACCGCGCGCCTCAAGTTCGGGTTTCAACGTGACCATGTAGCGCAGAACCGTCTTGCCAAATGACGTCATGCCGATCAGCGGGCGATCCCTGGTCGGCGGCTCAACCGCCCTCGCCGCGCCAAGAACCGCACCCGCCGCCTGCGACAGGGACGCCTTGCAAATCCCGTTCAACCCATAGAGCCCACCTGCCCACAGGATCATCTGAACGTCTGCAGGGAGCCGATCGGGCGGCAGCAACGGCGAAAAGGCCACTGTTGAGACGATGTACTTCGGCACCCCGATCGGCAGAGCAGAGCATAGATCAAGGGCCAGATCGGTTCCCATGGTGCCGCCCAGAACGATAACGCCATCAATGCGCCCCTCTCGATGCAGTTCCAATGCCTTTGTCGCCGCCCCTGCTCCCATGATCTGCATGGCGGTGTTTTCATCCCCAGACGCAATCGCCATCTCGATTGAACTGCCGCCAGCCTGGGCCACCTCATGTTTGCTGATGTCCGTCGGCAAACGCGGGTCACCCAGCACGCTGACATCCATCGTCAGAACCTGCCCGCCTTGATTGCGGATCACCTCGGCCAAGTAGCCCAGTTCGTCATCCTTGGTGTCATATGTGCCTGCAATCAGAATGGTCTTGTCCGTCAATGCCTCGCCTCCCTCACGCTCACTGACGCGCGCCCGCGCTGTCATCTTTCCCAAAATACTCTCGCCGAAGGCTGCGGGTTTTGCCGTTGCAAAATCCGCATCACAACTGGATCCACGCGGTTTTCAGATCGACATATTTGTCGAGCGCGTGCAGCGATTTGTCATGACCATTGCCGGACTGCCCGACACCGCCGAGAGGAACAGTGTTGTCCGCACCGCCATAGGTGTTCACGTGAACGACACCGGCACGGATCCTCGCAACACAGCGGTGCGCGCGCGACAGATCGGCGGTCCAGACCCCAGCCGCGAGCCCATAGTCGGTCGCATTGGCCAGCTGCAGGGCCTGGTCTTCGGTCTCAAATGGCGTCACTGACAAAACCGGCCCAAACACTTCCTTTTGGAACAGGCTGGCCTGCTGCCTGACACCTGTCACGATGGTTGGTGCCATGTAGCTGCCGCCTGTCTCTGTCAGGATCCGGTCTCCGCCACAAACAACCTCTCCCCCCTCCGCGACTGCTTTTGCGACATGGGCCAGGTTTGCAGCCAATTGGCCCTCAGAATTCACCGCACCGATCTGACTGGACAAGTCCAACGGATCGCCCACCTTCAAAGCCTCTGCATGAGATTTGAGACGCTCGACAAATTCGTCGTGGATAGACGCCTCCACCAGCAGACGTGAGCCCGCAACGCAGACCTGACCGGAATTTCGGAAGATACCCATGGCGGACACCTTTGCCGCATGGTCGAGATCCCCGGCATCGGCGAACACGATATTGGGAGACTTGCCGCCCAACTCCAGATAGCACCGCTTAAGATTGGATCTTGCAGAGGCCTCCAACAAGCGCCGGCCGGTCGCACCGGACCCGGTGAAGACCATCACATCGACATCCATATGTTCAGCCAATGCTGCACCGGTTTGCGCGCCACTTCCGGTCACGACATTCAAGACACCATCCGGCAAACCGCAATCTGCGCAGATCTCAGCCAAGCGAAGGAGAGACAGAGAGGCACTCTCTGCAGGTTTCAAGACCACGGAATTGCCCATCGCAAGCGCAGGCGCGAGTTTCCATGCACCAATCATCAGAGGGAAATTCCAAGGCACGATCGCAGCCACCACGCCGACGGGCGCCCGCTGGACAAGGCCCAGGACGTCCGCCGCGGTCGGGGCAACTTCGCCTGCGACCTTATCCAGCGCTTCTGCATAGTAGCGGAACGTTCCAGCTGCGGACCCCGGCTCTGCCTTGAGCGCCATGTTGAGTTCCGTGCCATTGTCACGAACACCCAGCACAGCCAGCTCAAGTGCTTCCGCTTCGATCCGCTCAGCAATCCGCATCAGAACCTTTTTGCGCGCTGCTGGTGATTGCGCTGACCAGCGGCCATCCTCAAACGCGCGCCGGGCCGAGGCGACGGCCCGGTCCACATCAGCAGCTAAAGCCCCGGAAAGCGTGGTCAGAACAGTCCCGTCAATCGGCGAAGTAACCTCGAGTGGCGCGCCCGTACCTTCTTGCCATGCGCCTTCAAGAAAGAGTTTCTGCGGCGCCACATCAGCGCGCCGAAGCTGGTTGATGCGGTCTTGGTCTGCCATTCGGCCTCCTTTAGGCTCAGGCGGTCTTTGCGCACCCGCAAGACGTGCGCCACAAGCACAATGATGATGAGAGAAAAGAGAATGAACGCCACCGGGCGGTCAATGAAATCAAAGGGCGTCTTGATCCGCGCCATGGCCGCGCGCAGTTTGACCTCCATGATGCCACCAAGAACCATTCCAAGAATGATCGGCACCGCCGGAAGCGACAGTCGCTTCAGGACAAACCCAAACACCCCGAAACCAGCTGCCAAAAGGCAATCGGTGACGGAGTTGCGCAGCGAATAGACCCCCACAAAGCTGAGCGTCAGAATGCAGACCCCGAGGAAACGATTGGGAATGCGGACGACCTGAACAAGCGCGCCGGTTGCGAACAGCAAGAAAACCAGAACCAGAACATTGAGGATCAGAAGCGCCAGATAAAGCGCCACGACGAAATCCATGTCATTCTGGAACAATCCGGGGCCGGGCACCACGTTGTGGACATAGAACACCGACAACATCATCGCGGTGAGCGCCTCTCCCGGAATTCCCAGCGCCAGAAGCGGAACCATCGCTGCGGCCGGAACAGCGTTGTTCGACGTTTCTGCCGCGATCAACCCCTCAGACGATCCGCGCCCAAAATCCTGCGGCCGCTTGGATGTCTTTTGCGCATAGGTATAGGACATGAACTGGGCGGTGAACTCACCTACACCGGGGATCATTCCCATCAACACCCCAAAGCTCGCGGACACACCGGCAACACGGGGGTGACGCGCCAATTCGCGCAGCCCTTGAAACAGCCCACCGCGCAACCGGCTGACACGGATTTTCTCGTCCTCATCCGTGAGCAGCACAAATGCCTGTGACAAGGCAAATAGGCCCAGCACCACAACGATAAGGTTGATACCGCCACCCAGAAAATCCTGCCCGAACGTGTAGCGTTGGGTGTATTTAACCGGCTCCATCCCAATCGTGTTCAGGAAAATGCCCAGACAGGCCAGCGCCCCTGCGATCAATGTCTGGCCCCGATGAGCAACCACAACAAGGATCAACCCCAAGAGCGCGGCAAGAAAGATCTCACGAGAGCCAAACATTGGCGCGACCTTGGCCAGAACCGGCGCAAACAGGATAAGGCACACGACGGAAAACACTCCGCCAAAGAAACTGGCTGAATACGCAAGGCTGAGCGCCCTCCGCGGCTCACCCCGTGCAGTCATTGGATGACCATCATAGGTGGTCAGCGCGTTGACCGCGGTTCCCGGAGTATTGATCAGGATGGCCGGGATGGCACCGCCGTACATGGAAGATCCATAGATCCCCAGCAACACGGTCAGACCGACAATCGGATCCAGGGAAAACGTCGCGGGCAACAGAATGGCGATTGCCACCGCGGGCCCAACCCCGGGAATCGCACCAATCAGAACACCACCAACAGACCCTGCCAGCAGAGCCAGCGCAACGTCCCAACGCAGCAGGATATCAAATGCAGAAATCAGGAGGTCCATCTGTCACTCGTCTGATTGATAAGGTCCGCCACAAAGGACGCCCCTAGAGGTACAGGATGGCAAAGCTGCGCAGTGCCGACGGGAAATATTCATAGAGCATTGCACCCGGTATCCGGACCGCCAGAACCGCCTTGAACAGGATCACGACAGCAACGGCAAAAACCACGCTGAGCAACAGCATCCCCCGGCTGCGATACCCCATGCGCCATGCCAAGGCGGGTACGAAAACCACTGTCACGGGAAGATAGCCAATCACCGGGACCATGATCACATAGGCCATGAACCAGCCCGCATATTCGACAGCTTCGCTCCACTTGCGGACTTCGCGCATGTCGTAGCGGCTCACTCTTTTCCAGGGCAGGCGATAAAGATGCAGCGCCGCAAACAGCGCCATTCCCCCAAGGGCGACGGCAGGCCAGAACCGTGGTTGCGCAAAGAGCTTCGTCTTTTTTGTCCAGGCGGTCTGCTCTGGCAGCATGACCAGCAACAGCGCGGACAGCGCGACGAACACCGCTGCAAACACCAGCTGTCCACGGCGCGGGCCAACAAAACGGCGCTCTCGTTCCGTTGTCATCTTGCGGCTCACCCTTTTCAGATCAAAGCATCATCGGAAGGATGGCCCTGCCCAACCCTCATGACGTCACATGAGGTCGATCAGACAGGGCCACCGGGGGGCATCTCAATCGTTACTCAAGCAGCGCACCGATGCGCCCCATTGTGTCGATATCCCCAGCCACGCGCGCAGCACTGTCGTCAGCGTTCTGCCAGTAGACCAAAGCACCCGTTTCTTTGGCGACTGCCTGGGCGCGTTCACTCATCATGGTTTTCTCTGCCACCGCGATGATCTTTTCGCGCACATCCTGCGGGGTGTCCTTGGTCACGAAAAGCCCATTCCACAGTGCAATGTTCAGGCTTTCGTCCAGCTCACCAATGGTTGGCGCATCCGGCACCAGCGGAATACGTTCATCGGTGATCGACACCAGCACCTTGACCTGATCGAGGCAGGGCAGGATCAGCTGCAAAGTCGTGTTGATGACATCTGCGTCGCCAGACGCCAGCGTATTGCAATCCAGTGCATCAAACGCCGCGTCAGAGCCCCACTCAAAACCCGCGTTTTTGGCATAGGCCTTGGTAACTTGGGTCGGAGTGAGGACATCCCCGAAATGGCCAAGCGCCACATCGTTGTCCTGAGCATAGGCCGCCAACTCTTCCATCGTGGCATATGGCGCATCCCCGGAGGTGGCGATCACAAAGGGATAAGTCAGGAAAATCCCCAGCGGATCAAATTTCGCAGGGGTGAGCGGAGGGATCTCGATTTGATGCCCCATCACAGGCACGCCAATCACAAAGGAGCCGATCGTATAGCCATCACTTGGGGCATTGGCGACTTCGATTGCGCCCGGAAATGGCCCACCGCCACCACCCGGCTTGTTCACCACTGCGGCGGCAACCCCGTATTCCTGCTGAAAGTCCTCGGCAATCATGCGGGTCAGTACGTCCTCCAGATCACCGGGAGGCCACGGAACAATGAAGTTCACCGGCTTTTCCGGATACTCCGCTGCAGCCTCGCCGGGGGCCCAACCGGCCCCCATCACCATCGCTGCGCTCAGCACGGCGCCCGTCATGCATCTTGTCAGTCTCATAGGTCTCTCCCGGTAGGTATATCGGTTCATTATTTGAACCATTGGTTTGATTTTAGATTGACGCTCCCTCGCTTATCTGTCAACAAAAATGAAAATCGCCCCGCAAGCTGCGGGTTTCTCCACCTGACATCCCCCTTGGAGGACAAAAAGACAGATCATGGGAACCGTATCCAAAGCCCTGTCTTTGTTGACTTATTTCAACCACGGCCGCACTGAGATCGGGCTGAGCGATCTGACGCGGCTGTCTGGCATGAACAAGGCCACTGTCTTTCGCCTGATGACCGAATTGCAGGACTGCGGCTTTGTCGAACAAGCCGAGGGAGACCGCTCTTACAGGCTGGGCCCGCAGGTTTTGCGCCTCGCAGCGCTGCGAGAGGCGTCTGTGCCGATTCTCTCTGTATCCCGGCGCGTCTTGCGCGATCTCAGCGACGAAACAGGCGAGACGACCCACCTGTCCCTGTTGCAGGGAACACAGCTCAGTTCATTGTCGCATGCCTATTCGCCACGCCATGCCACCAAGGTCATGATGGAAGATGCAGAGGTGCTGACCTATCACGGTACATCCTCGGGGCTGGCCGTTCTGGCGTATGCCGAGCCAGACTTTGTCGAGACCGCTCTCACCCAGCCGCTTGAAGCACACACGCCCGCGACCATCACCGATCCAGAGACGGTACGCAGCCAGCTGGACGAGGTTCGCAGAGACGGCATGGCACAGTCCATCGGCGGGTTCGAGGCAGACGTCCATTCGCATGCTGTGCCAATTTTCGGACCAGACCGGCAGGTCATCGGCGCCCTCGCGGTTGCAGCCCCCGTTTCACGCATGAGCGAACAACAGAAACTGCACATTCCCGCTGCCCTACGGCGAGCTGGTGCAACACTCATTCACCGTATCGGCGGCTCTGTCCCTGCGAACTATCCGCAGATCGAGCCGACCTGACCCATTTGCAGGCCAAACGGCCCATCAAGGAGCTTATACCATGAAAGACTCCAACTTCCTCAAAGAGCACAACGCCAAATCCATCTGGCATCCGATGGCACACCCAGCCGACAGCCAGGCCAATCCCCCCACCATCGTGACCCGCGCCCAGGGGGTTCGCATCACCGATCTGGATGGGCATGAAACCGTCGACGCGGTCGGGGGCCTATGGAATGTGAACCTCGGGTTTTCCTGCCAGCCGGTAAAGGACGCCATCGCGGGACAGCTCGATACGCTGCCCTACTACTCGACCTTTCGGGGCACCAGCAACGATCAAGTAATCCAGCTTGCAGAAGAGCTGCGCCGCTTTTTCGCCCCTGACGGGCTGACACGGGCGTTCTTCACCTCTGGCGGATCGGATTCCGTCGAAACGGCGCTTCGTCTCGCGCGTCAGTACCACAAGATTCGCGGCGAGGCCGGACGCACCAAGTTTCTCAGTCTCAAGAAGGGCTACCACGGCACCCATATGGGCGGGGCCTCTGTAAACGGCAATGCAAACTTCAGGACGCAATACGAACCCTTGTTGCCCGGATGCCATCATATTCCGGCGCCATACACCTATCGCAACCCGTTCAACGAAAGCGATCCCGCCCGGCTGGCCCAGCTGTGCCTACAGGCTCTGGAGGATGAAATCGCCTTTCAGGGCTCCGGAACCATTGCTGCTTTCATCATGGAACCGATCCTGGGCGCGGGTGGTGTGATCCCACCGCACGAGAGTTTTATGCCGGGAGTGCGGGACATCTGCACGAAACACGGCATTCTGCTTATCGCGGATGAGGTCATCACAGCCTTTGGACGCACCGGCAGTTGGTCAGGCTCGCGTCACTGGGGTGTGCAGCCGGATCTGATGGCGACAGCCAAAGCAATCACCAACGGCTACTTCCCGTTTGGTGCGGTCATGATCACAGGCAGCGTGGCTGAGGTGTTTGAAAACGACCGCACAGGTGCTGCGGCCATCGGGCATGGCTACACCTATTCAGGCCATCCGGTTGGCGCTGCAGCCGCACTGGCGTGCCTGGCGGAGACGGAAAAACTGAACGTGCCAGAAAACGCTGCTACACGTGGAACACAGCTCCATCGGGGCCTGTTGGACCTGCGCGACAAGCATTCCCTGATCGGAGATGTGCGCGGCGGACATGGTCTGATGTGTGCCCTCGAACTCGTTTCTGACCGCGAAAGCAAAACGCCAATTGACAAGGCGACCATCGCCACAGTTCAAGAGGTCGCCTATCAATCCGGCGCCATGGTGCGTGTATCAGGCCCCAATATCATCCTGTCGCCGCCCCTGATCCTGACCGAGGAAGATGCCGATGTAATCCTCGGTGCGCTGGATGATGGCCTCACGGCAGCGGCGCGCTGCCCCTAGCAGAAGCTGGTGACTGGCGTCAGCTTCCTTGCGCGTCTTGTGCGGCGCCTTGGCGCACGCAGGTCCAGACCGTCCGCGTAGAGACAGCCTCCTCCTTCGCAAACCCGGCGTCTCGCAACACCCGCTTGCAGGCCCGCATCCCCGGAACGCCATAGACCTCTGGATGGAACTCAAGGATCACAGCGCGAAATGGGCTGAGGTCCATGTGTTGCAACAAATCCAGCTCTCCACCTTCGATATCCATCACAAGCACCGTCGGCTTCAACGCCTCACAGACCTGTGCCAGGTCTTCGGTCGGCACTTCGACTACGCGTGACGGCCTTTCCGACGGGTTCAAAAGCGAGGAGCCCAAATAGCTGCTGCGCAGATGAAACGGCATTGTGGCAGGCCGTTCAGGCCCGCTGACCAACACCGCATTGCGCACCGAAATCCGCTCCTGCAATCCGTTCATCTCATAAAGCTGCCGGATGACCGGGATCAGCTCCGGATTGGCCTCAAAGGACGCAACTTTCTGTGGCTTTGCGATATTGGCGATGATGGCACCGACCAATCCGATCCCGGCCCCGATCTCCAACACCCTGTCATCAGCTCGCACGACATGCAGTGCCCCCGTGATTTCCTGCCCCTCGTAGCGCCCTGCGTTGATGCGCCGGATCCGTGTATCGCTGAGGAACCGGCTCGCGGGCACATTCACCCCGTGGCAACTGGCAGCAACCTCGGATGAGCCGTCGGCGGTTTCAGCGACAGGGCCATCATCAAGGGGGGTCTCATTGTTGGTCATGCCTTGCCTTTCACCCTCGCCACACTCCACCAGCGGAACCAAACCGCACTGGATCGCGCTATCATTGAAGACAGCTGTGCCGCTTTACAAGGACCGGCGCAAGGGCCGCATCGCAAGGATAAACCTGTCACCAAGACAGCACGTCACATCCGACCCAAGACAGTTGGCTTGCCGAACTCAGATGAAATGCACGTAGAAATCTCGTAGGGCTTCTCCTTCGAGATCACGGGTTTTGCGCACCTCTTTGCGCTTCATATAGACGTGATTGGCCACCAGTTCGGCTCCGACGGCTTCTGCCAGCACAGCGTCTGCCTCAAGATCCGCAACCGCCCCCTTCAGGTCGATGGCGGTGCCCTCTCTGGCATCGGTGCGGTCAAAACCGTCGCCTGTTTCCATCGGCGGCAGTGCATAGCCGTTTTGCACGCCGAGCCGCGAGGCCTGCAACACTGCAGCGACGGTCGTGTATGGGTTGGAGGACGCATCCGCCATTCGGTGCTCCAGCCGCGCCTTTGCCCCGCCTTCAGAGCTGATCCGGGTCGTGACGTTGCGATGATCACCACCCCAATTCTGCCAATACCCCGATAGCGAGCCAGGCTGCAGCCGCATATAACTGTTCGACGTTGGCGCGATCAGCCCGGCAAGCCCCTTATGATGGTGCAAAAGCCCGGCAAGACACCCGCGAGCCAGATCATTCATATGCTCCGGCCCTCCCCTCGCCCCGGATGAGACGGCATTGCCGCCTGTTTCATCCACGAAGGAAAAGTTCACGTGCATGCCAGAGCCACCGCCCTCGGGAACTGGCTTGGGCATGAAGGTCAGGACAATGCCATATTCGAGCGCGATTTCTCGCGCCATCAACCGAAACAGAACGATGTCATCAACGGCCTTCACCGCGTCATCAAACGTCAGCGTGTATTCGAACTGGGGGCTGTCAAATTCCGCCGTGATCATATCCAGCGCAAAGCCCATCTCGTCAGCCATCGCCCAGATACGATCGTTAAAGCGCAGCGGATCTGCGAAGGGGCCAGTGCCATAGACAACCCCGCCGGGCGCATCATAGGGCTGCAGTCGACCTGCTTCATCCCCCTGCATGGCATAGGCTTCCAGCTCAATGCCCACCTTGGGCGTCAAGCCCAGCGCCTGCCAATCGGCAACCGCACGCTTCAGCGCGCCCCGCGGACAAAGCGGCAAGGGGTGTCCCGCGTCGTCGTAAAGATCGCCCAAAACGATCTTGGTATCCTGATGCCAACTGTCGCGGATATCATCATGCCGCCAGCGCAGCTCCATATCCGGCAGACCCTGTTTGACCATTGCGCCGGGCGCATCAAGCAGATCCTTGTCGTAATGTGTCCCAAACACAGACCTGCAAAACCGGGTACTGTCATCGCCAATCTTGCCCTCGGGGAGGTATTTGCCTCGCATGATACTCAGATGATCGCAAAACAACGCGCGCAGACGGGGCTTCATGAGGTTTTCCTTCCTGTTGAAAGGGCGTTGGCATCTTTGGCGTGCGGATGGCCCCTGTCTTGATACGATTTGGCCGCAGCGATTGCGGCTGCCGTGACTGTGATCCTACGCAGCCTCGATGCGGACCGGCAATTCCTTGATGCCGCCAACAAAGTTGGATCGCAAAAATCTGTGGGGGCCGGCTGGCTCAATATGGCGAATGCGTTTGGCGAGCTCTTGAAACAGTACGGTCACTTCTAGCCGTGCCAACCACATTCCCAGGCAAACATGCGGACCAAACTGCCCAAATGACAGATGTCGGTTCGGGCTGCGCATCAGATCAACCTGAAACGGATCGTCAAAATAGCTGTCGTCGCGGTTGGCGGAGGCAAACCAATACAGCACCTTGTCACCGGCGCGGATGGTTTTGCCGTGCATTTCAACGTCGCGGGTGGCAGTGCGGCGGAAATAGAGCGCAGGCGTCGCCCATCGGATGATCTCATCCGCTGCCGTCTCCCAGACCGCGCCCCCGCGCTGCATCTGCGCCAGCAACTCAGGCTGGTGGCACAGAGCCTGGATGCCTGCCGCAATCGAATACCGCGTGGTGTCATTTCCCGCCGCCACCAACAGGCAAAAGAAATTGCGAAACTCTGTCTCCGTGATGACAGAGCCATCGCGAGCAGGTTGCAAAATCATATTGAGTACGCCTGAGGTATCCCCTGCCTTCTCTTTTGCCTCCATCAACTCCTTGGCATAGACATAGAGCTCCGCTCCGGCTGGCGAATTGAAGGGCATCATCCGGAACGCGTCAGTATCCATCTTGTCCAGAACGTGGGAGGTGAAATCAGGGTCTGTATTGGCAATAAGCGCATCACCCTTTTCCACCAACCAAGGCAAATCATCATCCGGCAGACCTACCACCCGGCCAAGCATCCGCATCGGAAGCTGGCGGGCAATATCCTTGGTTGCATCAAAACTGCCCTTGGCGAGCGCCTGGTCCAGTATTTCGGCACAAAGGGTGCGGATGTCCTCCTCGTATTGCGCCATAGTGGTCTTGGAAAACGCTTTCAGCAACTTCATGCGAACCTGGGAATGTTCTGGCGGATCCGTTTCCTGAAAAGTACGGCGGGCCAGATATTCCTCGTAGGTCTGATCCTCCATCCGGATCCCGCGCGCAGAAGAAAACACCTCTGTGTTCTTGTTCATCTTGGTGATGTCATCATAGCGCGTGACGGACCAGAAATTCGCTCCGCCCTCATATTCAGTCCAGTGCAGCGGATCCTCGCGGCGCAGTCGCGAAAAGGTGTTGTGGGGGGCTCCATCTGCAAAGGCGTCATGACTGCTCAGATCTGCGTAGCCATCGTCCAATGGTGTCCAGACAGTCATTTGCACTTCTCCCCTTCGGCTCATTTGTATATTATTGGCGTCCATAAATATGTAAACAAAAATTACACGGGGTCAGCAAATGCATCTGGCAATCCTGATGACCAACACAGATCACAGTGACTTTTCCGCGGCCCATCCGCGAGATGGCGAGAAGTTCACGCAGCTTATCGGCATGGTCCGCCCGGACTGGGCTTGCAGCGTGATCGATATTCAAGCGGGTCAACTGCCCCGCGACCTCGCAGATTTTGACGGTGCGATGATCACAGGCAGCCCCTCTTCCGTGCACGACCCTCTGTCGTGGATTGCCCCATTCCTGGGCTTTATTCGCCAACTGAACAGCGCCAAGTTCCCATTGTTCGGAGCCTGTTTCGGCCATCAGGCCATTGCGCTCGCGCTGGGAGGGGAGGTCTCAATTGCACCACAGGGCTGGGTGCAGGGTCTCAGCCTCAATGAACAGCGATCCAAGACTGCCTGGACAATGGATTTGCCGACGCCATTGAGGCTCTATGCCTCTCACAAGGAATATGTGAGCCGACTGCCCGATGAAGCGACAGAACTGACCCGTTGCAACGGACTCATCAGTGGATTTGCAATCGGCAATCACGTCTATACCACGCAACACCATCCAGAGATGTCACACCACTTCATCACCGCGCTGACAGAGTTGATGGCACCAACGCTAGGCCCGACCGCCTACACCAAGGCAATGAACAGCCTGCGGGAACGCGCAGATCAACATGCCTTTGCCGAAAGTGTTGCGCAGTTCTTTGAACAGGCCGCGCAGTAGGCTCAGGCCGTTTCCAGTGCAGCCAGCAGATCCATCACGGTGACCTGGTCGAAGTGTACATGCCGGGTCATCGCCCGTTCGGCACCATCGCGATCATGATCAAAGATGAGCTGCGCGATTTCGCGATGCTCCCTTGCGGACTGTCCAATCACACCAGGGTACCGGTACCGCGCCCGGTAGTAGGCCATCAGCTTTCGCGCATTGGTTTTGATCATCTCAACCAGAAACGGATTGCCGGAGCCTTCCGCGACGCAGGCGTGAAATCGCAGGTTCAGCTGATAATACCCAGCCGGGTCGCTGTCGCCTTTCTCTGCGGCGTGCCTCTCACAGGCCAACACCGCATTTTCCAGCTCACGTGCCTGTGCCGGCGCAAGCCGTCTTGCGGCAAGGCCAGCCGCCTGCCCCTCAAGTCGCGCATGAACCTCAAGGATGGCGAGGAATTCTTCGAGGGTGGGTTTGAACAAGACCGCGCCTTTGCGGGGAAGCCGCCGGATGAGGCCAATCGCCTCCAATTGGATGAAGGCTTCCCTCACGGGGGTGCGCGAAACGCCATGCCGCTCGACCAGCTCGCTTTCCTCCAATTGGGCGCCAGGCACCAATCGACCGGATTCGATATCTGCGAGGACGGCATTCAAAACCTGATCCGTCTGTCCTGCCATCATCGCCCCCAACTCACCGCAGCGCCAATTTAGGCGGGGGACGACGCCGTGGCAATCCGGTCCTCTGCGCCCCAAGACGCCAACGGCACATAAAAGGGGCGCTGCCCCCGCCCTGGCGGGCTCCCCCGGAGTATTTCGGGAAGGTGAAGGGCCGGGCTGACCTATTTGGGCACCGGACCGCGATATTTCTCTGTCAGGGCCGGGGCAAGTTCATCAGCCTCATAGACCCCCAGCAAAATCCCCTTGCGCCCAGACGTTCCCCGGCGCGCCTTGATCTGTGCGTCAGACAATGTGATCCGCTGCGACATCCTGAGCCCCCATTCCAAGAGACGGTCATACATCATGTCGATGACCTCCTGATGGCCATCGGCCTTTGCCAGGTCGACCAGTTCATCCGGGTCGTTTTTCATGTCAAACAGCATCGGCCTGAGCCCGCCCTCGGCGTGCATGAACTTCCAGCGTTTGTCCGTGACCATGAACAACCGTGCGTCCTTTGGCTCCAGCCCCAGTTTCTCGCAGAGCGGCATGGTGGAATAGTCGAACTCGGCAATCGCATAATCCCGCCAGTCCGGGGTCTCGCCGCGCAGGAAGGGCATCAGCGAGCGCCCCTCCAGAATATGCGACGCGGGCTCACCACCTGCGGCCTCCAGGAAGGTCGGCAAGAGGTCGATTGCCTCCACCAGCTCATCGCAAGCGGTGCCGCGGGTGGTGTCGGCCTCTCGGCGCGGATCATAGATGATCAGCGGCACCTTGATCGAAGGTTCGTGGAACAGGTTCTTTTCGCCCAACCAGTGATCGCCCAGATAGTCGCCGTGGTCCGAGGTCACCACAATCATCGTGTCCTGCATCCGGCCTGTTTCTTCCAGCCAGTTGAACAGCCGCCCCATCTGATCGTCGGCCTGTTTGATCAGCCCCATATAGGCGGGGATCACCTTTGCCCGCACCTCATCACGGCTGAAGGTCTTGCCGATCTGATTGTTCATCATCCCATTGAAGACAGGATGAGCATCCTCGCGTTCCGCATCCGAGCGCACCACCGGCAACACGTGCTCTGCCCCGTACATGTCGTGGTATGGCGCAGGCACGATATAGGGCCAGTGCGGCTTGATATAGCTCAGATGCGCGCACCACGGACCCTCTGCCTGCTCGATAAATTCCATCGCCTGCGTTGTCAGCCACGGCGTTTCGCTGTCTTCCTTGGCGATATTGGCAGGTTTGTCCGCATTGACCATGAACCAGCCAGAGGCGATGTCGTCGCCCTCAATCCCTGCATTGGCAAAGTCGTTCCAAGGGTTCTCACCCGGATAGCCCTTGTCCTTGAGGTATTCATTATAGGGACTGCGCTTGCTGTCGTAAAATCCGTCCGGTCCTTCTGCCCACAATCCATCATCGCGCACCCAGGGGTCGAACCCGCATTCCGACTGGCGCACCCCGATCACACTGTCCGGTGCCAGCCCCAGCCGCTGCATCCCATCGGCATCCGCAACCATATGTGTCTTGCCGATCAGGTGACAGCCCATGCCTGCCTTGCGCAGATGGTCGCCCATCGTCCACTCGCCCACCCGCAAGGGATAACTGTTGAACTGCACCCCGTGACTGGAAGGATAGCGCCCGGTGTAACTCGACATCCGGGAGGATCCGCAGGTGGGGGATTGAACATAAGCGCGGGTGAACCGCATGCCCCTGGCGGCCAGCGCGTCGATATGTGGCGTCTGCAGATGCGGGTGACCTGCACAGCTGAGGTAATCAAAACGCAGCTGGTCAAACATGATGTAGAGAATATTCATTTCGCTCCCCCTCCCCTTCTGGGTGCAATGCCGATTGCACGCCGCTTGCCACGGATAGTCAACATGTAAAGTACCGAGTCGGCCACCGATACGTTACACAAATTACAAGATATGCATTTTTCGGTTACGTATCTCTTGCCTCGAATCAGCCACAGGAGTATCACCGACTAAATGGTCGGCTTATCCGCCGCCGTGACAGGAGACGCGAACACCCATGGATGCTTTCATCTGCGATGCCACCCGCACCCCGATCGGCCGCTACGGCGGCGCGCTGAGCCAGGTGCGTACCGATGATCTTGCCGCCCTCCCGATTGCGGCACTCGCCGCGCGCAACCCGGACGTGGACTGGGGAAGCCTTGACGATGTGATCTTTGGCGACGCCAACCAGGCCGGTGAAAGCAACCGCAACGTGGCCCGCATGGCGGCCCTGCTGGCGGGCCTGCCCACCTCTGTGCCCGGCACCACCATCAACCGGCTCTGTGCCTCCGGAATGGATGCGGTCGGCATGGCGTCGCGTGGGATCAAGGCAGGCGATTACGACATGGCCATCGCCGGCGGCGTCGAAAGCATGAGCCGCGCTCCTTTTGTGATGCCCAAGGCGACCTCTGCCTTCACCCGCGCCAACGCGGTCTACGACACCACCATCGGCTGGCGCTTCGTGAACAAGAAGATGCAGGAAATGTACGGCACCGACTCGATGCCGCAGACCGCCGACAACGTGGCCGAGGATTACGGCGTCTCTCGCGCGGATCAGGACGCCTTTGCCGCCCGCAGCCAGGCCCGCTGGGCCGCCGCGCATGAGGGTGGCATCTTCAAGGACGAAATCACCCCGGTCACCATCCCCCAGCGCAAGGGCGATGCTCTGGTGGTGGACACCGACGAACACCCCCGCCCCGGCACCTCGGCGGAGAAGCTGTCAGGCCTCAAGGGCGTCAATGGCCCGGACAAGACCGTCACCGCAGGCAATGCCTCCGGCGTCAATGACGGTGCCGCGGCGATCCTGATGGCAAATGAAGCCGCGGCTGCAAAGAACGGCCTGAAACCGATGGCCCGCATCGTTGGCATGGCCGCCGCAGGGGTCGAGCCGCGCATCATGGGCATCGGCCCGGTGCCTGCCACCCGCAAGGTGCTGGCCCGCACCGGCCTGACCATCGAACAGATGGATGTGATCGAGCTGAACGAGGCCTTTGCCTCCCAGGGTCTTGCCACCCTGCGCGAACTTGGCGTCGCGGATGATGCGCCCCATGTTAATCCCAACGGCGGTGCAATCGCACTGGGCCACCCGCTCGGCATGTCCGGGGCGCGGCTGGTGCTGACCGCCGCCTACCAATTGCAGCGCACCGGCGGGCGGTATGCCCTTTGCACCATGTGCGTCGGCGTTGGACAGGGCACCGCCCTGATCCTCGAACGCGTGTAACGAACTCTAGGGAGGTCCCAGACATGTATGCTCAGATGATCAAATCCGAGGCGACCCAGGACGATCCGGAAAAGCTGGCCGCCTTTCAGGCGCGCATCGACGCGGGCGAAAAGATTGAGCCCAAGGACTGGATGCCCGAAGGCTACCGCAAGACGCTGATCCGCCAGATCGGCCAGCACGCGCATTCGGAAATCGTCGGCCAGCTGCCCGAGGGCAACTGGATCACCCGCGCACCCACGCTGGAGCGCAAGGCGATCCTCTTGGCCAAAGTGCAGGATGAGGCGGGTCACGGCCTCTACCTCTACTGCGCGGCGGAAACGCTGGGCGTCTCCCGTGACGAAATCACCGAGATGCTGCTGGATGGCCGCATGAAGTATTCGTCGATCTTCAACTACCCGACGCTGAACTGGGCCGACATCGGCGCGGTCGGCTGGCTGGTCGATGGCGCCGCGATCATGAACCAGGTGCCTCTGCAGCGGACCTCCTTCGGTCCCTACTCTCGCGCGATGATCCGCATCTGCAAGGAAGAGAGCTTCCATCAGCGTCAGGGCTATGACGCGATCCGCAAGATGGCAGAGGGCACCCCGGAGCAGAAGAAGATGGCGCAGGATGCACTGAACCGCCTCTGGTATCCGTCGCTGATGATGTTCGGCCCCTCCGACAAGGACTCTGTCCATTCCGCGCAGTCGATGGCCTGGAAGATCAAGATGAACACCAACGACGAGCTGCGTCAGAAATTCGTCGACCAGACCGTACCGCAAGCCGAATATCTGGGCCTGACGATCCCCGACCCGGACCTGAAATGGAACGAGGAACGCGGCCACTACGACTACACCGACCCGGACTGGAGCGAGTTCTTTGAAGTGATCAAAGGCAACGGCCCCTGCAACGTGGACCGCCTTGCCGCCCGCAACAAAGCCTGGGACGACGGCGCCTGGGTCCGCGACGGCCTCTTGGCCCACGCCAAGAAGAAAGCCACGCGCCAGCACGCCGCCGAATAACCCCAAGCATTCCGGCGCCCTGCCCTAGCAACGGCGCCCCTCAGCCAGGAGGATTAGAGACATGAAAAACGAATGGCCCCTCTGGGAAATCTTCATCCGCGGCCAGCACGGCATGAGCCACCGCCACGTCGGATCCCTGCACGCGCCGGACGCCGAAATGGCGATCAAGAACGCCCGCGACGTCTATACCCGCCGCAACGAAGGCGTGTCGATCTGGGTGGTTGAGGCGAACCACATCTCCGCCTCCTCGCCCAGCGACAAAGGTCCGCTTTATGAGCCGTCGGAAAGCAAGGTGTACCGCCACCCGACCTTCTTCGACATCCCCGAAGAAGTGGGGGCGATGTAATGACGACCCCTGTTAACAAGGAAGACGCGTTTAGCCAGTTCCTGCTGCGGATGGGGGACAACACTCTGATCCTTGGCCACCGGGTCAGCGAATGGTGCGGCCACGCACCGGTGCTGGAAGAGGACATCGCGCTGGCCAACACCGCGCTGGACCTGATCGGCCAAACCCAGATGTGGCTCGGCCTCGCGGCTGAGGTGCAGGGGCTGGGCAAATCCGCTGACGATCTCGCCTTCCTGCGCGACGCCTGGGATTTCCGCAATCTGCTGCTGTGCGAGGTTCCGAACGGCGACTTCGGCCGCACCCTGATGCGCCAGTTTCTGTTCGACGCCTGGCATTCGATCCAGCTGGGTCGGCTGATGAAATCCTCGGACGAGCGGGTCGCCGCAATTGCCGAGAAGGCATCCAAGGAAGTGGCCTATCACCTGGAACGCTCCGCTGACACGGTCGTGGGCCTGGGCGATGGCACCGAGGAAAGCCACCGCCGGATGCAGGAGGCCCTGGACTATCTGTGGCCCTATGTGGGCGAGATGTTCCAGTCCGACGATGTGGATGCGGAAATGGTCAAGGCAGGCATTGCCCCCGATCCAGCCTCCCTGCGCGAAGAGTACGACACGCTGGTGTCCCGCATCCTGACTGAGGCGACACTGACCATTCCGGAGAGCCGTTTTGCCCACAAGGGCGGCCGCAACGGTGCGATGCACACTGAGCATCTCGGCCACCTGCTGACCCAGATGCAATGGCTGCAGCGCGCCTATCCCGGCGCCAAGTGGTAAGGCAGCACATAGAACACTGAGGGCTGGCCCCGTCTTTGGGTGGGGGCTGGCCCCCTCCCAAGGGGGAGGTCGGGAGCTGCCCGGCCTATCGTCCGGGCGGAGCAGGCGAAGAGGAAACCCGCATGAGCCAAGCGATAGCTCAGCCAAACATCGACCAGATCTGGGAGTGGCTCGACGCCGTGCCCGATCCGGAGATCCCGGTGATCTCTCTGGTGGATCTCGGCATCATCCGCGATGTGGCCTGGGAAGGCGAGACTTTGGTGGTCACCGTCACCCCGACCTATTCCGGCTGCCCGGCCACCTCGGTCATCGCTATGGACATTGAGACCGCCCTGCGCGACCGCGGCATCACTGATCTGCGGCTCAAAACGCAGATTTCGCCGGCCTGGACCACCGATTGGCTGTCGGAAAAAGGCCGCACTAAGCTGGAGGCTTACGGCATCGCCCCGCCCCAGCCTGCGGGCGGCCCGGAAAAATGCCCGCATTGCGGCAGCACACATGTCACCAAAGTCAGCCAGTTCGGCTCGACCCCCTGCAAGGCCCACTGGCGCTGCCAGGACTGCCTCGAACCCTTTGATTATTTCAAGTGCATCTGAGGAGACCCTGATGGCGCGCTTTCACGACCTTGAAGTCACCGACGTCCGCAAAACCATCCGCGATGCGGTGGTTGTTACCCTGAAGCCCGTCAACGGCGCGGCTGAGGAGTTCGATTTCACCCAAGGCCAGTACCTGACCTTCCGCCGCGACTTCGACGGCGAGGAGCTGCGCCGCAGCTACTCGATCTGTGCAGGCCGTGACGAAGGCATCCTGCAGGTCGGCATCAAGCGCGTTGACGGCGGTGCATTCTCGACCTGGGCCAACACCGAACTGAAGGCCGGCGACACCCTGCAAGCGATGGCGCCGATGGGGACATTCTTTACTGCACTCGAGGCAGGGGCTGAGAAAAACTATCTGGGCTTTGCCGGCGGTTCTGGCATCACCCCTGTGCTGTCGATCCTCAAGACCACGCTAGACGCGGAACCCAACTCGTCCTTCACGCTGGTCTACGCCAACAAGGGCGTGAACACGATCATGTTCCGCGAGGAGCTGGAAGATCTGAAAAACCTCTACATGGGCCGCTTCAACGTGATCCATATTCTGGAGTCGGACGCCCAGGAAATCGACCTCTTTACCGGTCTGGTGACCGAAGAGAAATGCGCCCAGCTGTTTCAGCACTGGATCGACATCCAGTCCGTCGATACCGCCTTCATCTGCGGCCCAGAGCCGATGATGCTGGGCATCGCCAGCGCCCTGCGCACCGCGGGCCTGACGGACAGCCAGATCAAGTTCGAACTCTTCGCCTCTGCCCAACCGGGCCGCGCCAAACGCAAGGCCACAGCCACTGGAACAGGGGCAAGTGCCAACCAGACAAAGGCGGCGATTACGCTGGACGGTGCAACCCAGACCGTTGAGATGGGCAAGGACATGACCCTGCTGGACGCTGCGCTGGAAAACGCAATGGACGCGCCATACGCCTGTAAGGCCGGTGTCTGCTCCACCTGCCGCTGCAAGGTGCTGGAGGGCGAGGTCGAAATGGTCGCCAATCACGCATTGGAAGACTACGAGGTCGAAAAGGGCTACGTTCTGTCCTGTCAGGCCTACCCGGTCAGCGACAAGGTTGTTGTCGACTACGATCAATAAGGGTCAGAACGCCAAAGAGTGGTTTTAGCAAAAGGGATATTGGACGATGGCAGACGAGATGAGCATTGAAAGCTACCTGGCCGCCGGAGGGGTTCTGAGCAATCCGACCAATGTTCCACCACGCTATCGCGCCGAGCTCCTGAAGTTGATGGCAACATTTGTTGACAGCGCGCTTGCCGGTGCTGCGGGATTTGTCGACATCATCAACGAAGGACCGGGCATTAAATCCCGCATGGCCGCTGCGCGCATTGTTCTGGAAAAGACGTCCAATGCAGATCGTGTCCTGCAGGTGATGGCTGATTTTGGTGCTGATACAGAGCGCTATGTCGATCATCACCCTTGGACCGCGCGCCTACCCCGTGAAGCAGCGGTCGACACCGCAAGATCAAAGCACGACATGCGGCTGGCGGTTTTCAACTATCCGATCGAGGGCTGGGCCGATGCGGTTGTCATGAACCTTTTGATGGGACGTGCGGTTGCAATCCAGCTGGCTGAACTGTCGATGGTGTCCTATCAGCCCCTCGCCGAAGCCTTCCGCGCCATCGCCCCGATTGAGGCAGATCATGTCCGCTTGGCAAACGAGGGGCTTGCACGGCTGGTGCAGGAGGGCGGCACAGAGATGCTGCAGGAATCGATATCCTACTGGTGGCCGCGGGTTGCGATGAGCTTCGGCAGTGAGAGTTCCGAGAAATTGGACATGCTCACCGGTTTTGGTCTGCGCCACCGCAGCAATGGTGATCTGCGCGCCCGCTGGATCAGCGAGACCCGCGCGGCCCTGCGAGAGTTGGGTCTGGATGCCCCCGAAGCAGGATAAAGGAAACGCCTTGTCGGGGCTTATCACGTCTGTACTGGGAGCGTGAAAAGGTCTGGACCTCTGACCCATTGCTACCTAGGCTCTGGCCAACCGATACCTTTTTCTTACCTTCGACGAGGCCCGACATGGCGATCAGCAGCACCATCCGCACCTACTTCAACGGCAGCTGGCATGAAGGTGATGTTGCGATCATGAAGGCGGCAGATCACGCCTCCTGGCTCGGCTCCTCCGTGTTTGACGGCGCGCGTCTGTTCGATGGGGTCACCCCGGATCTTGATCTGCATTGCGCCCGCGCCAACGCGTCTGCCCGTGCGCTGATGATGGAACCTACCGTCAACACGCAGGACATGGTGGACATCGCCAAGGAAGGTCTGGCGCAGTTTTGCGCAGGTGCCGCTGTCTACATCCGCCCGATGTACTGGGCAGCCGATGGGGATGCCACCACGATTGCCCCCGACCCCGAATCTACCCGATTTGCTCTGTGCCTCGAAGAAATCCCGATGGCGGCCCCCACAGCGGCCGCGACATTGACCCGCACATCGTTCCGGCGACCGGTTCTGGAAAATGCCGTGGTCAACGCCAAGGCCGGCTGTCTTTACCCCAACAACGCCCGCATGCTGCGCGAAGCTCGGGCGAAAGGCTTCAGCAACGCACTGGCGCTGGATGCCATGGGAAACGTTGCCGAAACCGCGACGGCCAATATTTTTATGGTGCGTGATGGCGAGGTGTTCACACCCATCGCCAATGGCACCTTCCTTGCTGGGATTACCCGTGCACGCCACATCGCCAACCTGCGTGCTGACGGCGTTACCGTGCATGAAACCGTACTGGGTTACGCAGATTTCGAGGCCGCAGATGAGGTCTTCATGTCCGGCAACATGAGCAAGGTCACCCCGGTCACCGCGTTCGATGATCGTCAATACCAGATCGGGCCCGTGACCCGGCGGGTGCGCGAGCTGTATTGGGACTGGGCAACCAGCGAAGGCGCGGCGTAAACAGCTGACATTTCACCGGGCTTGCAGGTCTATTGCGCCGCGCAGTCGCTTGCGCCATGATCCGTTCGGAACAACCTGAGGATCATTATGCGCAAATTTCTTGTGGTACTGGATGACAGCCGTGAGTGTCTGAACGCAATGCGCTTTGCCGCAATGCGCGCCGCCAACACAGGCGGCGGTGTCGAGATCCTGTCGGTGATTCCACCAGATGAGTTCAACCACTGGATCGGTGTTGGCGAAGTGATGCGCGAAGAGGCCCGTGAGCGTATCCACGCCCATTTCGAGGTTTTCGCCAAGTGGATGCGCGACCGTCAGGGGATTGAACCCGAACTTGTCATTCGCGAAGGTGAAGCCGTTCCCGAAATCATCGCTCAGATCGAGGCAGACCCCGAAATCGGCGTTTTGGTCTTGGGCGCAGGAGATGATCGCAAAGGCCCGGGTCCGTTGGTAACACAGCTCAGCCGTTCTTCGGGCAGCCTACCTGTTCCGATCACCATCGTTCCCGGTGATCTCTCCAAGGAAAAACTCGAAGCCATCACATGAGATGGCGCCTGCCTGTCCTCACGACTTAGAATCGTTCCAAAACTTGACTTAGGCGCATCAGAGGCGCATATCTCTGCCACGCTTTAAGGAGGCCCGACATGTTCATTCAGACCGAATCCACGCCCAACCCGGCGACGCTGAAATTCCTGCCGGGCCAGACCGTACTGGAGATGGGCACCGCCGACTTCCCCAGTGCAGAGGCTGCTGGCTCTTCGCCGCTTGCGCAGCGCATCTTTGCTGTGTCCGGAGTTACCGGTGTCTTCTTCGGCAATGATTTCGTCACCGTGACGAAAGCAGACGGGGTAGAGTGGGACCACATCAAACCTGCGATCCTGGGTGCCGTGATGGAGCACTTCCAATCCGGCCAACCGGTGATCTCCGAAGGTGGGGAACAGACCTCTGGCCACGCTGAGCACACAGGTGAAGACGGCGAAATCGTCAATCAGATCAAAGAACTGCTGGACAGCCGCGTGCGCCCTGCTGTCGCGCAGGATGGTGGTGACATCACCTTCCACGGCTTTGACCGTGGTGTTGTCTATCTGCACATGCAGGGGGCCTGCGCAGGCTGTCCGTCTTCGACGCTGACCCTGAAGATGGGTATCGAAAACCTGCTGCGCCACTACATCCCCGAAGTCACAGAGGTACGCCCCGTTGCCGTCTGACGCACTCGTCCTGGGTTTTGACACATCGGCCGCGCATTGCGCGGCCGCTTTGCTACGTGGCGACATCATCCTCGCAGAGTGCTGCGAAGAGATGGGCCGTGGTCAGGCAGAGCGCCTGATGCCACTGCTGGAAGAGGTTCTGAGCGAAGGCAATGCAGTTTGGTCAGATCTTGATGCCATCGGTGTCGGAATCGGCCCCGGCAACTTCACCGGCATTCGCATCGCAGTCTCGGCTGCGCGCGGTCTTGCATTGGGGCTTGGGATACCTGCGGTCGGCGTGGATGGGTTCGAAAGCCGCGAGAAAACAGGGACACTCGCCGCCGTGCCTGCCCCACGCGAGCAGGTCTACACCACGCCTCCGGGGGCCGCACCGCGGCTGATGCCACGGGCAGAGGCCGAAGTCATAGCCCGTGACAACGGGCTCACCCTGGTGGCTGAGGCAACGTCCGCGGGCCTTGCCGCTGCGATCGCACGGGCGGCTGCTGGCCGCTATCAGTCGGACACCACGCCCCCTGCGCCATTGTATCTGCGTGCAGCTGATGCAGCCCCGGCGAAAGATGCTCCTCCAAGCCTGATCGACGGCTGAACGCAATGCAGACACCGACCGCTAAAACACCCCTCGCCTTGTCGCCGCGGGAAATGGCCGTGGTTCACGCTGCCGCCTTCACGAACGCGCGCCCCTGGTCAGAGGCAGAGTTCGGCTCGCTGCTGGATAGCCGCTTTGTTTTTGCTGTGGGGGATCGTCGCAGCTTTGCCCTGGGGCGGGTCATTGCGGGCGAGGCGGAATTGCTGACAATCGCAACGCGCCCAGACTCTTGGCGACAGGGGCTGGGCCGTGCCACGCTGCAAGCCTGGGTGGCAGAGGCCGTGGCCCGTGATGCAACGGAGGGTTTCCTGGAGGTGGCCGAAGACAACCGGGCAGCCCGTGCCCTGTACGTTGCGCATGGATTCGCAGAGACCGGCCGACGCCCCGGATATTACGCAAGAGACGATGGGCCAGCGGTGGATGCTGTGCTAATGACGGCGACGTTACGCAAGGCCCTAGGCGCAGAATAACACCAAATGGTCAAAAAACGGTTGACCCTTTCGACCCGCTGCGGCCTAAATTGTCGCACCTTTTTTCCAGCACACGGGTTGGAACGGTCAATTTGATCGTAACAAGAAAAACAAATTGGGAGTACCCCTGATGACCCTGATGAAATCCCTGATGAGCGCTGCAGCCGCTGTAGCGCTGAGTGCAGGTGCAGCTCTGGCAGAACCGGCGCTGATCTTTGACCTCGGCGGCAAGTTCGACAAATCCTTCAACGAGGCGGCCTTTACCGGCGCGCAGCGTTGGGCAGAAGAAACCGGCGAGAGCTTCCGTGAAATCGAACTGCAGTCCGAAGCACAGCGCGAGCAGGCCCTGCGCCGTTTCGCAGAAGCTGGCGCTAACCCGATCGTAATGGCAGGCTTTGCCTTTGCTGATGCGCTGGGTCAGGTTGCCGGTGATTATCCGGACACCAAATTCGTCATCATCGACATGGTTGTTGATGCACCGAACGTCCGCTCTGTTGTCTTCAACGAGCACGAAGGCTCTTACCTGGTTGGCATGCTGGCAGCCAAGGCATCCAAGTCCGGCACCGTTGGCTTCATCGGCGGCATGGACATCCCGCTGATCCGCAAGTTCGCCTGCGGCTACGCTGAAGGCGTAAAAGCCGTGAACCCGGACGCCACCGTGATCGCCAACATGACCGGCACCACCCCGGCAGCATGGAACGACCCGGTCAAGGGCTCCGAGCTGACCAAGGCACAGATCAGCCAGGGCGCTGACGTTGTCTATGCAGCGGCCGGCGGCACCGGTGTTGGCGTTCTGCAAACCGCAGCAGACGAAGGCATCCTGTCCATCGGCGTTGACAGCAACCAGAACCACCTGCATCCGGGCAAGGTTCTGACCTCCATGATGAAGCGCGTCGACAACGCTGTTTTCCAGGCATTCTCTGATGGCCCGGATCTGCAGACCGGCTTCTCTGTCATGGGGCTCTCCAACGGTGGTGTTGGTTTCGCAGTTGACGAAAACAACGCATCGCTGATCACCGATGAGATGCAGGCAGCCGCTGATGATGCAGCCGCCAAAATCGCAACCGGTGAAATCTCCGTGCACGACTACATGTCCGACGACAGCTGCCCGGCTCTGTCGTTCTGATATCTGAACAGCACCCCCGGCCCACCCGTGATCGTTTCGAGATCGTGGTGGTGTCCGGGGGTTTCAAATTGCCCGGAGGCGGTGCCACGACTGCCTCCGGGTTTGGTTTTTCCTAGGTTGCGAAAACTTGCACAAGTTAACCAGTCACATGTGACTGGTGGGGCCTGTCGGTTGCACCAGGATGGAAAGGGGAGCCCGAATGACGGCACCAGCAATTGAACTAAAAGGCATCTCCAAGGCCTTTGGCCCGGTACAGGCCAACAAGGACATCTCGATCCGTGTTTCCCCCGGCACGATTCACGGGATCATCGGCGAGAACGGTGCTGGCAAATCAACGTTGATGAGCATCCTTTATGGGTTTTACAAAGCCGATAAGGGAGAGATCTGGATTCACGGGAAACGGACAGAGATCCCGGACAGTCAGGCGGCGATTGCTGCCGGTATCGGCATGGTGTTCCAGCACTTCAAACTGGTTGAAAACTTTACGGTTCTTGAGAACATCATCCTCGGCGCAGAGGACGGTGGGCTGTTGAAACCCTCGCTGAGCAAAGCCCGCAAAACCCTGCAGGAGCTGGCACGCGAATATGAACTGAACGTCGATCCAGACGCCCGCATCGACGAAATCGGCGTCGGCATGCAGCAGCGTGTTGAAATCCTCAAGGCGCTGTACCGGCAGGCAGATATCCTCATTCTCGACGAACCCACCGGGGTTCTGACACCTTCTGAGGCAGACCAGCTGTTCCGGATTCTGGATCGTCTGCGGGCTGAAGGCAAAACCATCATCCTGATCACGCACAAGCTGCGTGAGATCATGGAATACACCGACACGGTGTCGGTGATGCGCCGCGGTCAGATGACTGCGACGGTCAAAACCGCCGAAACCAACCCCGAACATCTCGCCGAGCTGATGGTTGGCCGCAAGGTTCTCCTGCGCGTGGACAAAGTGCCCGCAGCCCCCGGCAAGCCTATCCTTGAGATCGAGAACCTCAATGTGGTCGACGAGGCCGGAGTGGCCCGCGTCAAAAACCTGAACCTGACCGTCCGGGCAGGCGAAATCGTTGGTATTGCCGGTGTTGCCGGGAACGGCCAGTCTGAACTGCTTGAGGTTCTGGGTGGCATGCGTGAAGGCCAGGGGACCATCCGTCTGAATGGCAACCCTCTCCCGCTGTCCGGCAAAGGATCTGATGCACGGGCGCGACGGGCCTCTCATGTGGCCCACGTCCCCGAAGACCGCCAGCGTGAAGGTCTCATCATGGATTTCCACGCCTGGGAAAACGTGGCCTTCGGCTATCACCATGCTTCGGAATACCAGAGCGGGCTGTTGATGAACAACGCGGCCCTGCGCGCTGACACCGAGGCCAAGATGGAGAAATTCGACGTGCGCCCGCCCGACCCGTGGCTGGCGGCCAAGAACTTCTCTGGCGGCAACCAGCAAAAGATCGTCGTTGCGCGTGAGATCGAACGCAACCCTGACCTTTTGCTGATTGGTCAGCCAACGCGTGGTGTCGACATCGGCGCGATTGAATTCATTCACAAGCAAATCGTGGAACTCCGCGACCAGGGCAAAGCTGTCCTGCTGGTGTCTGTGGAACTGGAAGAGATCCTGTCTCTGTCCGACCGGGTTGCTGTGATGTTTGACGGGATGATCATGGGCGAGCGCCCGGCCGATCAAACCGATGAGAAAGAGCTCGGCCTGTTGATGGCCGGTGTCGCGGGGGAGGCCGCGTAAATGGATAAGATGCCTAAATGGGCCGACGTGGTGCTGATCCCGCTGATCAGCCTCATCCTGGCCGCACTTCTGTCTGCCCTGGTGATCCTGGGCATTGGCGAAGACCCGATCGCCGCCGTCAAACTCATGGTGTCCGGCGCGCTGGGGTCGACCTATGGCTGGGGCTACACGCTCTATTATGCCACAAACTTCCTGTTCACGGGCCTTGCGGTCTCTGTCGCGTTTCACGCCCGCCTGTTCAACATCGGTGGCGAAGGTCAGGCGATGCTTGGTGGCCTGGGCGTGGCACTCGTCTGCCTCTACATTCCTTGGCCCCACTGGTCGCTGGCGCTGATCTTTGCCAGCCTTGGTGCAGCCCTGTTCGGTGCAGCATGGGCCGCCATTCCGGCCTATCTGCAAGCAAAGCGCGGCAGCCACATCGTTATCACTACCATCATGTTCAATTTCATCGCTGCTGCGGTGTTGAACTATGTGCTGGTGAACCTTCTGCGTCCCGTGGGTTCTATGGATCCGGCGACTGCGCGCTTCCCTGAAGCGGTGCACCTGCCGTCGCTGCATGAACTTCTGGCCCCTCTTGGGATCGCATTCTCTAAATCCGCACCAGCCAACGTCAGCTTTGTGCTGGCGATCGTTGCCTGCTTTGCAGTTTGGCTGCTGATCTGGCGCACCAAACTCGGCTACGAAATCCGCGCCTACGGCAACTCTGAACCCGGCGCGCTTTATGCCGGGATCTCGCCGGTCAAGATCACCATGATTGCGATGCTCATCTCTGGTGGTCTCGCTGGCATGATGGCCACCAACAACGTGATGGGTGAGGCAGAGCGTCTGGTTCTGAATTCCACCGAGGGTGCGGGCTTTATCGGGATTGCGGTTGCCTTGATGGGCCGCAGCCATCCCTTTGGCGTGTTTCTGGCCGCGATCCTCTTTGGTTTCCTTTATCAGGGTGGTGCCGAACTCGCGCTGTGGACCTCCATTCCGCGCGAACTCATCGTCGTCATTCAGGCTCTCGTGATCCTGTTCACGGGTGCGCTGGACAACATGGTTCGCGTACCGCTTGAAAAGGCGTTCCTTGCACTGCGTCGGGAGAAAGCATGATGGATTTTCTGACTCTGATCCAAGTGCTGGACAGCACCGTCCGTCTGGCAACGCCGCTGCTTCTGGCCTGTCTGGCTGGTCTGTTTTCTGAACGTGCCGGCATCTTTGACATCGGCCTTGAAGGCAAAATGCTGATGGCTGCGTTTTTCTCAGCCGCTGTGGCCGCGACCACTGGCAACGTATGGCTTGGGCTTCTGGCCGGCATTGCCTCTTCGCTGGTTCTGGCTGGCCTGCACGGGCTTGCCTCCATCACCTTCCGAGGCAATCAGCTGATCTCGGGCGTTGCGATCAACTTCCTTGCTGCGGGTATGACAGTCTTGATCGCACAAGACTGGTTCCAGCAGGGCGGGCGCACACCCTCGCTGATCTCAGGGGGGCGGTTTGAACCGATCACCCTGCCGTTTGCCAACGCTGTCGAAGGGGTTCCAGTTCTTGGCCCGATCTACAGCGAGCTGCTGTCGGGGCATTCCATTCTGGTCTATCTCGCCTTCCTCGCCGTCCCTGCGACTGCTTGGATCCTGTTTGGCACCCGCTTTGGTCTGCGCCTGCGCGCTGTGGGCGAAAACCCCGCAGCGGTCGATACAGCAGGCGTTTCCGTGGTGGGCCTGCGCTATGCAGCCGTGATGATCTGCGGCCTGCTCTGCGGTATCGCTGGCGCATATCTTGCCACAGCGCTGCAGGCAGGGTTCGTGAAGGACATGACCGCTGGCCGTGGCTTTATTGCACTGGCTGCCCTGATCTTTGCCAAGTGGCGCCCCTGGCACGCGCTTGGTGCCTGTCTGCTGTTTGGTCTGTTGCAGGCGGTGGCCCTGCGGTTCCAGAACATCGAGCTGGGTTCGATCGTGATCCCGGTGCAGTTCATGGACGCCCTGCCCTACATCCTGACCGTCGTGATCCTCGCCGGTTTTGTCGGCAAGGCAATCCCACCCAAGGCAGGTGGCGAACCCTATGTGAAGGAACGCTGAGACCGGGTGCGAGCCCATGTCTCCAATCGCGTCAAAACGCCCGGCATCGTCCGGGCGTTTTCTTTTGACCACCAGCTATCCGTGCCTTCCCTGCCTGCAACGCAGGCGATGAGGCGGAACATAGGTCCAGTTTTTTCCTGTTAGTCAGTCCTGTTTTCTGCGCAGCGGCATCGGCAGTTGATTTTGGTCTGGGCCTGCGCTCTAACACAGGTATGCAGATCTATCTCCCCATCGCCGAAGTTTCGGTCAACGCGTTCTTGCTCTTGGGCCTTGGCGGCATGGTCGGAATCCTCTCCGGCATGTTTGGCGTGGGCGGCGGTTTTCTTATGACACCGCTTCTGTTCTTTATCGGCATCCCCCCTGCGGTCGCTGTCGCAACCGAGGCAAACCAGATCGTCGCGTCGTCCTTTTCCGGTGTCCTCGCACATTTCCGAAGACGAACTGTCGACATCAAGATGGGGTTAGTCCTGCAGGTGGGCGGCCTGATAGGCGCGGCGCTCGGCGTGGTGGTCTTCAACTACCTCAAGGCGCTTGGGCAAGTCGATCTGCTGGTCAAACTGTGCTATGTCGTGTTCCTCGGCGTTGTTGGCGCCTTGATGTTCATCGAAAGCCTGAACGCCATCCGCAAGTCCAAGAAGGCGGGCGGCACAGCACCAGCAGCACGTCGTCAACGGGGCTGGGTTCACGCGCTGCCGTTCAAGATGCGGTTCCGCACCTCCGGGCTTTATATCTCTGTGATTCCACCGATCCTTGTTGGGGTCTGCGTCGGTATCCTTGCCGCGATTATGGGTGTCGGCGGCGGTTTCATCATGGTGCCCGCAATGATCTATATCCTCGGCATGCCGACCAAAGTCGTCGTCGGCACGTCGCTGTTCCAGATCATCCTGGTGACTGCCTTTACGACGATGCTCCACGCCACCACGAACTACACGGTTGATATCGTTCTCGCGGTCCTTCTGCTGATCGGAGGCGTGATCGGCGCGCAAATCGGGACGCGGATCGGCGTCTATCTCAAGGCAGAACAACTGCGCATTCTGCTTGCGATCATGGTTCTGGCCGTTTGCATCAAACTTGGTCTCGACCTCTTGCTAATGCCATCCGAGCTGTACTCGCTCGGCAGCGAAGGGGGGCACTGAAATGGCCCGCAGCTCCCGTCTCTGCAATGTTCTGAGCAACGCAAAGCATCATCTGATTGCAGCGGTGACAGTAGCCTCTTTCACTCTTGCAGCGCCGCTGGCCGCTCAGAACAAATCCGGCTCGACCGGCGAAGAGGTTGTGCTTGGTCTCAGCAAGGACCGGGTGGCGATCACCGCAACCTTTGATGGCTCCGAAATCCTCGTCTTTGGCGCCGTCAAACGTGAAACGCCAATTCCGACCGGCGCGCCGCTGCAAGTGGTCGTGGCAGTGTCTGGCCCTGCCTCACCTGTCATGGTTCGGCGCAAGGAAAAAAAGCTCGGCATCTGGGTTAACACCGACAGCGTGCTGGTGGACTCGGCCCCCAGCTTTTACGCCATCGCCACAAGCGCGCCATTCTCGGATGTCCTGACAGATACCGAGGATCTGCGCTATCGCGTCTCAATCGAGCGGGCTATTCGCTCAGTCGGGGCCGGCATGCATATTCGCGGCGCCCAGGATTTTGCCGAAGCGGTCATCCGCATCCGAACCCAGGATGATCTCTACTCGCTGCGGGAAAACACCGTCGCAGTGGACGAAGAAACCCTGTTCCGCACCGCAATCGACATGCCTGCCAATCTTACAGAAGGGGCCTATCGCACGCGAATTTACCTGACGCGTGGCGGCGAGGTTGTCGCGCAATACGAGACGACCATTGACGTTGATAAGGTCGGGTTGGAGCGTTTTCTCTACTCCATGTCGCGCGAACAGCCGTTTCTTTACGGTCTGATGTCACTGGCCATTGCAATCGCCGCCGGCTGGGGGGCTTCGGCCGCGTTCAGATTGCTGCGCAACAGCTGATCCGTCAGCCCCGCCCGATATAGGGCATCTTTGTTGCCATCACCGTCATGAACTGCACGTTGGCTTCCAAGGGCAGCTTGGCCATGTGCAGGACCGACCGCGCTGCGTCCGCGACATCGAAACTGTGCATCGGCTCTGCGTCCGGATTGGCCTCGGCGTGGCGCCTCGCCAGATCGTCCACCATCGGTGTGCTGGCATTGCCGATGTCAATCTGTCCGCAAGCGATGTCAAACGGGCGGCCATCCAGAGACAGGCTCCTGGTCAGGCCGGTAATGGCGGCCTTGGTCGCTGCGTAAGGCGCAGAGTTGGGGCGCGGAACATAGGCCGCGATAGAGCCGTTGTTGATGATCCGGCCGCCGCCAGGCGATTGCTGACGCATCTGACGAAATGCGGCCCGAGCGGCCAGAAACATTCCATTGAGATTCACATTCACAGAAGCGAACCAATCCTCCAGCGGGATTTCATCAATCGTGCCCGGAGGTGTGAAGATCCCCGCATTGTTGAACAAGACGTCGATCCGTCCAGTTTTTTCGACGAACCGGGCGAATGCCGCATCGACAGCGGCAACATCTGTCACGTCCGCAGGCAGAACATGCGCATCGGAATGGCCTGCCGCAATCTCTTCCAGTTTGTCTGCTCTACGGGCCAGCAGCCCGACCTGCCATCCCTCGTTTAGGAACTCTTCTGCCACCGCACGGCCAATGCCTGAGCTTGCGCCGGTGACAAGAATGCTCCCCTTGGATCCCGATACGGTCGTCATTCTGCGCTTTCCTCTTGCATCTCCAACGTCAGCGCACCGGCCGGAACCGCCCGCAGGTCATCGACCTGCAACGGTCCGGTGGGCTTTGCCAAACGGTTGCGGACCACCCAGATCAGCCGCTCCTGCGCGCGTGTGATCGCCACATACGCGAGCCGCTTCCACAAGGGTTGACCTGCCTCGACCCGCCCCATCCGCGCCGCGGCGTAGATATCGGGGGCAAAGACCTGCGCAGTCGGCCACTGCGAGCCTTGTGCCTTGTGGATCGTGACCGCAGCGCCGTGCAGAAAGGCCGCGCCCATCCTCGCAGCAAATGGGATGAAGGGCTCTTCCTCGTCCGGTTTTTCAATCTTGACGATGGACGCCGCAGAGACCTGCGGATCTTCGGCCCCCATCACATGCAGTCGAGAAAATCCCGGTTTGCGACCTGGGCCGAGATAGATCACCTGCGCCCCTTTGATGAGGCCGCGAGCCTCAAGATCCAGACGTTTTTTGCGGTGCTTCATTGGCAGCTCAATACCGTCGCAGATCAACGGCTCACCTGCCAACAGGCTGTCCTCTGGCGCGCCGTGCACTGCACGAAAGGCATTGATCAGCCGGATCCGCGTGTTGTTGCGCCAAACCAGAACAGGCGACCGCGCCATCAGATCCACCTCAACCCGCTGCCCCCAGACCACACGCTCATCCTGGCGCGACAGATCCTCGACCATGCGTTCGAAATCCTCAAAGCCCAGCTGCGGGTCAGCCAGCGCATGTGCGAGATCAAGAATGGGGTTGCCCGCCTCCTGCCGGTGGATGCGGTTCAAAACCAACTTTCGGTCGTCCGGCAGTGTTTCAAAAACCATAGCCCCGGATTGATTGACCGGCGCGAGCTGCGCGGGATCGCCAAACAACAACAGTGTCGGAAAGATCTCCTTCAAATCCTGAAACTGCCGGTCATCCAGCATCGAGGCTTCGTCGATGAAGCCGATATCCAGTGGCTCGTCCCTGCGTTTCCAGCCTGTGATAAAATCTGAGCCCCGCAACCCCGCAGCCGCCAACGCGCCAGGAATGGATTTGTTCTTTTCATAGAACGCCTTGGCCCGCTCCAGTGCTTCCTCGGTCAGACCTTCTATCTCCGGCTGGTCCCCGGTTCCGGCCAGCCATTCCGCGATTTTTTCGTACTCTGGGTCATAGACCGGCGTATAGAGAATGCGGTGGATGGTGGTCGCGGGCACTCCCCTGAGCCGCAGAACACTCGCGGCCTTGTTGGTTGGTGCAAGGATGGCAAGGGTGCGCCGGTCTTCGCTTTTTTTGCGACTTTCATAGTCGCCCGAAACGACATCAACCCCGGCATTTTCCAACGCCTTGTACAGTTCGGCCAAAAGCAGGGTCTTACCGGAGCCCGCCTTGCCGATCACGGCCATGGCCCCGCCATCCCCGCGCGGTGGATGAAGCAGGTCGTCTTCAAGATCGACCCCTGCATCATGCAGGAGCGCACTGACCCGATCAAAGGCAACGGCCTGATCGTCGGAGAATTGAATGGGTGTCGCGTTCATGGCGCGACCCTACAGTTGCGGGGGCGTCTGCACCAGAGCTGACGCCCCCCAACCACTGCTCTTTACGCTTAGCCAACCATCGCGACCGGGCCCGGCATCCCGATCCCGCCAAAGGACAGATCGAACCACAGGGTCGAGAGTTCGGTGGTCAAACCCGCACGCAGAGCCACACGTTGGTAGGCCTCCAGCGAATAGTCCCAAAGCCCCAGGCAAATTCTGTCGCGGCCCTGCCCCATTGTGCCGACAACCTCGGGGCTGAATCCAAGCGACCGGTAGATGCGGACCATTCGTCGGTCAAAAACACCGGCGAAATGGGCGATGTTGAAATTGCGCATGATCTCAAGGCCACCCAACGTCAACGCACCAGCAACGTTGCCGCTGCTCTCTCGCGATAGACAAAAACGGGTACATTCCCAGATCAACGGACTGCAGATCGGCTGATTGCCAGTCAGCTGTGGGAATACATCGTTTACCATGATTGGGCCGGTTGATGGCAAAAACCGCATCGATCCACCGTGGGTTCCGTTCGAATTTTCCCAAATCACATAAAGCGGGTTGAGCGCATCATAAGAGTCGCGCTCTTCTCCCGCGTCATCGACATCGACATCCCACCCCAACCGGGTTTTGAACTGATCGGCGCGGTCCTGAAACATGGATTGAGCGAGTTTCGGATGGCGTGGCAGGTCGTGCGCATAGACGTAACGAAGCATAACTAGTCCCCTTTTAATAGAAAAGTGAGACAAGGTTACGCCTATTACGGGATTTCAACTATAAGGTTAATAAAAGTTAACCAGCACACCGGCCTAGATGATGATCAGACCCAGACTCAGCGCCCGCGCAATCGCGTGTGTGGTGTTGATTGCGCCAAGTTTGAAACGCGCGCTCTCGATATAAACTCGCAATGTATGCTCGGAAATCGACAGCGTCTGTGCCACCTGCGCCCGGCTGTATCCCATTGCCAGCAGGGTCAACGCATCAATTTCGCGCGGCGACAAGGGTTGAACCTGACCAGGCCCGCGGTCTGGTTCGAACTCCAGCACCTTGCGGTTCAAATAGTGCCCCATCAGGATCAGGTCACGACTGTGGCGTTCGATAAAACTGTCCCAAGTCGCGTCATCACAATTGTTGCTGACCGTGAACAGGGCAAACTGACCCTTTGGCCCACGGATCGGGATAGAATAGCCTTGGTTCCCGACATCGTGGTCACGGGCATCCTGCATGAACTCTCGCGCGGGTTTTGATGACCAATCAAGTCGACGCCAATCCACCGGGTGAAATCTCTGGTAGCAGCCGATGATGACTGGATCGACGCGGACATAGGATTTTTCCTGATACCGCGCCACCCACTCATCCTTGTAGGTGCCGAAGTAATAGTGATCGCCAGCGCTATCGACCCAGTGGTACATAGCATGATCCACGCCAAAACTCTCGCAGACCCGCTCAACAATCTCGCGCAGACCATCCACAGTGGAGGCTGCATCCAGCATCTCAAGAATGAAATCCAGGTTAACTTTGGGTGCCATCAGGTTTCTGCGTTCTCATTTTGGGCCACCAATCAGCGGCGTAGAATCTCACACCCTCATTCTAGAAGAGTTGCGGGACTTAAAGTAGGGCCAGGAGTCCTTCCGCGGCGGCAACGGGTCAGCTTCGGCATGAAAAACCAGAGCCTTTCAGCACACTTAGACCAAAACATACCAATCTGCGCCACCCTCCTACGACCAAAGTACCATCTCTTGTCAGAAACGTCATTCTGCCTGCAATAAAGCGGCATTTCTCGGCGCACCGAAAGGAAATGCCACAGATTGCGCATGGCAACCCGTGGCAACACTGTTTGCAAAGCGGGAGAGGCGACGGGATCGCCTCAACCGGGATTAGCTTTCCAGGACGTCTTCCAGTGTCCGCAGCCCCGTTTTCGGGGCCTGAACCAGCACCGACATGTTGCCCGGAAGATGCTCGTTGCGCAGCATCTTCATGTGCGCCTCAGGCAGGTCTTTCCACGTGAACACCTCGGACATGCAGGGATCGAGACGACGCTCGCACATAAGTTTGTTCGCTGCGGCGGCCTGCTTGAGATGGGCAAAATGCGAACCCTGCAGGCGTTTCTGGTGCATCCACATGTAACGCACGTCAAAGGTCAGATTGTAACCGGTGGTCCCGGCGCAGATCACGACCATACCACCCTTTTTCACCACGAAGGTCGAAACGGGGAAGGTGCTTTCGCCAGGGTGTTCGAACACCATGTCGACATTGTTGCCCTTGCCGGTGATGTCCCAGATCGCCTTGCCGAACTTGCGCGCCTCTTTGAACCACTCGGCATATTCCGGCGTGTTCACTGTCGGCAGCTGCCCCCAGCAGTTGAAGTCCTTGCGGTTCAGCACACCCTTGGCACCCAGCCCCATGACAAAGTCACGCTTGCTTTCGTCCGAGATCACGCCGATGGCGTTGGCGCCAGCCGTGTTGATCAGCTGGATCGCATAGGATCCAAGGCCACCCGAAGCGCCCCAGACCAGAACGTTCTGGCCCGGCTTCAGGTCGTGCGGCTCATGGCCGAACAGCATCCGGTAGGCAGTGGCCAGCGTCAGCGTGTAGCAGGCGCTTTCTTCCCAGGTCAGGTGCTTGGGGCGCGGCATCAGCTGCTGGGCCTGCACATTGGTGAACTGGGCAAAGGAGCCGTCCGGGGTCTCGTAGCCCCAGATGCGCTGGCTGGGGGAATACATCGGGTCGCCGCCGTTGCATTCCTCGTCGTCGCCATCGTCCTGGTTGCAATGGATGACCACCTCATCGCCCACTTTCCAGCGGGTGACTTTGGACCCGACGGCCCAGACGATGCCAGAGGCATCAGACCCAGCGATATGATACGGGGCTTTGTGGCCGTCGAACGGAGAAATCGGTTTGCCCAAGGCCGCCCAAACGCCGTTGTAGTTGACCCCGGCAGCCATCACGAGAACCAGTACTTCGTGGCTGTCCAGCTCCGGCACATCGACGACTTCCTGAACCATCGCAGTGTCTGGTGTGCCGTGGCGTTCCTGACGGATTGCCCAAGCGTACATCTTCTTGGGCACATATCCCATCGGGGGGATTTCACCGATCTCGTAAAGCTCTTTCTCAGGGGCCTCGTAGGTGAGAGCGCCGTTTTGCGTGTCCAAAGCCATGCTGGCCTCCTTTTCATCCGCTGTTGCCGCGATGCAGAATCGCAGCTGCTACCTAGGGGATAAAATCCACTAAGCAACATTGCAACACAAATTATGCCAATTGGGTAATTTTATAACCGAGCGAACGCAGCGTGATATTTTGCAAACGCAGCATTTCAGCCCGTCATGCTTGCTCTTCCCGGATGAGGTGGGCAATGGAATTGGCATAGAAGGCCAGCATGTCACGTTGCGTCTCTTTGACCCTGTAGGTCCCGCGCAGCTCTTCCAGAACGCCATGATCCACCAACTGACGCAGCCCAACGTCTACAGCGTAGCTGCGGTTGTCTCTGGGGGTATGCACATGGGCCGAGGGCATGCGAGCCAGCAGATCGCTCACTGCGTGTTCGACCGCGGACCTGCTCATGCCCTCGCCTTTGTCCGCGAAGTTCGCAATGGCCGAGGCCACCAAAGGAACAGGTAACACTGGGACCGCCTCTCCGATGCGGTTCATCAACTCAATCGCCAGATCTGTCGGGGAGTTCGCCTCCGCCCGCCCGAGGGCAAAGTCACGCATGCTCAGCGGACGGCCAAAGCTCACGGCAGCATAGCCAAAACGCTTGTAGCGGCCTGTGATCCACAACCATAACTGCCGCAGAATTCGGATCGCAACTACATGAATGCGGGCTCTGAACCGGCGGTCCCCCGCACGCGCCGCAGACGTCAGGATCTTGTCCTCCAAAACCCTGTCGTAGTTGAGCGCGACGGGAACGAAAACCACATCACGGCCCTCTTCTCCCTCTTCCAGCTGGCCGTCGACTATGTACTTAAGCAATCCCACCTTCGGTTCAGCCAGCGCGCCATCCAGGCTCAATCCGCCCTCCGGAAACATGGCCTGGGTGACCCCGTTCTGGGTTGCCAGCCGAACATAGGTCGCCAAAACCCTGCGGTAGAGATCATTACGCGAGCGCCTGCGAATGAAATACGCGCCCATCGCTCGGATCAGCCGGGACAGCGGCCAGACACGCGCCCATTCCCCCACGGCATAGGACAGCGCAGAGTGATCCGCTGCGAGATAGGTGATCAACACGTAGTCCATGTTGGACCTATGGTTCATCACATAGACCACTGTCGCCTCTGGATCGATGCCATCCACCGCCTGCTTGTCCAGATGGGCCAGCCTCACCCGAAACAAGGCGTTCGACAGAAATCGCGCGAGGCGAATCGCGATGCTGAAATAAGCCACGGCTGAAAACGATGGGACGATTTCACGGGCATATCGCCGGGCTTCTTCAAAGGCGACATTTTCCGGGATGCCATTTGCCTTGGCATGGTCTGCCATCGCTTGGGCCACTTGCGGATCGTAGATCAACCGCTGGATCATGTCGTATCGGCGCGCCAACTTGAATGGCTGGATCGGCCGCTGCAACCGCCGGTTCAACCGCACCACGGCCCTCTCCAGCCTACGCCGAAAAAACCACCGCACCGATGGGAACAGGAAGTGCGACGCAAATGTGACCGCTGCAAACAGCAAGATCAGCACAAAAAGCCAAAGCGGAAGTTCCACCGTCTGCGTCATGCGAGGACAGTCGCCCAGCTTAGGCTGCAACACAAGGCAATTGCGTCCGCCCCGGCAGTGCGCGCCAGCTGCTTCCCGACCTGCGACCTCAAGAAACGCGAACAGGAAACAAGCTGTGACGCACCATGCCGCAACGCAGCGAATTGACAAGGGTCTAAAATTACGATCTAGATCTGATCAGAGAAATATTATTACTCATATGTTTGACGGAGCCTGAACATGCCGCAGATGCAAAAAGACCGCCCCTGGCTGATCCGCACCTATGCCGGCCACTCCACGGCATCGGCATCCAATGCGCTTTACCGCGCCAACCTGGCCAAGGGGCAGACCGGCCTTTCGGTCGCCTTCGATCTGCCGACCCAGACCGGCTATGACAGCGATCACGTGCTGGCGCGCGGTGAAGTGGGCAAGGTCGGCGTGCCCGTCTGCCATCTCGGCGACATGCGGACCCTGTTCAATGAAATCCCGCTCGAGCAGATGAACACCTCAATGACAATCAACGCCACCGCCCCCTGGCTGCTGGCGCTGTACATTGCGGTGGCTGAGGAACAGGGCGCGGATGTGTCGAAACTGCAGGGCACTGTGCAGAACGACCTGATCAAAGAATATCTGAGCCGCGGCACTTATGTCTGCCCGCCCAAGCCCAGCCTCAAAATGATCGCGGATGTCGCCGAATACTGCTACACCAACGTGCCCAAGTGGAACCCGATGAACGTCTGCTCCTACCACCTGCAGGAGGCCGGCGCGACGCCGGAGCAGGAACTGGCCTTTGCCCTGGCGACCGCGCAGGCGGTGCTGGATGAGCTAAAGCCGCGTATCGCGCCAGAGGACTTCCCGGCGATGGTCGGCCGCATCTCCTTTTTCGTGAACGCGGGCATCCGGTTCGTGACCGAAATGTGCAAGATGCGCGCCTTTGTCGATCTGTGGGATGAAATCTGTGAGAAACGCTATGGCGTTGCCGACCCCAAGTTCCGTCGCTTCCGCTATGGCGTGCAGGTGAACTCGCTGGGGCTGACCGAACAGCAGCCGGAAAACAACGTCTACCGCATCCTGATCGAGATGCTGGCGGTGCCGCTGTCAAAAAAGGCCCGCGCCCGCGCGGTGCAGCTGCCCGCCTGGAACGAGGCGCTTGGCCTGCCCCGCCCCTGGGACCAGCAATGGTCCATGCGAATGCAACAGATCCTGGCCTATGAAACCGACCTGCTGGAATACGGTGACCTGTTCGACGGCAACCCGGCAGTGGACGCCAAGGTGGAAGAGCTG